>Ga0070740_10001409_pt1 | contig 33472 bp, 29 predicted proteins | sample Coa_R2_FD_67286 | JGI IMG/M metagenome (GOLD analysis project Ga0070740, IMG submission 67286) | Surface soil microbial communities from Centralia Pennsylvania, which are recovering from an underground coalmine fire - Coalmine... | ecosystem: Environmental > Terrestrial > Soil > Unclassified ...
CGCGGGAAGGGGACGACGTGATCGCTCGAATCGAGGTCGAAGGAGCGCGATATGTGCTCTGCGAGATTCTCAGCGATGGACGGCTCAATTCGGCGCGGGTCATCGAAAGCTGATGACGGCGCATTCTGCCGAGAGACCATGAAAACGAGGCGTATCGGCGCGACTGACCTTAGGGTGTCGCAGATAGGCTTCGGCTGCGGCGGCAATGCCGGACTGATGGTGCGCGGCACCGCGGCCGAACAGGAGCTCGTCATCGGCCGCGCCCTGGACTGCGGAATATCCTACTTCGACAACGCTCCCGATTATGGAGACGGTCTCAGCGAAGAAAATCTTGGGCGCGCGCTTCAGGTCCTCAAAGGCCGCCCGATCATCACGACGAAAGTCGAAGTTCGCGCGGAAAACCTGAACGATATTGCGGATCATGTGGTTCGTTCGATCGAGGGCAGCCTCAGGCGGTTGCGCCTTAATGCGGTGGACATCGTGCAGATCCATAACGGTCCTGTGGCGACGCCGCCGGACCTCAAGGGCCGCGATTACAAGACACTTTGGATCGAAGATTATTGGCGTGACGACGGTGCGCTGGATGGGATCCGACGTTTACTCGATAGCGGCAAAGCGCGGTACGCAGGCGTCGTCTCGCGCGGAAACGATGCGACCGAATTAAGCGCGCTTCTCAAGAGCGGCCTTCTTCATCTTGTCAACGTGCCGTTCACGTTGCTTAACCCGACGGCAGGCCATCCCAAGCCGGCTAAACTGAACGTCGACAAGGATTACGGGAACATCATCGGCATCGCGCAGGCCGCAGGTGTTGGCACCGCGATATTCAGCCCGCTCGCCGGCGGGATTCTGACCGATGGGGTCCTCACAGGGAGCGGTTCACATCCGCTTGCCCGGCCGAAAGACCCGAGCACTGCGAAGGCAGAAAGAGAACTGCTCGTTGCTCGGCGTTTTCGCGACTTGGCGGCTGAGCACGGCTTGAGCATCGTGCATCTTGCGTATCGCTTCATCCTCAGCCACTCCGGAGTGAGCACGGTGCTGGGCGGATTTTCAAGCGTTCAGCAGGTGGAGGACACAGTAAGAGCGGTTGGCGAAGCCGAACTACTATCAGAAGAAATGCACCAGCAAATCCACCGGCTCTGGAATGGACAACCGGATAACGCTGCCCGCAACGGTGCGTGAACTTAGGTCCGTCCGACTTTGGCTTAGCAGACGTGGGTAGGTGCACAGCATATGTCCGCTTTCGAGGGTACAGCGGACTTGGATTTTTTTGTGGCTGGGTGTTTTGGCGTATTTCAAACCCCTCCCTTAGTACGGCGGTGGTCGCGACAAGATCAGCGCGCCGTGTGCCGGAATCAATGCGGGAGCGGCGGAGCATCGCTTGCCGCGGCCGGCAGATCGGTTTCCGGCAGGGCGGGGCTGCTGCACGGCTCCGCCAAGGTCGAAAACAGTGGCAGCGGCGCCATTTTCGCCAGCGCGCGCTCCGCCGCTTTCTCGTTCAATGGCAGCCGCAGCGCAGCGATCACCGATTCGATTTCGCTGCGCGCATTCTGGTGCGAGCGAGCTGAATAGCGGCCCAACGCTGCCTTCTTGATGTCGTCCATCGCGGTCAGGCCGCGCGGAAAGTAGTCGCGATAAACCAGGCGCTCGACCAGCCCGTCGACGCAACGAAATCCCAGGCGGGCTCCAAGCTCGCTGATTGTCGCCGACAGCCGCTCCCTGCTGCGCGAACGCAGATTGGATAGCCGGTTGCGCATGACGATCCAGTCGGTCTCCTTACTGTCGACCTCGCGTCGTTTGCGCTTTGCCTCGGCGATCATCGCCGCATATTGGCTCACCTGACTAAGGGTGTAGGTGTCGGCATCGACCAGTCCCAGGAGCGCAAAGTCGACGAAGCTGTCGTTGAGCGGCGTGATCAGAGTGTCGGCCATCGCGTGGGCAAGCCGCATCAAGTAGCTGTCGGTGCCGGGCGTATCGATTACGAGAAAATCCGACGTGTGCTCGACCATGCTGATCGCCGTCAAAAACGACCGGCACTCGGCACTCTCGTTGCTATCGACGCGCACACTGTTGGCCTGGGCGATGCAAAAATGGTCCGGAACGAGCATAGCCGCGCCGCTGCGTTTCGCCCAGGCGCGGCGGTTCTCGATGTATTGCGTCAGCGTTTTTTGCCGCGAGTCGAGGTCTACGGTGACGACCTGTTGCCCAGCATTGAGCAGGGCGACGGCAATATGAACGGCGATCGTGGATTTCCCAGAACCGCCTTTCTCGTTGCCGACGACGATCACATGCGCCGATTTACGCGCGCCACGCGGCCGAGGCATAACGCACAATTCCCCCGTCACGATCATGGTAGCCGTGTCTGTGGCGCGGTCAACGCAGCCGGGCAGGGCCAATCGGCGGATTTGCTGATCGACCGGGCCAGCCGCTGCTGCAAGTCAAGCGGACTATTGAGGAATCTTCGCCACAAAAAACAGTGCGCTGTGGAAGACGAAAATCGAAAAGTCTTTCGTGGTCGAAACGACTCGACAATCATGTGGCATGCTCAAAGCGGCCACCGAAGCAGATCTCCTTCGTTTGCGACGTTTTTTGTGCCGTCTGGAAAACGACGCGCGGCGCGTCGAACACGAACGCCCGTCGAACGATCGCGAGATTCAGCGGCTCAAGGACGAGATCAGTTACCTCGAAGCCGTGCGATCGAAAGCCTTTCTGTTGCAGATCCCGATCAATTATGGCGCGCCCCGCTGAGTAGGCGCCCTGAATAATCGGACGCAAGTTCCTTTTGGAAAACTCACCTGCGCATCGAGCGGTTGTCGATTCGGTGCTTGCGCAATTCACAAAACCCGTCGAAGTTTTTCGCGCGTCTCCCGGAATTTTTGGAAGGACATCCAACATGCGTCGCACCGCTCTGCTTGTGTTTGCTGTCGTGGCCTGGTCGACAGCTTCGGCTTTCGCGTACACCCAGGAAGACACGAGCGCCTGCATGTCCGATGCTTTCCGTCTTTGTTCTGCCTCCATTCCGGATGCGGGCGAGGTCGCGCGGTGTTTGTACGCCAAGCGCCGCCACCTGAGCCGCCCGTGCGCGGCGGCGTTCGCGCGCTACGGCCAGCAATCGGCGCGCCGCCACCAGCAGGTTTCGCGCGACTAATGCCTTAAGCAGGACAGCGCGCGGCGGCCGCTAAGCCGCCGCCGTTGTTCCTCTGCAGCAGGGACGGCGGCCGCTCCGGCGCGCGGAACTTGCGGTGTCCACAGTGCATTGACCATGCGCTTGGCGCACTGGCATGCAAACGGCAGAACGAAAGTCATTCCCCGCGGGCAACGGCACGATGCGGGCGGCGGTGCTCGCCGGCCCGGGACTCGTTCGCATCGACAATGTAGCGCGGCCTGAGCCCGGGGTCGGGCAGGTGCGCGTTGCGCTCGAAGGCTGCGGTGTCTGCGCCTCCAACCTGACGCCATGGGCCGGCCCGGAGTGGATGAAATTCCCCACCGAGCCGGGGGCGCTCGGCCACGAGGGCTGGGGCGTCATCGACGCTGTGGGCGAGGGCGTCGGCGACCTGGACGTGGGCGATCGCGTCGCAGCGCTCTCTTGCCACAGCTATGCCCAGTACGACGTCGCCGACGCCGACAAAGTCTTGCGCATACCCGTAACACTCGCGCAGCAACCTTTCCCGGGCGAGCCGATCGGCTGCGCCATGAACATCTTTCGCCGCAGCGGCATCGAGGCCGGCGGCACAGTGGCGATCGTCGGCGTCGGCTTTCTCGGTGCGCTGCTCACCCAGCTTGCCGCCAAAGCCGGTGCGCGCGTTATTGCCATCTCGCGACGGCCGTTTTCGCTCGAGATCGCCCGCGCAATGGGCGCGAGCGAACTCATTTTGATGCAGCGGCACGAAGAGATCGTCGCGCGTGTGCGCGAACTGACCGGGGGCCGCCTTTGCGACGTTGTCGTCGAGGCGGTCGGCAAACAATGGCCTCTCGATCTCGCCGCCGAATTGACGGCGGAGCGGGGACGGCTGGTCGTTGCGGGTTATCACCAAGACGGGCCCCGGCAGGTGAATATGCAGCTATGGAATTGGCGCGGTCTCGACGTCATCAACGCGCACGAGCGAGACCCAAAAGTTTACTTGGCGGGCATGCGCGCCGGGCTGGAGGCGGTCGTCAGCGGCCGCCTCGACCCGACGCCGCTCTATACGCATACTTTTCCGCTCGACCGGTTGGGCGAGGCGCTCAATGCCACGCGTGACCGACCGGACGGCTTCCTCAAGGCGCTGGTGCGTTGCCGATGACCGACGTTCTGGCGCACCCTCACGATCGCGCAGCGCTCCGGCGGCCGCGGCTTGCGTTCCTTGGATTGGGATGGATCGGCCATCACCGCATGCGCGCCATCAAAGAGTCGGATCTTGCGGAGATTGCCGTTGTCGCCGATCCGAATCCCGAGGCGCTGGCGAAGGCGGCACTGATCGCGCACGAGGCAAAATGCGTCGGCACGTTCGACGATATTCTGGATGCCGGCATCGACGGCGTGGCGATTGCCACGCCGACGGCGCTTCATTCACAGCAGGCCGTTGCGGCGCTCGAGCGCGGTATCAGCGTTTTCTGCCAGAAGCCGCTGGGCCGAACCGCGGCGGAAGTCGAAGCTGCTATCGCCGCTGCGCGCCGCAACGATCGGCTCCTGGCAGTCGATCTCTCCTATCGGCATACCGAAGGCATGCAGCGGATCAGAGAGCTCATCTGCCGCGGCGAGCTGGGCCGCATCTTTGCCGTCGATCTCGTTTTTCACAACGCTTACGGCCCCGACAAGCGGTGGTTCTACGACATGGCTCTGTCCGGCGGCGGCTGCGTGACGGATTTGGGCGTTCATCTCGTCGATCTTGCCTTGTGGGCGCTCGATTTTCCGGCGGTCGAGGAAGCCTCTGCGCAATTGTTCGCCGACGGGGAGCGTCTTCCGCCAAGTCCGCGCCGTGTCGAGGACTATGCCGAGGCGACGCTCTCCCTCTCAGATGGCGCGACGGTGCGGCTCGCCTGTTCGTGGCGGCTATCGGCCGGCTGCGATGCTGTGATCGCGGCGAGCTTCTACGGGACGAAAGGCGGCGCCTCGTTGCGTAACGTCAACGGTTCGTTTTACGACTTTGCGGCCGAGCGGTTTCGCGGCACCGCGCGCGAGACGCTGGCAACCCCGCCGGACGCCTGGTTCGGTCGCGCGGCCGTCGAGTGGGTGCGGTGCCTCGCCCGCGACAAGCGTTTCGATAGGCAAGCCGAACGGCTCATCGACGTTGCCGCCGTCATCGATCGCATCTACGGCCGCTAAAGCAGATTCGTTCGTTGAATCGCGCCACAGTCCGCTCATCACTGCGAAACCGGGGAGCCAGAGTGAAAGGGTCCGCCTTGAGCGCGGTTCTCGATTGCCGCTTGCGCGGGAAGGATCGAGATGAGGTTCAGCGTAAGCAAAACATGACTCAGGCTTTGCCGCTCGCCCCGATTTTCGGAGGGACGCTCTTTGCCCGCACGGGGGCGCCGCTGCGGCCTTCGCGGACCATGCTGTGGCTGCGCCGGCCAAGACTCATCGGCGCGATCGGCATGGTGTGAGCCTCGTCGCTGAAAATCTTCATCGAGAAGTAATCGATGGTGGCGCGCAAACCGTCTTCAAGCGCCACACGCGGCCGCCAGCCGAGTGCGTCTTGTGCCCGCGCGATAACGGGCCGGCGCCGTTTCGGGTCGTCCTGCGGTAGCGGATGCAGCGCGATACCCGAGTGCGAGCCGGTTCGCGCAATAATTATCCGGGCGATTTCCTTCACCGGCTGCTCTTCGGGGTTGCCGAGATTGATCGGACCGGTAATGCTCTCCGGGCTTTCCATCAGCAACTGCAGCCCTTCGAGCAAATCTTGAATGTAGCAGAACGAGCGCGTTTGTGAGCCATCGCCATAGACGGTGAGCGGCTCGTCACGCAACGCTTGAACGATGAAGTTCGAAATGATGCGTCCATCATTCTCCAGCATGCGCGGGCCATAGGTATTGAAGATGCGCGCCACCTTGATGGGTATGCCGAAGCTGCGGTGATAGTCGAAGAATAGTGTCTCGGCGGCCCTTTTGCCCTCGTCGTAGCAGGCGCGTGGACCGATTGGATTGACGTGTCCGAGATAATGCTCCGGCTGCGGATGGATTTCCGGATCGCCGTAGACCTCGCTAGTCGAAGCTTGCAGCGCTTTGGCGCCTTTCTGTCGCGCCAGCTCCAGCACGTTGCTCGCACCCATCACGCAGGTGCGCAGCGTGCCCATGGGGTCCCGCTGATAGTGACGTGGCGATGCGGGGCATGCGAGATTGTAGATGCGATCCACCGGACCGGCGATATTGATCGGTTCGCGCACGTCATGTTCGATAAACTGGAACGCCGGGTGATTGATTAGCGGCCGGACGTTGTTGAAGGACCCGGTAAACAGGTTATCGATACAAATGACCCGATGTCCCGACTGTACAAGCCGGTCGCAAAGATGCGATCCAATGAAGCCGGCGCCGCCGGTGACAACGATATTGAGTTTGACGAAGCGCCGCATCGGCCGGTCCTCTGATTGTTAAAGCTATCGTTTTCGATTCGAATCTTTTGCGGTGGAAATCACTCAAAGGTACAAACGATTCTTGCGCGGACCAGTTCCTCCTTCGTCTCTTTCGCTCGTTAAGACGGACAGACATGGGCGATCGTGCGGTGATAACACCGCCTGCCCATTTCAGAAGGCGCGCAACAAACGCCTAGGCAGCTACGATGCCGAGCTTGGCCGCAGCGCCGGCGTTTGCCTCTGCGACGTATCGCTCGAACTCGATCGCGCGATGCTCCGCCGTATGGCTTTGCAGGACGCGCGCGCGGGCAGCGGCGCCGAGCGCGCGGCGGCTGGCGTCCGGCATTTCAGAAATCAGGCGATGCACGTCGGCCGAACTGTCGGCGGTGAGAATGTTCTCACCCGGGGTGAAAAAATGCTCGAGCCCGGGCCATCGGTCGCTGATCACCGGGACGCCGCAGGCGGCCGCCTCGAACAACCGCACGCTCGGGGAGTAACCGGCCGCGGCCATATCCGCACGTGTTGCGTTCAGCGTGAAACGCTGACTGCAGTAGAATTCAGAATGCGAAGCCGGCGGTAAATGCTCGAAATGGTCGACATTGGCCGGCCAATTGATGTCTTTCGGGTATTGCGCACCGACGACCACGAATTTGTGGTCCGGCAGCAGCCGCGCTGGCGCGAACAGCAAACGCTCGAGCACCGCCTGACGATCGACACTGTAGGTGCCCATGTATCCCAAGCTCCATTTGACCTCACGCTTCAGCGGCGCGTGCGTGTCGGGGTCGACTGCACAATACAGCGTTCGCGCCCGAGGGCTGCCGTAGAGGTCCTCGATCAGCTGCAGGATCGGCCCACCCGTGAAGGACAGATAAAGACCAAAGCGCGGAATGAGCGCGGCATCGATGTATTCGGCGCCGCCTCGTTCCAGTCGGCTGAGCGTGACCGGCGTATCAATGTCGTAGAAGGCAGTGATGCCGCGCGCGGTGCTGGTGATCCAGTCGCCCACAATTGCGCCATCCGGCACGAAGGAGCCGAGGACGACCACGTCCGCATCCTGCACCAGCGTTCGATGACGTTGCGACAGGCTTTTGAGGCTGTCGTAGATCTCGATCCGGCAGTAAGGCCAGTTCTGCAGGTCGCGGTTTTTGCGGTACCAGGGGCGGTCGCGCTCGAGAAAGGTCACCCGGTGGCCGCGCGCCGCGAGCGCCTTGATAAGCGCGCGATAGGTGGTGGCATGGCCATTTCCCCAGGAGGAGGTCAGCGACAACCCGAAGATCGCGATGTTGAGTTTCATGCGGCCGCCTCCTTGCCGGTCGTTGCGAGCTGGAGCACGTCCATCACTTGTCGCGCGCGGTGCCGGTACGTATGGGCCGACAATATGCGCGCGCGCGCGGCTTGGCCGAAGCGGCGCGCTCGCGCCTCGTCAAGCGCGCAGAGAGTGCCCGCCACCTCGTCGCCCTCGGCAGCGCAGAGGATTTCCTTGCCGGGCGTAAGGAATTCGTCGATGCCTTCCCAAGCGTCCGTGATAATGCAGGCCCCGGCGCCCGCTGCCTCGAAAATGCGTGTCGGCGGCGAGAAGCCGTAGCGCGCCATGCTCGCGCGGTTGATGTTCAATGTGGCGGCGCTCGAGCAGAAGAACGCGTTGTGCGCGCCAGTGCCGACATGACCGAGAGGGCGGACATTGGCGGGTAGACGCTTGCTCTCCCAGCCAGAACCACCGAGCAGGAAGGTCAGGTCAGGCAGCCGCGCGGCCGGCTTGAAGAAGAATTCTTCGACCCGGCTCTCGCGGTCCGGCAGGCGATTGCCAAGAAAGCCCAACGCGCATGCGAAGCGGTCCTCGCGCGCCACGGGATGATGTGTGTCAGGATCGAGCGCGTTGTAGATGGGAACGCAACCGCGGGCGCCGAAGCGCAGGTAGTGGCGGACCACGGGATCGCCGCCGCCATAGGTGAACACCATGTCGTAATGGGCGATGACCTGCCGCAGATGATGCCGCTGATCGGCCTCCATCGCCTCGAGCGTCGCCGGGGCGTCGACGTCCCAGTACACGGTCATGGTTCGCGCCGGCGCCAGCGCCGGAATCGCGCTTTCCAGTTCGGCATCGAAGGCGCCGACGCCGCTCGCTTTGGCGATCAGATCAGCGCCGTCGAGCGCCTCGTCCAGCGCCGACCGCCAGCCGTCATTGGTCGCGGGATAGACGACCACGCGCGCCCAGTCCGGATCGGGAATGTCGCGGTGCCGCTGACGGTCATAGGCGTCGGGCTCGTAGAAAGTGATCCGCTGATCCTGGGCCGCCAGTTCCTTCAGCAGGCCGCGATAATAGGTTGCGGCGCCATTCCAGTACGACGACACGAGGCTTGATCCGAAGAATGCGATGTTCATAGCGCCACCGTCGCTTCAGTCCCGCGCCGAGTCGGCCTTTGTGCTGCACCGAGCCGATCCAAGATTGCAAAGAGCTCGTCGACGCGATGGGCGCAGGTGTGCCGCGCCTCAATCGCTTTGCGGCCGATGGCGGCCATCCCGCCGGCGAAGCCCGGGTCATGAATGATGAGCCTCAATGCTGCCGCGGCGGCGTCGCCGTCGGCAACTTTAATGTAGCTGCCCGGCGGAAACAGGTTTTCCTCGTCCGACCACGGCGCGCTGACCAGCGGAATGCCGCAGGCGAGCGCCTCGAACACGCGGATGGTCGGAATGCCCGGCAAAGCCTGCACATAAGGGCGCCGCGGCACGTGAACGGTCGCGCGGGCGCCGGCGAATGCATCGGGCACGCGATGATTCGGCAGCCAACCGGCAAATTCGATATTGGCCGCGTCCAACTGTTCCAAAGCGTGATCGGGGTAACGCACGCCATGTGCACGGGCAGAAACGCCGGCGCGGCGGATCGGCCCGATCAGGAATTCGCGCAGCTCGCGGTCGCGCTCGCCGTCGCCCCAGTTGCCGACCCAAATGACATCGGTTTGCTTTGCGACCGATGGCTGTGGCCGAAAGAGAGCGGTGTCGGCGGCTTCATGCCACGTGAACGCACGGTGGCCCCAGCCGAGCCCGCGATAGATATCGCGCAGCACCGCGCCAAAGGCGAGGACGGCGTCGAACGCGTCGAGATCAAAACGTCCGCTCCGATCGGGCTGCGTCATCGCGCAATGGTGCGTGTCATGAAACAGCAGCCGGAAACGCCCGCCTTCACGGCGCCTGCGTCCGACCCGTGCGATTAATTCCGGATCGTTCCACTCATGAACAAGCACGACGTCGGCATCGCTCAACGCGCAGTCGAGGTCGAGCGAGGCGAGATGATATCTGTGCTGCGCGACACCCGGCACCAGGCGCGCGGCCTCCTCGAGCGCAGCGCCGCCGCCGTCCTGCAAGGCATTGACCGCGCTCCAGGCGTCTTCGGCTTCGTATACCGCGACGCTATGGCCGCGCCGCACCAACTCGCGGCAAATGCCGCGCAGGAAATGGGCGTTGCCGTGATTCCAGCAGGAGCGGAACGAATGATAGAACAGCACGAAATTCACGGGCGCACCTCGCAAGCAGCGCGCGCCAGTGCGGAGACAAGCACCGTGCGATCCAAGGCCCTCTCATAGAGACGCCCGTAAGCGGCGGCCATGTCCTCCAACGAATAGGCGAGGGCGCGCTCGCGCGCGCACATTTGCAGCTTTCGCCGCAACTTTGCGTCCCGCGCGACCCGCGTTAGCATTTCGCACCACCGATCGTCGTCGCGCGGGTCAACGAAAAGCGCCGCACCGCTCCACAATTCGCGGAACGTCGGGATATCGGCGAGCACCAGGGCGCAGCCGGCTGCCGCTGCTTCAAGGATGGCCAAGCCGAACGGCTCGTAAAGTGCCGGTGAGGCAACGACGGCGGCGCTACACATCTGGTCCAACATGGCGACATGCGAGAGCTCGCCGAGTATGTTGACGTCGTGGAGCAGCGGCCGGCGGCTCCGCGCGTCGGGCGCGGCGATACTGCCGGCAGCTTCCACCGGCCATGGTACGCGCTCGGCGATGCGCGCCAGCAGGGCGACATTCTTGGCTTCGTCCCAGAGCCGACCGGCGGCGAGGATGACCGGGCGCTTCTTCGCAGGCCGCGGACGCGCGGCCAAACCGTTGTGGATGGAAGCACCGCTCGTCGGAGGGCGATACAGATGCTCCACGACGGCTCGGAAGGCTTCTGTCGGCGCGGCCCATTGCTGGGCGGCAGCAAGACCGGCAGCGACATTCGCGGCGTAGATTTGCCAGCGCGGCTCGTCGGGATCTGCGCCGCGGCAGGCGCGCCACCACGAGTGCACGCAAGAATGAGCCGTTACGATAACGGGTGCTGTCCACGCTGCAACGGCTTCGCGGTAGCTGTTGAGGTGGATGACGTCGGGCCGCCAAGCCCGTTCTATGGCGAAGAGTTCTCGGCACGCGCGGGAAAAATCGTCTCCCGCAGGATCGAGCCACTCCAACGCCAAGTCGGTTATTTCAAGCCTAAGACCCGGCGTTCCGGCGAGGTCGCCAATCTGCTCGCGCCGCGGCGGCGGGCCCAGTGTAACCAGAAGAACCTCGCATTCTTGCGCGCACAAATAGCGGGCCAGACCGCTGGCAAACACCCAGACGCCGCCTACGGCATCGGCCGTCATCAGGATGCGCAGACCGGGCGGCGTCATGCGTGCGTCTCCAAAAGCGGCGCACGCGTTGCAGATGATGCCGTCAACTGTTCCAACCAGGATTCGAGTTTGCGCAAGCCATCCGCAAGCGCTGTGCGCGGTATCCATCCCAACAAGTCGCAAAGGCCACGGACATCGGAAACGTACCAGGGCTGATCGCCCGGGCGCCAAGTGGAAAAGATCACGCGCGGCGGCTTGCCGCGCAGCTCGGCAATGAACGCCAGCAGCTCGTGCAAGCTGACAGTGTTGTGCGGACCGCCGCCGAGATTGAAGACCCGACCGCGTACCGCGTCGATGTTATCGAGCACGCCGACCCAAGCGCGCACGGCGTCACTAATAAAAAGCGCATCGCGCACCTGATGGCCGTCGCCGTAAATCGTGATCGGCTCGTCGCGGATAGCCTGCAACAGGAAGTGAGCGATCCAGCCCTGGTCTTCATTGCCGAACTGCCGCGGCCCATAGATGCAGCTCATGCGCATGACAACCGTGCGCAGATCAAATACCCGCGCATAGTCGCGCACGTATTGGTCCGCCGCTCCTTTCGAGCAGCCATATGGGCTGTGCAAGTCAAGAGGCGTGCTTTCCGATACCCCGTGTGCGAGTGCTTCGCTCGCGGGCACGTAACGGCCGTTTTGACGACGTACGCCGCCGTCGTCCAGCAGCTTGCCATAAACCTTGTTGGTCGATGCGAAAATGACCGCGGCGCGCGGATTGTAGCGGCGAACTGCTTCGAGCACGTTCAGCGTCCCCCGTGCATTGATCTCGAAGTCATCGAGTGGATCTTCTATGCTCGTGGTCACAGCGACTTGAGCGGCGAGATGCAACACTGCGTCCACATCGGAAATCAAGCGCTGCACAGCGCTGATATCGCGCGTATCCGCTTTCTCGATGCTGATGCTGTTGCCGTGCCGCTGCCGCAGCCATTCGGCATTTTGCACTGAGCCGCTGCGCGAGAAATTATCCATCGCGATGACCTGCCGACCGCGCGAGGCGAGCTCGGCCGCGATATTGCTGCCGATGAATCCACAGCCACCCGTGACCAAAACCCGCTGCATCGATCTGCCGTTGAGCCGCGTCAGCGTCATGCCACCAAACCCCGACGTTCCAGCTCCCGCGTGGCCGCATCCACTGAGTCGCTTGCCTCCTGCTCGGCCAGCCATTGGGCCAATTCGCGGAGACCTGCGGCAAAATCGACTTGCGGACGGTAGCCAAGCTCGCTCTCGCTCTTGCCGATGTCCGCGAAGCAATGGCGGATGTCTCCCGCACGATATTTTCCCGTGATGTGCGGCGTAATCTCGGGGCAGCCGATGACGCGCGCGAGATCCTCTGCAACCGACAGAATTGTGCGGCTTTGCCCGGATCCGATGTTGTAGACGCCCCCGTCTCCATTCTTCAGTTCAAGCGCGCGCCGGCAGGCGCGGGCGACGTCGCTGACATGGACAAAGTCGCGCTTCTGCTTGCCGTCTTCGAATACCAGCGGCGGCCGCTTGTTGAGCAGGCGCGAGGCAAAAATCGCGAGCACGCCGGTATAAGGGTTGGATAGCGCCTGGCGAGGGCCATAGACATTGAAGAACCGCAGCGCCACCGTCGGAATGCCGTAAGCCGCGCCGACGATCACGCACTGGCGCTCCTGCACATATTTGGTCAAGGCGTAGATCGAGCTGAGTGACGGCTGTTTGTCTTCGGGCGTGGGTAGCGGCGTCAGCGCTTCGCCCGCTGGGTCGAGCAGTTCCCACTCGCTGGTGCGAAGTTGGAGAGGCGAGCGCTCGCCGGGCGCAACGATTTCGCCATTTCTCCGGCGCGCGAGCCCCTCGCCATAGACGCTCATCGAGGATGCACAGATCAAACGCCTCACCGGCCGGCGCGACAGCGCTTCGAGAAGCACGGCGGTTCCCAGATCGTTCGCCGACGTATACGAGACGATCTCGTACATGCTCTGCCCGACGCCGACCGCAGCGGCGAGATGAATGACTGCGTCGACGTCGTTCAACGACCGTTCGACCGTGGTCGGGTCACGAATATCTCCGATGACGAGCTCGGCATCTTTGGCCAGGTATGATGGCCGCTCACCGCCAGGATGGACTTGCGCGTGCAGCACATCGAGAATGCGAACTTCGTAACCGGATGTCAGCAGCAGATCGGCGACATGCGACCCGATGAATCCCGCGCCGCCAGTAATCAAAACGCGCACCGACATTTTTTTGTTTGCTCCTGCACCCGCTTACGCGAACGCAGAGCAAAATTGTTTGTTCCCGGTTCAGTCGAGAGCGGGAAGAAACTGTGCGCGCGAGACGTTGTGAGTGAGTAACTCACGCGCTCGTTCGCGTTCACTCAGGCGAAATAAAAATCTGCACGAGGCAGCTGCGCGCTCCGCACTTGAGGCGGTGTTCGCTATATGACTCAGGAACGCGAGAGCTCACTGTAACTCTTATCGATATTCAGATGCTGCGAGACAATCGTTGCAACATCGGCAAAAGTTTTTCGCTTGCCGATCGATCCGGGTGCAATCGAAGGACCCATGATCAGCACAGGAACCTGCTCGCGGGTGTGGTCTGTGCCTTGCCACGTCGGATCGCAGCCATGGTCGGCGGAGATGACCACCAGATCATCCTTACGCATCATGTGCTGGAGTTCTGGAATGCGCCGGTCGAATGCCTCCAGCGCCCCGGCGTAGCTTGCAACGTTGCGGCGATGGCCATGGATGGTGTCAAAGTCGACAAAATTTGCGAACAGAAGGCCGCCGTCGGCGAGGGACCGCATCCCCTCGATAGTGCGGTCGAACAACTCGGCATTGCCGTCGCCCTTGAGCACGCGGCCGGTTCCGCAATGCGCGAAGATGTCGCCGATCTTGCCGACCGTGATTACGTCCCGGCAGTCCGCTGTGGCGCGATCGAGGATGGTCGGAGCTGGTGGCGGCACCGAATAGTCGCGCCGATTGCCGGTGCGGATGAAACTGTCGGCCGACTCGCCGACGAACGGCCGCGCAATGACGCGGCCGATATTTAGTGACTCGACGAGCCGCCGCGCCACCTCGCAAACGGCATAAAGTCGGTCGAGGCCGAAATAGGACTCATGCGCGGCGATTTGAAAGACACTATCGGCAGACGTGTAGCAAATCGGCTTCCCGGTGCGGATGTGGTCGGCCCCAAGGCGGGCGATGATCTCCGTTCCCGATGCATGCTCGTCGCCGAGGATGCCCGGAACGTCTGCCTCCCGACACAATGCGTCGATTAGCTCCGCGGGAAAGCAGGGTTGTCGGCGCGGAAAATAGCCCCACTCGAACAGGACGGGCACGCCGGCGAGCTCCCAATGTCCGGACGGGGTATCTTTCCCTTTGGAGACCTCTGCTGCGCAACCGAAGCGGCCGGCGATCTCGGTTACGCCATCAAGACCGGGCGGGATGCGCCCGGTTGCCAGCGCGCATGCTTCGCCGAGTCCCAATCGCGCCAGGTTCGGCAGTCGCAGTGGGCCATGCCGCGACTCATTGGCATGCCCACGCGCACAAGCCTCGGCGATATGGCCAACCGTATCGGCGCCCTCGTCGCCATAACGCGCCGCGTCCGGCGCGCCGCCGATGCCGACGGAATCGAGAACCAGAATGAAAGCCCGCGGCATCGCAGCCTCGGATCATCAAGTGCCGATCGCCAAGCGCAGCCGTTCTGGGCTGGCGTAGCGTCGGACCATTGCGGCACAAAAATCGGCAAATTCCTCCTTAACCAGCGGCGCGCTGGTGTGATGCGGCGCAATGCCTCGATGCTCCGGGGTGAAGCAAAACGTCAGCGTCACGTCGAAATCGGCAAGTGCCTGCATCTGCCGGTCGAACCAACCCATGGCATTCGGACGAAAACTATCCGCCCAAGAAAGTCCTGTGCGCAAATAGCGGACGCCAAGGCGCTTGAGCAGAGCGACGCCTTGGTTGAGGCGATGATCCTCGAAGTGAAACCACTGACAAATACCGAGCGCCGGCGTATGGCGCGCAAAGCGCGCCGCTGCGAGCTTTGGCATGCCGTCCTCGCGGAACAGACCCATGTGGAAGTGCCGGTAATAGGACGAGCCCTCGGCTTCTTTGTGCCGGGTGGTGGCAGGCCATGCGCGCGGCAGATCGTAGAGACTGTACCAGTGAATTCGCGGCGCGCGCCCGATCAGCAGCTCGGCGGTACGGTCGAGGCCCCAGGCCTGCACTTCCTCGGCGCCGAAGCTGGAGACGCCGACTTCCGATACCCAGATCGGCAGGCCGGTGACCGCTTTGATCTCGTCGATCTTTTGAGGCCACTCGTTGATGCGCCATAGGTTCCAGTCAAGGGGGAAGCCGTGCACTGCGACTGCATCGACCGCGTCGAGCACGCCTTGTCCCGCCATGTTGGCGATGAAAGCGGAATCGATCGGAGAAATGCCGCCGAGCACCCGCGGCAATGCGGGATTGACGTTTTTGATCGCTGCGCCTGCTGCCTTGGCCATCGCCGCGAACAGTGTCCAATCGGGGTCGATGTCCGGATCCCAATGCGACTTGTTGTTTGGCTCATTCCAGATCATCACCGCTTCGATCATCGGCCGTGCTCCCGTGCCGGGTACACGGCCGCCGCGCCGCGCGGCGCCGCAACGCGGCGGCAGAGATAAACTTCCTCTTCAGGATGGGACTCTATGGCAAAGCCGGCACTGCGCAGCATCGCTTCCGCGCAAGCGCGATTGGGAATCCACCAATTGGTCCAGTCGTCGCAATAGCGGTGTTCGACGAAGTGCAGCTTCGGATAGCCGGGCCGATCGAAATGCTCGGTCTCGCAGAACGGATAGTCGTCTCGCAGCGTCTCGACCGCAGCGCTGCCGCGTTGCATCGCCTGGAAGAGTAGAAGATCGTCGGCGACGTGCTCGTGAATGAGGTCTAGGGCAAGAAGCGGGTGCCGCAGATGATAGAGCACGCCCATGAACAGCACGATGTCGAATTTCTCGCCAAGCGCGCCCACGTCGTAAACGGACAGGCGGCGAAACTCGATGTCGAGCTCATTGACCTCCGCGGCAAATCGCGCCTGACGCAAGTACTCATCTTTGGAATCGATGCCGAGCACGCGCGCGGCGCCGCGCCGTTTCATCTCCATCGAATAGAAGCCCGCGTTGCAGCCAATGTCGAGCACGCTGCGGCCGGCCACGTGCGGCAGAATGGCTTCGGCGAAGCGCCTCCATTTGACTGTCGGGTAGTCGCCAAGAAAATGGTCCGGTGCCGTGCGCACGCCGCAAAGCTCCATGTTGTGGAACCAAGGCCCGAGCTGCTCGACCCGCGAGCGGATGTCCTCCGCAGACAGACGGCGGACGATCATTGCTTCGCCGCCCGCCTGTGGAGTTGCGGTCCACGATCGGCCAGTGGCATCGGCGCAGACGGGTCGAGAAACGGCTTCGATTCGGTAAGAAGTTTAAGCACCGCGCGATAGCCGTTGAGCGTGCCAACATCGACGTACGCTTCGCCGGCTTTGACACCGAGCGCTCGCTGCCCGCTCTGCAGGTAAGCGTTAGTCAGTGTGCCGAAATATTCGTCGCGGCATTGCCGCGCCTGCCAGAGCTGGCGCAGGTCGGCAAAGGTTTGCCCCGGCATCTTGAAGGCACCCCAGATCCAGTGCGACTGGGCGTTCGGCTGCTTGACCTGGATTTCTATAACTTCGTCGCCGCGCAGCACGACGGCGTCGAAAAACTCAGGTCGCTCCACCGGAAACAGCAGAAACGACAGCACGTCGTCGGGAAGCGCGGCGAGCGCCGTTTCCGGGAACCAGACCGTGTCCGGCAGGCCTACTACGACGGCGTCGCTGCTGGCGATGAGTGGATGCGCGGAGAAAACGGCGTCGCAAAGTCCGAGCGGGCGCTGTTGCACGACGTATGCAATCGGCGTCGAGCGGTAGCGCGCGCCGAAATACTCCATGATATCCGATTTTCCCGGCGCGATGACAAAGCAGAGCTTGTCGACGCCACCTTGCAGCATGCGCTCGATCAAATATTCAGCAACGGCGCACGGGCGCTCGCTGCCGCCTTCGTTGCGGCTGCCCACGGGCAGCAGCTCCTTGGAAAAGGCCAGCGGCTGGATGCGCGTGCCGCGGCCTGCAGCTGGCACAATGCCCCACATGATCAGGCTCGCTCGAGTTCACGGGGCGGCGCGGCAGCCGCCTCCATGGCGGCGATGAGTTCGCGCGCGCGGCGCGCGGAGGTGTGCTCGGCCAAAACCCGCTCGCGTGCTGCCGCCGCCATTCGCCGCAGCTCCTCGTCGCTTGTCTCGATGGCAGTGATGACGTCGTCCGTGTCGTGCGCGACCAGGATCTCTTCGCCGGGGGTAAAAAAGTCATCCAATCCGGCCCAACGGTCCGAGATCATTGGCGCGCCGCAGGCAGCGGCCTCGAACAGGCGCCCTGAGGGGCACCAACCCATGTCCGCCATTGGCTTGCGTGTCACGTTCAACGTCAGTCGCGACGACGAGAAAAACGCCGGATGCTCGCTCGGCGGCAGATGGCGCACGAAATGGATGTTGGCATACCAAGGGAAATCCGCCGGATATTGAGCGCCGCCGATGATAAAGCGCAGGTCGGGGTGCTGGTCGGCCGGTGCAAGCAGCAACCGTGACAGAGCGGCCTGGCGGTCGGCGGAGTAGGTGCCAAGATAGGAGAGGTCGCATCGGTAATGCTCGCGCGGCACCACTGGGCGGTGCAACGCCGGATCGACGTGGCCGTAAAGCGGGGCGACGCGTCGAGCGCCAAGCCGGGTGCGCAACGCGTCCAGGGCGCCGCCGCCGGTATAGCTGAGGACGAGATCGAAATCGTTCAATCCGCGCGCGCCGATGTAAGGGATGGGCGCTCCCGTTGCCAGATGAGAAAGCGTTACGGGTGTATCGAGATCATAGAAGATCGTAAGAGGATGGCCGTCTGAGACAATTAGTTCGGTCGCAGCAACCGCGTCCGGACAATAGGACGTGACGATCGCCGCCTCGGCGCCGATGAGTTCGTCGCGCGCAAGGGGTGCGGCCTCGCGCCAATTGTCGTAGAGGCAAAGCGAGCCGCCGTTTAGTTCAGACATATCGCGGCTCGCCGCGTAAAACGGAGTGTTCTTTTCAAAGAAGACGACGACATGGCCGTCGCGGGCGAGCGCGCTGCAGAGGCCGCGCCAAAGCGTGGCGTGGCCGTTGCCCCACGACGAGCTGATACTGAGGCCGAAGACCACAATTTTCATGGTGAGCGCCTAATGAAGCGGTCCGTCCTCACCCAAAATGAATCCGGCGGTGCGTTCTCTCGCCTCATGATCGGTGTACTGGCGGGGCGGCGACTTCATGAAATAGCTCGATGGCCCGACCAGCGCCCCGCCGATGCCGCGATCGAGCGCAATCCTGGCGCAGCGCACCGCGTCGATGACAACGCCTGCGGAATTCGGCGAGTCCCAGACTTCCAGCTTCAATTCCGCGTTGAGCGGCACGCCGCCAAACGTCGTGCCTTCCAGCCGGATATAGGCCCACTTGCGGTCGGTGAGCCAAGGCACATGGTCACTGGGGCCGACATGGATGTTGCCGGACGCGAGTGGGACATCAAGCTGGCTGCTGACCGATTGTGTTTTGGATATTTTTTTGGACTGCAGGCGCTCGCGCTCGAGCATATTGAGAAAGTCGGTATTTCCGCCAAAATTGAGCTGAAAAGTGCGATCGACGCGCACGCCGCGCTCGCGAAACAGGTTCACCAAAGTGCGGTGAAGGATGGTGGCGCCTACCTGGCTTTTGACATCGTCGCCGATGAGCGGGAGGCCGCGTTTTTCGAATTTCGCGCGCCACGCCGGCTGGGAGGCGATAAAGACCGGAATGCAGTTGACGAAGGCGCACCCGGCATCGAGCGCGCAATTGGCATACCATTCTGTCGCCTTTTGCGACCCGACCGGCAGATAGGAAACGAGCACGTCGGTCGCGGTGTCGGTCAGGTGACGGGTAACATCAATCACAGTGCCATCGGACTCTTCGATCTCGTCGCGCAGGTAGCGGCCCAGGCCGTCGAGGGTCGGCCCGCGCATGACCTTCACACCGGTGCTTTTCACTTCGGAGAACCGGAAGGTGTTATTGGGCTCGGCGTAGATCGCTTCAGCCACATCGCACCCAATCTTCTTTGCGTTTACATCGAAGGCTGATGCGATTTCAATGTCGCTGACGTGGTAACCGCCGAGATCGACATTCATCAATCCTGGCACCGGCTCATTTGCGCGCGCGCCGGCATAGTAGGAAAGTCCTTGCACAAGCGAGGATGCGCAATTGCCGACGCCGACGATGCCGACGCGCACTTTGCCGGACTGCCGATTTGTTTGCATTGACACCGATGACCGCTGCGCGAATGCCGACTGCACCGTATCGAACGCGGGTGCAGCAAGCTTGGTTCCTGCTAGGCAATGATTCGCAGCTTAAGGAAGAAGATGATGATGAAGATGATGATGAAGATGAAGGTGCTCGCATTGCGATGAAGATGATGAAGAAGAAGATGCTTGCCTAAACGCCCTTGTTTATGACCGCTCCCGTAGACGCCATTACCACTACCCCTTGAGAACGCCGTGCGCGATGTCGGCAGCCGAGCAAGACTGGTGACATTGAGGAACGTTTGGCTCGAGTGCCGGATTGGAGTCCAGTGCTGGCGTATGACTTCTTTTTTGTCTGCGCTGGCCCGTCGACAAAGGAGGTTGGGTCATGTCTGAAGGGAAGGTCACGACGGATCATGCAAAAATCCGCCGCTGGGCCGAAGAGCGCGGCGGGGTTCCCGCAACAGTGAAGAACACAGAAAGCGCTAGCGGCCCCGGTATCTTGCGGCTGGATTTCGCACCTAAAGACGACGCGTTGGAACAGGTCGGATGGAACGCATTCTTCGAGAAATTCGAAAAAGAGAAGCTTGCGTTCCTTTACCAGGACCGAACTGACAGCGGCGAAATGAGCCGGTTCCACAAGTTCATCAATCGATCCTGACCGGTTCTGCTGACGCGCAATCTGCACATTCGCCGTGTTAATTCCCGGCTCCGGAACTCACCGAGCTGGAGAAGCACATGGCTGACGCCGTACAGAAAGGGGACGGCGGCTTTGCGGGATCGTCGCCACCCGGCAAGTCGCGCAGACTCTATCAGGCCGTCAGATTTGCGTTTCCGCACCGACAGGCCATCGCCGTTATCGTGCTGTTGACGCTGGGTGTAGCGGTCATCAACGCTATCGAGCCTCTGGTCATCAAATCCATTTTCGACGAACTCATCGGCGCAAGAGGTTATCGGGTCCTTCTGCTTCTCATCGGCGCTCTTGTGGCTATCGCCGTTTTGCGAGAGTCAATGGACGGGACGGCGAATTGGCTGACCTGGCGTACACGCATAGGCCTCCAGTACGCTCTGCTCGAAGCGATCGTCGGTAAGTTGCACAAAATGCCCCTGCGCATGCAGCACAGCGAGGGCGTCGGCGCCATTATGACGCGCCTTGATCGTAGTATTCAGGGCTTCACCAATGCCGTGAGTCTGATCCTGTTCAACGTGTTGCCGTCGGTACTCTTCCTCAGCATTGCCCTCGGTGTGATGCTGACATTGGATTGGCGCCTCGCGCTTGTGGTCCTTGTATTTGCGCCGGTGCCGGCATTGATCGCCATGTGGGCTGGACCTGAACAGGTCCAGCGAGAGCGCACGTTGCTCGACCGCTGGGCGCATATTTATTCGCGGTTCAACGAGGTCCTTTCGGGTATCGTTGTGGTGCGAAGCTTCACCATGGAGGATGCCGAGAAGAAGCGCTTCCTGCAGGACGTGTCCGGTGCCAACCAGGTCGTCATTCGCGGGGTCGCGACCGATACCGGCTATGGCGCTGCAAGCAATCTATCGATCGCGGCGGCGCGTCTATGGGCGATCGGTTTGGGCGCTTACTTAGTAGTGAAGGGCGACATATCGATCGGAACCGTAATCGCGTTTCTCGGCTATGTCGGAGGCCTTTTCGGTCCAGTGCAAGGGCTGAGCGGCGTCTATACCGCGCTACGGCGGGCGGCGGTGTCGCTCGATGAGATTCTTGGCATCCTCAATGTGCAAGAGCATCTCGGCGATTCCCCCAACGCAACTGACATCGCCAGCGTGAAAGGTGACGTACGATTCGAGAACGTGTCGTTTCAATACGAGCAGGCTTCGCGTCCTCTCCTGAAGGACGTATCGCTTGACGTAGCGGCGGGAGAAACAGTCGCCGTCGTGGGGCCCAGCGGCTCGGGCAAAACGACATTGATGGCGTTATTGATGCGATTCTACGATCCGCAGGCCGGCCGCATTACGATCGACGGCCGCGACACGCGCACCGTGCGGCAGAGCTCGATCCGCCGAAACATCGGCGTGGTTTTGCAGGACCCGCTATTGTTCAACGACAGCGTACGCGCCAACATCGCATACGGTCGCCCTGACGCGAGTGAAGAAGAGATCGTCGCCGCGGCGCGTGCGGCGAACGCCGACGACTTCATCCGTAGATTACCGGAAGGTTATGGCAGCAAAGTCGGCGAGCGCGGCGGCTTACTGTCTGTCGGCGAGAGACAGCGAGTTACAATCGCGCGTGCATTGCTCAAGGACCCGCCTATCATCGTCTTCGACGAGGCAACTGCGTCGCTGGACGCTGAATCTGAAGAGGTGGTCCAGCAGGCCATTGACGCTCTGCTTAAGCATCGGACCACGTTCGTTATTGCCCATCGGCTTGCGACCGTGGTCAATGCCGATCGCATCGTCGTGCTCAAGGAGGGAGAAATCGCCGAAAGCGGAACGCATCCGGAGCTCATGCGCCTCGGCGGCTATTATGCCTCGTTGGTGCGTCGGCAGAGTCGCGGGCTGATTGCGAACGACGTCGACAGCTCTGCGCGATTTGATCCAAGTCGATACGGGGGCTTCAGCGGGCGCGCGCTGAAAGCCAGCGGAGGATGATGGTGGAACGCAGCTTGCGCCGAAGGCGTGGGCCAGACGAGATCTAACGGCCTTGACGCTCAAAACCTAGCTCACGAAGCGCGAATCGGACCTCGTCGCAACTCATGAACAGATCCCACAAGAGACCGGAACGGTGATTCTCGATCATAATGATGATGGGTGCCTGATCGATAGCAAGGTTGCTGCTCGCGAACCAATTGCGAGACAGATTGAAGGCGTCGATAAAGCCGTAGCGGCTCCATGTGCGCTCGCCGAGATCGTCATAGAGGTGGCGCAGCACCAGCATGGATTCCGCCGGCGTATACGCAATCGCCGAGAGAGCCGCGGTGGGAGCGATGACCCCGCGGTCATGGCGCGGACAGAAAGCGCCGTAACCGGCGTCGCCGTCGCAGGCCGTCAGACCCCAGCAGTTTGCCGCGTACCCGGCGAAATCGCTGGGATTGGCGATGCAGTGGGCGCGATTGATTAAAGTATGTGCGCGGTTCTGCTCCCAATAGTCGGCATAGCGGTCACGCAAGCCGCGGGGATCCAGGCCGAGAAAAGAGAAATGCGAGAAGAACAGTGGTCCGCCGTGCGAGGGCCCGAGCGGCAAAGTCACGCCGTAGTAACTCTGCCCGTTGCGGAAGGTATCGCCGCTCGTCCAGCCGCGGTGATACACGGTAGGCGCGATAGGATAGGTCGGCGACGACGCGGCCAGCAGATATGTAATCAGACATTCATTCCACCCGGTAATGGCGTGGTCCATGTCCCAGCCGTAGCGCGAACTCCAGTGCCAATAGAGCGCTTCGCGGCCGCTGGTGTGCCATTTCCATTCGACGGCATGCCAAAGCCGGTCGATGGCGTTGCGTAAGTCGACTTCCGCGGCGTCAAGCCGAGAAAAGAATTGCCGGGCACAAAGCAGACCCATCATGAGAAATGATGTCTCAACGAGGTCGCCCCCGTCGTCTTTTTCGGAGAACGCAATGGTCGCGGCGGTTGCGCCATGAAGAAAATGTGGGAAGACACCATGATAGGTTTCCGCCCGCGCCAGAAATCCAGTTATCTGACGCAAGCGATCGCGAACATCTGCGCGTGGTAGAAAGCCGCGCGCGACGCCGGCAAGCAGCGCCATAATTCCGAAACCCGTGCCGCCAGTGGTTACCGTCTCGAGGTAATCGTAGCCCGGCACAGGGTTGCTGCGCTCCCGCGCCATGCCGCTCACCGGGTGCGCGAAGTCCCAAAAATAGGTAAGCGTCTGCCGCTGCACGAGATCGAGCAAAGCTTGGTCGGGTAGAGGCACCCGGCGTGGATTTATTTTTTGACGTGCCATTCGACGCGAGCGGCGGCAAGCTTATCGGAGCTACGGCCGATTTCGACGATGAAAATGCCCGGCTCCCAGATTGGTTCAGGAGATGAGAGGCGCTCGGCGCGAAAAAATTTCAAGTCATTTACGGTAATTGCAAAATCGACGCGCTGTGATTGTCCCGGTTGCAAACTGATCTTCCGAAACGCCTTCAATGCGCGCACCGGCCGCGAGCGGCTCGCCACCGGGTCGCCGAGATAAAGCTGGACGATTTCTTCGCCGGCATACGGTCCGGCGTTGTGCAGTTCGATGCTTGCATGCAGGACGTCGTGCTCGCCACTCAGTTTAGTTTTGTCGAGAATGAGTGCGCCATATTCGAAGGTGCTGTACGACAGCCCATGGCCGAAGGCATACAGCGGCGTATGCGGGCCCTCTAGCCGACACGCCGTGGTGAATTTGCGAAATACATGGCGCCCATTTGCGTTTTCATCGTCGCCGTGCGCGTCGACGCCGATTTTGTCGATTGGTCGGCCAGTAGGCGCTTCGGCATAGTGGATGGGGCATTGTCCGGCGCCGCGCGGGAAGCTCATAGCTAGCTTACCTGAAGGATTGACCTCGCCGAACAGCACATCGGCAATAGCGTTGCCGGTCTCGGTCCCCCCGAACCAGCAATGCAGGATGGCATCGGCGTTTGCGTCTTCCCACTCGAGCGCCAGCGGGCGTCCGCTCATCGTTACTACGACGAGCGGCTTACCGGTCGCGCGCAACGCACGCAAAAGATCGGGTTGGCTGCCCGGCAGCCCAAGCTCGCTGCGGGTCGAGGATTCGCCCGTATGCTCGCGCGCCTCGCCCACGCAGGCGACGACCACGTCGGCCCGCCGCGCGAGTGCGACAGCTTCGGCCCGCATGTCGGCAGGCGCCCGCGCGTCGATTGCGCAAATCTCGCCGAACACGTTCAACCGTGCGGCAACATTGGCATTGTCGACGATATTGGCGCCCTTGGCGTAAAGAATGTGGTTTTCGCCGACGGCGGCGCGCAAGCCTTCAAGCAAGGTGACACTGTCGTCGGCGCGTGCCGCGACCGCCCATGTTCCCTGCATATTGGCACGGCTGTCCGCCAGCGGGCCGATCAACGCGATGCTCGTCCTGCGGGCAAGAGGCAGCACGCGGTTATTTTTGAGCAGGACGCAAGATTTCGCGGCAGCTTTGCGGGCGAGGCGCCGTGTTTCAGTCGTGAGCGTGACCCTGTCCCGGTGCGCGGCATCGAGCCGGCGATAGGGATCGGAAAACAAGCCGAGGCGTTCCTTGGCGCGCAGCACGCGACGGCAGGCGCGGTCGATGGCGGCCTCGGCGATGCGTCCTTCGGCCACCAGTTCCGGCAGATGCCGCACGTAACATTCGGAAACAAGGTCGATGTCAACGCCGGCGTTGAACGCGAGCATCGCCGCCTCTTTTGTGTCGGCGGCAACGCCGTGATGCACCAGTTCCAGGATGGCCGTGTAGTCGGATACGATCAGGCCGTCGAAGCCCCAGCGCTCGCGCAGCAGGTCGTGCAGCAGCTCGTGATGAGCGGTGCAGGGAATGCCGGCAAGATCGTGGAACCCGACCATAACGGCACCGACGCCGGCATCAATCGCCGCCTTGAACGGCGGCAATACCACATTGTGCATCCGGTACGCGCTCGCATCCACCGCGTTGTAGTCGCGCCCGCCTTCGGCGAAGCCGTAGCCAGCGAAATGCTTGGCTGTCGCCATCATGCTGTCGGGTCGCGCCAAGTCGTCTTGCTGATAGCCTTCAACCATAGCGCGCCCAAGCATTGCTCCAAGCAAAGGGTCCTCCCCCGCGCTTTCGGCACAACGACCCCAGCGCGCGTCGCGCGAGACGTCGAGCATCGGCGCCCAAGCGAGCGTGATGCCTGCGGCGGTCGCCTCTAGCGCTGCGGCGCGTGCCGTGTCCTTGATCAGCGAGAAATCCCATGAACAAGCCAGGCCGAGAGGAAGCGGAAAGATAGTGCGGTGGCCGTGGATCACGTCGATGGCAAAGATCAAAGGAATCTTGTTGGCCGACTCGGCGACGGCAATGCGCTGCAGCGCCTTCAGCCGCTCCAAATCCAGGCCGCCTGCCATGCTGCCGACCTCGCCGCGGCGAATACGGCTTTCGATATCGGTGGCGGCGGCGCCAGCGCCGGTGCTGTCGGCGCTTGCGGCGAGATGGTTCAGTTGTCCGACCTTTTCGGCCAAACTCATCCGGCTCAAAAGGGCCTCGACCAGGTCGGACATTCTTCGCCAGCGCTGTGGTTGCTGAGCGAAGCGCTTAAGCCGCGTGCAGCGCCTCGCCGGCAGGTAGAGCCTCGCCCCTGGCGCGGTCGACCGCCTCGGCATGGGCAAGAACTGCGTCGACGCGGGCGGCAATCGGCAGGCCGTCCGTTTCGCTCGGAATGAGAAGCAGGCCGTGCCTGCGCGCCAGGGCACCAAGGCTCGGCAGACTGCTCAGCCAGCCGATTGGGATTGCCAGGGCCAGCCCAATCAGCATCGGCAGGTACCACCCGAAATCGCCGGGCGTCCAGTGCCACGCCGCCGTCCCGGCAACAATGGCGACGATCGTGTGCGGAGCAAACGCGCGCACGGCGCTTCGTAAGGCGAGGCCGCGCCCGCCGCGCAACTGCGGCCCCCAACGCGTGTTGCGCCCGGTCAGGATGGTGACGACAAACCAGGTATGGGCAAGCATAAAAATTGGGGCGGTGAGCGTAGAAAATACACTTTCCAAAAGGACGCTCACGATCAGCTTGACGCTGCCGCCATAGGCGGCCGCGCCGCGCCGTAACATGACCACGACGGCCAGGACCTTGGGAATATAAAGCATCCCCAACGCGGCGACAGCGATGCTGACGAATGCCGCCGTATGCGAGATAGGCCATGCGAGAACCGGATAGCGGCCAATGAACGTCGCCGGCGCCGTTTGCTCGAGTTGGATGGCGTTGACGACGAACAAGATCACCAGCAGCAGCCACAGCGGCGACGACAAATAGCTCATGATGCCCAATGCGAAATGGACGCGGCTCGGCGCGCGCAGTCCCTGCGCGAACAGCAGCTTCATATGCTGGAGGTTACCCTGGCACCAGCGGCGATCGCGCTTGAGATGGTCGATCAGCGTCGGCGGCGTTGTCTCATAACTGCCGTCCAGCTCCGGCACCAACCAGACCTCCCAGCCGGCGCGCAACAGCAGCGCGGCTTCGACAAAATCATGACTCATGATTTCGCCGCCGAGTGGGGGGCGTCCCGGCAAAGCGGGCAGACCGCAGCTTTCCATGAACGGCCGCACCCTGATGATCGCGTTATGGCCCCAATAGTTGCCGCCTGGTCCTTGAAGCCGCGCGAGCCCGGCGGCGTACATCGGTCCATAGACCCAGGAGGCAAATTGCTGAAAACGCGCAAACAAAGAGCGGCCGCCGATCAGGAGCGGCGATGTCTGGATGAGTGCGGCGCGCGGGTTGGCATCCATCGCCTGCACCAAGTGCACAAGAGTGCGGCCGGTCATCACGCTGTCGGCGTCGAGCACCACCATGTACTCGTACAAGCCGCCCCAGTTTTTGCAAAAATCTTCGATGTTGCCGCTCTTGTGGCCGATGTTGCGCGCGCGATTACGGTAGAAGATGCGGCAGCCGGCAAGTTGCCGCCGTAATTCCGCGCAGGCGATTTGCTCGGCATGCCGGCAGCCTTCATCGGTCGAGTCGCTGAGGATGAAAAAATCGAACAACTCCTGCAGGCCGGATGCACACAACGATTCTTGCATCGCGACGATGCGCGCGGACACCTCTCTCGGATCTTCGTGATAGACCGGCACCAGCAGCGCCGTTCGTCGTGTCGGTAATTGGCTCAAATCGAGCTTGCCAAGTGTACGCCATTCGGCGCCATCGTTGCGCCACAGGGCGTACGCTCCGAGGCAGGCGATCCAGAATGAGGTCGCGATCAGGAAAAACAGCAGCGAAAAAACCGCGAGCAGCAGGATCTGTAGCCAAGACAGGCCGTCAAACCGAAAGATCGCCAATAAGCGCGTGCTCGCCGCGGCCGTCGTCGAGAACGCCAATCCGAAAATCAGCCAGCGCTGAACCGCGACGTCATCGCGTTTCATCATCGCGCTTCATCGGTATTGGGCATGGTAATGGCTGCAGGCTGCACGGCGCGTTGCGGCCGGAACAACTCGACCAAGACGCGCGTGGTGGCGGTCAATGCGACCCGCGGCGTCCAAAATGCGATGGTCTGGCTTGGCATGGGTGCCGGACACAGAGGCGGCGTCGCCTCGTCGAGCAGCGGTAGCGGCCCGGCGCAAGCCGCCCTTTGTTCTTCATGATTGTTCATATGACCCAAACGCTTGCTTTGTGGGAACCTTTGCCCGGCCACGGGCGTTCGGACCCCGAAAACACCAACCCTTGCGCATTAAACGCGTGTCGCGCTGCCTGGTTTCCATCGATCGCGGCAAAGGATGAATGCATATCGGGCGGGGTCGACATGCATATCGAGTCGCTACGGGTAATCCGCGCTAGAAACTAAAACGCATGGTTCTCTTTGATCGTCGACAACTCGTCGTGACTGGGCCGATGGCCGTGGCGCTTACCGGCCTCGCCATCCCCCGCAGCTTTGCGGAGCAAGCCGCACCAGCCCAAACACCCTTTGATTTTGCGGTTTTACGGAAGACGGCGCAGTCGCTCGCGGCCAAGCCTTATGTCGAGGAGAAGCCACCGGTCCCCGACGTCGTGAGCAAGATTGATTTCGACGTGTCACAAAAAATCAAATTCCGTCCTGACAAGGCGCTATGGCCGCATGGGGAGGGGCCTTTTCCGGTCCGCTTCTTCCACCTCGACAAATTCAATGCCTTGCCGGTCAAAATCAACGTTGTGAGCGGTGGTTTGACTCGTCCAGTCCCTTATTCGCCGGACGATTTCGATTTTGGGACGACCGGCCTTGCGGCGAAATTGCCGGCAGATGCCGGTTTTTCCGGGTTCCGGATCATGAATGGACCGGACCAAAATACCGATTGGCTTGCTTTCCAAGGCGCTAGCTACTTCCGCAGTTCCGGCGAGGAAAACCAGTATGGTGCCTCCGCGCGCGGCATCGCCGTCGATACCGGCACGTCGATGAAGGAGGAATTCCCCCGCTTCGTGGAGTTTTGGCTGGAAGAGCCTAACAAGGGCCAGCGCTCGATCACCATTTACGCCTTGCTCGACGGCCCGAGTTTGACTGGCGCCTACCGCTTTGTAGCCACAAAGCAAACCGGCGCGATCATGGACGTCGATGCCGAGCTATTCATCCGCAACGACATCGCCCAACTCGGCATTGCGCCGCTCACCAGCATGTATTGGTACGGCGAGAATGACCGTCAATCGGCTACCGACTGGCGCCCCGAAATCCATGACAGCGACGGCTTGGCGCTATGGACGGGCAAAGGCGAGCGCATTTGGCGCCCATTGATCGATCCTCCGTCGGTGCTGGTGAACTCCTTCCTCGACCAGAATCCGAAAGGATTCGGCCTGATGCAGCGCGACCGCGACTTCGTCGACTATCAGGACGACGGCGCCTTCTATAATCGCCGCCCCAGTATCTGGGTTGAACCGAAAGGCGAGTGGGGAGAGGGTGCCGTGCAGCTGGTGGAGATTCCGACCCAGGACGAGATTCACGACAACATCGTCGCCTATTGGAAGCCGAAAAAGCCCGTCAAGTCCGGCGACCAGATCAAATTGGCTTATCGCCTGTACTGGCAGGACCGTAATCCGAAGCCCGCGACCGAAACCGCACACGTGATCTCGACCCGCATCGGCCGCGGCGGCGTGCCCGGCAAGCCGTCGCCGCAAGACAAAGACAGCTGGAAATTCGTGATCGACTTTGCCGGCGGCAGCATGGCCGACATGGCGCCGCGCTTCGACATCACGCCGGTAGTCACCGTCTCACGCGGCAAGGTGATTAATCCTTACGTCATCAAGGTGGTGGGCACCAAGACGTGGCGGGCGCTGTTCGACGTCTATGCGCCGGGCAAGCAGCAAATCGACTTGCGCTGCTTCTTGCGCTTCGAGGGCAAGACTCTCACCGAAACCTGGCTTTATCAGTTCTTTCCGCCGCCGGGTACGGCTTAGTAGCCTCGATGGGCGTTGCCGGCGCGCCGCGGCACATAGCGGATCATGTGCGATTCCGCGGCTTCAGCGGGCTTGTGATCGAGCATCGCGCCCATCGGGGTGCGGCGCAGGTGCAGCACACGGCTATGAAAGTGCTCCAGCCCGGGCCGGTGACCGATGCTGAGCACCGTTGCGCGGCTCAGCTCGTGGTCGAAGATCGACATCACGCGCCGCTGACTGACCTCATCGAGCGCGGAGGTCGCCTCATCGAGGAAGACCCACGTGGGGGCGTGCAGGATCATGCGTGCAAAGGCGATGAGCTGCTGCTGCCCCAGCGAGAGATTTTTGTCGAGCCGCGCCTCTGAATCGAGCGCCGGCAGCAACTCGGCCAATCCGACGCGTTTCACTGCCGCGGCGACCGCTGCCGTGGCGAATGCAGTCGGCGGATCGGGATAGGTGATGGCTGCGCGCATAGTCCCGAGCGGGATATAAGGCCGTTGCGGCATGAACATCATGCTGCTGGGTTCGGGTGAACGGATGGTGCCCGCGCCCCAGGGCCATAGCCCCGCGAGCGCGCGGAACAGCGTGCTTTTGCCGGCGCCCGATTCGCCGACAATCAGCACGCGCTCACCGGGCTGCACTTCCACGGTTGCATCGGAGATTACAACCCGTCCATCCGACAGCAGCACGCTCACGGAATCGAAAGCGAGCTTATTGTCCGGATGCCTGACCAGATTGATCGTTTCGGTAGCCTTGTCGATCGCATCGACTTTTTCGACCGCGGCTTTGAAAGCGCTGACGCGCTGAAGCGTCGCGCGCCAGTCCGCGATTGCCGGGAATTGGTCGACGAACCAGCGTAGCGAAGACTGGACTTGGTTGAACGCGCCGACGACCATCATCAAGCCGCCCATGCTCAAGCTGCCGCTGAAATAACCGGGGGCGGCGACCACGATGGGCACGACGATTGCAATCCAGCCATAACCGGAGGTGATCCAGGTCAGGCGGGAGAGCGCGCCCGATAGCTGCCGCATGGTGCCGATGACGCGGTGGACATTGGCGTCGAGTTGGCGCCGTTCGTCGCGCTCGCCACCGCAAAGCGCAATGCTTTCAGCGCTTTCGTTTGCTCGTACCAAAGCGAAGCGAAGCTCGGCCTCACGCGCATAGAGGTCGGCGTTGAGGTCGATCAGCGGGCGGCCGACCCGCCATGTCAACAGCGAGCCAACCAGGGCGTAGATCGCCGCACACCAAACCATGTAGCCGGGAATGGAGAAGTGCAGGCCGCCGAACGCGAAGACGAGTTGATTGGAGAGCGCCCATAGAATGCTGATGAAGCTCACCAGCAACAAGGTGGCCTGAAAGAGGCCGACACCAAGGCCTGCTGATAATTCGGTGAACTGGCGGGTGTCCTGCTCGATGCGTTGATCGGGATTGACGCCGATCTGTCCGGCCAAGCCGAGACGGTAAGCGCGTCCGGGCACCAGCCATTGATTTAGGAGATGGTGCGTCAGCCATTCGCGCAGGCGCACCTTCAACATCTGCTGCATCCAAGTTTGCGCGACAACGAAGCCCAAGAGGGCAGCGACAATACCGAGGAAGATCAGCAACTGATGCAACAGCGCGGTGACATTTCGTTGTGCCAGCGCGTCAAAGAATGAGCCGTTCCATTCGTTGAGTTTGACCTGCCCCACCATGTTACCGATCAACACCGTCGCGATGCCGAACGTGAGCAAAATCACGCGCAGCCGATGTGGCGAGCGCAACAGGCACGCGAGCAGTGTCGCGCATTCGGAAAAGGCGCTCTTCTTCTCGTAGGTCGCCGCTGGCGGCTGGAACTCGGCTGTGGCGGCGTGCTCCACCGTGCCGAATCGAGCGGCGTCTAGGGCGCCGTCAACTTGATTGCGGCGCGGGCGCGTAGAGGCGTCTCCACCTGGCGCGTTTGCCTTCTGTCGCTGTAACACGTTGCTTTCGTTGTGCTGGCCCCGAAACCAGCGGCGCTGCGTCCCCGCGCAGGCGTACCCCATCTGTCTTACCAATAAGCCAAAAATGCAACGATATTCTTGTGCGCGTGCTAAAAAATTTTGCGCCGCCGCACGCTGGAACTTTTTCAAGTTCCGTGCATGAGGAAGCATGCGGGATGAGCGCGATTTCACCCAATGGATTGCTGAGCAGACGCGACGCAGCGCCTCTGCAATGCAGCAAGCCATCTCTGCGACTCATCTTGTTCGTGACCGTGAGGCGGTCGCGCAACGAATCATTCCGGCAGTCGGTTCTGTTCTCGCCTCGCCGTGCATAGCCGATTGGAATCCCGCGCCGGACTACTTTTTTCACTGGGTGCGCGATGCTGCGGCGGTGATGAGCGCGCTAGTCGATCTCATGCAAATGGCGGGGACGAGGGAGGATGAGCGGTGGCGGCGCCATTTTGAGGACGTGGTCCGCTTCAGCTTGGCGCTGATCGCGTTGGATGGCGCGCCGAGCTTGCGCCAAGGCGGCTACTATGAGGCGGCTCGGCCCGAGGCGCGTCAATTTCTGCGCCCACCGGATGAAATCGCCGCGTTGCGCGGCGATAGCCTGCTCGGCGAGCCCCGTTTCAATGCCGACGGCACGCCCGATATCTTCCGCTGGGCGCGTCCGCAATATGACGGGCCGGCGCTGCGTGCCTTGGCGTGCTTGCGGTACCTCGCGGCAGGGGGCCGGACGACCGAAGACATTGAGCGCCTGCTGGCAATCGATCTCGATTTCACCTTGCGCCATGCAGGCGAAGCGTGCGTCGGACCGTGGGAGGAAGAACAGGCCCAGCATTATCATGTTGCGCTCGTTCAGCTTGGCGCATTGGTGCACGGCCAGGATTACTTCCCCGACCGGCAAGCGCGAGAGGCCGCGGAGCGCGCTTTGCGAACGGCCCTTGAGCGCCATTGGTCGGAGCGGCACGGCATTTATGCAGCGGTGTGGCCCCTTGGCAGGGGCGTGGCGGATGACTTGGTGGACGCCTCACAACTCCTTGCCGTGCTCGACAGCGATCTGCCGCAAGGGCCGCACAGCATGACCGACGTGCGGGTACGTCAAACCTTGACAGCGATCGAGCGACTGTTCGCCCGCGAATTTCCGATCAATGCGCGGTTTGCGGCGCCCGCGCTCGGGCGTTATCGCGCGGATCGCTATTTCGGCGGCGGTGCTTGGTACCCGACCACGCTTGCGGCCGCGGCGCTCTATTATCGCTTGGCCCAACGGTCCCCAGCGGAGCGTGAGGTCTTCATCGATCGCGGCGACGCGTATCTGATGACGGTGCGGGCGTTGACGCCGGCGGATGGAGCCTTATCGGAACAAGTCGATAGGGTCACGGGGAAGCAGACATCGGCGCAACATCTCACCTGGAGCTACGCCGCCTTCATTGGCGCCGCGGCGGCGCGCGAACGCTGTCTGTGACTCGGGGAACTCGGACTGGCCGCTAACGGTTATCCAGCGAGCAAGCTTACCAATGGAGCGGCGATGCGGTCCGCAGCATTGTTGGCATCCGCGGCGTTCGCGGTCATGCAGGTTCCGCCTTCGGCCCCATGGCCACAATGCACGGAGTGGCGCAGTACAGCGGCTTGGCATTATCCGACGCAGAGGCAGCATGCCGCCTTCGCCCCGGCCGCGTGCTGGCACCGCCAGCGGGTGATGACGCCGGAGGGCACGGTCGTGCAGACGGACTACATCTGCCGGTAAGGACGAAAAAAGGAGCATTCCGTGTTTGAGCGACGTATTGGTTCCGTGCTTCAGCGGCGCGTTACGTATGTCGAGAGCGGCCGCCCCGCGGCTCGTTGGGGCGTGGTGGTCTATCGGGTGCTGACGGCGATCGCCGTTGTTCTCGCCGTCCTGGCGGTCCTCAGTAGCTTCTACAACGTCAATGCCGGCCGCGTGGTGGTGGCGGTGCCGGCGTTGTTGTTCGCGGCGTTGGTGTGGTTGATCGGCCGCGGCTGCCGCTATCTGATGACGCACTAGCCGCT
>Ga0070740_10001410_pt1 | contig 33456 bp, 19 predicted proteins | sample Coa_R2_FD_67286 | JGI IMG/M metagenome (GOLD analysis project Ga0070740, IMG submission 67286) | Surface soil microbial communities from Centralia Pennsylvania, which are recovering from an underground coalmine fire - Coalmine... | ecosystem: Environmental > Terrestrial > Soil > Unclassified ...
TCGCCATCGGCGGCAACGTCGAGACCTCGCGCGAGGAGTGGGCCGAGAATCACCTCGGCGACCGCGACGACCTCGACCTCGTCGGCCAGCAGAACGACCTCGTGAAAGCGATTCTCGAAACCGGAAAGCCCACGGTCGTCTTCTTCACCAACGGTCGCCCGCTCTCCGCGAACTACGTTTATGATCACGTGCCCGCGGTCTTCGAGGGCTGGTATCTCGGCGAGGAGACCGGCAACGCCGCGGCGGACGTTCTCTTCGGCGACTACAACCCTTCGGGCAAGATGCCCGTCACCGTCGCGCGCAACGTCGGCCAGCTTCCGGTCTATTACTACCAGAAGCCCTCGGCCAAGCGCGGCTTCCTCTTCTCCGACATCTCGCCGCGCTTCGTCTTCGGCCACGGCCTCAGCTACACGACCTACAACTACTCGAACCTCCGCCTCGCGCCCGCACAGATCGGCCCCGCGGGGCAGACGACCGTCAGCGTTGACGTGACCAACACGGGACGCATGGCCGGCGACGAGATCGTGCAGCTCTACATACGCGACGACGTGAGTTCCGTCACGCGACCCGTCAAGGAGTTGAAGGACTTCCGCCGCGTCCACCTTGAACCGGGACAAACCGTCACGGTTCAGTTCACCGTCACGCCCGACAAGCTCTCGTTCCTCGACGTGGACATGCACCGCGTCGTCGAGCCGGGCACGTTCACGATCATGGTCGGGCCGAGTTCCGCGACGGAGAAGGAGTTGACGGCGAAGCTTGAGGTCGTGCCGCGCTGAAGAGTGACAGTCTATACTACAACGTCTTGCGATTGACTGCGCCTCTATGCCGGGAGCGCGGGCGTCCCGCCCCGCCTTGAGCGCGACAGCGCGAAAGAGACGCGCTAAAGCTCAAGCGTCGTGAATAACGAAAGTCATTGTGCCTGCTCACGCAGGCAATGCGGGCCGCGATGCCCGCGCTCCCGGCGAAGAGCGTCGCGCCCAATGGCAAACCGCCATGCTGTACATAAGAAGACCGGCCAAACTTCTCAACCTCGTCCTCGCCGCCTGCGTGCTTTGCTTCTCGCACGCCGCGCCTTACGCCTTCTCTCAAACAAGAACAACTGCTTCAACGCGCGCGGCTTCTCGCGGCTTCACACGCTACGTCAACACGTTCGTCGGCACGGACAACGACGGCAACACGTTCCCCGGCGCGACCGTGCCGTTCGGCATGGTGCAGTGGAGTCCCGACACTACGCCCGCGGGCTGGTACAAATACCCTGACGCGAAGATACGCGGCTTCAGCCTCACGCACTTCAGCGGCGCGGGCTGCCCGGCCTACGCCGATTTTCCATTCATGCCCGCGGTCGGCGCGCCCAAAAACTCGCCCGGCGCAAACTGGGGCGACTACGCCGCGGCCTTCTCGCACGACAAAGAAAAGGCCGCGCCCGGCTACTACTCGATTGAATTGGACTCAGGCGTGCGTGTCGAACTGAGCGCGACGAAGCGGACGGGATTCGGCGTCTTCACGTTCCCTCAAACCGACGAGGCGCGACTGCTCGTCAACGCGGGCGGGAGCGCGACGGGCGACAGCGACTCTTCCGTGCGCGTCGTCGGCGACCGCGAGTTGACAGGCTCGGCGACGAGCGGAAGGTTCTGCGACAGCAACACGACTTACACGATCTACTTCGCCGCGCAGTTCGACCGCCCGTTCGCGTCCTTCGCCACTTGGGAGGCAGACAAGCTCAACTCGAACGTGCGCGAGGCACGCGGCAAACAGTCCGGCGCTGTCCTGACTTTCGACGCCGCGCGCGAGCGCGTCGTGAAAGTTAAAGTCGGCGTCTCATTCGTCAGCGCCGAGAACGCGCGGCTTAACATTCGGTCGGAGAACGGCGGTTGGGATTTCGACGCCGTGCGACGCAGTGCCGACGCGGCGTGGGACGACTGGCTCGGACGTGTGAGCGTCGAAGGAGGAAGCGACGAGCAGCGGCGCGTCTTCTACACCGCGCTCTACCACGCGCTTCTGCATCCGAACGTCTTCTCCGACGTGAACGGCCAGTACACCGGCTTCGACCGCGCGGTTCACGACGCGCGGCCTCGCACACAGTACGCGAACTTCTCCGACTGGGACACGTACCGCACCGTCGTCCAACTCCACGCCCTTCTCGCCCCGCGCGAAACGTCCGACATGATGCAGTCGCTCGTCGCCGACGCCGAGCAGAGCGGCTACCTGCCGAAGTGGGCGATGGCGAACGACGTGACCGCGGTCATGGGCGGCGACAGCCCCGCCGCGCTCGTCGCGACGGCCCACGCCTTCGGCGCTCGCTCCTTCGACGCGCGCTCGGCCCTGCGCTTCATGCTGAAGGCCGCGACGCAACCGGGCACGGGATTACACGGCTACGCCGAGCGAGCGCGGCTCGCCGAGTACCTCGCGCGCGGCTACGTCCCCGTCACCTCCTTTCAGTGGGACAACGGCATGACGGGCGCGACCTCCGCGAGCCTCGAATACGTTTCGGACGACTTCTGCGTCGCGCAACTCGCCGCCGCGCTCGGCGACGCGAAGACTCACGCCGACTTCATGCGCCGCGCGCAGAACTGGCAGACCATCTTCGACCCCGAAACAGGTTTCATCCGACCGCGACGCGCAAACGGCGTCTTCCTCGAAGGCTTCGACCCTGACACGCTCGCGCCCCGCAGCGAAGTCCCCTGGGACAAGAGCGCGCAGGCGAGCTTCGAAGAGGGCAACACGTGGCAGTACACTTGGATGATCCCGCACAACTATCGCGGACTCATCAATGCGGTTGGAGGCGACGCGGAAGTCACGCGCCGACTCGACAAGTTCTTCACCAAACTCGTCGGCTGGGGCCAGCCCTACTTCAACATCGGCAACGAGCCGAGCTTCGTTTCGCCATACGCATACGCCTGGGCAGGCGCGCCGTGGCGCACGCAAGCCGCCGTGCGCCGCATCATGAATGAAATCTACAAGCCGACGCCGCAGGGGCTTCCCGGCAACGACGACCTCGGCGCGACCTCCGCGTGGTACGTCTGGGGCGCGCTCGGACTTTACCCGGCGATCCCCGGCGTCGGCGGCTTCGTCGTCACAAGCCCGCTCTTCCCCGCCGCGACGATTCGACTCGGCGACGGGCGCAGGCTCCGCATCGTCACTGAAAACGCGAGCGCTCAGGGCGCGACCGCGAACGACATTTACATCCGCGGCCTGAAGCTCGACGGCGCGGCCTACACGCGCGCGTGGCTGCCCCTCTCGTCGCTTCGACCGAGCACGACGACGACGCTCGCCTTCACGCTCTCCGAACGACCCGTCACCGAATGGGGCGCGCGGGCGTCGGACGCGCCGCCCTCGTTCACCGAGGGGCAAGCGCCCGCCGTCTGCTTCATACGCGGCGAAGACTCGGTCAACGTCCGACCGGGCGGCGAAGCTTCCGTCGCGCTCGGCGTCCGCACGCTCGACGCGCGCCCGCTCAAAGTAAGTTGGCGGGCGCAAACGCCGGACGGCATACGCCTGCTCCCCGCGTCCGGCGTCGCCGACATCGGCGCGGACGGGCGGCCAGACATCGCCTTGCGGGTCGCCGCCGACGCGCGACTCCGGCCCGGAGTTTACGTCGTCCCCGTCAAACTCAGCGCGACACCGAACGGCGCGACGCGCGGAGTTGAACTGCCCGACACTGTGTTGGAGGTGAGGGTCGGCGCGAACTGAGTGCGTTGAATGTGTAGCGTGGGCGTTCAGTTTTCAGAAGCCGTGAATTGCCACTAGCTTTAGCTGGTGGACGGCGTGGATGACAAATCGAGTCGGCTTTAGCCGAACGGTGGAATGATTCGGCTAAAGCCGAAAGCCTTTATTGCCGTATTGACCTACAGCTAAAGCTGTAGGCAATTGAAGGAGCTTTCATTCAACAGCGCTAACAACGCTCGCGCCGAACCCGCGCTACTTCAAGACCAGATGACCGAAGCGGCACGCGCCCGGCGAAGAGCCGCCGAGCACGAGCGGCGGCACGCCCGCGCTTGTTGCGTACTTATCAGCGACCTTCGCAACCTCATCGCCCGCGTCGCTTCTCCCCAAGACTGCGACCGTGCCTCCGCTGCCGCCGCCCGTGATCTTCGCGCCGAAGAGTCCGCGCGCGGGGCCGGCCTCGCGGACTAAGCGAACTATCTCGTCCGTGCCCGCCGAGCCGAGGCCGCACGCCGAATAACTCGCGTGCGACTCGTACATCAACTCGCCCAACCGTTCGGCCTGAACGAGTCCTCGCCAGTCTCTCAAAATTTCTGAGAACTCAACCACGCGCGCGTGTTCACAAACCGGGTGGCGCGTCGCAGCAAGCACGGGATACACGCGCCCCGGTTCGACTTCGGTGACTGCGTCCGTGATGCCCCGGTAGCGCGCGAGGAATCCCGCGCCCGACATCTCGCGCGGCAGGCGCGGCGCGTAAGTCTCTTCAAACTCTTCGGGCTTGACGTTGGCGAGATGACCGTGCCAGCGCGTGTCTTCTATCTTCACGCGGCCTTCCGTCTCGCCTTCGCGCGCGTGAAGTTTGGCGATGTCGGCGATGACGCGGTAGCCCATGAACGCGGCGGTGCGAACCGTGCCGTAGTCCGAGCCGCCGACCGAGTGGCGCACGCCCGAATCAACGCCCCAGACCGAAAGCTCCGGCGGCAGGGGGACGTGCCCGCGCACCTCGCACGGCTGGCACAGAAGCGCGAGCAGGCGATTCTCCTCGCCGCAGGCCGCGGTCATCTGATCCATCACGCCGCAAGGCGCGCCCGCCACCATGTTCTCGACGCGTTGACAGAGGAACGCCGTCTCGCGCGGCGACAGCTCGATTTTGTACGCGGCGGCGACGGCGCGCATGACCGCCACTTCGAGCGCGGCGGACGAACTGACGCCCTTGCCCTCCGGCACGTCGGAGCGGACGAGAAGACGTGCGCCGCGCTCGAAGACAAACCCGCGCTCGCGCATCAGCACCAGAAAAGCGCCCGCGACGTAAGCGGCCCAATGATTCTCCGCGTCCGCGGCGAAACGCGCGCGCGCCTCTTCGTAAGCGACGGGCGAGCCGTCGCGCACGAACTCCGCGAGCCGCGTCTCGTAGCGGCGCGGCGCTGTCGCGGAGTCGGACGCAATTGCGCCGCGTCCGTCCGTCGCGAGGCTGACGATTGTGAGCGCGCCGCCGTCTTCGAGTTGCAAAGCGGCGTGCGTCGCCGCCGACGTGGGAAGTTCGAGGACGAGCGAGCCGGAGTAGTCCGCGATGCCGCCCATCAAATCGAGACGCCCCGGCGCGCGCGTGACGAACAACTCCCGGCGCGGGCCGAAGAAAGCTCTGCCTTCATCCGTCAAGTGTTTCGGCAGGCCGTTCGGCAACTCGAAGGATTCGTGCAGACGGTTCAGCAGCGCGACGAATGCTTCCGTGTCCGCGAGTCCGCGCGTCGTGCCGGAGACGATCTCGAACGCCATGCGCCTGTCCTCAACTCGTCTGCGTCAAAAGCCCTCGGCGCGCGAGCGCGGCGCGCAGAAGCGGCTCGACCTGCGCGCGCACGCGCTCGTTGGCGTAACCGGCCCAGGCCACGTCCGGCTCGACGGCGAGCGGCGCGCGAAGTGGGCCGCCGCCGATGTCGGTCACGATCACGCCGGCCTCTCGCGCGACGAGTTCCGTGCAGAGGTCGTAAGGGTGGCAGCAGATGCCGAGCGCGAGTCCGCGCGCGCGCAGGCGTCCTTCCATCAGAGGGCGCAGGTCTGCCGTGAAGCGGTCGTGACCGCACATCAGTTCGTAGAGCTGCCCGCCGCTCGACGCGTACTGATCCTCAAAGCAGTGAGCCTTGCCGGGTCGCACGGGGCCGAGCGCGCCCAAGACGATCTCTTCGTCAATCGCCGCGAGTTCCTCGCGCGCGCCGGGGAAGAAGCGCGCGGCCTGCGCGTAGCCGTGCGCGATTGTCGGCGACTGCGAGGGGCGCAAAGTCAGAGGCGTGCGCTCGCCCGTCAGGCGGTTGAAACGCTCGCCGCGCGCGCCCTCGCCGCGCACGGCCCAGGCGACATCGCAGAGGTGTTGCTTGACGAGCGGGAGTTCCGTCTGCACGGCAAGCTCGATGTCGGCGAGGCAAGTCTCGGGGCCGCGGTTGCGCGCCGCGCCGGTCAGAACCCAGCCGCTTCGCTTCTGGTACATCAGCCCGCGCGTGCCATCTATCGGATCAACGATGACGCGCCACGCGCATTCGTCTTCGGACGCGCCGCGAGGCAGAACGACCTTCCCGCCTCGCAAGCCTTCGGCGACGAGCACGACCGGCGCGTGCGACGCGACCTCGCGCTCGAAGAAGTCAACAAGCAAATCCTCGCTGACGCGGTCAACCGCGTAGATTGTGTCGCCTTCCTCCTCGCGCTCGACCGCCGACAAGTCCTCGACCGCCGAACGCTCGCACGCCTCGACGACCTCGCGGCGAATCAACTCGTGTAGCCGTCGAATCGGCGCGAGAAGTGATTTCGAGTCGGTCAACGATGATGAAGTCATTTACTCGTCATTGAAAGGATGAAGCGAAGGCTAAACTGCGCCGCCTTCATCCTTCATCCTTCCGCCTTCATCCTTGTAATGCACGACGGGCTGCGCGCGCAGCTCCGCCGCCTTCCCTTCGGGCGACGTGTCGCTCAGGAAATTGCCGCCGCCGATCTCCGGCCCCGCGAGGTACTTCAGCAGGTTCGGCTTTCGGAGCGGCGGGTGGAACTCGACGTGAAAGTGGAACGAGCGGTAGTCGCCGCCGTCGGTCGGCGCTTGGTGCAGAGGCATCACGTAGGGGAACGGCATCCGCCAGAGGTTGTCGAAGCGGACGGTCACTTCGCGCAGGACGGCGGCGAAGTCGCGCGCCTCCGCGTCGCTCAACTCGGCGACGCTCGCGCGCGTCCGCGTAGGCGCGACGAAGACCTCGTAGGCGTAGCGCGCGAAGTAGGGCACGAAGGCGATGGCCGTCGCGTTCTCGCAAACGACGCGGCGACCGTCGCTCTGCTCGGCGGCGATGATGTCGCGGAAGATGACGCGGCCCGTCTCGTCGAAGTAGCGCGCACCAGCGCGCGCCTCGGTCTCGATGGTCTTGAAGACGAAGTTGGTCGCGTAAATCTGCCCGTGCGGGTGCGGGTTCGAGACGCCGACGACCTCGCCTTTGTTCTCGAACGCGAGCACGTGTTTGACTTCGGGCCGCGCGCCGAGTTCGACGTACTGTGCCTGCCAGGCGGCGACGAGGTTCTCGACCTCGCGGGATGTGAGTTCCGCCAGAGAAAGGTCGTGGCGCGGCGTGTAGCAGACGACGCGCGCGACGCCGCGCGCCGGTCGGCTTCGGTAGGGCACGGGCGCAGGCTCAAGTTGTTCGGGCGCTTCCGCGCCGACGCAAGGGTGGTCGTTGTCGAAGACGAAGACGTCTTCGTAATTCGGATTTCTCGCGCCGCTCACACGCAGGTTGCCGGGGCAGAGGTAGCAGTCGGGGACGTAAGGCGGCGTGCGTGGCCCCGCCGTCGCCGCGACCGTCTCGCCCGACCACGGACGGTTCTGCCTGTGCGCCGCGACGACCACCCACTCCTCGCGCAAGGGGTGCCAACGCTCCTCCCAAACTCCGCCGCTGCCCTGCTTGTTGTCCGACATGATCTAAAATCTTCGACGCGGACGACGGCCCGACGCCTGCGTCAAACCCCCGCGTCGTTAATCTCCCGCGCCGCCCGCGGCCATGCGCGGAGGCGTCGCCGCGCCGCCCGCCGACTCGCGCGCCGCGACGAGCGGTCGCTGGCGTTTGAGAAGCTGGTCGGCGATGACTCCGATCAGAATCACCGCGCCCATGACGGCGAAGTTGAGCGACGAAGGTATGCCGAGAAGGTTGACGAGATTCTGCAAGACCTGCAACAGCGCCGTGCCGATCATTATGCCGACGACGGAGCCTTCGCCGCCGCGCAAAGAGCAGCCGCCGAGCACCGCCGCCGCGATGCCGTAAAGCTCGAAGAAGTTTCCGTGCGAGGAGGGCGAGACGGAGTTGGTGTAGAAGGCGAGCAGGATGCCTGAGATTCCCGCGGTCAGCCCCGAGACGACGTATGCGCTCGCGACGATCTTGCGCGCGTTGATGCCGGAGTAGCGCGCGGCCTCCTCGTTCCGGCCCACGGCGAAGAGGTAGCGCCCGTAGATCGAGCGGTGCAGCACGACCCACATCACGGCGGCGATGACGACGAGCAGGATGAAAGGCGCGGGGATGCCGAACAGGCTCCCCGTCGCGAGATGCGTCAGCCATTCGAAGCCCTGCCCCGTGCCGAAGCCCTTGGTCTCGTCGTCGGCGATGAAGCGCGCGAGTCCGCGGTAGAAGAGCAGGCCGCAGAGCGTGACGATGAACGGCTGCACGCGCAGGCGCGTGACCAGCAGGCCGTGGACGAGTCCGAGTCCGACCGCGACGCACATCACCGCGACGATTGCCAGCACGGGCGGCCAGTGCCACGACGCGAGCATCATCGAGAGCAGCACGCCGAGCAGCGCGAACATCGAGCCGACCGAAAGGTCTATGCCGCCCGTGATGATGACGACGCCGACGCCTATCGAGAAGATGCCGTACATCCCGATCAGGCGCGCCATGTTCTGAAGGTTTGTGCCGCCCAGGAACGCGGGCTGATAGACCGCCACGACGACGCACAGCACGACCAGCAGGATGAAAGTGCCGAGTTCTTTTCTCACGACTTTACCAACCTTCGCCGACGGGTTTGGCTATTCAGTTGCCACTGGCTTTAGCTAGTGGGTAAGAGTTCAACCAAGAACTTCGGGCTTTAGCCTAATAACCTTTCGGCTAAAGCCGGTGACTCGCATCGGACTCTGTCCCACTAGCTAAAGCTGGTGGCAAGTGATGAAATCCCGACGTAGCCAAATAAGCGACGACCGCCGCTCACAACCTGACGGTGACGACGTTGCGCCCGTCTTCGTTCTTCGTGACTTCGGCATTCATTGTGCGCGTGCGCCCCGCCGCGGCGACCGTGATTTTGTACGAGCCGAGGAAGGCACGCGTCTCGTACTCGCCCGCGCCGTTCGTGCGGCCCGAGGCGCGCGTCCACCACTTGCCGCGCACGAGTTGCAACAGGCGCTCGTATGCGGGCTTCGGCGTCATGTCGCGGCGCAGGAGTCCTGCGGGTGCGCCGAGCCACGCGCCCTCGTCGCTCAAGTCCCACCAAGTGATCGCGCGCACTGCGGGGTGGCTGAAGAGGAGCGTGTAGAAGTTTGCGACGTACTCGGCTTGACTAGCTTCGCCCGCGGGCGTCGTCGGCCAGTCGGTCGCGGGCCGCCCGCGGTAGTTGATGCCTGTGCGCGTCTCGGCGCTGAGGACTGTGACTTCGGTGAAGTGCAAAGGGCGACCGAAGCGCGCGAACGTCTCGCACGTCTCCCACACGCGCGAGAGCGGCCACACGCCCTGATGCATGTGCGACTGTATGCCGACCGCGTCGGGCAGCGAGTTCGCGTCGCGCAGTTCCGACAGCAGCGCGACATTCTTCGGCCCAGTCTCGTAGTCATTATATATAAAGGTCTCGCCCGCGCCCGCGCCCGCCGCGCGCGCCCACGAGAGCGCCGCGCGCACTTCGGTGGCCGCGCCGTCGCGTCTGACCCACCGCCCGACGCCGTTGTCGAAGCCCGCGGCTGCGTTCGCCTCGTTGACCACGTCCCAGATGTTAATGAGTCCCTTGTATCGCGTTATCAAATCGGTAACGCGACGATGGAGGAGCGGCACGACAACGTCGGGGTCGTTCGAGGCCCAGCGCGGATAGACCTCCTGCCAGACGAGCGGGTGTCCCTTCACCGTGATGCCGTGCGCCGCGCACCAGCGCGCCATCGCTTCGAGTCGCGCGTAGTCGGGTCGGCCTTCCGCGCGCTCGAACTGTCCCCAGTAAAAGGGAAGCGTCGCGTAGTTGAAGAGCGCGGCGAAGCGCTGTTGATACGCGAGCTGCGCGGGCGAAGTGTCGCGCGGGTCGAGGCGAAAGATGTTCGAGCCGAAGAGGAATGCGTGTCGCGTCTGCTCGACACGAACGCCCGCGTTCTCGACCGCGCGGCCCCTGCGGTCAACGACGCGGACGACGAGCGCGCCCATTCGGTAGCGTGCGATGCGCTCGTCCGCGCCCGCGAGCAGACGCACGCCCGCGTCGTCTCTCGCCGGCTCCGTGTTTTGCGCCGGCGGCGTCGCCGCGTGCGCCGCGAGCAGCGCGAGGCAGAGCGGGAGCGCGAGACAGAAGTTTTTGAGCGTTCTCACTTGCGCACCGAGAAGCGATAGACGGAGGTCGAGCGGAAGCGCTCGCCCGGTCGCAGCACGGTCGAGGGGAAGTTCGGGTGGTTCGGCGAGTCGGGGTAGTGCTGCGTCTCAAGACAGAAGCCGGAGCGGTAAGGGTGCATGTGCCCGTCCTTGCCGCCGCCTGAGCCGTCGAGGAAGTTGCCGGAGTAAAACTGTATGCCCGGCTGTGTCGTCAAGACTTCCATCACGCGCCCGGTCGTCGGCTCATAGACCGTGGCCGCCCGACGGAGCGTGCCCGCGCGACCGTCAACGACGAAGTTGTGGTCGTAGCCGTGGCCGAACCTTATCTGCTCGTCGTCCGCGTTGATGCGCGCGCCGATCTCCGCGGGACGCGTGAAGTCGAACGGCGTGCCGCGCACCGCGCGAAGCTCGCCCGTCGGAATCGCCGTGGCGTCGGTCGGCGTGAAGCGCGCGGCGTTGATCTGAAGCTGATGGCGGAGTATGTCGCCGCCGCCGCCTTCGCCCGCGAGGTTGTAGTAGTTGTGTTGGGTGAGGTTGATGATCGTGTCCTTGTCCGTCGTCGCCTCGTAGTCAATGCGAAGCTCGTTGTTGTTCGTGAGCGTATAGACGGCTTTGACCGAGAGGTTGCCGGGGTAGCCTTCTTCGCCGTCGTGGCTGCGGTAAGTGAGTTCGAGCGCGGGGCCGGCGCTCGTGGTCAGCGGGCGCGCGTTCCAGATGACCTTGTCGAAGCCGCGGACTCCGCCGTGCAGGTGGTTGGGCGGGTTGTTCGTGGCGAGTTGGTACCCGACGCCGTCGAGCGTGAAGTGGCCGCGCGCGATGCGGTTGCCGTAGCGACCGATGAGCGCGCCGATGTAAGAGTTGTTCTGATTCTCGTAGCCTTCGAGCGTGTCGAAGCCGAGCAGAACGTCGCCGAGATGGCCCTCGCGGTCGGGGACTTTCAGCGAGACGACCGCGCCGCCGTATGTGATGATGCGCGCCTCCGCGCCGCGCCGGTTCGTGAGCGTGTAGATGCTCACGGGCTGAGCGTCCGGCGTGCGCCCGAAGTCGGCGCGGTTGACGGTTCCCGCTCCTGCGCGCCTCTGCCCGCGCGCCACGCCCATGCCGAAGATGAGCGCGCACAACGCGATCAACAAAATCCTGCCGATCATCATTCCCCCCTCGCTGAAAGAACCTTCCGTCGCGCGGCCTGAGTTCACACGTCCGCGCCCTCCGTCTGCCCGACGGCGAGGCGCATGACCGCCTCCTCGCAGCACTCTTCGCGTTCGAGGATGCCGGTCAGGCGACCCTCGTGCATGACGGCCACGCGGTCGCTCACGTTCAAGACCTCTTCCATGTCGCTGCTGACCATTATGATGACGACGCCCGCGCGAGCCAAGCCGCGCATCAGCTCGTAAATCTCGTGCTTCGCGCCCACGTCAATCCCGCGCGTCGGCTCGTCGAAGATCAAGACCTTCGGGTCGCGCGCGAGCCACTTGGCGAGCACGACCTTCTGCTGGTTGCCACCCGAAAGCGTCCCCGCCGCGACCTCGACCGAAGGTGCTTTGACGTTCAGCCTGCCGCAGACTTCTTTCGCCGCGCGGCTTTCGGCCTCGGCGTTGACGAGTCCCGCCGAGGCGTAGCGCGCGAGCGAGGGCAGAGAGACGTTCCGGCGTATCGTCTCTTCGAGAATGAGTCCGGCGCGGCGCCGGTCTTCGGGCGCGAGATAGATGCCTTCGCGTATCGCGTCCTGCGGCGAGCGAATTTTGAGCGCGCGACCGTCGAGCGTGAGTTCGCCCGCGACGGGCGGCTCGACGCCGAAGACGGCCTCGGCGAGTTCGGAGCGGCCCGCGCCGACGAGTCCCGCGAATCCCAGAATCTCGCCGCGCCGCGCCGCGAACGAGACGGCGTGCTGCGGGTAGCGCCGCGTGCGAAGCCCGCGAACCTCGAAGGCCGCGTCGCGCGCGCCGCCTTCCGATGGGACGTAGAAGTTCGAGATGTCGCGACCGACCATCATCCGAACCATGCGCTCGTGCGTGATCTCGGCGCGCGAAAGCTCGCCCGCGTTGCGCCCGTCGCGAAGGGCCACGACGCGGTCGGCCAACTCCTTAACTTCGCCGAGCCGGTGCGAGATGTAGATGACGCTCACGCCCTGCGCGCGAAGCTCTTTGACGACTCCGATCAGTCGCCCGGTCTCGGTGAGCGTGAGGCTCGAAGTCGGCTCGTCCATGATGAGGATGCGCGCCTGCTGCGAGAGCGACTTGGCGATCTCGACGAGTTGCTGTTGCGCGATTGAGAGACGGCTGAGCGGCGTGTCGGGCGAAACGTCCAAGCCCAGACGTTCGAGGTAGGCGCGCGCCTCGTCGCGCATCCTCCGGCTGTCAATGAGTCGCAGCGGGCCGAAGCGTCGCGGCTCGCGGCCCAGGAAGATGTTGGAGGCAACGTCCAGATTGTCGAGGACGTTCAGCTCCTGATGGATGAATCCTATCCGAAGGCGTATCGCGTCGGCGACGGAGCCGATGACGACCTCGCGCCCCTCGACGGAGATCGAGCCGGCGTCGGGCTGATAGACGCCGCCCGTGATCTTCATCAGCGTTGACTTGCCCGCGCCGTTCTCGCCGACGAGCGCGACGACCTCGCCGGGATAGACCGAGAGGCTCACGTCATCCAGCGCCACGACGCCGGGGAAGCGCTTGACGATCCCCTTCATTTCGAGGACTGGAGTCGGCATAAAGCTTACGTGTCGATTATCAGTTGCCGCTAACTTCAGCCAGCGGTTTGAGTCAATACAACTTAGCTGCCGCCGAGGAGTTGTTTGAGCTGCTGGCTGAACTCGTCAACGTTGTCTTTATTAATGACCTTCGTCGGGATGAAAATCTGTTTGCTCGCCGGGATGACCGAGCGGTCGCCGCCGATGATCTGCGCCATGTCCTTGATCGACTGGTAGCCGAACTCGAAAGGCTGCTGGACGATGGTGCCGACGATTGCGCCGTCCTTCACTCCCTTGAGCGTGTCCTCCTGCTCGTCAAACGCGATGATCTTCACCTGGCCGACCTTGTTCGCGTCCTTGACGGCGCTGAGGATTGCGGGGCCGTTGTAGTCCCAGAGTCCGACGAGCGCGCCCACGTCCGGGTACTTGACGAGCGTGTCGGAGACGTTGGCCTTGGCGCGCACGCGGTCGTTGTCGTCCGTGCGGAGGTCTATGACCTGAATGTTCGAGCCGGCGAGCGCCTCCTTGATGCCCTCGAAGCGCTCCTTCGCGTTCTGCGCGTCGGCCTGTCCGACGAAGGCCATGACCTTGCCGCCGTTGGGGAGCGCCTGCTTGATGAGTTCGCCCGCCTGTCGGCCCGCGGCGCGGTTGTCGGTGCCGATGTAGCAGGCGCGGTTGCTCTGCGGCGCGTCCGAGTCCTGCGTCATCACCAGAATGTTCTGCGCCACGGCGTCGTTGATCATCTGCGTCTGGTTCGCAGGGTCAACGGGGCTGATGGCGATGCCGTCAACGCCGCGCGCGATGAGGTCGTCAACGACGCGCTTCTGCTCCGCCGCCGACGCCTGGCCGGGGATGCGGAAGTCAACCTCGACGTTCGGCAGCTCCTTCGTCGCCTTCTCGGTGCCGCGCCGCGCGATGGCCCAGAACGGCGAGGCGTTGTTGGTGACGAAGGCGAGGCGGAGACGCTTGCCCGAAGCGCCCGGCTGCGACTGCTGGCGGTTGCAGCCGGCGAGCGAAGCGATCAGCGCGCACGCGAGAAGACAGGGAGTGATGATTCTTTTCATAGAAGCAAGAGACCTCTTGACGTGTTGAGACTTTCGAGCATCACTATACAAAAGTCCCGGCCACGTGGAAAATGGTTTTGTCGTACAGAACAAAATTTAACCCGCGCACTCGTTGACTTCCGCACGTCGCGGCGCGGAACACTCCCGAAGGAGCATTCGCAATGAAGACGAAGACGATGAAGACTCTTCTTACTACGGCCATCTTATTCGCCGCCGCCAACCTGTGCGCCGCCGCGACGCCCGACAGAGTCAAGACCGCGAACGGCACGGTCGAAGGCGCGGGCAGGCAAGCGTCCGGCGTCCGCATCTTCCGCGGCATCCCGTTCGCGCAGCCGCCCACGGGAGACCTTCGCTGGCGCGAGCCGCAGCCCGTCAAAGATTGGACGGGCGCGCGCGACGCGACGAAGTTCGGCCCGCGCTGTATGCAGCAGCCCGTCTTCGGCGACATGAACTTCCGCTCCGACTCGATGAGCGAAGACTGCCTCTACCTCAACATCTGGACTCCGGCGAAGTCCGGCAGGGAGCGTCTGCCCGTGCTCGTCTATTTCTACGGCGGCGGCTTCGTCGCAGGCTCCGGCGACGAGCCGCGATACGACGGCGAGAGTTTGGCCGCGAAGGGCATCGTCACCGTCACCGTCAACTACCGCCTCGGCGTCTTCGGCTTCCTCGCGCACACCGAACTGACGAAGGAGTCGCCGCACCGCGCGTCGGGCAATTACGGTCTGCTCGACCAGGCGGCGGCCCTCCGCTGGGTGCGCGAGAACATCGCGGCCTTCGGCGGCGACCCGAAGCACGTGACCATCGGCGGCGAGTCGGCAGGCTCGGCCTCGGTCAGCGCGCAGATGGCCTCGCCCCTGTCAAAGAACTTGATCGCTGGAGCCATCGGCGAGAGCGGCTCGGTTCTCTCGACGATGAAGGCCGTCCCGCTCTCGCAGGCCGAAGCCGAGGGCGCGAAGTTCGCTTCTTCGGTCGGCGCGAACTCGCTCGCGGCTCTGCGCGCGCTCACGACTCAGCAGATCATGGACGCGACGAAACAGCCGCTCGGTCGCTTTCCCATCACGGTTGACGGCTACTTCTTCCCCGAAGACCCCGCGGTGATTTACGCGGCGGGCCGTCAGGCGCACGTGCCTCTGCTCGTCGGCTGGAACTCCGAGGAGATGACCTGGCTCGCGCTGCTTCGCGGCAAAGAGCCGACGCCTGAGAATTATCAACAGGCCGTTCGCGAACAACTCGGCGCGCGCGCCGAAGAGGCTTTGAAGTTATACCCGGCCACGACGCGCGAAGAGGTCATCGAGTCGGCGACAGACCTCGCGGGCGACCGCTTCATCGGTTACAGCACTTGGAAGTGGTTCGACCTTCAAGTCAAGACCGGCGGCAGCCCCGTCTTCCGATACTTCTACGCGCGCCCGCGCCCGCCGATGACTCCGCAGATGGCCGGCGCGACGGCGGGCCTCGCGGGCGGTGTGGTCAGGGGGCCGAGCAACGGCGCGGTCACGATGCCGCCCGCGCGCGGCGCGGTTCACTCGGCGGAGATCGAATACGCGCTCGGCAACCTCGCGACGAACAAGGTCTATGCGTGGACGCCGGACGACTACAAGGTCTCGGAACTCGTGGAGGCGTACTTCGCGAACTTCATCAGGAAGGGCGACCCGAACGGCGCCGGCCTTCCGCACTGGCCCGCGGTCACGAGCGGCTCGCCCGTCCAGATCATGCGCCTCGACGTGGAGCCGCGCGCCGAGGCCGACACGCACCGCGCGCGCTACGTCTTCCTCGACGAGCAATGATCAACGTTGGCGGCGTTGTAATCTACGGTCGGGGCGGCGCGCGCTTTCCCTTCTGCGCGCGCCGGAGCGGGCGCGGCGTCGCTTCCGTCGGATCAAGACTTGATTAAAGACTCGACTCGCGAGTGCCTTCGCCCGTTCGCTTGTGCCGCGCCGCCCGGCTTCGGAACCTGCGCGGCGTACTTGCGGGAAGAGTCCTGCCGCCCGCCGACTTTTCTGCACGCGTTCAGGTAGTGGTCTATCGCCACTTCGAGCGCGCCGCCGAGGCCGGCACCCGCCTCGCCTCCGGGCACGACCGTCCACTCCGCGAGCCTGCCCGCCATGCTTCTGCCGACGGCCTCGTACATCGCCCCGGTCAGAAACTTCCAGCCCCGAACCAGACGCCCCGAGACGACGACGCGCGAGACGCCGAGGCCGCTGATGAGGTTCGCGATGCCGATGCCGAGGTAGCCGCCGACGCGAGCGAGCGTCTCGCGCGCGCGGGCCTCGCCCGCTTCGGCGCGCTCGACTATCTCCGAGAACCCCGGCGCGCACCCCTTCGCCGCCGCGCGGTCGCACGCGTACAGCGACTCGGCGCTCTCGGCTGAGGCGTAACTCTCCCAGCAGCCGCGACCGCCGCACGCGCACGCGCGCCCGCCCGCAACAATCGTCATGTGGCCGAACTCGCCGGCCCACCCCTCGGTCGCCTTCGCCCCGCGATAGACCTCGCCGCCGCGCACGACGCCGACGCCGATGCCGGAGCCTGCGCGGACGAGTATGAAGTCGCTCCAGTCGTCGTCCCTGTCGAACGGGCGGGCGCGCGCCTCGTAGAGCGCCGCGGCCCTCGCGTCGTTCTCGACGATGACTGGCACGTCGCGCGCGCCGGCGACGCCGCGGAAGCGCGCGCCGATGCCGGGTCGAAATCTGAGCGCGCTCGCGACATTCACGTCGCGCCAGCCGAGGTGCGGAGCGCACAAGAGGACGCGCCGCGCAGCGCAGGTCGGGCCGGGGACGCTCACGCCGACGGAGACGAGTTTCCTGCCGCGGACGCTCGCGCGCAGGTCGCCGACCGCAGACCTCATGAGCCGGAGCGCGGCGCGCTTGTCGCGCGGGGTGTTGAAGGACGCTTCGGCGAGCAGGCGACCGCCGACGGTGACGGCACCGGCGTGGCTGTGCCTGACGCCGAGGCTGAAGCCGATGCAGTACACGTCGTCCGTGAATTCCAGCCCGGTCGCGGGCCTCCCCATGCGCGTCTCGGCTGAGGCGGCGGTCACCTCGGTCTCGCGGAGGAGTCCCTCGGCCAGCAAAGGTTTGACGATGTCGGTGACGGTGCTTCTGTGGACGCCGAAGCGGCGCGCGATGTCTGCGCGCGAGACGGGCCGCGCGGCACGCACGAGCCTCAGCAGCGCGAGAGACATGTCGTCTTCACTGAAGGTCGTCATGGCCTGCCCCGCGGGGGCGGCGGCTCAGGAATAGTCGCCCCATTTTTCGGTTCGCGCAAATGCAGTTCTGGCGCGCGAAGGCTTCGTTGTCCTCACGCGCGCCAGAAGTTTTGGCTCTCTTGCGGTGTACGGGTCGAAGCTTAGAAGTAGAACTTGAGCGCAAGCTCTATGCGCCGGTGCCCGTGTTTCTTGACGATGGTGCCGAAGTTGTTAAGGGTGTTCTGCGTGAACGTGTAGCCCTTCGTCGGGTCGCAGACGTTGTCCGTGGTGCCCACGCCGTTCGGCACGCCGTTGACGGTGAAGCACGTGCCCGTGGCCGGGTTGATCGCGTTCTGCGTCTCCAGCGTCAGGTTGATGTCACCGAGGTCGGGGTTGGCGAAGGCCTCGTTGAAGGCGTTGAAGAGGCCGACGCGGAACTGGAGCTTCTTCGTCTCGGTGAAGTTGAAGTTCTTGAAGAACGTCACGTCGAAGTTGTTGCGGCTCGGGCTGCGGATGTAGAAGGGCGACTGGTACGGCCCCGTCTGCCCGAAGCCCGGAATCTGGATGGCGCTCAGGTCGAGGTACCGGTCGCCGACGCCGGAGTTGCCGGTCTGCGGGTTGCGCAACAGGAACGGGGCGATGGCCCCGGCGTTGCCGCTCGACTGCGTGAAGGCGTTGGTGCCGAAGTAGGCGACCTCCGCCGCCGTGCCCGAAAGCGCGCCGGTGAACTTCAGGCGGATGGGCCTGCCGCTCTCGAAGGTCGTGATGCCCGACATCTGCCAGCCGTTCAGGATGCCGCGCGTGACGGCGTTGTTGAACGAGCCGCGCGCGAAGTTCGGGAAGTTGTAGTTGTACGACAGGTTGAAGATGTGCGTGCGGTCGAAGGGCAGGATGCCGTAAGAGCGACCGCGCGTGTCAATCGGGTCAACCTGATCCGAGCCGCTGCTCTCCTGCACGGAGGTCGTGCCCAGCGCCTTCGAGAAGGTGTAGGTCGCGAAGTATTGGAAGTTCCGCCCGAGCTGCCGGTTCAGAGTCACCTGAAGCGAGTGGTAGTTCGACGTGCCGGTGTACTCGTTCAAGGTCACCTGACTGTAGTCGGGGAACGGGTTCGGGTTGATCGAGATCGGCAGGTTCGCGAGGTTGTTGCCGACCGCCGCGCGCTGGATCGGGATCGCCATGTTCGCGTTGCCGATGAAGCCCGACAGGATCGGGTTCGCGAAGAAGTCGTAGTTGCGCGTCTGCGGCAGGTGGCGACCGAAGGTGCCGACGTAGGCCACTTCGAGGACGTTCTGGAACGGCAGGCGGCGCGCCACCGAAAGGCTCATGGTGGTGATGCGCGGGATCGTGTTCGAGGTCAGGTTCTGCGAGTTGACCGCGCTGCCCGCGAGCTGCGTCAGGCCGTTGAACGTTCCCAGGTTGCTCAGCGTCAGGTCGTTGTTCGGCACGCCCCACGCGTTGATCGCCGTGTTCAGCGTGTTCGGCGGCTGCGTCAGGATGCCGTACTGGTAGTTGCCCTGGACGCGGTTGTAGAAGACGCCCGCGCCGCCGCGCAGCACGGTCTTGCCCCTGCCGCCGATGTCCCACGCGACGTTCAGGCGCGGCGCGAACCTGGGCGAGGGCGTCGGCACGACACTCTTGCCGACCTGCCCCTTCGAGGCGAGCAGGTAGCCGTTCGGGTTGTTCGGGTCGCCGCCGAGGAAAGCGCCGCCGCCGCGGACGTACTTGCTGGGGTCGAAGATGACGCCCAGCCCGTTGGTCTCATAGACGTTCGGGAAGTAGGAGAAGCGCACGCCGTATTCGAGCGTCACGTTCGGGCGCACCTTGAAGCTGTCCTGCCCGTAGATTTCGAGGTTGTGGCCGAGGAAGTTGCCGGTCGGCACGAAGGTGCTCTGCTGGAACTGGTTGATGCGGCCCGTGTAGATGTTGGCCCAGAGGTTGCCCGTCGTCTTCGCCTGGCCGCCGGGGTTGTCGTTGACCTCGATCAAGCCTTCGGGCGAGCCGGACTGGTTCTGCAACTTGGTGAACTTCTCGAAGAGCGCACCGAACTTCAGCGTGTGGTTGCCATAGACCTTCGCCAGCGTGTCCGTGACGAGGTAGCTGTCGTTGTTGGCGAAGAGCGGCAGGTTGCCCGGCTCCCACAACTCGGAGTTGGTCGGGTCCCAGTTGCCCAGGATGGCAACTGGCGCGTAAGGCGAGCTGATCGCGAACGGCAGCTTCAGGTTCGACAGCCCCAGCGACGAGCGGCTGACCTTCGACGGGTCGCCGTAGTCATTGCCGAGCTTGAGCTTGCTGGCGCTGAAGACGACCTCGTTGGTCATCGTCGGGTTGAGCACGCTCGTGACGTTGACCGCAGCCGAGCGACCGAGGTTCGTGCCGATCACGTGGCTCGGCAACTCGTAAGTGGACGGCCCCCACCAGAGGCCGTAAGGGTAGTCCGCCGTCTCGGACTCGCGCGCCAGGCGGACGTACATCTTCGTGCTGTTCGTGATGTTGTAGTCGAACCGCATCTTCAGGTCGGTGCGGTTCTGCGGGGAGACCACGTTCGACGCGTAGTTGATGCCGCGGCGCGCCAGGTCGCTCCCCGGCGCGGGCGTGAAGTTCGGCATCGGGAAGAGGTTCAGCAGTGCCACGCCGAACGGGTCGGCGAACTGCGTCAGGATGCCGTTCGGCACCGGCGTGCAGGCGAAGTCGGGCGAGTCGGGCGTGCAGATGTGGCCGATGGTGCCGGTCTGGTTGATCGGCGTGGATGACTGGCTGAAGTTGCCGGCGCGCTCGAGCGCGGTCGGGACTATCCCGGTGCGCGTGCCCGCGTCAACCTTCTGGCGTTGCAGCTCGAAGCCGAGGAAGAAGAAAAGCTTGTCGTGGTTGCGGTTGAATTTCGTGAAGGGCAGGATGACCGGCCCGCCGACGTTGCCGCCGGGGAATTGGAACTGGCTCTTCGGGCGCGGCGTGCCGACGATGGTGTTCGAGCGGTCGTTGGCGGCCAACTGTCGCGGGCGGAAGTAGTCGTAAAGCTCGCCGTGGAAGTCCTTGCCGCCGCCCTTCGTCGTCGCCGTGATCTGCACGCCGCTCGACCCGTACTCGGCTGCGTAGTTGCTCGTCTTGACCGTGACCTCCTGCACCATGTCGTTGTTCGGCGTGATGATGGTGCCGTTGTTCGAGCCGGGGTCAATGACGCGCGAGCCGTCAATGTTGACCTGGTTGTTGACGCCGCGGATGCCGTTGACGGTGTAGTTGGCGCTGGCGTTGCCGCCCTGGTTGAAGCCGACCACGTCGAGGTCGTTCTGCTCCGGCGCGACGACGCCCGGCAGGACGCGCAGGAGTTCGAGACTGCTGCGCCCGATGATCGAGAGGTTGTCTATCTGGTTGGCGGTGATCGTGTCGGAACGCTCGCCCGTCTCGGTCTTTAGCTGCGAGGCGGCGTCGGCAGTCACCGTCACGGTCTCGGTCGCGCCGCCGACCTCAAGCCCGATGTCGAGTCCGCGCGTCTCGCTCGGCGCGAGCGTCAGGTCGGTCTGCTGGTAGGTCTTGAAGCCGCCGGCCTCGACCTTGACGGAGTAGCTGCCCGGTTCGACGGAGGTGAAGACGTACGTGCCGTCGTCGCTCGTCTTGACCGTGCGCGGCTCGCCGCGTTGCGTGCTCGTGAGCGTCACGGTCGCGTTGCGCACGACTGCGCCGCTCGGGTCTTTGACGACCCCGCGCAGCGTCGCGCTGCTGATGGCCTGCGCGAAGGCGGACTGCGCCGCGAGCAGCAGCAGGACGGCGGAGAGCGACGCGGCGGCGAAAGCGCGGGCGAAGTTCAGCGGGCGACGGCTGCGCGCGGGCGCGAACTCGGAGAACTCAACCGTTGACATGAGAAGTGGCCTCCCGAAAAACCGACTTGCGGTGAAAATTGCAGCCAACAAAATTTGCGTCGGCCCGCGACTCTTAACAAGCCCGAAACGTGAGACCGAACCTCGTCGCTCCGCCGGAGCCTGACGATTCGTCTCACGCGCGGGCGGCGGTCACGTGACCCGCGTCTCTACTTTTTGACGACCCTCCCGCGCGGGCGCTTTGGTCGGAACGGCTGAAGCGCGTGGAGCCTGTGCCGCGCGGCGGATGCGAGCTAAGTTTTCTTGAAACTGACAGCAGGACTTTGTTGCAAGGCCTAACAAAAGCTTTTAGTTCCAAAGCCCTTTTTTGTCAAGAACTTTTTTTAGAAATTGACGGGTAACTTTGTTGTATGACCGAACGAATGTCGCGCCCGCGGCTCGGCGGGTACGCGCGCCGACTCTCGTCGGGCGGCGGCACTTCAGGCGGTGGCGACGGAGGCGAACTTGCTGGTGAGCACGAGGCTGAGAGCGCCCATCAGTTGGGGCTGCTCGCCGAGGCTGGAAACGTCTATGCGCGGCGGCGGCAGGCCGCGGCAGACGCTGCTTTTGGCGACCGCATTCTTCAGGTCGCCCGCGATCAGCGGCCACGCGCGCGAGATGCGCCCGCCCACGATGACCGCCTCCGGGCTTAGCCCTTTGATGAGGTTGGCGATGCCGACGCCGAGGTAGCGCGCGGTTTTGAGAAGGGCGCTGCGGGCGGCGCGGTCGCCCTCGAAGGCGAGGTCGATCAACTGCGGGAAGGTGATCTCGTGACGCGTGCCGGAGCGGCCCGAAAGTTTTTCGTAGCGCGCGATGGCCGTCCTCTCGCACGCGAACGCCTCCCAGCAGTCGCGGCTCCCGGAGGCGCACCTGATCGGCGCGGCGGAGCCTATCGTCATGTGCCCGAACTCGCCCGCCACGCCCGACTCGCCGCGGTAGATTTGGCCGTCGAAGACGATGCCGGTGCCGAGACCCTCTTCGACGAGCACCATGATGAAGTCGCGGACTTCGCGAATCTCCGGGCGACCGAACCAGAGTTCGGCGAGCGCCGCGGCGTTGGCGTCGTTGTCCACGACGACCGGAAGCCCCGTCGCCTCTTCAACCGCGCGCTTCACCTGCCAGTCGCGCCACTTGAGGTAGGGGATGAAGAGTGCCGCGCCCGCCTCGAAGTCAACGAGGCCGGGGAGGCTGATGCCGACGCCCTCGATGCTCCCGCGTATCTTCCCGCGCATGAGCCTGCGTATGCGCTCGACGACGCGGCCCAGCAACTCTTCGGGGCTTCGCGGGGTGGGGAACTCTTCCTGTTCGAGCAAGTGCCCGCCCAAATCCGAAGTCGCGACGACCGTCTCGACCGTGCCGACGGCGACGCCTATCGCCACCGGCCCCGCGGCGCGCAGCCGAAGCAGCGTCGGCGGCCTGCCGCCCGTTGACTCGCCCTCGATCTCCTCGACCAGCCCGTCCTCCATCAACTCGCTGACGATGAGCGAGACGGTCGAGCGCTGGAGCGCCGTCTCCTGCGCGATCTCGGCGCGCGAGATCGGCGAACGCTCGCGCACGTAGTTGAGTATGATCCGACGGTTGATGCTGCGGATTGTGTCGGCGCGGGCCACGCTCGCCCGCCTCAGGTCTATTCGTCGCACTGTTCCGCCTCAGGGTCAGAAGGAGAGTTCGCCGCCTCGCTGGAAACTTTGACCGGCCACACAGGAAAGCGCTTTCACCCACAATAAGTAGAACAGGTGTGACTACACGTCAACCCTTTTTTCTCGCCGGCTCGCGGCGCGACTGTTCTCCGCGCGGGCGCGAGGGCCGAGAATTTTGTTCCGCGAGCAGCCTCTCTTCTCCGAGTCTTCGCGCCCGCGGCGCGGGGTTCAAAGTTTCACGCCGAGCAACCGGAGGCGCTCAAAAAAAACGAGCGCCGCGCGATGATTCACGCGGCGCTCGACTCGGCTTTCGCGGTATGACGAACTACCTGACGCCGAGCAGGATGTCTGTCGTGAGCTGGTCGAGCCGCTCGTACTTCAAGCCCTTCGAGGCGAGCGCCGCGCGGTCGAACTCGCGCGCGAGAAGCGCGTCGGCACGCCCCTTCTCGAAGCGCCCGACGGCGTTGCCGTTGCCGTCGAGCGCCGCGATCTCGGCGAGCAGCGACTTGATCTCCGGGTCTGCGTTCCACTCCGCGGCCTTCTCCTTCAGGATGAGGTAAGTCCTCATGCTCCCGCGCGCGAACTCGCGCACGCCCTCGTAGTCTTCCGTGCGGTAGGCGTGCGAGTCGAAGTGGCGCGGCCCGTCGTAGCCAACGTCTTCGAGAAACTTGACGAGCCAGAACGCCGTCTTCGGGTTCGCCGAGCCGAAGCGCAAGTCCTGGTCGTAGCGACCGGGCACCTGGTCGTTGAGGTCTATGTGGAAGAGCTTGCCCGCCTCCCAGGCTTGCGCGACCGCGTGCGTCATGTTGAGGCCCGGCATCTGCTCGTGCGCGACCTCCGGGTTGACGCCGACCATTTCGGGGTGGTCGAGCGTCGTGATGAAGGCGAGGTACGCGCCCGTCGTCGGCATGTAGATGTCGGCGCGCGGCTCGTTCGGCTTGGCTTCGAGCGCGAACCTGTACCCGTATCCTTGCGAGAGCGAATACTCGCAGAGGAAGTTGATTGCCTCGCGCAGACGCTTGATCGCCTCGTCGGGTCGGCGGCAGGCGTCCGTCTCGACGCCCTCGCGCCCGCCCCAGAGGACGAAAATTTTTGCGCCGAACTCCGCGCCCAAGTCCATCGCGCGGCAGGTCTTCTGCACGGCGTAGGCGCGCACCCGCGGGTCGTTCGAGGTGAACGCGCCGTCGCGAAAGACCGCGTCGTAGAAAAGATTCACCGTCGCCATCGGCACGACGACGCCCGTCTCTTCGAGCGCGCGGCGGAACTCGCCGACGATGCGTTCGCGCTCCTGCGGCGCGGCGTCAATCGGCACGAGGTCGTTGTCGTGGAAGTTGACGCCCCACGCGCCGACCTCGGCGAGCATCCGCACGGCCTCGACGGGCGGCAGGGTCGGGCGCACCGCGTCGCCGAACGGGTCGCGACCGCGATTCCCGACCGTCCACAACCCGAAGCTGAACTTGTCCTCCGCACGCGGCGTGTATTTATCGTTCGGCATGGCTCACTCCTCCGGTTCAAAAAAAGTTCGCGCGTCCGCGCGTGATCGAAGGCCGCGCGTCGGCGCTCGCGGGCGCGGGCAAAATTCTTCGGCGCGCCCGGTCTGACTCTTAACGCGAAAGGCGCGAGATTAAGACTTGACGGCTTCGGCGTCAAGACAATTTAACTCGGCGGCGCTCTTCGCGAGTCAAAGATGAAGGGGAGTTGACGGCGATTATCTTCGGCGGCTCTTGACTGACATGATACTACTTTACCGCTCTCTCAACACAACGCGCGGGGGCGCGCGCTCGCGTTCAAACTTCGCCGTCGGGGCGAACGCCGCGCGCGCGTCGGGCGTGACGCAAGGGATGCGTGACGACCGCCGCGCGGGAAGGTCGGACGAAGGGAAGCGTGATGAAATTTCTTGGCATTGACGTTGGCACGGGCGGCTCGCGCGCCGTTTTGATTGACGAGTCGGGAGGGCTTGTCGCGTCGGCGACGGTCGAACACGAGCCGTTCGCTTCGCCGCAGACGGGCTGGGCCGAGCAAGACCCGCGCGACTGGTGGCGGGCTTCCGCCGAAGCTGTGCGCGCGGCACTCGCGCGGTCGGGAGTCGGCGCGGACGAGGTCGCCTGCGCCGGCTTCTCAGGCCAGATGCACGGCTCGGTCTTGCTCGACGAGGGCGGCGAGGTCTTGCGCCCCGCGCTCATCTGGTGCGACCAGCGCACCGACGCGCAGTGCCGCTCGCTGACCGAGCGCGTCGGCGCGGCGCGGCTCGTCGAGCTGACTTTGAACCCCGCGCTCACGGGCTTCACGCTGCCGAAACTTCTCTGGGTGCGCGAGCAGGAGCCGGAACTGTGGGCGAAGGTTCGCACGGTTCTGCTGCCGAAGGACTACGTCCGATTCCGCCTGACGGGTGAGCGCGCGACCGACGTGGCCGACGCTTCGGGCACGCTGCTGTTCGACGTGGCGCGGCGCGCGTGGTCGCGCGGGATGCTCGAAGCGGCGGAGATTGACGAGAGTCTTCTGCCGCGCGCCTTCGAGTCGCCCGAAGTGACCGGGCGCGTCACGGCGGAAGGCGCAGCGGCGACCGGCCTTCGCGAAGGCACGCCGGTCGTCGCGGGCGCGGGCGATCAGGCCGCGGGCGCGGTCGGCATGGGCATCGTGCGACCGGGCGCTGTCAGCGCGACCATCGGCACCTCCGGCGTCGTCTTCGCCGCGACCTCGCGCCCCGCGCTCGACAGAGGCGGGCGCGTTCACACCTTCTGCCACGCCGTCCCCGGTCGCTGGCACGTGATGGGCGTGACGCAGGGCGCGGGACTTTCGCTTCGATGGTTCCGCGACCGCTTCGGCGTGAGCGACGCGGCGACTCGTGCGACGGGCGGTGCGACTCGCCCGGGGCTTGGCGGTGCGACTCAAGCGACAAACGAAGACGCGCGCGCAGAGACGGGCGGAGACGCGAACGCGGTGACCCGAGACCCGTATGAACTTTTGTGCGAAGAGGCGTCGCTCGCGCCCGCGGGTTCGGACGGCGTGTTGTGGGCGCCTTACCTGATGGGCGAGCGCACGCCGCACCTCGACCCGCGCGCGCGCGCCGCGCTCGTCGGACTCGCGGCGAGCCACACGCGCTCGCACGTCGTCCGTGCGATACTCGAAGGCGTCGCCTTCTCTTTGCGCGACACGTTTGAAATCTTCGCGGAGATGAGCGTTCCGGTCGAGCGCGTGCGGCTCGGCGGCGGCGGCGCGCGCTCTGCGCTCTGGCGGCAGATTCAGGCCGACGTTTACGGGCGCGAGGTCGAGACGGTCGAGGCCGAAGAGGGCGCGGCCTACGGCGCGGCTCTGCTCGCCGGAGTCGGCGCGGGCGCGTGGGCCGACGTTGACGCGGCCTGCGACTCGGTCGTGCGCGTCGCCTCGATGACCGAGCCTGACGCCGAATCGTCACGCGCGCTCGCGCGACAGTACCGACGCTTCCGCGCGCTCTACCCGGCGCTGCGAGCAATCAACGAAAGCGCGTCGGAGTGAGCCGAGGCGAATGGCACGCATGAAACCGTCACTTAGAGTCTATTTCAAACGCGCTCTTGGTCTTTCGCTCTTCATCGCGCTGTGTCTCTCGAACGGCGCGGCGCGGCAGGCGCACGCACAGACTTCACAAGCCGCGCAGCCAACGCAGGACGCGAAGAAGGGCGCGCCGCCGGTCGAGTTCGTTGACGTGACCAGGTCAGCCGGCATCAAGTGGGGCTTCCGCGCGCTCGCGCCCGGCAACCGCTACATCATCGAGACGATGGGCGGCGGCGGCGGATTCGTTGACTACAACAACGACGGGCTGCTCGACATCTACCTCGTCAGCTACACGCAGACGCCGCAACCCGACTCGAACGCGAAGCCGCGCGACGCGCTCTACCGCAACAACGGCGACGGCACGTTCACCGACGTGACCGAAAGGGCGGGCATCGCGAATAGCATGTGGGGCATGGGCCTCGCCGTCGGCGACTACGACAACGACGGCTGGCCCGACCTCTACGTCACGGGCTACGGCGCGAGCAAGCTTTACCGCAACAACCGCGACGGCACGTTCACCGACGTAACCGGCAAGGCCGGCGTCAACAACAAAGGGTGGGGCGCGAGCGCCGCCTTCTTCGACTACGACGGCGACGGCTACCTCGACCTCTACGTCTCGAACTACCTCGACTTCGACCCCGACGGGAAAGTCCCTTGCGAATTTTTTGAAGGGCGGCCTTACTGCCACATCGCGCAGTTCAAAGGCTCCGCGCCCGTGCTTTTTCACAACAACCGCGACGGGACTTTCACGGACGTGAGCGAGAAGTCCGGCGTCGGCAAGAAAGTCGGCAAGGGTTTGGGCGTCGTCGCCTTCGACTACAACGGCGACGGGCGCATGGACGTCTATCAGGCGAACGACAACGACCCGAACTTTCTCTTCCGCAACAACGGCGACGGCACGTTCACAGAGGTCGCGTTCGACGCGGACGCGGCGCTCGACCCCGACGGCAACGCGCGCGGCGGCATGGGCGTTGACGCCGCGGACGTTTACGGCGACGGCCTTCTCGACATCTTCGTCACGAACTTTTCCGGTCAGACCAACGCGCTCTTCAGAAACGCGGGCGACGGCTCGTTCACCGAAGAGACTTACCCGCTCGGACTCGGTCGCGTCAGCATCCCGATGAGCGGCTTCGGGACAAAATTTTTCGACTACGACGACGACGGGCGCGAGGAACTCTTCGTCCTCAACGGCCACCCGTTCGAGCCGATCAGCAAGGTCTTCCCCGACGTGACCTACGCCGAGCCGCCGTTCCTCTTCGAGCGCGCGGGGCGTGGCTTCGTGAACGTCGCCGCCGAGCACGGCGCGGCGCTCAAAAGAAATTACCTCGGTCGAGGACTCGCCGTCGGCGACTACGACAACGACGGCGACCCCGACCTGCTCCTGATGAACGCGGGCGAGCCGCCCGTGCTGCTCCGCAACGACGGCGGCAACCGCAACCACTGGCTCGGCGTCCGGCTCGTCGGCACGAAGTCGAACCGCGACGGCGTCGGCGCGCGCGTCACCGTCACGTCGGGCGGCGCGCGCCGCGTCAAATACCTGCTCGGCGGGACGAGCTACCTCTCGGCCTCGGACAAGCGCCTGCTCTTCGGCCTCGGCGCGAATCGGAAGGTCGAAGAGTTGGAGGTGAAGTGGCCGAGCGGACAGTTGAGCACGCTGAAGGACGTGAGCGCCGACCGCTACGTCACCGTCACGGAAGGCGCGAAGCCTTAGCGCCTGTTTGACGAGTGCGCGAGTCTGTTCGGCGGGCGCGGCCCGGTTGACCCCGAAGCCGTCTGTGTTACAGTCTGACGCACCCGACCCACTTCATTCGTCGCGGCGAGCGCACACGTCAATCGCCGCCGGAGGGATTTATGTTGAAAGCCTGTGTCGCCGCTCTCGCCGTCATCGCGCTCGCGTCTTCGACCCTTTCGTCACTCGCGCAGACAACTCAGAACAAGGAGCAGCAGGAGGAGGTCGTGCGCGTCGGCTCGAACGAAGTCGTGCTCGACGCGGTGGTGAGAGACAAGAAGGGCCACGTCGTCAAAGACCTCGGAGCGTCGGACTTCGAGGTTTACGAAGACGGCGTGCGGCAGGACGTGACATCGTTCCGGCTCGTCACGAGAGGGGCCGGCGCGCAGCCGAACGCCGAAAGCAACGGCGGCACGACTGCGGCGGCGAAGAACGCGCCGGGCGCGGGCGGGCGCGGCGTCGAGCGCGTGGGCGCGGTCGCGCTCGTCTTCGACCGTCTCTCGCCGGAGTCGCGCGTGCGCGCGCGTCAGGCGGCGCTCGCCTACCTCGGCAGCGGCATGACGCCGGAAGACCTCGTCGGCGTCTTCGGCATAGACCTCTCGCTGCGCGTCTATCAGCCGTTCACGAACAACGAGCAACTCGTCCGCCGCGCGATAGACGGCGCTGGCGCGCAGAACTCCGCCGCGAACGTCTCGCGCTCGCAGGAGATCGCCGACGCCGCGCAGAACACTTCGCAGCTTCAGTCCTCGGCGGATCAGGCGCAGGCCGGCGCGGGGCAGGGCACGTCCGACGCGCAGAGCATGGGCGGGACGGGGCAGACGATGATGGACCTGGCCGCCGCCGAGATGACGCAGCGCTCGCTCGAAGTCTTCGACATGCTGGAGCGCAACCAGCAGGGCTACGCGACGACGAACGCGCTGCTCGCGGTCATCAACTCGCTCGCGCAGCTTCCCGGTAGAAAGTCGCTCGTGCTCTTCTCCGACGGCATCGCCATCCCCTCCGACGTGGAGTCGGTCTTCCGCACCGTCATCAGCAACGCCAACCGCGCGGGCGTCAGCATCTACTCGGTTGACGCGGCGGGCCTGCGCGCGCTGAGCGCCGACCAGGCCGCGGGCGGCGCGCTCTCGACGCTCGGCCAGCAGCGGCTCCGGCAGGCCGCGAGCCGCAACGACCCCGGCACGCCGATGATGCGCGACCTCGAACGCAACGAAGACCTGATGCGCTCGAACCCCGACACGGGCCTCGGTCGCCTCGCCGAGCAGACCGGCGGCTTCCTCGTCAGCAACACGAACGACCCCGGCGTGCGCCTGCGCGCCGCGGGCGAAGACATGCACACCTACTACACGCTTTCTTACGTGCCGAAGAATCAGACCTACGACGGACGCTTCCGGCAGGTCAGCGTCAAGCTCGCGCGCCCCGGACTCGAAGTCCAGACGCGCAAGGGCTACTACGCCATCAATGCCGACTACGCTTCGCCCGTCCTCGACTACGAGGCCCCGGCGCTCGCGCTTCTCGGCGGCGGTCACGCCGAGAATTCTTTCGCGGTTCGCGCCGCGGCCTTCAGCTTCCCCGAAGCGTCGAAGCCCGGACTCGTACCCGTCGTCGTCGAGGTGCCCGCCGGCTCGGTCAGCTTCAACGTTGACGCCGAGAAGAAGACTTACCGCACGGACTTCGCGGTCGTCGCGCTCGTCAAGGACGAGTCGCAGCGCGTGGTGAAGAAGCTGAGCAACCGCTACCTCCTTTCGGGGCCGCTCGACAAGCTCGACGAGGCGAAGCGCGGCGCGATCCTCTTCTACCGCGAGGCCGACCTCCCGCCCGGTCGCTACACCGTGGCCGCCGCCGTCTATGACGCGCTGACCGCTCGCGCGGGCGTCGCTTCGAGCGCGCCCGTCCTCGTCCCCGGCGAAGACGTGACGAAGCCGAGGCTCGCGAGCGTCGTCATCATTGACCGGGCCGACCGCGCGAACGCGCTCGACAAGGCTTCGGACACGCCCTTCCACTTCGGCGAAATCTACGTCTATCCGAACCTCGGCCAGCCGCTGCACAAGTCGTCCGTCAAAGAGCTGGCGCTGATGCTCACCGTCTATGCCGCGCGCGGCGAGAAGGCCGCGCCGAAGCTCACGCTCGAAATCGCGCAGGGCGGTCGCACGCTCGCCAGGGGCGCGCTCGACCTTCCGGCGCCCGACGCCGACGGGCGCATCCAGTACGCCAGCACCATCCCCACCGAGAAGCTCGCGCCCGGCGACTACCAGCTCGTCGTCACCGCCGCCGACTCGCACGGCACCGCCTCGCGCGTCGAGCACTTCACGATTCAACCGTAGTGGGGAAGTGATGAGTAATGAGTGATGAGTGACGAGTGGAAGACAGGTTCTTCACTCGCCACTCTTCAGTTGTCACTCGTCACTTGATTTAGTTCGGGAACGGCTCGCCGGGGCGGACGATGCGGATGCGGTGGTCTGTGAACTTGAAGTGCGAGCCGGGAAGCTCGACCTTGGGCATGTGGCAGGTGGCGCAGCCTTTTTGCGCGACGGGGCAGGGCTTGGCGTCGCGGTCGTCGGCGGCCTCCGCCTTGGCGACCTGCGGGGACTTCAGGCTCGCCTGCGAGCGGTGGCAGGCGAAGCATTTAGAGTCGTAGAAGGCTTCGTCCTCGCGCGGGTTGTCGTGCGGGTCGTGACAGGCCGTGCAGCTCATGCGCGGGTCGAAAGGCTCGTGGCCGCGCGACGTGAACAGGCGGTAAGGCTGGAAGCGGACGCTGTGCAGACCTTGCAGCGCCTTGTTCGACAAGACCTGCTTGGCGCTGCGGTGGCACGAGCCGCAGAACTCCTGCGAGAGTTCGTCTGGACTCATGCTCGCCGGGTTGAAGATGTGTTTGTTCTTAAGGTCGCGCGCCTGCATCGCGGCGACGTGGTCGCGGCCCGGCCCGTGGCACGACTCGCAACTGACGCCGGGCACGAGGTGCTCAAGTTGCAGGTTGTTCCCGCTCACAGCCGCGGTGCCGTGGCACTGGAAGCAACTGCGCGTCTCGTCGCCCGCGATCCTGCGGCCCAGGGCCTCGTCTAAAGTCGGCGGGGCCTTGCGCTCGTAGCCGATGGTGTAGTCGAGGCCGTCAATCTCCTTGTAGTAGCTCAGGCGGCTTTCGTAGAACGAGCCGTCGAGTTTGAAGACGTAAGTCTGTCCGGCCTTGCCCTGCCCGAAGGCGTAGAGTATCGGCGCGGAGACGGTGCGAGTGCCGTCCGTCACCGAGTAGATGCTCCCGCCGCCCTGCCTGACGATCTCGAACGTGTAAGGCCCTGAGCGGAAGGTCATGCGCGGGTGCGACGAGAGAACGCGGCTGTCGGCGACCGTCTCGATGGCGCGGCCCATCGCCGTCGCGTTGTGGCCCGACTCCTGCTCGTGGCACTTCGCGCACACGTCGCGACCGACGTAGCCGGCCTCGGCGAAAGGCTTGCTCGTGCGCCACGGCGTCGGCGTGTAAGTAGTGGGCGCGGTCATCTGCCCGCGCGAGAGCAGAGGGATGCAGAGGCACGCGAGCGCGAAGGCGAGCGCCGTGAGGAGTTTGATTTTCCCGACCTTGTTGTTCATCGAAGCGAGCGCCGTCGCGGCGGCGCGGACAGTCTCTCCCGGCCCGCCGCGTCAGGGCTTGTTCGGCGCGGCGGCGTCGCCCTGCGAAGAGTCGTCGCCCGCCGTCATGCCGTCGGCGTGCGGCTGCTGCGCGTCGGCCTGCTCGGCCTTCTTGTTCAGTTGCAGGAACGTGTCGCGCGCTCGCTCGGCGTCGGCCTTGCGGTTGGCCTTGGCGTAGGCGCGCGAGAGTTGGAAGTAAATCTGCGGGTACTCCGGGGCCATGCGCTGCGCCAGCTCAAGCTCCTCGACGGCGCGCGCGTTCTGCCCCGTCTCAAGAAACATCCGGCCCAGGACGAAGTGCGAGAGCGGCAGGCGCGGGTAGAGCTTCGCGGCGTCCTCGGCGAACGGCAGCCCGGCCTGCGGGTCGCGGTTCTTGAGCTTTATGTAGGCGATCTGGATGCGCGCGAGCGCGTGCTTCGGGTAGTTCTCGATCTCGCGCTGGAAGGCCGCGAGCGCGCCGTCGTCGTCGCGGTTGGCGAGCAGGAAGCGACCGTATGCGTACTGCACGTCCGGGGTCTTGGCGTAGTCGCGCGCGAGCAACTCGTACTCGCGCTGCGCGTCGGCGATGTCCTTCTGCGCGGCGAAGTGCTCGGCGAGTCCGACGCGGTGGATGAGGTCGCGGTCGGGGTAAGTGTTGTTGACCTCTCTGGGGAGCATCCCGCGGCGCAGCGCGGCGAGTCCGAGCGCGACGATCAGGTCGTCGGTCTTCAGCCCCTCGAAGGCGAGCGTGCCGAGCGTCTGCTGCGCGCGCTCGAACTCGCCGCGCAAGATCGAGAGCAGCCCCTCGTGGTAGCGCATCACGCGCGTCAGTTCGGGGTTGTCGCCGACGCCGATGCTGCGCCCCTGCTCGATGTGCGTGAGCGCGTCGTCGTACCTGCCGAGTTGGAACTCGCACAAGCCCAGCATCGCGACGGGCGAGCCGGCCTTCGGCTGCTGGCGCGCGGCGACCGAGAAGGCGCGCGCGGCCTCCGAGTAGTTGTCGGCGTCGTAGTAGAGCGTGGCGAGATACCACCAGCCCTCAGTCCAGTCGGGCCTGAGCGCCAGGCCCCGCTTGTAGAGACCTATCGCCTCGTCCACGCGGTCGCCGTCGCGCGCGGCTGCGGCCTGCGCGGCTATCTGCTCGAACTCCTGCTGCGCGGCGGGCGAGGGCGTCTGTGTTTGCTGCGCGGTCGTCGCCGGACGCCTCTGCTGCGTCGCGCGCCGCTGCGCCGACGCGGGCGCGAAAGAAGCGAGCAACAGGCCGCACGCGAGCGCGCAGGCGAACGCGCGGCCACGCGAAGACAGACGCGCGCCCCGTTCACTCCGCGCCGTCGCTTCGCGGCCCTCGTCGCCCGTCACGTGTGAGTGGACGGCGGAAGGGTTGATTCTCATTTCGTAGCTCTCGTCGTAAAGCACTTCGCAACGCACTCCTTCAAACTCAACGCGACTCAAAACTCGACGCGACTCTCAAGCTCGCGTCTCTCCAAACTTCCGCCCGGCGCTCACGCCTTCCACTTCGCGCAAACCTCGCGCCCGTCACTTCGCGGCGACGCCCGCGGCCTTGATGCCTTCGCCCTCGACGACCTTGACGTATGCGTTCATCGGCGGGCTGGTCAGCTTGTCAACCTTGCCGCTCGGCCAGCGTATCTCGACCGAGTCAATCTTGCCGCCGCGGCCCGCGCCGAGAATCTCGCGCGGGTCGTGCGAGGCGAGGTAGCTGCCGCCCGCAGTCTTCAGCCGCGTGCGCTTGACGCCGCCGACAGTCCAGGTGATGACGGCCCCGACCGCGCCGGGGTTGCTCTTCGTCGCGACGAGTTGGAGGCCGAGCCAGTTGTTGCGGTTGCCGCCTTCGTTGCGGAGCAGCAGCGGCGGCTCGCCGTTGTTCGAGATGAGAACGTCGAGATCGCCGTCGTTGTCGAAGTCGCCGACGGCCATGCCGCGCGCC
>Ga0070740_10001411_pt1 | contig 33442 bp, 30 predicted proteins | sample Coa_R2_FD_67286 | JGI IMG/M metagenome (GOLD analysis project Ga0070740, IMG submission 67286) | Surface soil microbial communities from Centralia Pennsylvania, which are recovering from an underground coalmine fire - Coalmine... | ecosystem: Environmental > Terrestrial > Soil > Unclassified ...
AGGGTCCAACGATCCATGGTCTCAAATACAAACGTAATAACGAATGAGAAGATAACCTTTCGACGTGTGCGTGATTTTAATGGCATCTATGAAACCAATTGGCATGCGAAAGTACCTGCGCTTCACCGTTGGGAGCCGTTTGCGAGAGCGCTCGAGTCGCTAGCCGCCCTCGGCAATATCTCAGAGCATGATTTTATGCGAGCGATGCATGCACAGCATGCGAAAATCGGCATATTAGACGGCGGCATTTGGTGGATTCACTCGGGGTTCGCCACAGTTAAGGACGCCAATTCTCAAATGATCTCCAGCTACACAGCGCCCGCCGTATTGGCAAAGCACGGCTATCGAATGACCCGAGTGGATTGCATTCCAAGCAAGCTTCCGCAGGTGACGGTTCGAAAGGAGTGGCGCTCGTGAACTACTTGTGGCGCTTTTCAGTAAACTTGCAAACAGGGACTCGTGGTTCTTTGCGAGTCGGTTCACCGTAGCGGCACCATCGCGATCACGTCGATCTCCACCATCATGTCCGGCCAGGCGAGCTGGCTGACACTGACGAACGTGTGCGCGGGCAGCGGCGCCTTGCCATAGGCTTCCCGCCGGCGCTCACCAGCCTTTCCCACGTAGCGCGCGTCGGTCACGTAAGTGACCTGCTTGACCACGTCGCTGAGCCGCGCGCCGTTGCGGGCGAGGACCTTCTTGAGCTTGCGGAACGCGTAGCGGCATTGCGCGTCGAAATCGCCCGGATGCATGATTTTTCCCGTCTGCTCGTGCTCCGAGCCGATCCCGGCCAGAAAGATCATCTTGGCCGGCCCGGTCACCGTCACCGCTTCGGAAAAGCGGCCCTTGGTCCAGCGGCCATAGTTGAAGTGCTTTCGCGCGAACCGCCCGCTTTGCCCGGAACGCGCGGCCGTTTTGCGTTTTGCCGATCGCATCAGCCCTCCCAAGGTTCGTTCGCTGCTTGAGACGCGACAATGGCGCCGCGATGACCTGGCTGCGCGCGTCTCATACCCGCCATTGGCCAAGCCAGACGTCGATCAGGTCCAGTGTCTTTGTGACCACCAGTCCAAGAATAGCAAGCACGATCAGCACCGCGAAAACCTGCTCGGTTTCCAGAATTTGACCGGCCAAATAAAGCCGTGCGCCCAGACCGACCTTGCCGACAACCATTTCGGCCGCCACCACGAGGATGATCGACACGCCCAAGCCAAGACGGACGCCGGCGAAGATCGACGGAATGGCCGCCGGCAGCAGGACCATCTTGACGATCTGGCGATCGGAAGCACCGAGATCGCGGGCGGCAAGAACGAGGCCGGCATCGCATTGGCGTATTCCCAGCACGGTGTTGATCACGATCGGAAAAATGGCGCCCAACGCGGAGATGGTCAGCATGAACGGGCCGCCGGTGCCGAGCCAAATGATGAGCAGCGGAATGAGCGTGATTTTCGGCAGCGGGTAAAGCGCCGCGATGAGGTTGTCGGCGATTGCGTTCACTCTCTCCGACGTGGCCATCCACACGCCCAGCAACGTGCCGATGACGAGCGAGATGGCGAAGCCGCCAAAGATGCGCCCCAAGGTCGCCGCCAGATCGGTAAAAAGCCCGCCGCTGCCGAACATTGTGACAAGGGCAGCGAGGATATGGCTCGGGCGCGGCAAATAGATCGGGTTCAACTGCGCGACGGCAACGACGGCCTCCCACAGCACAAGAAGCAACACGATGACGAGCCAGCCCAATACGCGTGGCTCGCCGAGCTTGGCGGCGATGCGTTGCGCCCGCCCGATGTCGGCAGCTTTCATCGTCTGCAACGGCTGCTCGTCCAGCACCTTACGCATTCTCCAGCTCTGCCGTCATCGCCTTGACGACTTCTTCGCGCAGCAGGCCGTAGATACGGTCGAACAATGCCGAATAACCGGGCGCATGCGTGGTTGCCAGCGTCCGGGGCCTCGGCAAGTCAACCGTTATTTCCGCCGCGATGCGTCCGGGACGCGCGGTCATGACGATAATGGTGTCGGCGAGAAGAATGGCTTCTTCGATGGAATGCGTGACCAGAATGGCCGTGGTCCCGCTGGTCTCCACCAGACGCGCAAGCTGCTCCTGAAGAATGAGACGGGTCTGCGCGTCGAGCGCCCCGAAAGGCTCGTCGAGCAGCACAATGTCCGGCTCCATCACCAGCGCCCTGGCAAGGCCGACGCGCTGCCGCATCCCTCCGGAAAGTTGCCGCGGGTACTTGGTCTCGAAGCCGGCCAGATCGACAAGCCCCAGCGCGCGCCGGACGCGCTCTGTGCGCGCGCTCCGGCTCATGCCGCTCAGCTCGAGGCCAAAGGCAACGTTCTCGCCCACCGTGCGCCACGGAAACAGATTGAAACTCTGCCACACTGTCGCCATCCGCGGTTTGGCCGCGGCGGCGGCTCCGGTTGCCTCATCGACAAACAGGATCTGGCCTGCCGTCGGCGCCAAGAGGCCGCGGATGATCAGCAGCAAGGTGCTCTTGCCGCAGCCGCTTGGTCCGATGACGGCGGTTACCTTGTGCGGCGGCACCCGAAAAGTGACGCGACGCAATGCCTCGACCGGCGCTCCGGACTTGGCATGATAGGTGAGGCTGACACCGTCGCACCGAATGGCGATGCCCGAAGGCATTTCGCTGCCGCTCATGCAAACGGATTGGCTGTCTTCAGCCGCTGTGTCGCTTCCTTTGCCGCGGCAAAATCGAACAGCACGTCGGGCGTGACCTTGCCGCCGACCATCTTCATGGAGCGGGAGAAGAACTCGAATTGCGCCATCACGGACTGCGTATTCGGCAGGCCATCGTCCGTATACCAGGTCCAACGCGGCGCCGCCGCGGTGATCAACGCAGCCGGCACTTTCGTCGCCTCGACAATGATCTTCACCACCTCGGGATCCTTGTCCGCCGCCGCCTTGTTGAACAGCCGCGCGGCGTAGGTATGGACCATGCAGAAGCGCGTTGCCGCCGATTTGTTCGACTGCAGATATGAACTCGACATCACCCAGCACGCGAGTTGCGCATCCGGCTCGATATCCGAACCCGGGCCGACGATCTTGCCGACCTTGTTCTTTTCCGCGAGAAACGCGAGCGGCACCGGGATGTTGGCGGCGTCGGCGCGCCCTGCCCCCATCAGCTTGATCATGTCGGGATAGGGCATTCCCGACGACCAGTTGATGTCGGTTTTCGGATTGAGCCCCGCTTTCTCCGCAGCACGGCCCAAAAGATACTGGTCGATGCTGCCGGGGGCTTGAATGGCCACGGTCTTGCCTTTGAGCTTCGCCCCGTCGTTCGCGGCGCGGTAGCCTTGCTCGTACATTGCGTTACTGGCCACGATCGTCATCGAGCCATGGCCCGGTTTTTCGCTGCCGCGGTCGAGGATCAGCTTGAACGGCGCCCCTTTGGCGACCGTGTTGAACAGCCCGGCGTTCAAGGTCGTCGCGGTCACGTCAAGCTCGCCGGCAACAAGGGCCGGCATGGCGAGCGCGCCGTCGGCGAAGTATTTGAGGTCGACATCGAGATTGACCTTCTCGAAGAATTTGCGCGCTTCGGCGATGAAGACCGGCCCGGAGGAGATCAGACGCACGAGGCCGATGCGAATTTTGGCAGGCTTTTCCTGGGCGCGAACGATGGCCGGCGCCGAGACGGCGAATGTCAGCGCCGCGGTGCCTTTAAGAAGACGGCGACGATCGATTTTCATTTTGCTCCTCCCCTTCTCACGAGCGTTGTTTTGAAAAGCAATCATACGGGACGCGTTTCGTCTGCACCAGCGAGCCTTGCGGCCGACGCGTCCGACGATCGGAGCCTCTCGGTCATTGGGCATCGCACCTTGCCCCTACCCCGCCGCGCCGAAATACGCCTCGCGCACCTCCACACGGCTGCGCAATTCCTCGGGCGTGCCTGAGGCAACCACCCGCCCCTTCGACAGCACGTAACCGCGCTGCGCGATGGCGAGGGTCTGGTGCACGTTCTGCTCGACCAAAAAGACGGTGATGCCGCGCTCGTTGATGCGGCGAACGATGCCGAAGTTCTCCTTCACCAGCAGCGGCGACAAACCGAGCGAGGGCTCGTCGATCAGCAGCAATTTCGGCGCGCACATCAGCCCGCGGCCGATCGACACCATCGCCTGCTCTCCGCCGGACATGGTGCCGGCGAGCTGGCCGCGGCGCTCGGCAAGCCGCGGGAAGATGCGCAAAATGTCGTCCATGCGCGCGCGTGCGACCGCTTCCGAGCCCTCCCGGTAGGCGCCGACGCGCAGGTTTTCCTCGACCGTCAGCTTGGGAAAAACTTTTCGGCCTTCGGGAATGCAGGCGACACCCGCCGCAACGATCTTGTGCGTCGGCAGCCGCGTAATATCGAGGCCGTTGAAAACGATGCGCCCGCGGCGCGGCGGCGTCAGGCCGAGGATCGAGCGCACCAGCGTGGTCTTGCCGGAGCCGTTCGAGCCGAGCAGGCAGGTGACGCTGCCGGCCTCGACCGTCAGCGATACATTTTGCAGGACGTCGGCCCGGTCATAGGCCGTGGTGACGTCCGCGATCTCCAGCATCGCCGCCATCACGCCACCCCGAGATAGGCTTCCTGCACCTGCGGGTCGCCGGCAACCGCTTTGTACGGACCGTCGGCGATCTTGCGGCCGAAATTGAGCACGACGCAGCGGTCGGTGATGCGCTCGATGACGCCCATCTCGTGCTCGACGATGACGATGGTCAGCGCCTTGTTGCGCTGGCGCAGCAGGAGAATGTCGTCCATCAAGGCATTTGTTTCGTCGTAAGTCATGCCGGCGGAGGGCTCGTCGAGCAGCAGCAGCTTCGGTCCGCTGATCAGCGCGCGGCAGATCTCGATGCGGCGGCGGTCGATCATCGGCAGACCGGCGGCCGGCTCGAACAGCCGGTCGGCCAATCCGGGCTCGAACACTTCCACGAGTTCGCGCGCCGCGGCATAGGCGGCCGCGAACTCGCGTTTGAAATCGCCGCGGCGGACCAGATTGAACCAGAGTCCTTGGCTGAGATGCTTGTGGTTGCCGATGATGATGTTGTCGAAGATCGACAACGGCAGACACAATCGCGATCGCTGAAAGGTACGGCAGATTCCGGCCTTGTAGATGGCGCGCGCGCTCGCCTGCGTGATGTCGTCGCCGGCAAAGCGAATGCTGCCCTCGTCGGCGGCGTAGATGCCGGTCACGACATTGAAGAACGTCGTCTTGCCCGAGCCGTTGGGGCCGATCAAGCCGACGATTTCATTGGCGGCCACGGCAAGATCGAGGCGATCGAGCGCGGTGACGCCGCCAAAACGCTTGGTCACACCCTGCGCCTCAAGCACGATCATGGCGGCCAGGCCGGGAAGTAGCGCCGCACCGGGCGCGGCAACAGGCCCTCGGGGCGGAACAGCAGCACGGCGATCACCATCAGCGCATAGAGCAGGAACCGGTATTCCTGGAGCGCCTGCAGCTTTTCCGGCACCACCACGACGATGAAGGTGGCGGCGATCAGGCCCCACGGGTTGCCGAGGCCGCCGAGCAGCAGGATGGAGACCAGAATCAGCGAGTCGGCGAAGGTGTAGTTGTTCGGCGCCACAAAGCCGCCCACCATGCCGAACAGGGCGCCGGCCACGCCGATGAGGAAATTGCCGATCAGAAAGGCGGTGACCTTCCAGCGCACGATGTCGAGCCCGAAGCAGCTCGCCGCGGTCTCATCCAAGCGCAAGGCGTCGAGATTGAGCCCGATCCAGGAGCGTTCGAGGCGGCGGACCACGGCAAAGGAGACGATCAACAGCCCCAAGGCGACGACGAAGTAGTTGAGATAAAAGGAGAAACTGACGCCGGCGAGGTCGAGATTGTCGTTGAAGGAGCGGCCGAGGAGGCTCATGCCGCCGACCTGCATGCCTTGCGGCCCGCCGAGCACGTCGTTGACCTCGAGAAAGGTCTTGAACAGCAGGGCGAAGGCGATGGTCACCACCGCCGCGTAGTGGCCGCGTGTGCGCAACACCGGCAACAACAACAACGACCCCACAAGCGCCGCCACCCCCCCTCCGATCAGCAACACGATCAAGTGCGGCACGGACGTATAAGCGTTCAGCACTGCGGAGGTATAGGCACCGATGCCGAAGAACGATGCGCCGGCGAAGTTCAAGACGCCCGCATAGCCGAGCTGGATATTGAGACCGAGAGTCGCAACCGAGTAGAGCATCACTGTGAGCAGCAACAGCAGTGCAAAATGGTCGTCATGAAAAACGGCGGCGATGACCACCAGCGCAGCGGCGCCGCAGGGCCCGAGCACATTTTCATGCTCGGCGAAGGAGGCCGTGACCCTGACAAATCCGCCGCTCCAAGCAGCAGCGACGACAGCGATCATTCCGGCAACGAGCAGCGCGATGATGGTCGTCGTCTGCTCGACCGCCAGCAGCGCGATCAGGTACGCCGTCGTCACCACCAGCGCGCCAAGGCCCGGCCAGAGCGTGGTCCGCGCGCGCATCAGACGCGCTCGCTGATCTTTTCCCGGATCAATCCGGTCGGTCGCCAGGCCATGAGGCCGATCACGACGGCGAAGGCGAAAACGTCCTTATAGGCACTGGCGATCGGTAGCAGAACCGTGCCGATCGTTTGCAAACCGGCAAATAGAAATCCGCCCAAAATCGCGCCATACAGACTGCCGAGCCCGCCGATAATCGCCGCTGAGAAGCCGACCACCCCGAGATAGAGACCCATGCCGAAATTGATCTCATTGTAATAAAGCCCATTCATCACGCCGGCGAATGCGGCAAGACTGGAGCCGAGCGCAAATGTGATGAGCACAACTGCTGTGAAATTGATGCCCATTGTGCGCGCGGTTTCCTCATCCTGAGCTACCGCGCGAATAGCGAGCCCCAGCTTGGTGCGATTTAACAGCCATTGCAGGCCGACAATGGCCAGAATGCCGGCGGCAAGCATCAGCACATTGTCGAGACGAAGATTGAAATCGCCGAGATCGATTGAGGCGCGCGGCAGCAATGCCGGAAAGGGCTTGGGATTGGCACCCTGCGGATAAAAAAGCCGCACGGTCTCACGCAACACCGTGCCGAGCATCAAAGTGATCAACAACGTATTGAGCGGCGGCGCGCTGCGCAAGGGCATCACAAAATAGCGCGCGATAACCGCGCCGAGCAAAGCCATTGCCAGAGTTGCAAGCACGAGTATGACAAGAAGATCGAGCCAGGGCGACGCCACCCGGAACGCGGTGAGGCCGACATAGGCCGCGAGCGCGGTGAAAGCGCCCAGCGTGAGCACGTCGCCGTGCGAGAACTGAATGACGTCGAGCACGCCAAAAAATAGCGTAAAGCCCACCGCCACCAGCGCGTACATCATGCCGAGCATGAGCCCGTTCATGAGGTATTGGGCAAAGAGTCCAAGATCCATGTGGCGGCACTCTCAGGCGACGTCATGCCCGGCCTTGTGCCGGGCACCCACGTCTTAACCGCTGAAGGCATGGATGGCCGCGACGTTAGACGCAAAGACGGTGCATCGCGCCTCTCGCCCGGCCATGACGAATGACACGTTTACTTCTGTCCCGGCAGCTTGCGTTTGCCGCTGGCGTATTCGCTCTCGTCCCATTCGACAAACTTGCCGTCCTGCACCACGTATTTCGTGATCACTGGCACTGTGTTCTGTCCATGATCGTCGAAAGTGATCTTGCCCACGATCGAATCGCGATCCTTCACGTCGGCCAATTCGGCAATGACTTTTTTGCGGTCCGGACCGACCTTTTCGATCGCATCGAGAATCAAGTTCATCGCAGCGAAAGCAAAGGCGCCGTACGCTTCCGGCGGCTGGTCGTAGTGCTGCGCGTTGTATTTCTCCATGAAGAACTTGCCGCCCGGCAGTTTGTCGGTCGGCGCGCCCTCGCGGAACGCGAGCGTTCCCTCGGCGAGCGGACCTAGTGCCTGGATAAAAGCATCCGAGACGATGCCCGATGTGCCGTCGAAGACCGCTTTGATGCCGAGCTTGTCCATCTGCTGGCGGATGCGCACACCGAGCGGCGTCAAGCCGCCGAAATAGATCACGTCAGGATTGAGCGCCTTGATTTTCGTCAACTCGGCGGTGAAGTCCTGCTGGTCGGCGGTCACACCGAAAGTCCCCACGATCTTGGCTTTGCCAATTCGCGCCAACGCTTTGCTGAAATACTCATTGTGACCTTTGCCGTAATCCGTCGTGTCGTGGATAACGGCGACCGTCTTGTAGCCGAGCCGCGAGATCAGCTCCGCGTTCGCGTCGTTCTGGTTGATCATCGTCCCGTTGACGCGATGGATCTCGGGATATTTGTGGCGATATGTGATGTCCGGCAGCACCGCGCCCCAGACGATCACCGGAAATCCGAACTTGTGATAGGTATCCACGGTGGCAATCGCGGTCGCGGAGCAATAGTGCGTTGCCGCCGCGATGATATCCTTGTCGGCCGCCATTTTGGTCGCCACTTGCACGGCGACGTTCGGCTTGCACTCATCGTCGAGCACGACCATTTCGTATTCGTATTTGGCCTTCGGATCGGCGTTACGCAGCCTGACGGCGAGGTCGGCCGAATTCCGCCCGCCAAGACCGTTCGCCGAGACCCCGCCCGTCAGCGGTCCGATGAACCCGACCTTCACTTTTTCTTTGGCGTGGGCTGCGCCCAATGCCAGCACAAGCGCCAATATGACCAAGCCCGCCGTGGCAATCTTGCGATCTGCGATCATGCCCCTTTCTCCTCCCGTTCTTTTGTTTTCCGTAGCCGCGCGCCCTTCGAGCCATGTTCGCCCATGCGGGCGAGTGGAGCAAGCCGGCAATACCCATATCGTTGAGCGCAAACAGCCGCCATGCTAGTCGAGCAAGCCCCGCAGCGCGATTTGCCGGCTCTTGCGATCGCAGCAAGGTTGACATGCCTCCCGCCACCAGCCCGCTCTCGACCGACCTCTATGAGCTCAACATGGTCCAGGCCTATTTGGACCGCGGTGAGAGCAAAGAGGCCGTTTTCGAATTTTTTGTGCGGCGACTGCCGCGCGAGCGTGGATTTCTTTTGGCGGCCGGGCTCGAGGACGTGCTCGTTTACCTGGAAACGTTGCGTTTTTCGGCCGCCGAGATCGACTGGCTGAAAAGTACAAAACGCTTTTGCGACAATCTGCTCGATTACCTGCGCGATTTTCGCTTTACCGGCGATGTGCACGCTATTCCGGAGGGCACCGTCTGCTTTGCCAACGAGCCTCTCATTCGCGTCACCGCACCCTTGCCGATGGCCCAGCTCGTGGAGACGCGCCTGATCAACATTATGCACTATCAGACGCTGGTCGCCTCGAAAGCAGCGCGCATGGTGCTGGCGGCGCCCGGAAAGGTTCTCGCCGACTTCGGCCTGCGTACGGCTCACGGCGCGGAAGCCGGGTTATTTTCGGCGCGCGCAAGCTATATCGCAGGGTTTTCCGGTGCCGCCAATGTGCTCGCCGGCGAGCGCTACGGTATCCCGATCGTCGGAACCATGGCGCATTCCTACGTGCAGACGCACGACGACGAGATGCAGGCCTTTGAGGATTTCGCGCGAGCGCGCCCTGACGGGGTGATCCTGTTGATTGACACTTATGACACGGAAAAAGGGGCGCACAATGTCGTCAAGCTCGCGCCCAAGCTGAAGGCGGACGGAATCGCCATTCGCGGCGTACGCATCGACAGCGGCGATCTCATCGCCATGTCAAAAAAGGTGCGGCGGATTCTCGACGACGGCGGCTGCAGCGACGTGCTGATCATGGTCAGCGGTGGCGTCGACGAGCACGTGCTCATGGAAATGAAACAGCAAGGCGCGCCGATCGACGGCTTCGGCATCGGCGTCAGCGTCGACGTCTCTCCCGACGCGCCGGCGCTCGACTGCGCCTACAAGCTGCAAGAATATGCGGGCAAGCCGCGCCGAAAATTGTCGGAGGGCAAGACCACCTGGCCAGGCCGCAAGCAGGTTTGGCGTGCTTATGACGGCGAGGGCCGGATGGCCGGCGATATCGTCTCGATCGAGACCGACAGCCCGCCGGGCGAGCCGCTCGTCACCCCGGTCATGCGCGGCGGCCGGCGCCTGGGCGTCACCGAAACGCTCAGTCAGAACCGCGAGCGTGCCAAGCGCGAGCTCGCACGCCTGCCTGCCCCGTTGGCGCGACTGCAAATGAATTTCGAGTATCCGGTGAGCATTTCCGAGCCGTTGGCAAAACTCGCCGCCCAGACCAATGGGGTGGCGCGCCGCTAACCCTGTCCTGCCCTATTCCAACCGCGCGCGCCTTCGCCATAGATTTCGTGGCCGCTTTCGGTGACGACGACGGTGTCCTCGAGCTTGATGAAGCCACGCGTCGGATGCTTCAGCGTGGTTTCGACCGACACCACCTCGCCCGCTTCGAGCGGAATGTTGGCATCGGCAGCCGGATAAGGTACCGGGCCGTGGTCGGTGAGCCGCGGGCCTTCGTGGCTTACCATGCCCATGCCGTGAGCAAGGAATTCAAGATTGTTGTGATGCTTCGACTTCTGCACCAGCGGCTCGGCGGCGGCGTAGATATCGCGGCCCAGAGCGCCGGGGCGCATCGCCTGGAAGCCGGCGCGCTGGATTTCTTCAATCTCCGCCAGCAAGTCGTGCAGTTCGGCGTCGGGCTCGCCATGGATCGCCATACGGCAGATGTCGCCGATATAGCCATGATAATTGCCGCCGGAATCGAGCGACATGATCTTGCCCTGCTCCCATTTCTGATCCGACGGCGCGCGATTCATGCTGGTGCCGCAGGTGATCAGGCAATACTCGAAGGTGAGACCGCGGTTGGTTTCCTCGCGGCGCAACGTTTCGACGATGTCGGCTTTGCTGGCGCCGGGCTTGGTTTTGGCGATAGTCGCCAGCATTGAATCGAGCACGGCCTCGGAAGCATATTTCAGCATCCTCAGCTCGGCTGGAGATTTTTTGAGCCGCTGGCGCTCCAGAACATAGAGCGCGTCGATCCAGTCGGCCTCCGGGTATGCGCCGCGCAGCACCTTGGCGGCATCGTACGGCAGGAAGCCGTATTCCGCGGCGATGCGCTTGGGATTGAGGCCGAGCTTTTTCATCACCTCGACTGCCCTTCGCATCGCATCGGTCGAGGTGTTGGAGACGGTCTGCGTATCCGGCGTCCACAGCGGCTTGGCCTGATGCTGAAAGCTCTCGAGGCGATGGCCGATATAGGCCGCCTTCTCCGGCTGCCCTTTCGGATAAATGAAGACGGGCAGATAACGGCTGATGCCCGTAGCGTCCATATAGTCGAAAAAATTGGCGCGATGCCCGCCGAGCAGATACTGCACATTGTGCTTCGACGTCGCCAGCAACACGTCGATGCCCGCCTCCTCCATCAGCCGATCGAGACGCCGGTGATCGAAGGGGATGGCAAGGCCTTTGGCGGCAGACGCATTGACGTTCATGGGCAAGGCTCCGGCTGTCTCAACCGCAAGCCTAGGACCAGAGTTCCGCGCTCGCAAGCCTCGCGCCCTCGACCAGCGCCTCGAGCTTTGCCCACATGATCGAGGGATGCACGCGACGATGGAACGGCCCCTGCGCAAAGCCGCAATCTGTACCGGCAATGACATTCTCGCGGCCGAGGATTTTCGCCAAGCGGACAATGCGCTCGCACACGAGCTCAGGATGCTCGACCACGTTCGTTGCGTGACTGATGACGCCGGGAATCAGCACCTGCCCGGGCGCTGGCTTTACGCGTTTCCACACCTGCCACTCATGCTCATGGCGCGGATTGGCGCCTTCGATGACATAGGCGCCCACTTTCACCTTGAGAATCAGGTCGACGATGTCCTTGAGCGGCACGTCGCTGACATGCGGTCCCGGCCACGAGCCCCAGCACACATGGTAGCGGATGCGCTCCGCCGGAAGGCCTTCAATGGCGTGATTGATGATCTCCACCTGCTTTCCGAGCCAGCGCCGGTAGTCTTGGAAGTCCGCGGGCGGCACCATGCGGTCGTAGGTGACCGCGTTGCGCGCATCGTCAAGCTGCAGCAGAAAGCCGGCGTCGAGGATCATTTTGTATTCGGTGCGCATCGCCTCGGCGATCGCCGCCATCAGCTCCTCGTCGTTCTTGTAATATTCGTTCTTGCGGTCGGGGATGACGCTTGCCGGCGCCGCAACAGGCAGGAACGCCTCCTCGACGTTCACCCGACCAAGTGCGGCCTTGAAATTATCGATGTCGCGCTGCAGTTCGCTCTGTCCGGTGTACGTGATCGGCCCAATGCAGATTGCCTCGGTGGTCGTGGCGACACCTTCACGGGCATCGAGTTCCGCATAAAACTCGGCAAAGCGCGTGCGGTCTGCGCCACGCTTGAACGGATTGGCGGCATCCGTCTTGATTGGACGCCGCTCGAAGCCGGAGAGCCGCTCCAGCACGTATTGCGACCAGCTGATGGACTTGCCGAACTCGCCGTCGCTGGGCACGTCGATGCCGACATCGGCCTGATGCCGCACGATCTCGGCGACGGACTCGGTCAAGCATTTCCGGTAGGCCTTCTCGTCGTGAGGCTTGCCGGACTGCTTGGCATGCAGAAATTCCTGTAAGGCCGACGGGCGAATCAGGCTGCCGACATGCGTGGTGAGGATGCGCTCCGTGGAATGTTTCATGCGCCGTTGCTAGGCGAGCTTCCAGTGAAAGGCAATGCGTGGGCGATGGCCCCGGCGCGCTGCCACGCCCGGCTCGTGCCCGACGTCCCGCCTTTGCTGTGTCACAAGAAAGACGCGGACGGCTGGGCAAGCCGGGCAATGACGAGGGGGGCGCTAAGCCTTCATCACGCCGATTAAATGCTCGAGCCGAGCGGGATCCTTGCGCAGCGTCTCGCTCGCGCCGTCGTAGACGATGCGGCCGCGGTCCATCACCACCGCGCGCGGCGCGATGTCCAATGCGAGGCGCGAGTTCTGTTCGACCAGGATGAGCGCCAGCCCGCCCGCTGCGGCAAGGCGCTTCATCGCGCGGGCAAGCTCTTCGACAATGACCGGCGCAAGTCCCTCCGAGGGCTCGTCCATCAGCAGCACGCTCGGATTGCCTATCAGCGCCCGGCCAATCGCCAGCATTTGCTGCTCCCCGCCGGAAAGCTGATTGCCCATGTTGCCCGCGCGCTCGGCAAGCCGCGGGAACAGTTCGAACACCGCCGCGACTGTCCATGGGCCCGGTCGCGCCGCCACTTCGAGATTTTCGCGCAAGGTAAGAGACGGGAAGATTTCTCGCTCCTGCGGCACCAGACCGAGGCCTTCCCAGACTCGGCGATAGGTGACGAGCCCCGACACGTCCTTGCCGCGCAGGACGACGCGCCCGCCATGCAGCGTGGTTTGGCCCATAACGGTCAAGAGCAGCGTGGACTTGCCGACCCCATTGCGGCCGATGATGGACAGCGTTTCATCGTTTGCCAGGGAAAGATTGACATCCTCCAGCACGACGGTTTCGCCGTATCCGGCCGACACATTCTCGAGCTTGAGCGCGGGCTCAGCCACGGCGACGGCCTCCCTCTTCGCCCAGATAGACCGCGCGCACTTCTTCGTTGTTCATGATCTCTTCCGGCGTGCCCTGCGTAAACACCGCGCCCTGCACCAGCACGGTGATCTGTTTGGCAAAGCGGAACACCACGTCCATATCATGCTCGATAATCAGAACCGCGATGTCCGGGTCGAGCGCCGCCACCACGTCAAGGATCAGATGGCTTTCGGAGGACGGCACGCCGGCGGCCGGCTCGTCCAGCAACAGCACCCGCGGCCGCTGCGCCAGCGCAATGGCAATCTCCACCAGGCGCTGGCGGCCGTAGGGCAATTCGCGCACCAGCTTGAGCGCGTCTTCCGTGAGGCGCAGCGAATCGAGGTAATCGAGCGCCTCGTCGAGGATCGCGCGTTTGCTGCCGATGGCGCGCCACAGATTGTTGGCATGGCCGTCGCGTTCGCTGATGGCCATGCCGATATTTTCCAGCACGGTGAGGCCGCGAAACAGCTGATTGATCTGGAACGTGCGCGCAAGGCCGCGCCGCGACCGCTCCGCCTGACTTGTCGCTGTGATGTCCTCGCCGTTGAGCAGGACTTTGCCGCTCGATGGCATCAGCACACCGGTGATCAGGTTGACCAACGTGGTCTTGCCGGCGCCATTCGGCCCGATCAGCGCACGCCGCGCGCCTTTTTCCAGCCTGAGATCGACATCGCGCGTGACCGGCAGCGCGCCGAAGCTGCGATTGAGTTTTTGCACTTCGAGCGCAGGGGTCATCGGCGCACCCGCTTGTGCCAATAGACTTCCGCCTGTTCGGCCAGCCCGATCAAGCCGCGCCGCGCGAACAGCACCGCGAGAACCAACAGCAGCCCGATGCCGAATTGCCAGAACGTCGGTGACAGCTTGGAAAAATAGTCCTCCATCAACAGGTAGACGACGGCTCCGAGAAAGGCGCCGTAGAGCCGTCCGGTGCCGCCGAGAATGAGCATCACCATGACCTTGGCCGAATTGTCGAAGTCAAATACCGTCAGCGTGACGTAGGCATTGGTCTGCGTGAAAAGCGCGCCGGCAACGCCGGCGATCGCCGCTGCGATCGTGTAGACCGTCACCAGCCGCCGGTGCACCGGCGAGCCGATAGCGTGCATGCGCCGCACGTTCTCACGGATGCCGGTCAGCGCGTGCCCAAAGGGCGAATAGACGATGCGGCGGACAAAAAAGAAGATGACCGCCAGCACACCGAGGACGTAGAGGTAATTGACGTGGCCGTAGAGGTCGTACTGGAAATATCCGAACAGCGGGTCGAAGCTTAAGCCCGGCAATCCATCGTAGCCGCCGGATATATCGGAACGCAGGTTGCCCGCTTCTTGCAGCATGATGGCGGTGGCGAGCGTCAGCATCAACAGCGTCAGCCCGCGATAGCGCAGCAAGAACCAGCCGGAGATCAGGCCGACAATCGCAGCCACAAAGGCCGCGGCAAACAGGCCGCTGATTGGCTCCGTCCAGCCAAGGCGTGCGGCGCCGAGCCCGACGGTATAGGCGCCGATACCGAAGAAAGCGGCGTGCCCGAGCGTGACGATGCCGGCATAGCCGAGGATGAGATCGAGCGACAGTGCAAACATCACGCCGATCAGCACCTGGCTGCCGAATGTCATCCGATCCGGGAACGCGAAAAAGCAGCCGATCGCCAGAATCCACGGCATCGCTTCCGGCCAGTGGAAGCGATGCCGTCGCACCAGGTAATCGGCGGCGCGCTCGCGCGCCGCTTTTCCCGGCGGCGACGGCGTGTCACTCGCGGCCATAGAACCCCGCAGGCTTGACCAACAGCACCGCGACAACGACGGCGTAAATGAAGAAGCCGCCAGCGTCCGCCAGAAGATATTTGCCGGTGGTGTCAAAAATTCCGAGCACCAGCGCTGCAAGCAGCGTGCCCTTGAGGCTACCGAGCCCGCCTACGGCGACTACGATCAAGAACAGTACGAGATAAATGACGGCAAAGCTCGGCGTCAGCCCGAACAACTGGATTGCAAGGCCGCCCCCGAGCGCCGCGAGGCCTGAGCCGACCGCAAAGGTCAGCGTGAACAACCGATCGACATTGATGCCGACCGCTTCCGCCATGCGCCGGTTATCGACCGCGGCACGGATTTTGGCACCGATATTGGTCTGCTCGAAGGCGTACCACAGCACCGCGATCAAGGCGGCGCCGAGCACGATAAGGAAAGCGCGATAGCTCGGAAATGAGCGGAAACCGAGATTGACGTCGCCCTGCAGCCAATCCGGCAGCGGAACGGATTTCGGAATGGGCCCGTAAAAGTAGGTAAAGGTCGCGATCGCCATGAAGGCAAGTCCGATGGTCATCAGTACCTGCTCGAGGTCCGTCGCTTTGTAGAGGCGCCGATAGAGATAGCGCTCGAAAGGAATGCTGATGAGGCCGACGGCGATCGAGGCGATGACAAGCGAGGGCAGAAAGCCGACGCCGAGCGTGCGCGTGAGCGACACTACGAAAAACCCACCGCACATGGCGAAGGCGCCATGCGCCAGGTTCACAAATCCCATCAGCCCCATCGTCACCGACAGGCCGACGGAGGTGATGAACAGGAACATGGCGTAAGCCAAGCCGTCGAACAAAACGCTGACGACTATATTGGCCGCTTGCGGCACGGGCCCCACTCCCCTCGTCGCAAATTAAGACGCCGCCGCGCCTTTTATGCGCGGCGGCGCCTTTGTGTGTCAAACCGTGCCGATCAGGAACCGCAGCGGCCGACTTTCAGCACTTTGCACTCGTCCTTGACCGCCTTGGTCGTGTCGAGAACGCGTTCGCCGAGCTTGCCGTCCTTTTGCCGGTAGATTTCCATTGCATGCTCGTCCTCGACAATGTCGCGAGTCTGCGGGTCGATCATCACGTGACCGCGCGGGCCGTCGGTTGACCAGCCCTTCATCGCGTCGACCACCTTGGCGCCATCGGATAGGTTGCCGTTGAGCTTCTTGATGGTGTCGAAGATGGCATGCATGGTGTCCCAGCCTGCCGCCGACATGAAATCGGGATAGCTGTCGGGGCCATAGGCCTTGTGCCATTCGGCGACGAACGCCTTGTTCTGAGGATTGTTCAGATCGACCGCATAGTGGCCCATGACGATGGTGCCGATGGCAGCATCGCCCATGTCCTGCAGCTTGTTGTCGGGCACGAGATCCATCGGACCGATGAGCTTGATGCCGGCTTTGCGCAAGCCGAGTTCGCCATAGGCTTTCATCAGCCCAGCGGCATGCGCGCCGGAAGGAATGAAGCCATAGAGGCAATCCGGATGTGCGTCCTTCACGCGCTGCAGGAACGGCGTGAAGTCCGGAACCTGCACGGGCGACCCCATCGGAATCGACAAGACGACTTTGCCACCGGCTTTTTCAAAGCCGGTCTTGAACGCCTCGACGGAATCCTTGCCGGGCGGGAAATCTGTGTAAGCGACTGCTGCCGTTTTGCAGCCTATTTTGTTGTAGGCATAGGCGCCCATCGGAAAGGCGGGATGCCACATGCTAAACGACAGCCGCACGATGTAAGGCGACAAGTTGGTAATCCACGCCGTGCCGGCATTGGCGATGACCATCGGCACCTTGGCTTGCGTGATAACCGGCGCGAGCGCGATCGCCGACGGCGAGAACACGAAGCCGGTGACCAGTTGTACCTTGTCGTTGGTAATTAGTTCGGTGGTCACCGTCTTGGCTTGCGCGCCGGTCGGCGGACCTTCGTCCCGCTTTATTATCGTGACTTTATTTGGCGCGAGATCCTTCTCGTGCAGCTTTACATAAAGGTCAAAAGCCTTGTCGATCTGGTGACCGAGATCGGCATTGGCGCCCGAGAACGGCAGCACCACGCCGATCTTGACGTCGGCGGCCTGCGCGGTCCCGCCCACCGTCATGGCGAGGGCGGCGAGCCCCAGCCAACGCAACATGTTCATCGTGTCCTCCCTTACGCCTTTGAATTAGTTTGGAATCCCACTAATCCATGAGCCGGCACGGCGGCCCACTCGGCGTAAGGTGAACTGATTTCGTCGTCGGGGTCAATGTGCAACGGTGGCGCGTCGTCGCGGCCGCTTCCTGCGCGGCTGTGCAAGCTGCTGCGTCTGTCGCCGTCGGCACTCCTCGCGAGAAAAAAAACGCCGCACCGCTCGGCCCGGTAGCACAATATGGTCGCTGATGGAGAGCGGCAAAATCTTCGTGCCGTGCCAGACTGAAATGCGGGCGGTCCGTTGCCCGCGATGCGGTGCAGTCTATAGCTCGCCTACTCTCGTGGAGCTTGCTTTAGGCGGCACTTTTGGAGGTGATCGCCGCAAGCGCATCCGTGGCGCTCGCCGGTGCCTGAGGCGCGCGCGCCATCACCATATCCAGCGAAGCGATCTCGACGCGATTGCGGCCGTTCTCTTTGGCAAAGTAAAGCGCTTGGTCGGCCTGCACGAGCATTTCCTGCACGTCGAGCGCCGCCGTTTCGCAATAAGCGATGCCGATGCTGACGGTGGCGCAGAGCGGCCGGCCGTCGACTTCGTTCGCAACAGCAGCAAAGCCCTCGCGGATGCGCTCAGCAATGACAGCGGCCTTGTCACGGCTGGTATCGTAGATGACTGCCGCGAATTCCTCGCCGCCCAGCCGGCCCACAAGGTCTGACGCGCGCAACGAATTGCGCGCGACATCAGCGAACATTTCCAGCACGCGGTCGCCGAGCGCGTGCCCGAAGCGGTCGTTGATCGATTTAAAATGATCGAGATCGATCAGAAGCACCGCAGTGGGGCGCGCGTCGGCACTGTGGCGCTTGGCGAGATGGTCGGCGTCGACCAGGAACGAGCGACGGTTGGCGAGGCCGGTCAAAGGATCGAGCATGGCAGCGTTGCGGTGACGTAGCTCGGTGCGTTCTTTGGCCATCGCCAGCAGAATGAACGCGACGGAGATGGTGAATAGCAGTGCCTCGGACGACAACACGGTGAGCCAGACGCTGCCGTACATGCTGTTGTCGGAAGTGGCCGGCAGCAAGGCGATGAGCGGCGTACGCAGCAGATAAAGCGCGCCGTGGGCGAACAGCATGAAGATCGCAGGCCAGCGCGAGACCAATGGCTCGTCGCGGCCGCGCCAGAATTCGAAAGCGGTAAGCCACGTGTAGCACGTGATGATGCCGGAGGCGATCAACGCGCGCAGCTGCACCGCCTCGACAAACACCGGCAGACGGCAAATCAGCAGCCACAGCACGGCGCCGGTCACCAAATAGACCGGCTCGACCGGGCGGCCGTCGAACACGCGCGCGCCGGTCCAGGTCACCGCGAAGGCGGTAAACAGCAGCGCGTTGGCGAGATCGATAGAAACGACGTCGGGCACCGTTCCGTACATGCCAAACAGCACGACGGAGCCGGCGCGGATCAGGTGCGCAAAGCCCCACCAACAAACGGCATGGATTTGAGTGTTCTGCGCCCATGCGAACAGCAGCAGCAATCCGAGAATCGCCTCGACGTAGATCGTCACCATGAAGAGCGTATTGATGTCGAGGTTCATCGGTCCGCTGCGCTCGATAGGGCGCCTGGCGTCGTGGCGAGGCTCGTGTCCCCCTGTGCCAATAGAGCGCCCGCGCCGTAAGAACTGGTGAATGGAGGCGCACGCAGTTCCGGTAATGCGGCGGTATGGTTTCGCGGACCTTTACCGCTGTCATCGCATTCGAATGGTGCGTCCCACAACCGGACACCGCCGGTCGAAATGCCCGTCTTGTCGCCCCATTGGCCCTCAACTAGGGTCGCATGGGCGCTCCGGGCGTAGGATTGGGAATGCAAATTCGCGATGGCATTGTTGAGGCGATTGGCCATACGCCGCTCATCAAATTGGAGCGGGCGTCAGAGGCAACCGGCTGCGTCATTCTAGGCAAGGCCGAGTTCATGAACCCCGGCGGCTCGGTCAAGGACCGCGCCGGCCGGCAAATGATCCTGGAGGCGGAAAAACGCGGCGAACTCAAGCCGGGCGGGCTCGTCGTCGAAGCGACTGCCGGCAATACCGGCATCGGCTTGGCTCTCGTCGCCAATGCGCGCGGCTACCGCACGATCATCGTCATCCCGGTCACGCAGAGCCAGGAGAAGAAGGACATGCTGCGGCTGTGCGGTGCTGAATTGGTCGAGGTGCCGGCGCTGCCTTACAGCAACCCCAACAACTACCAGCATGTCGGCCGCCGGCTAGCGGAAGAGCTGAAGAAGACGGAAAAGAACGGCGTCATCTTCGCCGACCAGTGGAACAATCTCGACAATCGCAAGGCGCATTACGTCTCCACCGGTCCGGAGATCTGGGAGCAGTGCGGCGGCCGCATCGATGGCTTCATTTGCGCCGTCGGCACCGGCGGCACGCTGGCCGGCGTCTCGACTTATCTGCGCGAGAAAAAGAAAGACATCGTCACCGGGTGCGCCGATCCGCGCGGCGCGGCGATGTATCATTTGTTCAAGGATGGCGAAGCCAAATCGACCGAAGGCGGCTCGATTACCGAAGGCATCGGACTCGGCCGGGTCACGCCGATCATCGAGGGTCTCAAAGTCGACAAATCCTACCTGATCCCTGATGAAGAGGCGCTGCCGCTCATCTTCGACCTGATCGAACACGAGGGGCTCTGCCTCGGCGGCTCTTCCGGCATCAATATTGCCGGCGCCATTCGCCTGGCGAAGGAGCTCGGGCCCGGCCATACCATCGTGACGGTGCTCGCCGACTACGGTACCCGCTACCAATCCAAGCTGTTCAATCCGGAATTCCTGCGCTCAAAGAAATTACCGGTGCCGGAATGGCTGGAACGCAAGTCGAATATCAAGCCGCCGATTGTGAAGACGTAGATTATGCGACACCCTCTCCGCTTGTCCCCGTCGCAAGCTGGGACCCATGAGGGAAATGAAAGTCTCGCATTTTTGACCCTGGATTCCCACTTGCGTGGGAATGGAGCGGAATGTGCGATGTCGACTGACTGTTTATTTCGAGACGATTCGTATCTGAAATCATGTGAGGCGCGCGTCATCGCGCTCACCGAGCAGGGCGGCATCGTGCTCGACCGCACGGTGTTCTATGCCACCTCGGGCGGCCAGCCGGGCGACAGCGGCACCCTCACCGCAGCGGACGTCGTCGTGCCAATCACGACGGCGGTCTATATCGATGCCGCCAAATCCGAAATCGCGCACGTTCCAGCGGCCGGCGCACCTGCCCTCAAGCTCGGCGGCCGCGTGACGGCGACTATCGATTGGGACAAGCGCTATGCGCGCATGCGCATGCACACGGCGCTGCATTTGCTTTCCGCCGCGCTGCCATATCCCGTGACCGGCGGCTCGGTCGGAGAAAGCGAGAGCCGGCTAGACTTCGACATTCCCGAAGCGGGCCTCGACAAAGACGCGCTCACTGACAAAGTGAACGAGATGATTGCCGCGAACGCCGCAGTGACGGCGCGCTGGATCAGCGACGCCGAGCTCGAGGCCAGCCCTGGCCTGGTCAAGACCATGTCGGTGAAGCCGCCGATAGGCACCGGCCGCGTACGGCTGATCGAGATCACTGGCCTCGATTTGCAGCCCTGCGGCGGCACGCATGTGCGTGCGACGCGCGAAATCGGCAAAGTTCAAGTCACGCAAATTGAGAAGAAAGGCAAGCAGAACCGCCGCGTGCGCTTGGCGTTAGTATAGGATGCTGCGAGAACCGCGAACCATGGGGGAGCCGAACGTGCCCGCCAGCCGCTGGCTGAAATCGACGCAGTGGCTCGCCGACAATCTCGGCAAGATCACCGTTGTTGACGCCACGTATTTTCTGCCCGCGGAGAAGCGCGACGCGCACGCCGAATATCGCGCCGGTCACATTCCGGGCGCCGTGTTCTTCGACATCGACGCCATTGCCGACACCTCCATCGAGTTGCCGCATATGCTGCCCGGCCCAGAGCAATTCGCGCAAATGGTCGGCGCGCTCGGCATCGGCGACAAAGACACCATCCTCGTCTACGACCGCTATAACGATGGCCAGGTATTTTCGGCACCGCGCGCGTGGTGGAGTCTGCGTATTTTCGGCGCCAACAATGTTTTTATTCTCGACGGCGGCTTGCCGGCCTGGAAGGCGGAAGGCCGCAAACTTGAATCCGGCGAGGTGAAGCGGCCACGCGCGACTTTCAACGCGCACATGGATACGGGAGCGGTCGCCATGGTGGCCGACATCCAACTCGCCCTTACCGACGGCAGCGTGCAGGTGGTCGACGCGCGCTCGGCCGGCCGTTTCGCCGGGCGCGACCCTGAGCCGCGTCCTGGCGTGCGCTCCGGTCATATGCCCGGCGCGCGCAACGTGCCCTTCGCCGCGATCATGCAGAACGGCCGTCTTGCCTCGCCCGAACGCATCAAGGAGGCGTTCGACAAAGCCGGCGTCAACACCGACAAGCCGATCATCACCAGTTGCGGCTCCGGCGTCACCGCGGCCGTGCTCGCCTTCGGACTCGACGCCCTCGGTAAGCCGCTGCCGCGTGTCTATGACGGCTCCTGGTCGGAATGGGGCGCACGTGCCGATTTACCGGTGGAGCGGGATTAGCGTCAGCGAGGACCGGCCGCGTTAGCGTAAAATCTGGCTGAGGAAGAGCTTAGTCCGCTCGTGCTGCGGGTGGGCGAAGAATTCCTCCGGCGCATTGGCCTCGACGATCTGACCCTCATCCATGAACACAATGCGGTTCGCCACCTGGCGCGCAAAGCCCATTTCGTGCGTGACCACCAGCATGGTCATGCCGTCCTCGGCCAAGCCCACCATGGTGTCGAGCACTTCCTTGACCATTTCGGGATCGAGCGCCGACGTCGGTTCGTCGAACAGCATGATCTTCGGGTTCATGCAAAGGGCCCGCGCAATGGCCACGCGCTGCTGCTGCCCGCCGGACAGTTGCCCCGGATATTTATTGGCCTGCTCGGGGATCTTCACGCGCTTCAGGAAGCGCATGGCGATCTCCTCGGCATCTTTCTTCGGCATCTTGCGCACCCAGATCGGCGCCAGCGTGCAGTTCTGCATGACTGTGAGATGCGGAAACAGGTTAAAGTGCTGGAACACCATGCCCACTTCGCGCCGCACTTCGTCGATCTTTTTCAGATCGTTGGTGAGTTCGACGCCGTCGACGACGATGCGACCGGACTGATGTTCCTCCAGCCGGTTGATGCAGCGGATCATGGTCGATTTGCCTGAGCCCGAAGGCCCGCAGATGACGATGCGCTCGCCGCCTTTCACTTGCATCGAAATGTCGCGCAACACGTGGAAGTCGCCGTACCACTTGTTGACCTTGTCCAATTCCACGGCCACGGCGTTATTGAGCCTGCCCGGTCTGAGGCGCATATTCTGCTCAGTCATGGCAGCACCTCACCGTTTGTCGCCCGCCGCCAGCCGCGATTCCATGGCACGGGCGTAACGCGACATGGCATAGCAGAACACCCAATAGAAGATCGCGGCAAGCGCATAACCGGTGGCGCTGGTCACCGGCGTCGCCCATTTCGGATCGATGCGCGCGACTTCGATGGTGCGCAGAAAGTCGAAAATGCCGACAATGAACACCAAGGTCGTATCCTTGAACAGGCCGATATAGGTGTTGACGATATTGGGAATGGTGATCTTGAGCGCCTGCGGCAGTACGATGAGACGCATCATCTGCCAATAACCGAGACCGACGGCCATGGCGCCCTCGAACTGGCCCTTGGGAATCGCCTGCAGGCCGGCGCGCACGACTTCCGCCATATACGCGGAAGCAAACAGCGCGATGCCGACGAGCGCGCGCAGCAATTTGTCGGGCTCGAGCCGCTCCGGCACGAAGAGCGGCAGCATGACGCTGGCCATGAACAGTACGGTGATCAGCGGCACGCCGCGCACAAATTCGATGAACAACGTTGAAAAGAAGTTCACCGTCGGCATGCGCGACCGGCGGCCGAGCGCAAGCAAGATGCCGAGCGGCAGCGATACCACGATGCCGACCGAGGCGACCACGATGGTCACCAGCACCCCGCCCCAGAGCACGGTATCGACGACCGGCAGACCAATCGTGGCAAAGCCGTGCAGCAAGATGAACGAGCAGACCGGTAGCACCACGAAGAAATAAAACGAGCCGAGGTCGCGCCGCGGCGCGTCCAGCCACAACAGCCAAGCGACGCCGAAAGCAAGCATGGCGAAGAACAAATCGACGCGCCAGCGCTCGGGGATCGGATAAGAGCCGTAGATGAAATACGGCAGGCGCTCCCAGATAAAGGGCCAACACGCGCCGATTTCGCGGTGCTGCACCACTTCGCGGCAGGCGTCACGGTCGGTTCCGCTCCACACCGCGTCGACAAAAAGGAACTTGATGAGCTCAGGAATAAGCCAGATCAGCAGCAGCGCCACCAGTACGGTGAGCACAACATTAAAGGGGGTGGAGAGTAGATTGGCCCGCAGCCAGCCGAGCGCGCCGGTCATTGCCTTGGGTGGCGGCTGCGGCGGCAGATGCCGGTCGCGTACGAAGTGCAGCGCAGTGACGGCAAGATCGCCTTCGGCCATGGTCATGGCCTTACCGCTCCACCAGCGCCACACGGCGGTTATAGATATTCATTGCAAAAGACGTCGCCAGGCTGATGGTCAAATAGACCAGCATGGTGATGGCCACCACCTCGATCGCCTGCCCTGTCTGATTGAGCACCGTGCCGGTGAACACCTGGACCAAATCGGGATAGCCGATGGCGACGGCAAGCGATGAGTTCTTCGTCAGATTGAGATATTGGCTGGTCAGCGGCGGCACGATCACCCGCATCGCCTGCGGGATAACGATCAATCGCAGGGTTGGTGTCGGCCTCAGGCCAAGCGAATAGGCCGCCTCCACCTGCCCGCGCGACACGGCCAAAATGCCGGCACGCACCACTTCGGCAATGAACGCCGCGGTATAGATCGTCAGGCCGAATAGCAATGCAGCGAATTCCGGCAGCACTTCGACGCCGCCGGTGATGTTGAAGCGGCCAGCCTGCGGATAATCGAACCGGAGCGGCACGCCCTTCCAAAACAGCGCGGCCAATGGCAAGCCGACAATCAACAATATCGATACCGCAGATACCGGCCCACGTTGTCCAGTGCGCTCCTGTCGCTTGCGCTCCCAAAGCGCAAAGACCATGGCGCCGATAATTCCGGCCACGCCTGCGACCACCACCATATCGAAGCCGGGCAGGAACACCGGTTCCGGCAAGAACAGGCCGCGATTGTTGAGATAGGCGCCGCCGGAAATGACGATGCTGCTGCGTGCCTCCGGCAGCGCCTTGAGCACGGCATTGTACCAGAACAGCAGTTGCAACAGCAGCGGGATGTTGCGAATGCTCTCGACGTAGCCGGCGGCGCTCTTCGCCAGCAACCAGTTCTTCGACAGCCGCGAAATGCCGATGATGAACCCGAGAATGGTGGCGAGCACGATACCGATGCCCGCCACCAGCAATGTATTGAGCAGTCCGACCCAGAATGCGCGGCCATAGGTCGAGGCGTCGGCGGAATAGGCGATCAGCGTCTGACTGATGTCGAAACCGGCGGTGGCGTCCCAAAAGCCGAACCCAGAGGCGATGTGAGCACGCCGGAGATGCTCAATCGCATTGGTGGTCGCGGCATAGACGAGGAAAGCAACGAGCGCGCAAAGCGCCAATTGATAGCCAAGGCTGCGAATCCTCGGATCGTTCAAAAGCGTGCTGCGCGTTGGGGCCGGCCCGCTGGTGGCGTTGATGGACATGACCCCCTCTCGCCGCCCACGCGAACGCTCGCTGCGCGCCGCGCGTGCGGTTCAGCGGATCGGCGGCGCGTATTGGATGCCGCCCTGATTCCAAAGCTTGTTAAGGCCGCGCTCGATCTTCAAAGGCGAGTCCTTGCCGACGTTACGATCGAAGACTTCGCCGTAATTGCCAACCAGCCTTACGATCCGGACCGCCCAATCCTTGGTGAGCGCAAGCTGCTCGCCGTAATTTCCCTCGGTACCGACGAAGCGCTTCACGTCCGGGTTGGTCGATTTCATCATCTCGTCGACGTTCTTCGAGGTAATGTTGAGCTCCTCCGCATTGATCATCGCGAACAGTACCCATTTCACGATCGTGAACCACTGGTCGTCCCCCTGCCGCACCACCGGCCCGAGCGGCTCCTTGGAGATGATCTCGGGCAGAATGATGTGGTCGTCGGGATTGGCGAGCCGCAGCCGTTCGGCATAGAGGCCGGAGGCGTCGGTCGTATAGGAATCGCAGCGGCCGGCGTCGTAAGCCTTCACCGCTTCATTGGCAGTGGCGAAAGTGACGCTTTTGAGCTGCATCTTGTGGGCACGAAAGTAGTCAGCGAGATTGAGTTCGGTCGTCGTGCCCTGCTGCACGCAAACGGACGCGCCATTGAGCTCGAGCGCCGAGTTCACTTTCAACGATTTGCGCACCATGAAGCCTTGGCCGTCGTAATAGTCGACGCCGGTAAAGCTCAAGCCGAGCGAGGAGTCGCGTGAGGAGGTCCAGGTGGTGTTGCGCACCAGCACGTCCACCTCTCCGGACTGTAGTGCGGTGAAGCGGTCTTTGGCCGAGAGCGGGACGAATTTCACCTTATTGGCGTCGTTGAAAATCGCGGCGGCAATCGCCCGGCAAACGTCGACATCGAGACCGGCCCATTTGCCTTGCGCGTCGGGAAGGCCGAAGCCGGCGAGCGTGCCGTTGGCGCCGCAATGAAGAATACCGCGATCCTTGACGGTTTTGAGCGTTTGCGCGCCGGCACCTTGTGCGGCGAAAGTCGCGGCAATGGCGAGGATGAAAGCAAACTTTTTCATTCTATAACCTTTCGACACACGATCGGAGCGCCGAAGATGGTGCCGATACGCGACTATTCGCGTATTCATCGCACATCGGCAAAACAGTTGACCATGGCGCCGGAAAATCCCCTCGGCATTTGCATCTCAGAACGATCACCGTGCGAGGTCAAGGGGTTGACGCATGCTGACGAGACAGACCTATATGGCCGCTGCAAAATCAAATGGACCGCTCAAACGCCATGGCGAAAGCGCCCAAGGGCCCGCTCAAGCCGGAAACTCAGCTGGTCACAACCGGCCGGGACACCGAGGGCCAGTACGGTTTCGTCAACCCTGCGGTCTATCACGCGTCGACCGTGCTTTATCCCACGGCGGAAGATCAGGTCGCCCACCGCTCGCGCTATCAATATGGTCGCCGCGGTACGCCGACGTCGGAGGCGCTGGAAGGCGCGCTGCGCGCCATCGAGGGCGACGCCTGCGCCGGCGTTGCGCTCATGCCCTCCGGGTTAGCGGCTATTTCGACCGCCCTGCTCTCAGTCACGGGCTCCGGCGACCACATCCTGGTCACCGACAGCGTCTACCGGCCGACGCGCAATTTCTGCGACGGGCTGTTGAAGCGCATGGGCGTGGAAACGACGTACTACGATCCGCTTATCGGCACCGACATCGGCAGGCTATTCAAGCCCAACACCAAAGTCGTTTTTGTCGAGGCACCCGGCTCGCAGAGCTTCGAGATGCAGGACATTCCGGCCATCGCGAAGGTCGCGCACGGCCGGGACGCGCTGGTGCTGATGGACAACACCTGGGCGACGCCCCTTTATTTCCGCGCGCTCGACAAAGGCGTCGATTTGTCGATCCAGGCCGGCACCAAGTATATCGGCGGCCATTCCGATGTGATGATCGGCTGCGTCTCCGCCAACGCGGCGAGCCTGCCGGCATTGAAGGCGGCGATGAATCTGCTCGGGCTCTGCGTCGGTCCCGACGACATGTTTCTGGCGTTGCGCGGGCTGCGTACGCTCGCGGTGCGTTTGGCAAGGCATTACCAGTCAGGGCTGACGGTCGCCCGCTGGCTTTCCCAGCGCCCCGAAGTGGCGCGTGTGCTGTATCCGGCGCTGGAAGGCGATCCAGGCCACGCGATCTGGAAGCGCGACTTCACCGGTGCCTGCGGGCTGTTCAGCATCGTACTCAAGCCCACGCCGGAAAAAGCCGTCCATGCGTTCATGAACGCGCTTCAGTTGTTCGGCATGGGTTATTCCTGGGGCGGCTTCGAGAGCCTGGTGATCCTGTTCGACTGCAGCGAATACCGCACCGCCACCAAATGGAGTCCGGGCGGGCCAACATTGCGCTTTCACGTCGGACTGGAAGATGTCGGCGACCTCATTGCCGATCTCGATCGTGGCTTTGCCGCGATGGCCACGGCGCGCTGATCACGCGGCCGCGGCGGTGCCGGCGCCGCGCATGACGAACTGCAGGTTGCGCAGGTAGACAAAAACGCCGAAGGCCTGTCCGATGATGAACACCGGATCGCGTCGCCAAATGGCGTAGCCAAGCAGCATTAGACCGCCGCCGATCGAGAACACCCAGAATGCCGTCGGCACCACGCTCTTGCCGGCGCGCTCGGACGCGATCCATTGCACCACAAAGCGCATGGCAAACATTCCTTGCGCGAGATAGCCGATGAGAATGCCGAGATCCACGTTGCCGAGGAACACGTCGTGCAGATAGCCGCCGACGGCGCGCGTAAGTTCGACCAGCATCTAGCCCTCCGAAACTTCGGGAATTCGTTTCCGGCGCCGGATCAGCCACCACACGCCGGCGAGATCGAGAATGCCGATCCAAAGCCGATCCCACATGCCGTAATTCGACACACCTGCGCGGCGCGGCCGGTCGACGACATCCACATAGGCGATGCCGTAGCCTTCACGTTTGACCAATGCCGGCAGAAAGCGATGCAAACCGTCGAAGTACGGCAAGGACAGGAACACCTCGCGGCGAAAAGCCTTCAGGCCGCAGCCGGTATCGCGCGTGCCGTCGCGCAACACGGCACCTCTCACGCCATTGGCGATACGCGATTGTAGCTTCTTGAATCCGCTCGCCTTGCGCCCGACGCGCTGCCCGGCCACGAGAGCGATGCGCGACGCTCCCGCATCGAGCGCACGGACCAGCGCCGGAATGAACTTTGGGTCGTTCTGCCCGTCGCCGTCAATCGTGACCACCAGCGCGCCACGTGCCGCCCTCACACCGGTGCGCACAGCCGCCGATTGACCGCAGGACTGTTTGTGTCGCATCCATCGCAGCCAAGAATATTGTGCCGTCAGGCGGCTGAGTTCCGCAGCGGTGCCGTCGCGCGAGCCATCATCGACATAAATGACCTCAAACGGCCATTGCTCTTCCAGCGCGGTGGCAATTTCGGCGACCAGCGGCGCGATGTTGCCCGCTTCGTTGCGCACGGGCACGACGACGGAAACCGCCGGCTCTTTGCTGTTCATGGTGTGGGGCTCGCCAACCGCCCGCTTCTTTATGGCGTCAGAAGCGCACGGGCAACAGCCTTGATCCGCCGCAACGACGGCCCGGCATACGGGCGGATGGCACCGTCCGGGCCCACCGAGAAGCCCAGGCGATGCAGGGCAAAGTACTGCCGCACCATTAGTGCTCCGAGACTACCGACGGCAGCGCCGGCCAAAACGTCGGACGGGAAATGTGCCAACACGACAAGCCGGCTCAGAGCGATGAGGACCGCGTAGACAAAAAGCGGGATGCGCCAGCGCGGCCATAGCGCGCCAAAGGCAACACACACCGAAAAGGCGGTGGTCGCATGTCCGGAAGGCAGGCTCGCGTAGGCCGCGGGCCAGTTAAGCGGTGCAAACAGGAACGGATCAAAATGGCCGACCCGCGGGCGGCCCCGACCAACGATGTGCTTGATGATCGTTACGGCAATGCCGGGCACCGCAATGGCGGCAAAGAGGAAGCCGACGCGCACCGCAATCGCCGCCAACACGGCATGCGACATCCGCGTAAGCCTCGCCGGCAGACCGGCCAGCACAAGCAGCAAGACTCCAAGCGGCCAAAGAAACCAGCCTGATTTGCCGAAATCGGTAATCACATCGAACGGCCACACGATCCAGTGCGGCAAACGTGACATCGCTTGCGCGACAGAGTGGTCCAATAGTCCCATGCAAAGCGCAAAAGCGACGGCGAATGCCGCCGTCCAGACAGCAAAGCGGCGCGCTGCTTCAATACCAGGCCAAGGACGAAGCGAGCGACGGCGCGCAATGAGCGTGACCGCCGCGGCGACATTGGCGCGATAGCGCCGCAGCGGCGTCAGTGCGAGGTTTTCGTGGCTGAAGCCATTGGCTGCTGTCATGGCTCACTCATTGAGCGAAACACCGCGAGCGAAACGGGACGCCCGATGCTGATGTTAAATCCATCTACGCGGTCGGCGAGAACATATCGTAATCCAAGCGCGTTGGCGCGCTGCACGAAGCTGCGCTCGCTATGCGCATCGATCAGCGCGAAGCGGCAGGCGCCCCCATTGAGGAACTGGGCGGCGCCGGCACCGTCAGTGAAGCCGGTATCGGTACCGAGCAGGAACACCAGACTGGGTTCCTGATAGTAGTAAGTCGAGACGACGCGGGGCTCGCGGCAGCCGGTCGCATGAAGATCATCCGCAATCATCGCGCTCGGAAACAGCAACGGCAGCGACGGGAATGTGATCGCATAGACCGCGACGGCGACGAATACCGACGCGAGCATGCCGCGTAACAAAGAGCGCTCGGCGCCGTCAACCTCGTAAAGCCACCACGCGAACAATCCGAGCACCGCGGCGGCTGCAGCAAACGGCCAGGCGATCAACCCGAGATCGCGGCCGATGAAGAGAAAGCCGGCAATGATCGCGAGGGCCATCAGTCCCGGAAACAAGAACCAGCCGACAGTGCCGCGCACCATCCAGCGATTTTTGACAAGGCCGCCACGCTCGAGAATGCCGGCAATCAAGATGGCGACCGCAGGATAAAGCGGCAGCACGTAGTGCGGCAGCTTGGTCATCGCAGCTTCGAAGACGAGCCAGGACGGGATCAGCCAAGCGAGCAAGAATTGCGCGCCCGGTTCGCGCCGGGCCTGCCACACGCGCGGCGCGGCAAGTCCGGCCAGCACCGCGCCTGGCCAGAAGGTGATGAAAAACAGCAACAGGTAATAGCCGGGCGGTGCGCCATGCGCTTCCTGAGCGCCGGCAACCTTGGCCAGCATGTCGTGACCGAGCGCGTCGGTGAAAAACTTGGTTCCCGATTTTGCGACGATGGCGGCGAACCAGGGCGTGATCAGCGCAATCATCCACGCCAGACCCGCCGCCGGTCGCAACGCACGCAGCCAGCGCACCGAGCGGTCGAGGATCGACAATGCCAGCGCGGTGAGCCCCACGAACATGATGATAAGCGGACCTTTGACCAGCACGCCGCCGGCCATCGCCGTCCACAAGATTGCGGGCTCGCGCCAGCCACTCGGCTCATCCGGCGCGCGGCGTTGCGCGAGGTAAATGCGCGCCATCGCGCCCATCGCCGCAACGCACGTGAACAGGAGGACCGCGTCAGTCTTTGCCAGCCGCGCCTCAACGCCGAGCAGAATGGAGCTTGCCATCATCAGCGCCGCAACCAGCGCCGTGCGGCGCGATACGAAGGCGAGCGCAGCCCAATAGGTCAGCAGCACCGCACCAATCGCACCCAACAGCGATGGCAGCCGATACAGCCAGATCGTGGTGCGCGCCTCGGGCACGCCTGCCGCTTCGCCGAGTTCGACGGCCGCCGCTTGCAGCCAATAGATGCCGACAGGCTTTTTGTACCGGACCTCGTTCTGAAAGCGGATGTCGACATATTGGCCGCTCTCCAACATCTGTTTGGTGGCTTGCGCAAAGCGCGCCTCGTCGCGGTCGACCGGCGGGATCTGGAAAAAGCCCGGCAGGAACGCGACGAGCGCAAACGCAACGAGCAGCGCGGCGGCTCGCGCATGCGCGCCGCTCGCCCAATCCAGAACGGCCAGGAGGCCGCGTGTCCGCACGACAGCGGCGGCAGCGTCGTCGGTGGTGAGGCTCATGGCCGCACGAGTGTCTTTTGAGTTCCCGATTCAGGCGCGATCCGCGCGGGACCATAGGCCCAAGCGCGCGCGCTGTCATCGGCGCCAACGTACTCTTGCAAGCGCACCGTGACGCTGTCGGTAGCGCCGCGCGCGTCCATGACGGTGAGTCGCGCAAATCCCGGCCCGTCCGGAGTAAAGAAGATCGTGCGGCGGCCCGGCGGGTCGGCGACCGGCACCCCATTCACCATCACAGTCAATGGCTCGCGTCCGCCAGCGACCTTGACCGCCAGCGGTTCCGGATGGGCGCCGCCGGTGAGCTCAAGTCGCGCGCCGTCCGGCGGGAACATGATGCGCGGCGGCTCGGGAACACTGGCGAGCGCGCCAGCCAGCGCAAAGCGCCGTAGCGGCGGCGGCAGTTTATCGTTCGTCAGGATGACCGCGCCCGCGGGCGCATGCGCCAATGGCGCGGGCGATTGTCCGGTCCGCGCAAAAGCGTCGAATAGGATCGGCGCCGCAGTCAACCGCCCGACAATGCCGGGAACCGGCGCCCCGTCTGGACGCCCCACCCACACACCGACGGTCATGCGCCCGTCGAAGCCGATAGCCCAGGCGTCGCGATAGCCGTACGAGGTGCCGGTTTTATACGCGATGTGTCCGGGCGCCGCGTTGTCCGGCGGCGGCGCACCGACGAGAATGTTGCCGACGTACCAGGCGGCCACCGGATCGAGCAGCTGCACCGGCCTGACGGTGTCTCCTGCGCGTTCGGTGAGCGGCACTGCCACGCCGAGCCGCGCCAGACCGGCATAGAGCATCACCAGATCGTTGAGCCGCACGCCGACGCCGCCGAGCCCCATCGCCAGCCCAGGCGCCTCGCCGGTGGGCAGCACCAGGCTGGCGCCCGCTTGCGACAGACGCGCTCTCAGGCGGCTCACGCCGACTCTGTCGAGCACGGCGATCGCCGGGACGTTGAGGGAAAATTGCAGCGCCCGCCGGACGGTTACGGTACCTTGGAATGAGAGGTCAAAATTTTCCGGCACGTAATTGCCGAAGCGGATCGGACGATCGTCAATCAAGGTTTCCGGATGGATGAATCCATCCTCGAAACCGAGGCCGTAGATGAACGGTTTGAGCGTCGAGCCCGGCGAGCGCAGCGCCTCCGTCATGTCGACTTGGCCGGCGCGCCGTTTATCGAAGAAATCGGCGGAGCCGACACGGGCACGCACCTCCCCGGTCGCATTGTCGGCGGCAAGAATGGCGACGGACACCTCGGGCCCGATCGCGCGCGCACGCTCCAAGGCGAGCGCTTGCAGGATTTTCTGCAAATGCGTGTCGATTGTCAGGCGATGCACGAAGCGGTCGGGTTCAAGCGACACGATGTGGTCGGCGCTGTGGGGCGCCAGCATCGGCAGCTCCCTGCGCACATGCGGCACGTCTTGTGCTTTGGCGCGCGCGACCTCGTCGCGCGCAACGACGCCCGCGGTGGCGGCGCGGTCCAACACGCGGTCGCGCGCCGCGCGCGCCGCGGCCGCATAGCGATCAGGCCGCCGTAATTCCGGCGACTGCGGCAGCGCCACCAGCAGCGCGGATTCGGCAAGCGATAGCTTGCGCGGCTCCTTGCCGAAATACGCGAGCGAGGCTGCCCGAATGCCTTCGAGATTGCCGCCATAAGGTGCGAGCGTCAGATAGAGCGACAGAATTTGGTTTTTGCTCAGCACATGCTCGAGTTCGAGGGCACGCACGATCTGCCGCATCTTGGCCCCGAAGTCGCGATGCGCCCGCGGCTCAAGCAGACGGGCGACTTGCATCGTAATGGTGGAGCCGCCCGAAACGATGTGACCGCTGGTCAGCAATTGGAAAGCGGCGCGCGCCAGCGCTTCCGGGTCGACGCCATGATGCATCCGGAACCGCTTGTCCTCGTAGGCAAATAACAATTGCAGGAATCTCGGATCGACGTCTTTTACGGTTGCAGGCAGACGCCAGCGTCCCTCCGGCGTCGCATAGGCGCGCAACAACTTGCCGTCGCGGCCGAGCACGATGTGGGAGTATTGGAGATCGCGCCCGAGTGGGGCGGGTCCAAGCGAGTAGGCGTACGCGGTGCAAGCGACCGCAATCGCGGCAATGGCGCCGCTAAACCCGGCGAATAGCACCCGCCAGCGCATCA
>Ga0070740_10001412_pt1 | contig 33374 bp, 32 predicted proteins | sample Coa_R2_FD_67286 | JGI IMG/M metagenome (GOLD analysis project Ga0070740, IMG submission 67286) | Surface soil microbial communities from Centralia Pennsylvania, which are recovering from an underground coalmine fire - Coalmine... | ecosystem: Environmental > Terrestrial > Soil > Unclassified ...
CGGCCTCTGCGAGCCGATAAGGCACCGGCGCGATGCCGGCGATGGCAAGCCGCGCATCCTCAATGTTGCGACCGTCGCGGTCGAGCTTGATCAACGCGGCAAGGGACACGAGCGATATCACCAGCGAGCGGCGGTGGCCGACCTTCTCGAAGCTGCCGCCGTAGTCCGGCAGCGCGTCGCATTCGATCACCGTCAGCAGTTCGCCCTCCGCGAGGGCGGTTTTATTGGGGCCGATGACGAATTCGCCGAGCGGGATGCTGCGCTTGCCGCGCGCGGAGACAAGCTCGACGCTCGCATTGTGAGCCATCAGGCAGGGCGTGGCATCGGCGGCCGGCGACGCATTGACGACATTGCCGCCCACCGTCGCCTGGGCGCGGATCTGATCGTCGGCGAACCACACGGCGCAGCGCGGCATCTCCGGCAACGCGCGGGCGAGCTTGGCGTCCTCGAGAAAGCGCTGCATCGGCGTCGCCGCGCCCAGGCGCACGCGATTGTCGTCGACGCGCAAAACATTGAGCTCCGTAATCTTCGATACATCGATAAGAATGGGAATCTCGACATCGCCTGCCCGGCCCTGACGCGCCCAGGGCAACGTATCGGTCGCGCCGGCGACGATGCGGTAGCGGCCGCGATGCTGCGCCATCGCGGCAAAGGCTTCATCGAGCGAAGCCGGGATGAGGTAATCGTCACAGATAAGCATGAGCACCTCGTTATCCCTCCCCTGAAAAGGAAAGGTTCGGCACAAAGCGCCCGGGTTGGCGTCGTCTCGCGCAATCCCGCGCCCGGCTCGCTTTGCTCGCCACCTCCCCCGCAAGCGGGAAGGGATAAAGGAATCACTCCGCCGCGACTTTGTGCGCGGCGTCCATTTTCGCCTTCACCACCACCTTGATCGCGTCATCGACCCGGTCCTTGGCGTAGCGAATCGCCGTCGGCAGGTCGTCGAGCGGGAAGGTGTGGGTGTGAATCTTGGTGGCATCGAAGCGTTTCTGTTGCATAAAGGCTTCGGCACGGTGAGTGGCGCTCTTGCCCTCGCCGCGAATGCCGTAGAGATAGATGTTGTTGCGCACGATGTGCGCGACGTCGACCGGCACCTCCTCGTGGGCGAACGCGGCAAGGCAAACGCGACCGCCGCGATTGACCATGCGCACGGCGTCATTGACCGCACTCGTCGCGGCCGAGCACTCGACCACGTAATCGACGCCCTTGCCGCCGTTGGCCTTCTTCACCGCAGCGACGACATCTTTCTCCTTGCGGATATTGACCACCGCGTCGGCACCAAGCTGCTTGCCGATCTCCAAGCGGTTATCGCGCGTGCCGGTCAGGATCACCGGTTGAGCGCCGAGCGCTTTCGCCACAGCCACAGCCATTAACCCGATCGGCCCCGGGCCGGTGACGCAGACGCTTTCACCCGCGACGAGCCCGCCGAGCTCGGTCAACGCGTACATCGCAGTTCCTGCGGTGACGACGAGCGTGCCCTCCTCGTCCGACATGTCGTCGGGGATAGCGACCAGCGTATTGATGTTGTTCACCTGATATTCGCAGAAGCCGCCGTCGGTGGTGAAGCCGTTGGCGCGATGCCCTTTGTCGACCTCGCCGTAATTGAGGCCGTAGTTGTGGCACGACGTGTACATGCCCTCGCGGCAGCGCTTGCACTGGCCGCAGCCGGCGTGAATTTCGACCGCGACGCGCTGGCCGATGTCGTATTCGTCGACCCCGGGCCCGAGCGCCACCACGGTGCCCATATATTCGTGGCCGGGCGTGAAGTTCTTGTTGAACGGCAGACCGCCCTGAATCATTGCCGGCGGACCGTGATAGATGATCTCAAGATCGGTGGCGCAGATCGCCACCGCGTCGATGCGCACCAGCACCTCGGCTTTTTTCGGCACCGGAACAGGTTTTTGCCCGATGCTGAGCTGACCGGGATCGCCGAGCACCCAGGCTTTCATGCTGTCCGGGATCGGGTACTCGTTATGATTGGTTTTCACGCCGGGCGGTGCGTACATCGGTCCTCCAGATCGGCCGCTTCAGCGCGGTCAAAGTGCGGCGGCCTGGGGCCGCGCGGCTTGCGCGACGGGCTCGCCATATTCGGCGGAAAGCGCGCGCGTGGCGGCGGCGATCTCCTGACCCATCAAAGCGACGTGCTCGTCGGTCGCGCGCATCGCCGGCGTCGAAGCGCTGATGGCGCCAATCACCGTACCGGCCTGATCGCGGATGGCGGCGCCGACGCAGACCACGCCGGGCAAAAACTCCTCGCGGTCGATGGCGACGCCGCTGCGGCGGACAACACGCAGAGATTCGAGCAGCGCCGGAAAGTCCGTGATCGTCTTCTCGGTGTAGCGCTTCATGCCCCCGCGTAGGATGCGCTTCATTTCGTCCTCGGGCAGCCAGGCGAGGATCGCCTTGCCGACCGCCGTCGCATGCGGCGCTTCCATGCGGCCGAGCCTGCCGGTGTCGACGCGCACGGCGTGGCGCGCATCGCGCACCGCCAGCGTGACAATGGTGTCGCCTTGCAAGGCGGCGAGATGGACGGTTTCGCCGGTCACACGGTTGATGCTTTCCAGATAAGGCTGCGCGCGGCGCGGCAGATCGACCTGCAAGCAGGCATGGCCCAAATGGAGAATGCGGGAGCCCAGCGCATAAAGCCTGCGGCCGGGCACCTTGGCGGCAAAGCCGCGCTGGATCAGCGTCGCCAAGAGATGGTGACAGGTCGAAATGTTGAGACCGGTGCGGGTGGCCAGCTCGGTGAGGGTTGCTTCGCCGCCAGCCTCGGCAATGGTTTCGAGAAGGAACAGCGCTCGATCGACGGATTGGATATTGTGACGGTCGCCGTTGCCGCGCGCGCGTGACGCCCGACCTTCGGCTCCGGGGCCCGGAAGAATTTTTGCGTCCATTGGTCGTCACTCCCTGGGGCCACAGGGAAATAGGCCGCGCATCCCGAGTCAAGGTATTTTCAGCATTACGAATCTTGATTTTCCTGACCTGAAATAGGGAAAAAATGTCGTGAATACAAGGAATTAGCCGACGCGATGGGAACCGCGTTAGGCCTTGGCCAGCCCCAGTTCAGTCTCGATAGCGCCACACAACATCTGCCCGAGGACAATGTGCATTTCCTGGATACGGGCGGTGGTGTCGGAGGGCACAATCAGCAAATGGTCGGCGAGCCCTGTCATGTCGCCGCCGCCTTTGCCGCCGAACGCCGCAGTGACGATCCTCATCGTGCGCGCCTGCTTGAGCGCCGCAATGATGTTCGCGCTCTTGCCGGAGGTCGAAATCGCGATGGCGACGTCGCCCGGTTTGCCGAGCGCCTCGATCTGCCGCGCGAATACGCGTTCGAAGCCGAGATCATTGCCGGCGGCGGTGAGCGCCGAGCTATCGGTGGTCAAGGCGATCGCCGCGATCGCGGCGCGGTCGCTTTTGTAACGGACCGTCAATTCGGTGGCGAGGTGCTGCGCATCGGCGGCGCTGCCGCCATTGCCGAAGAACATCAGCTTGCCGCCGGCGCGTAGCGATGCAACACAGACGCTCACCAAGCCGGCAAAAGCGTCGCTCAAAGACGCTTCGGTCTGTCGCGCAACCTCGGCATGCTCCGCGAACTCGGACTGGAAAAACTTTTTCAGGTCCACTGCAAGCCCCGCACGTCCCGCCCGTCGCCGCGAAGCCGGGACTCAGAATTGTGAACATCAACTTCGCGGCGCATGGTCCTGGATTCCCGCTTGCGCGGGAATGAGCAGAGTTGGCATGCCAGGACCATTCTTACGCGGCCTCCCCGCGGAATTCCGGCACCGCGTCGCGCAGCGCCTGGTCGATCACCGCGCGCTCGTTGCGCGCCAAGCCCTGATCGAGGCGCGCGACCCAGGCGCGGATCGCCTCCAGCGAGGGCTGCACCGGCTTGGCGGCCACGATGCCAGAAATGCCGATATCGGCGGTCTCCTCCTCGCGCGCAAACAGGATCTCGTGCAGGCGTTCGCCGGGGCGAATGCCGGTGAAGGCGATTTTGATGTCACGACCCGGCTCCAGACCCGACAGTCTGATGATGCGCTCGGCCAGATCGACGATCTTCACCGGCTGGCCCATATTCAGCACATAGACAGACACGTCGGAGCCCTTTTCGCCCACAGCGTGGCTGGCCGCCGTGATGACCAGATCGCAGGCTTCGCGGATGGTCATGAAATAGCGCACCATGTCCGGGTGCGTGACTGTGACCGGACCGCCCGCTTCGATCTGCGCCTTGAATTTCGGCACCACGGAGCCATTGGAGGCGAGCACATTGCCAAAGCGCACGGAAATCAGCCGTGTGCCGGCGCGGCGCGCGCCGTCTTTATCGAGCGCCTCGCAATACATCTCGGCCAGACGCTTGGTGGCGCCGAGCACAGACACAGGCTCGATCGCCTTATCGGTGGAGATCATCACCATGGCCGCGGCGCGCGCCGCCGCGGCCGCGTCGGCCACATTGATAGAGCCGAAGACATTGGTCTTGATGCCCTCGTCCCAGTCCGTTTCCAGCAGCGGCACATGCTTGAGCGCGGCAGCATGGAAGACGATGTCGGGCTTGAATTGCTTGACGAGCGTCATGATGCGGTCGCGGTCGCGCACATCGGCGATGCGGCCGGAAATGGCCGCCTCTACCTGCATGCCGGCGAGCTTTTCCAGAACGGCATGCAGCGCCGGCTCCGAGTTTTCCAGAACAAGCAGCCGCGCGGCGCCGAACACCAGCATGCGCTCGCAGATTTCCGCGCCGATCGAGCCGCCGCCGCCGGTGACGACGATCGATTTGCCGGTGACGAATGCCTCCAGCCGCCCATAGTCGATTTTGACGCTTGGCCGCAGCAGCAGGTCCTCGACCGCAACCGGCGCGAGCTGCACCGCCGGACCGCCGGAATCGAGCGACGGCAGCTGGCTCAGGTTGAGGCCGAGTTTGCGGGCGCGAATCAGTATGGCCTCGGGCCGCGCCTCCGGCGACAACGCCGACGGCGCCAGCACGGCGCGGACCACGCGTGTGCCGTGGTCGGCAAGATCGGCGGTCACCCGCTCGAGGTCATCGATATCGCCTAGCACCGCAATGCCGCGGATCGATTGGCCGCGGTCGTTGGGCGACGGCGACAGTACGCCGACCGGCCAAATCTTCTTAACCGCGCCGCTCTCAATCGCGCGCAACAACACCTCGGCATCGGCGGCGCGCCCGAGGATGAGGGTCGGCACCGCGTCGGCGATCTTGGCACGCTGCAGTGTGCGCGAATAATGGAAATAGCGATAGGCGACGCGCGACCCGCCCAACAGCGCCATCTGCAGGAACCAGTACAACAGAATCGTGATCTTGCCGAAGAAGAACTGGCCGTAGATTCCGGGCGTCACCAGGATGTAATCGAGCGCCAGCAGCGACAGCGCCAGGAAAGTCGCCGCGCGGAAGATATTGTTGAGATCGGGAACGGAGGTAAACCGCCACTTGTTGCGGTGCAGTCCGAAGAAGAAATAGACGGCGGCGGCGTAAACCAGAAAAGCCGGCAGAAAGATTTCCAGAGCCGGCAACTTGGCGAGTAGCCGCTGGTCCTCGAAGCGCATGACGAACGTGAGCACCACCGCCGCTGCCGTAGCGACCAGATCGTGCAGCACAATCAGGATTTGGCGCGGCGTGAGTTTCAGCAGCCGTATCATGCGCGGGGTCCGGAACCTGCTTGAGGGCGAATTATAGCGGGATTTAGCCGCAAGCGACGAGTTTCCGCCTCACGACGGTTAAAGACCGCGGCAGATAGCGAATTTCGGTAGCAAATTCGGCGCATAGCGCAAAGACGCTAGGCCGTGCGCGGCCGCGCCTTGAGAAAATCGGCGTAAGCGGCTGCGAGCCCCTGGTGCAGGGAGATTTTCGCCGTCCAGCCGAGCTTGCTGAGCTTCGACACATCGAGCAGCTTCTGCGGCGGCCCGTCGGGGCGCAACGCGTCAAAGTCGATCTTGCCCGTGAAGCCGACGACCTCGCGCACAATGCCTGCAAACTCGGCGATGGTCACGTCTTTGCCGGTGCCGACATTGAGAAAGCCCGCATCGGAATAGTGCTTCATCATGAAGACGCAGGCATCGGCGAGGTCGTCCGAGCACAGAAATTCTCGACGCGGTTTGCCGGTTCCCCAGACCGTGACTGCCGGCGCGTTGGCGAGCTTTCCCTCGTGAAAGCGACGGATCAGCGCCGCAGGCACGTGGCTGTTGTCGGGATGATAATTGTCACCCGGCCCGTAGAGATTGGTCGGCATCACCGAGATGAAATCGGCGGCGTACTGCTTGCGATAGGCCTCGCAAAGCTTGATGGCGGCGATCTTGGCCACCGCATACCATTCATTGGTCGGCTCGAGCGGGCCGGTGAGCAGCGCCTCCTCCGCCATCGGCTGCGGCGCCAGCTTCGGGTAGATGCAGGAAGAGCCGAGTGCGAGCAGCTTCTTCACGCCTGCCTTGTAAGCGCCGCGAATGACGTTGAGTCCGATCGCCAAATTGTCGGTGATGAAGTCGGCGGGAAACGTATCATTGGCATAGATGCCGCCCACATGACCGGCGGCCAGGAAGACGGCATCCGGCCTGTTGGCCATCAGCCACGCTTCCGTGTCGTGCTGACCCGTCAAATCGAGGCTGGCATGATCGGCTGTTAGAATCTCGCAGTCCTCGGCGGCGAGGCGACGCACAATGGCCGAACCCGCCATGCCGCTATGGCCGGCTACATAGACACGCTTGCCGCGAAGATCGAAAAGAAGAGGCGGGCTCACTACGACCAGTCCGCTTTCAAGCGCACATCGGAATGCGTGGCCATGACCTTGAGATCGACGGCGACCATCTCGCGCACCAGATCGCGGAAGCCGACCTTGGGCTTCCAGCCGAGCGCCTGGCGCGCCTTGGCTGCGTCGCCGACCAGCACATCGACCTCGGTCGGACGGAAATAACGAGGGTCGACTTCGACCAGCACGCGGCCCGTTTTTGCGCAAAGCCCGCGTTCGTTGGCGCCCTTGCCCTCCCATCTGATCGCCAGTCCGGTTTCGCCGAAGGCGAGCTCGACGAATTCACGCACCGAATGGCTCTCGCCAGTTGCCAGCACGTAGTCGTCGGGTTTTGCCTGCTGCAAGATCAGCCACATGCCTTCGGCATAGTCGCGGGCATGCCCCCAGTCGCGCTTGGCCTCGAGATTGCCGAGATAGAGCTTGTCCTGCTTGCCAAGTTTGATGGCAGCAACAGCCTGCGTGATTTTGCGGGTGACGAAGGTCTCGCCGCGTCGCGGCCCTTCGTGATTGAACAGGATGCCGTTTGAGGCGTGAAAGCCGTAAGCCTCGCGGTAGTTCACAGTGATCCAGTAACCGTAAAGCTTGGCGGCCGCATAGGGACTTCGGGGGCGAAACGGCGTCCGCTCGTTCTGCGGTACCGGCGCGTTGCCGTAAAGCTCGGAGGTCGAGGCCTGATAGAAGCGCACAAGGTCCTTGAAGCCGAGAATGCGGATGCCTTCGAGCAGCCGTAGCGTGCCAAGCGCGTCGGCGTTGGCGGTGTATTCCGGGGTCTCGAACGAGACCTGCACATGGCTCTGCGCCGCGAGGTTATAGATCTCGCTCGGCTGCACCTCCTGCATGATGCGGATGAGATTGGTGGCGTCCGTGAGGTCGCCATAATGCAGGTAGAACTGCACGTCCGAGAGATGCGGGTCCTGATAGAGATGGTCGACGCGTTCGGTGTTGAACGAGGATGAGCGGCGCTTGACGCCGTGCACCTCGTAGCCTTTCGCAAGCAGGAACTCGGCCAAATAGCTGCCGTCTTGGCCGGTGATACCTGTGATAAGCGCGACAGGTTTGGTCATGGTCGGGCAAGGTTATCCCTTTTCGCCTCAATTTAGGCAACGGTCCGCCGCGCCTGTTCGGGACCGACGCGCACCGAGCCCATTCCGCTCCGCTCACAGCGCGCACACACTCAAAGCAATCTTCGGCAAGCCTTGGAAAATTTCTACGCCTTCAGGTCCGCGCATCGGCCGCGACGATTGCCGCGGCCGCCGCGAGGTCCGCGGCTACATGATCAGGTTTTGCGGCCAAGGCCTGGGCCTTTACGTCGACGCCGGTCTGCACCAGAATCGACCGCAGCCCGGCGCGGCGCGCCATTTCGACATCTCTGGCCTGGTCGCCAATCACCCACGACCGCGACTGATCGATAGCGAAATCGCGGCAAGCTTGTTGGATGAGTCCGATGCCGGGCTTGCGGCATTCGCACGCGCGGAGCAGCTCGGGCCGCCCGCCCGGCAAGTCGCGCTCGGGAAAATGCGGACAAACGTAAATCGCATCCAGCGCCACCCCGTCTGTCGCGAGCGTCTCGCGCAAGCGCATGTGAATGGCGTCCACATCGGCTGCACTGGCGAGGCCGCGCGCAATGACCGATTGATTGGTGACGACAATCAGGAGAAAGCCGGCCTCGTATAGGCGACGCAGGGCGCTGCCGACGCCGGGGAGCAACTCGAACTCGTCCGGCCTTTTGATATGCCCTTTCTCGACATTGAGAGTCCCATCGCGGTCGAGAAATATGGCTGGCCGCGGAATGCTCATGCAATGCCGACTGTTACCTCAACACGCGTGCAGGCAATCCGGCACGCAAGGCGCGCGAGCCAGCCTTCTCCCGTCCAGCTTAGAGTTTCTTCCGCGCGTCGAGCGAATAGCGTCCGGCGCCGAACGCCACGAACGCGAGCGAGCCGCCGGTAATCGCCATGTTCTTGAAGAAATTGACGAGCTGGGCGCCATCAGCCCAATGTGTATGCGCGATCAACGCCGCAACAAGAACGTAGACAGCCAGCGCGAGCGCCACCAGGCGAGTCTGGTAGCCAACCAGCATCAGCAAGCCGCCGCCGAGCTCGAAGAGGATGGCAATGACTGCGGCGAGCGCCGGCACCGGCAGCCCATGGTTTGCCATGTAGGCCGTAGTGCCTGTGTACGCCGTGAGCTTGAACCAGCCATAGAGGATAAACAGCGAGGAATAAAAAATGCGGCCGACCAATGCCGCATGATCGCCGTGTCTTGTCAGATCCATGGGTCCCCCCGTTGCCTTTTCCAAGCCGCCGCGTTGTAGGCGGCTGACGCGAAATCTAGCTGAAGGGTCGGGCCGGACGGAAGGGTTGGGCGCGGCTGAGTTTCGCGCCACTGTTCAGCGCAAGCTGTGGATTGCACCCTGGGGTACAGAGGCCGCCGCTTCCGCGGAATTGTCCAACGCGAAGGCGGCAACGCGAAGCAGCAGGGCCGCGCTCAACACGATCATGCAGAACAAACGCACCTAAGCCTCCAACGCGCGGAAATCGAACCCCGACTTTCGAAATAGCAGGCTACAGCGGCCGTCCCACCAGGACTGTGACGCAAGTCACAGCAATCTCGGTTTTTTCGGGGTGTTGGCCCAACGAGCGGCTTGCTAAGACAAATGTAATATTATAACGTTAAATTCCATCGCTCGGCTTTCGGGGGAGTTCCGATGAAGAACCTATCCTGCGTTGCTCTCATGGTTCTGCTCGCTTGCGCGACCGGTTCAGCCCGGGCCGCCCCAATCAAGATCGTCGCGGCGGAGAATTTTTACGGGAGTGTCGCCCAGCAGATCGGCGGCAGCAGCGTCGAAGTGGTGAGCGTGTTGAGCAATCCGGACCAGGATCCGCATCTGTTCGAGACGTCCCCTGCGGTGCTGCGCCGGCTTCAGGAGGCGCAGATCGTGATCTACAACGGCGCCGATTACGACCCCTGGATGCCGAAGCTACTTGCGGCGACGCCGAAGCCGCGCCGCGCAGTGATTGTCGCCGCCGAGTTGATGCATAAGCAAGCCGGCGATAATCCGCATCTCTGGTACGATCCGCCAACCATGCCGGCGGTGGCGCGCGCTCTCGCAGCCGCGCTCGAAACTGCCGATCCGCATCATGCATCCGATTATCGTCAGCGTCTCGCCTCCTTTCTCACCTCACTGGAGCCGATCGAGGAAAAAATCGAGATGCTACGCAAGAAATACGCCGGCATCGCCGTGACGGCGAGCGAGCCGGTATTTGGCTATATGGCGGCTGCGCTCGGATTGAGGATGCACAACGAAAGCTTCCAGCTGTCCGTGATGAATAATACCGAGCCGTCTGCCCGCGACGTGGCGGGTTTTGAAACCGACCTTAAGACACACCGCGTCCGCGTGATGTTTTATAACAAGCAAGCCTTCGACAAGATCGTGCAGCAGCTGGTCGAGATCGCGCGCGCGAGCAAAATACCGGTTGTCGGGGTAACCGAGACGGTACCCAGCGGTATGACGTTTCAGCAATGGATACAGAGCGAGCTTGCCGACACCGAGAAGGCGTTGGCGGGGCCGAATTCGTGAGCGCCGTCGAACTCGAAGGGGCCACCCTACGCATCGGCGGCCGCGACGTCCTTGCTGGAACCAGTTTTGCCGTTCGCACAGGCGAGTTCATCGGCGTGCTGGGAGCCAACGGCGCCGGCAAGACAACGCTGATGCGCGCCCTCCTTGGGTTGATCGCTCCGAGCGCTGGCACAGTGCGCGTGCTCGGTGCACCGCCGCGACGCGGCAATCCTGCCATCGGCTATCTGCCGCAGGTGCGCACGGTGTTGCCTGACCTGCGCTTGCGCGGACGCGATTTTATCGGCTCCTCGGTGCATGGCGAGCGTTGGGGGCTGCCGCGGCTCGCGCGCGCCGATCGCAAGACGATCGAGGAGACACTGGCGCTCGTCGGCGCCCGCAGACTTGCCGACAGGCCGCTGTCCGCCATGTCCGGCGGCGAGCGGCAACGGCTGTTGTTGGCGCAGGCGCTGCTCGGCGAGCCGGACCTGCTGCTGCTCGACGAGCCGCTGATCAGCCTGGACCCGCGCCACCAGGAAGTCGCGATCGATTTGGTCCGCAGGGTCTGCCGCGAGCGCGGCATCACGGTGATGTTTTCCGCGCACGAACTCAACCAATTGCTCGGTGCGCTCGACCGCGTGCTCTATCTGGGCAACGGCCAAGCCGTGCTCGGCACCGTCGACGAAGTCATCACCGCGCCCGTGCTATCGCGGCTTTATGGCGCGGACATCGAGGTCGTCCGCGCCCAGGGGCGCATTTTCGTAATGTCCCGGGGGCGTGACGCCGAGCAGGTCGAACATGGCCACGATCATCACGGCCATCACCGCCATTGACATGTTCCAGTACGAATTCATGACCAACGCGTTCACCGCCGCCGCTATCGCGGCAGTGGTGTCGGGCATTGTCGGATACTTTTTGGTGATGCGCGGGCAGACCTTCGCCGGGCACGCGCTCTCGCATGTCGGCTTTGCAGGCGCGACCGGCGCCGGTCTGATCGGAATCGCGCCGCTCTGGGGTCTGGTCGGTTTCACACTCGCCGCCGGCATCACTATGGGCGTGCTCAGCGACCGCATCAGCAACCGCGACGTAGCGATCGGTATCGTGCTCGCCCTCGCGCTCGGCTTCGGGCTGTTGTTCCTGCACTACTACACGGCATTCGCCACGCAGGCAGCGGCGCTGCTGTTCGGCAACGTGCTGGCGGTCGACCGCGGCACAATTGCAACCCTTGCCGCTCTTGCCCTCATCACACTCGCGGGTCTTGCGCTGATCATGCGCCCGCTGATCTTCGCCAGCCTGCAACCCGAGCTCGCCGAAGCCAAGGGCGTGCCGCTGCGCTTTGTTTCCACCGCCTTTCTTGCCGTCGTCGCGCTTGCAGTCTCGGAATGCGCACAGATCGTCGGCGTGCTCCTCGTGTTCACGCTCATGGTCGGACCGCCTGCCGCCGCGCAGCGCCTGGCCGATGGATTGTGGAGCGGACTGGCGCTCGCCGCCGTGCTTGCGCTCATCGAAGCCTGGCTTGGGCTGACGATTGCGTTTTACAGCGACTGGCCGGTGAGCTTCTGCATCGCCGTGTTAAGTGCCGCTGCCTATTTCGCGACGCTGGCGGCGCGCAAAGTCTCCTAGCCGACGACCTCGGGCCCGGGCACAAGGCCGACGCTGTGATCGGCGCCCGGCACGTCCACCGTGCGGTCGAGCCGCCGCGACACGCCTTCGAACTGCACATTGGGCTCGATGGTCAAGGACTTGTTGAAAATCTCTCCGTCGACCGCGGCATTGCCTTGCAGCTTGACGCTGTTGCCGTGGATGGTGCCGTTGAAGCTGCCCTGAATGACCGTCTCTTGGGCGATGATCTTGCCCTCGACCTTGGCGCCCTCGCAGATCACGAGCTGCGCTGCCTGAATTTCGCCGGTGACCCGGCCAAAAATCTGCAGCGCGCCCGGACAAATGATGTTGCCGGTGATTTGCATGCCGACGCCGAAGGTGGAGATGACATCGGCAGCGCCGCCGTTGAGACGAGGTTCGATGCTTTTTGCAGCGACGGTGTCGCGCTGGGTCTTTGTCTGGGTAAACACGCCACGCTCCTGTTTGGGCTTGCGCGCCACCTTTCATCATCTCGCCGCCCCTTCCAAATAGAATTAGCAATTAGCGCTAACGCCGACCGCGTTAACCAGATCGGCATGGCGGACGCATTCGCGCTTGAATTGGCGCAGCGGCGCAGGTTTAGCTGACGCGCATGAACGATGCGGCTGTCAAAACTGCGGTCGACCGCTTCCTCGTCAATGTGAGCTTTACGGCGCGGCGCGAGGTCGAAAAAGCGGTCCAAAGCGCCATCGCCGCCGGCAAACTGCACCGCGGCGAGACACTCACTGCGGCAGTGAGTTTGTCGAACGCGAAAGTCGACCTCGACGTCACCATTTTCAGCAAGATCGAGCTCTAGCCATTACGGCTGCGCCAGCACCATGGCCGCCGCAGCGGCGATAAAGGGCAGCGGCAGCGACACCGCCGCGCGCAGCCAGACCACGCGCGCCGGCATCAAGGGTACCTCCCAAATCAGCAGGCGATGAACGGCGTAAAGCGCCCAAGCGGTCGAATAGGCGATCACCTGCGGCGCGCCGGCGCCGCTCTTTAATGCGGCGGCGCCGATGGAAAAGCCGACCACCGGACCGCCGGGCGTGAGTGCACCGCCGATGGTGGCAATGACGACGCCGAGGAGCCCCGATTGCGGGCCAAGCCACGGAGCGACCAACGTCTTCGGCAGCACCTCAGCGAGGAACCCGGAGCCGATGACGCCGACACAGATGCGCGGCAGCAGCCGCAGAAATTCGATGAGACCCGCGCGCAGACCCTCATGGACCAGCACACGCCCGCGCATGCCGGCAAGCACAATGAGCGCCGCAACAATCGACCAGAGCAGAATATTGATGGCGAGCGTCATTGCTTCGACAGGCGGACGAGTCCGGTTTTGACCGCGATGCGCGCCAGGAGCCCGGCAATGAGCGGCAGCGGTACGGCTTCGAGAATGCGCCAGATGACGAAATGCGGACCGAAGAACGGCAACTCCCAGACCAGCGCGCGCGTATAGCCGATCAACGTCCACGCCGTAATGAACGAGACGATGGCGCCGGCATCCGCACCCATGGCAATGAAGGCCCCCGCGACCGGATAAATCGTGATCGGGCCGCCCGGCAGAATGAAGCCGAATACGGCGGCGACCAGAAGCCCGATGACGCCGGATTCATGCCCGACCCAACGCGCCACCAGCTCGCGCGGCAGGATCATGGTGACGAAGGCCGCGATCAGGCATCCAGCCAGCACCTTCGGGAGCATGCCAGCGAATAGGCTTACGTCGCCGCCGAGGATCGCTACGAAATGATCGGCTCCGTCGCGCCAATAGACGACGGCCATGGCCGTACCGGCCAGCGCGGCAATAGCGGCCGTGGACCAATCGAAGGCGCGCCGGCGCGGACGAGGAGGGTCTGGTTCGCTCAAGACGGCGGGTCAGTCCATCGGCCGCAGGCCGAGCTTGTCAAGCAACGCCATGTCGCGGTCGCGCGCCGGATTAGGCGCGGTCAGCAGCTTGGGGCCGTAAAAGATCGAATTGGCGCCGGCAAGAAAGCATAGCGCCTGCGTTTCCTCGCTCATGTCCTCACGTCCCGCCGAAAGCCGCACCACCGAGCCCGGCATGGTGATGCGCGCCACCGCGATTGTGCGCACGAAATCGAGCGGGTCGAGCGCAGGCGCGCCGGTGAGCGGAGTGCCTTCGACGCGCATCAACATGTTGATCGGTACGCTTTCCGGGTGCTGCGGCAGGCTTGCCAAGGTTGCGATCATGCCGATGCGGTCTTCGACGTCCTCTCCCATGCCGACAATGCCGCCGCAGCAGACGTGAATGCCGGCGTCGCGGACATGACCGAGCGTGTCGAGCCGCTCCTGGTAGGTGCGCGTGGTGATAATGCGGCCGTAATATTCCGGCGATGTGTCCAGGTTGTGATTGTAATAATCGAGACCCGCGTCCTTGAGCCGGCGCGCCTGCGCGGCTGTCAACATGCCGAGCGTAACGCAGGTCTCCATGCCGAGCGCCTTGACACTTTCGACCATGGCGCAGACCGAGTCGAGATCGCGATCTTTTGGCTCGCGCCAGGCGGCGCCCATGCAGAAGCGCTGAGCACCCGCGGTTTTTGCGGCGCGCGCCTCGGCCAGCACCGCGTCCAGGCTCATCAACTTTTCCGCTTTCACGCCGGTGTCGTATTTGGCCGATTGCGGACAATAAGCGCAGTCTTCCGGGCAACCGCCGGTTTTGATCGACAGCAGCGTGGAGATCTGCACTTCCGTGGGATCGAAATTCTCGCGGTGAACCTGCGCCGCACGGAAGACCAACTCGGGAAAGGGCAGCGCGAACAGCTCCGCCACCTCGCCCCGTGTCCAGTCGTGACGCCGGGCGCCCGGGCCGCTTACGCCTATGTCGTGCGCCAGAGCCATGACCGAAAGCCTCCGCCTCCGCGCCTTAAAAAAGACGCGGCCGGCGCGAAGCTATAGCGCAACTCCGCCATCAGGGCGAATGCCATTTTCGAGGCAATCGCATCGAATTGAGCCGCCTTCCATCGCCGTGCTAGCCTTCGCGATGGAGAAGGCAGATAAGCCTAGGGGAACGCGTCATGAAGAAAGTCGCGATGGGCGTAATGGTGCTCGCGGTTTTTGCCGCGGTCGCGCATGCGGAAGATAAGGAAAATCCGTATGTGAAAACGCGCGAGCAAATCAAGAAAGAAAGTGAAGCGGTCGACCAGCAGTATCAGAAAACGTTACGGGAGACCGACCGCAACGTTACCCCTGCTAAGAGCGACCCGTGGGCGAATATGCGCGGCTCGAACAATAGCCAGGCAAAATAGCGATCGTAGCTCACGGACACCGCCGCAACACGCAGGCTGTTGCATGCTAGGTTCGGCGGCATGGATGAGGCCTCCACCGAGGACATCGCCCGCATCGAAGAGCGCATCGAGAACCTGCGCGGGCAAATCGCGCGCTGCCGCAAGCTGTCGCTGCTCGCCAAGGTGATGATCGCCGCCGGCGGCGGCTGGATCGCGCTGACACTGACACAGATCGTCCCTTACCTGCCGGCGCCGACCTTTGCGGCGCTCGCTGCGGCAATCGGCGGCATCGTATTGCTCGGTTCCAACGCCACGACTTGGACGCAGACCGAAGCGGCGCTGAGCGCAAGCGAGGCGCTGCGCAACGAGTGGATCGAAAACCGCACCATGCGGTTGGTGGGTGAGGACAGGCTGCTGCATTGAGGTTCAGGCACTGCCCGTGCCCGCAGAAGCGGAATCCCGAATATTCGCTGGATATATGCGCGGCTTTCGTGGGCACAGCCGAGAGACGCGCCCGCCAGCAGGCCGCTTCATTCAATTGCTAACCACACCCGCTATTTTGATTTGCTCTTGCGATCCTGTCTGATCACATAGGGCCTATGAAACGGCTCATCGTCGCGGCCGCGCTTTGCACAGCCTTTGGCACCATCCCTTTCGCGTCACGGGCGGCTGATCTCGCGCCGCTTTTGGCGCCGCACACCAAACACGTGAGCGTCACGCGCTTCTGGACCTGGCGCGATCGTTGCGCATGGGAAGGCTACTACTGCCTCTACGCTTGGCACGGCTACGTGTACCACTATCCTTGGGACGAGCTCGCTTACGCCTATTACCCGCGCCGCCGGCACCGCCGTTAGAACGGCGTTCACGCCTGGAAAATCAGCATGACGAAGGCGGCGAACAGCGTCACATGCACCGCGCCCTGCAGAATATTGGTGCGGCCGCTGGCGAAAGTGACGACACAGACAGCGAGCGTGACCGCCAGCAACAAGTCGTCGGCGTTGCTCAAGCCGAGATGCACCTCATGGTCGGTGAGATAGCTGATCGCCAGCATCACCGGCACGGTAAGCCCGATGGATGACAGCACCGATCCAAGCGACACATTAATCGAGCGCTGCACGCGATTGGACAATGCCGCGCGCGTCGCGGCAATCGCCTCGGGCGTCGCGACCAGCGTAGCAATGACGACGCCGCCAATCGCCGTCGGCATGCGTAAGGTTTCGATTACATAGTCGATCGGCAGCGCGAGTTGCTCGGCGAGGAACACCACCGGCACGATATAAGCGACGAGCAGCGCGGCATGCCAGCCGAGGGACCGTCTAGGCGCTTTATGCCGGTAATCGTCCCCCGGCTCATCGTCTGCGGCGAAGTAGCCACGATGGCGGCCGGTCTGGATAACCAAGAATGCACCGTAAAGGCCGATCGACACCACCACCACAAAGGCCTGCTGCGCGGCGGACAAAGTCGGCCCCGGCGTCGTCACCGTGAAATTTGGCAGGCTGAGGCTCAGCATCGCCAGCGGAATGATGACGCCGAGATAGGCATTGGCGCCTTGCAGATTATAATGCTGCTCGCGATGCAGCCAACCGCCCGCCAGCAGTGAGGCGCCGACCATGCCGCCAAGGATGATCATAACGATGGCAAAGAGCGTGTCGCGTACTAAGGTTGGATTGTTCTCGCCGTGCAACATGACGGCGGTGATGGTCATCACCTCGATGAATGTAACGGACAGCGTGAGCAGAAGCGTGCCGTAAGGCTCACCGAGAATTTCGGCGACACGGTCGGCGTGCCGCGCGACCATCAGCGCGGAGCCGAGCACAGTCCCGAACAGCCACAGAAATACCAGCGAAAAACCGGCAACCGTCGATAGGGTCGCGTGCAGGCTCTCGCCGGTGACAGCAAAGATCGCCGTGGTGGCAAGGCTGATGCCGAGAAACCAGTCGCTGCGAGCGGAGCGCCACAAAGTGCTTGCGGTTTTGGACTTGGCTGGACGTTTCACGGCACTGCGGTGGTTGCAAGTTGTCAATTAGCGGTTTTCCGTCGCGGAGTGATCCGCGCTTCCCTCACGTTCCCACCCGGAGCGGCGCGTTGAGCTTGCGCAGATAGGCGATGACGGAGAGCGGCGTGATGCGTCCTGTCTTGGGGTTGTCGCTCGGTACATTGGCAATGGCCATGGAAAAGCTTGCCGAATCTGCCTCGACCTCAATGCGGTGCGTGTTGCGGTCGAGCGCCGGGTCGGCCCAGATCTCGAGCCGCGTGCGGTCGGGCCCGATGCCCGCAAGCGCCAACGCCGCGGCGACATTGACGTTCGCCGGAAAGCCCCGCGCGCCTTCGCGTGCCGTGCCGTCGAAAATCTTGCGCGCCTCCCGCAGACCTTCCAGATCGATGTGGTTCTGCACGACATACGGCGCGCCCAATAACCCCTCCGGCGGCTTGCGCGTGATCATGCGCACGGAGCGGATGTCGCCTTGCGCCGCGGCGGTCACCGCGTCGAGGCCGATCAACGCGCCGGTCGGCACCACGATCTGCCCGCCGCTGCGCCGCGCTTCCTCGACCAGCTCCCAGTTCTGCAGCAAGGCGCCAACGCTGAGCACGACTGCGGTTTTTCCGCCGCTGGCGAAGGGCCGCACGATCGAGGCGAACAGCGCGGCGGGCGCGCACTCGATCACCATGTCGGCTACGCGTGCCAGCGCGTCGATGGGTAGCATTGCGGGCTTTCTCGAAAGACGATCAATCTCCGGCCGCGGTTTCTCCGGATGGGCGACGGACACGGCCGTCAGCGCAAGCCCGGGAATGCCCTCATCGAGCGCCTGCATGACTTTGATGCCGATCGGCCCCAGTCCGGCGATGGCCACCCGCTTTATCTGTGACGCAGACATCGCCCCTCCCTGCGGGCCAAACTCATAGCTGGGTTGAATGGACCGCTGGGCGCTTGTGCCGCCCTGCGCGCCAGCCTACACCTGCGCGCCAAATTACGCGGGACGTCCCGCGTTTGAAAGGGAGCAAGGAATGAACAGAGTAATTTGCGCCTTCGCCGGACTATTGGCCTTGTTGGCGCCGGCGGCGGCGCAGGATTTTCCGACGCGCACGATGACCATGGTGATTCCCTTCGCCGCGGGTGGGCCGACCGACCTGCTTGGCCGCGTGATCGCCCAGCGCATGGGCGAAATCCTCGGTCAGACGGTGGTGGTCGAGAACGTCGGCGGCGGCGGCGGACAGGTCGGCTCTAAGCGCGTCGCCGACGCCAAGCCCGATGGCTATACCTTCGTGCTCGGCACCGTCGGCACGCATGCGCAGAGCCAGACGCTCTACAAGCACCCCCTGTATAACGCCTCCACCGATTTCACCCCGGTCGGGTTGATTGCCGATGTGCCGATCGCGCTGATCACGCGTCACGATCTTCCGGTGACCACGCTCAAGGAGTTCGTCGACTACGCCAAGGCCAACCAGGCAAAGATGCAGTTCGGCTCGGCGGGTGCCGGCTCGGCCACTCATCTCGGCTGCGTCGTGCTCAACACCGCTATGGGCACCACTATCACGCATGTGCCGTACAAGGGCACCGGCCCCGCGATGCAGGATTTGATCGGCGGCCGCATCGATTTCCTGTGCGAGATCATTTCGACGGCCAAACCGCAGATCGACGGCGGCCGCGTCAAGGCAATCGCGATCATGACCAAAACGCGCTCGCCGGTCGAACCGAATCTGCCGACGGCGCTGGAGCAAGGGCTCGATGTGCAGGCCTACACCTGGAACGCCATCTTCCTGCCGAAGAACACACCGGAGCCGATCGTGAAGAAACTCAATGCGGCGATGGTGCAGGCGATGAAGACGCCCGCGGTGCGCGAGCGTCTGCAGAGCTTCGGCGCGCAGGTGGTTTCAGACGACCGCGCCACGCCCGAATATCTCGGGCAGTTCGTAAAAAGCGAGATCGTGAAGTGGGCAGCGCCGATCAAGGCAAGCGGCGTCAGCGTCAACTGAGGCCCAATGCCTCACAGAAAATGGCCGGGCGCCGCCCGGCCATTTTCATTTGAGCCTATTTGTTCTGCTGATTGTCGGAATGGCTGGCTGACCCGTTCGTCTGCTGCTGCTGGCGTGCGTGCTTCTTGGCTTCGTGGTGGCCGATGGCGCAACCCGCGGCCGCCCCGAGCAGCCCGTGATGACCGGCATAATGGCCCGCAACGCCGCCGACGACCGCGCCCTTGATGCAGCCCTTCGCGTTGGCCGACGTGACGCCGAAAGCGGCGGCGAACACAATGCTGGCGATGACGGCAAATGTCTTATTCATGCTCGCTCCATGACATCGAGAGTGTCTGGAGCTAACGCCGTTTACCTACAGCAGTTCCGCTTAACGGCAGCCAACTCACTCCGCCGCCTCGCGCTGCGGCCCGAGCGCCTCGACGCGTGCCGCGCAATACTTGAACTCGGGAATCTTGCCGAAGGGATCGAGTGCGGGGTTGGTGAGCTTGTTGGCCGCCGCCTCGAAGAAGGCAAAGGGGATGAACACGACGCCGTCGGGGATGGCGTCGTCTTGCCGCGAGTTGAGCTCGACCGTGCCGCGCCGGGTGGAAACCCGGATCATGTCGCCGGGCTTGATGCCGAGCTTGGCAATGGTGCCGCGCGAGACTGCGGCGGTCGGCCCCGGCTCGAGCGCGTCGAGCACGCTGGCGCGGCGAGTCATGGCGCCTGTGTGCCAGTGCTCGAGTTGCCGGCCGGTGGTGAGAATGAACGGGTATTCATGGTCCGGCGTCTCGTCGGGCGGCTGCAGCTTTGCCGCAATCAACTTGCCGAAGCCGCCGGGGCGCGGAAAGCCCTTGTCGAACACCACGTCCTTGCCCGGCTTGTCGATCGCCTCTGCCGGATAAGTCACCGCACTCTCGCGCTCGACGCGTTCCCACGGAATGTTGTTCAGCGACGGCATCAACAGCGACATTTCCGCGAAGATATCGCGCGGATGCGTGTAGTTGAGCGTCATGCCGATCCGACGGCCGATCTCCTGCGTGATCCACCAGTCGGGCTTGGCTTCGCCCGGCAGCGGCAACGCCTGGCGCCCCATCTGCACTTGCCGGTTGGTGTTGGTGACCGTGCCGTCCTTCTCCGGCCAGGCAGAAGCGGGCAGCACGACATCCGCATAGGCCGCCGTCTCGGTTAGAAACAGATCCTGCACCACCAGATGTTCAAGGTGCGCAAGCGCCTCGCGCGCGTGGTTCAAATCCGGGTCGGACATCGCCGGGTTTTCGCCGAGGATGTACATGCCTTTGATCACGTTATTATGGATCGCGGTCATGATCTCGACCACGGTCAGGCCTTCCTTCGGATCAAGCTTGGCGCCCCAGAGCTTCTCGGCCTTGTCGCGGAATTCGGGCTTCTCCACGGACTTGTAATCCGGGAAGAACATCGGGATGAGACCGGCGTCGGACGCGCCCTGCACGTTGTTCTGCCCACGCAGCGGATGGAGACCCGTGCCGGGACGGCCGATCTGGCCGGTAATCAGCGACAGCGCGATAAGACAGCGTGCATTGTCGGTGCCGTGTGTATGCTGTGAGACGCCCATGCCCCAGAAAATGATCGCCGAGTGTGCGCGCGCGTAAGTGCGCGCGACCTCGCGCAAGGTGTCGGCCGGAATGCCGCAGATCGGCTCCATCTCCTCCGGCGTGAAGTCCTTGATGTTCTCCTTCCAGGCCTCGAAGCCTTCGACGTAGGTCTGCACATACTGCTTGTCGTAGAGGTCTTCCGTGACGATGACATTGAGCATGGCATTGAGCATCGCCACGTCGGTGCCATTCTTGAACTGCAGCATTTTCCAGGCGTGGCGCTTGAGGGCCTGGCCGCGCGGATCCATCACGATCAGCTTGGCGTGGCGCTTGGCTGCCTGTTTGAAGAAGGTGGCGGCGACCGGGTGATTTTCAGTCGGATTGGCGCCGATCACGATGATGACATCGGAATTCTTGCACTCGTTGAACGAGGCGGACACCGCGCCGGAGCCGACGCCTTCCAGCAGCGCCGCCACCGAGGAGGCATGGCAAAGACGCGTGCAGTGGTCGACATTGTTGGTGCCGAAACCGGCCCGTACCAGCTTTTGGAACAGGTAGGCCTCTTCGTTCGAACATTTTGCGGAGCCGAAACCGGCCAGCGCCTTCGCACCGTCGCGGTCGCGGATTTTCTTCAAGCCTGCGGCGGCGCGGTCGAGCGCTTCTTCCCATGTGGCTTTGCGGAAATGCGTCCACGGATTGGACGGATCGACCTGCTCGTGCGGCACCTTCGGCACGCCGTCTTTGCGGATCATCGGGTGCATCAGGCGCTGCGGATTGCTGACGTAGTCGAAGCCGAAGCGACCCTTGACGCAGAGCCGGTTCTCGTTTGCCGGTCCGTTGCGGCCGGTGACATAAAGCAGCTTGTCGTTCTTGATGTGATAAGTGAGCTGACACCCGACGCCGCAATACGGGCAGACGCTGTCCACCTTGCGATCGGCAAACCCGACCCGCTGGTTGTTGTCGTTCATCACGCTCGCCGGCATCAGCGCGCCGGTCGGGCAAGCTTGCACACACTCGCCGCAGGCGACGCAGGTGGATGCGCCCATCGGATCGTCGAAATCGAACACGATCTTCTCGCCGTGGCCACGGCCCGCCATCCCGATCACGTCGTTGACCTGCACCTCGCGGCAGGCGCGGACGCACAGATTGCACTGAATGCAGGCATCGAGATTGACCGCCATCGCCGGATGGCTGCGGTCCGCTGCCGGTCGCTTGTCCTTGGGAAAGCGGCTGACCCCGATATTCATGCGGTCGGCCCAGGCCCAGAACTTCGACTGCGGATCGCGCGAGGTATCGCGCTTAGGCTGATCGGCAATGAGCAGTTCGAATACCATCTGCCGCGCCGTCTTGGCGCGGTCGGATGCGACTTTGACCTTCATCCCTTGGCTCGGCTTGCGGATACAGCTCGCCGCGAGTACGCGCTCCCCTTCGATCTCGACCATGCAGGCGCGACAATTGCCGTCGGCCCGATAGCCGGGCTCGGGCGAGTAGCAAAGGTGCGGAATATCGATGCCTTCTCGCTTGGCCACCTGCCAGATCGTCTCGCCCTCGCGCGCGCTGACTTCGCGGCCATCGAGCAAGAATGTTATGGCCTTCGGCCCGTGACCCTTGCCCTCGACCGTGTCGATGGGGCCGCTGTGGCTCGCGCCCGGCTTGCCGGCGTGCTTGACTTCGCCGCCCGCAGTCCCTTTGCGATCATGGCCGTAACCGGCCGGCTTTTTGGTGTCTGTCATCGTGCCAATCCTCTCGCGCCGCGGCTGTGGCGCTTTGCAACCGCGGCGACCTTATTTCAAAACCGATCCCCGGCTCTGCGCATCGTTGCGTTACAGCCGGGACGAATTCATCAATTCCAGCTCCCAAGAGGCTTCTTCAGCTCCTCGGGGAAATACTTGAGCACGCACATCAGTGGATTCGGCGCCGCCTGGCCAAGACCGCAAATGGACGCGTCGCGCATGGCGTCCGACAGCTCAGTCAGCAGCGCCGCGTCCCATGGACCGTCGGCCATCAGCTTGACCGCCTTCTCGGTGCCGGCACGGCACGGCGTGCACTGGCCGCAGCTCTCATCTTCGAAGAACCTCATCAAGTTCAGGGCGACCGCCTTCATGTCGTCCTTGTCGGACAGGATGACAACCGCGTGCGACCCGACGAAGCAGCCGTACTTCTCGAGCGTGCCAAAATCGAGCGGCTCGTCCGCCATTGAGGCGGGCAGAATGCCGCCCGACGCGCCGCCCGGCAGATATCCCTTGAAGACGTGGCCATCCTGCATGCCGCCGCAGAACTCCTCGATCAATTCCCGCGCGGTGACGCCGGCAGGTGCCACCACCACGCCAGGCTTTTTGACGCGGCCGGAAACCGAGAAGCTGCGGAATCCCTTGCGCTCGCGGCGCCCTTGTCCCGTCATCCAGGCGGCGCCCTTGTCGATAATGTCGCGAACCCAATAAAGGGTCTCGACGTTCTGCTCGAGAGTCGGGCGGCCGAACAGGCCAACCTGGGCGACATACGGCGGCCGATGGCGCGGCAGGCCGCGCTTGCCCTCGATCGATTCGATCATCGCCGACTCTTCGCCGCAGATATAGGCCCCGGCGCCGCGGCGCAGATGCAGCTTGGTGTGCGGGGATAGTCCGGCATTTTCCACGGCGGCAAACTCCGCCAGCATCATCAAACGGATTTCAGGGTACTCGTCGCGAATATAAAAATAAGTCTCCGGCGCCTCGACCACCCAGGCGGCGATCAACATGCCTTCGATGAAGCGGTGCGGATCGCGCTCGAGATAGTGCCGGTCCTTGAACGTGCCGGGCTCGCCCTCGTCGGCGTTGACCGCGAACATCCGCGGCGCGGGCTCCGCGCGCACGAGCTGCCACTTGCGTCCGGTCGGGAATCCAGCACCGCCCAAGCCGCGCAAGCCGGCATCGCTGATGACTTTGATGATCTCCTCGCGTGTGCGCTTGCCGGAAAGGCAGTCTTTCAGCAGCACGTAGCCGCCTTGCTTCTGGTAGGCGGCAAAATCGACGGTCGGCTTCCATGCATGCGGATGCTTGTGCGCCTTAGCATCGGCAACCACCTTGTCCGCGGTGGCGTTGAAGGTCTGCACATGGCCAACGGCGCAGACCGGCGCACGGTCGCAAGCACCCATGCACGGGGCACGCACGACGCGTACATTCTTACCGAGCTTGCCCGGCAGTTCTTTGAGCAATTTCTCGGCGCCAGCCATTGCGCACGACAAGGAATCGCAAACGCGCACGGTCACAGGCGGAGGCGGCGCCTCGTCCTTCACCACGTCGAAATGTGAGTAGAACGTGGCGACCTCATACACCTCCGTCAGCGCAAGCTTCATTTCGGCGGCGAGCGCCGTCAGATGGGCGGCCGATAGGTAGCCATAGCGGTCCTGGATCAGGTGCAAGTGCTCGATCAGCAGGTCGCGCCGCCGCGGCCGATCGGTGAGCAGGGAACGGACCTCTTCGAGAGCCTGCGGATCGATCTGGCGCCCCTTGGGCGTCCGTAAGGGACGCCGCCGGCCCGTCGGGCTTTGCACGCCTGTTCCCCTCGCCTGTTCGGAAATGCTCATTTTTCGCCTGTTATTTCTTTTAAAATGCGCGCTGCAGGCCCTTTAGCAAGCCCTTCTGCGCAATCGGTCGATAGCATCTTTCTATCGATATGGTACTTAAGATACGGCTTTTCCGATTGATAGGTATCATAGGGTGCTTGGAGCTTTTTCCTGCGAATTTTCTGCGGCTCTGACGACTGGCACAAGACCGCCAATGTGTCGGTGCTGCCTGTGATCGACCGGCTTGAGTTCCTGCTGGCGCTGGCCCGCGAGAAGCATTTTGGCCGCGCGGCGGACGCCTGCGGCGTTACGCAACCGACGTTGTCGGCCGGAGTAAAGCAACTCGAAGATACGTTCGGGGTGCTGCTGGTCAATCGCGGCTCACGGTTCCAGGGATTTACAGCGGAAGGCGACCGTGTGCTCGACTGGGCGCGCCGCATCGTCGGCGACGCCCGCGCCATGCGCCAGGAGATCCATGCCTTCAAGCACGGGCTGGCCGGCCGCCTTACCATTGCGGCGATTCCCACTGCCCTCGCCATCGTCGAGATGCTGACGACGCCGTATCGTGCGCGTCATCCCGACGTGCAGTTCACCATTCTGTCACGCACATCGATGGAGACGCTGGCGCAACTGGAAAATCTCGAAATCGACGCCGGCCTCACTTATCTCGACAACGAACCGCTGGGCCGCGTCACAGCCGTCCCGCTTTATCGCGAGAGCTATCGGCTGCTGGTCGCCGCCGATGCCCCACTCGGGGACCGCGAGCAGGTGACATGGGCCGACGTGGCGCAGGTGCCGCTCTGCCTGCTGACACCGGACATGCAGAACCGGCGCATCATCGAGCGGTTGTTACGCGAGACCGGCATCGAGCCGCGCATCACCCTCGAGTCCGATTCCATGATCCTGCTATACGCGCACGTGCGCACCGGACGCTGGGCGAGCGTGATGCCGGCCCGGCTGGCGGCATCCTTGGGACTGACTGACGTGTTGCGCGCAATCTCGATCGTCGAGCCGCAAGCGCAACACACCGTCGGACTGGTCGTGCCCGCGCGGGAGCCGATGACACCTCTTACTGCAGCGTTGGTTGCAGAAGCGCGCCGCATCGCGCCGTCTCTTTCGGACTAGGTCTACCGCTTTCGCCTTTGGTCGTACGACCTACGATCTACTCATAAAACTTTATCTGCGCAGCCATAGCCGCATGCTATTGCGAAATTTGATTTCTCTATCGGCCCATAGGCAATCGTTTATTGATTCGGTGCTCGCCCATCCGCACTGTGCGCGCTCGGGCTTTGGGAGCCGCGCGCTTTCCAATGTCTGCGAACACCAAGAATGGGGACCAGGGGACCAAGGAGGATGGCGCGATGAGCGTGCTTTCATTTCTCGACCGCAGCCACACGGTGGCCAAGCCCGGCTTTAGCCGGTGGATGGTGCCGCCGGCTGCGCTGTGCGTGCATTTGTGCATCGGGCAAGCTTATGCATTCAGCGTATTCAATTTGCCGATGACCAAGCTGATCGGCATTACGCAATCTACGCCCAACGATTGGAAGCTCACGGAACTCGGCTGGATCTTCTCCATCGCCATCTTCTTTCTCGGTGTGTCTTCGGCGGTGTTCGGCCGCTGGGTCGAGGAAGGCGGGCCGCGCCGCGCCATGTTCACCGCTGCGCTGTGCTGGGCGGGCGGCTTCTTCATCTCGGCGATCGGCGTTTATGCCCATACGCTGTGGCTGATTTATATCGGCTACGGTTTCATCGGCGGCATTGCGCTCGGAATCGGCTACATCTCGCCGGTGTCGACGCTGATTAAATGGTTCCCCGATCGTCCGGGCATGGCGACCGGCATGGCCATCATGGGCTTCGGCGGCGGCGCCTTCATCGCGGCGCCGCTGTCTGTCTGGCTGATGAGCAAGTTCAACACAGCCACTCATATCGGCGTCGCCGAGACGTTCATCGTGCTCGGCTGCGTCTATTTCGTGTTCATGATGATCGGTGCAATCATCGTGCGCGTGCCCGCACCCGGCTGGAAGCCGGCCGGCTATACGCCCCCCGTCCAGGCGCAGAAGCTCATCACCAAGAACGACGTGTTCGTCTACGACGCGCTGAAGACGCCGCAGTTCTGGCTGATCTGGTGGGTGCTTTGTCTGAACGTGACCGCCGGCATCGGCGTGCTCGGGCAGGCCTCGGCCATGGCGCAAGAAATGTTCCCCGGACACATTACGCCGGTGGCGGCGGCAGGCTTCGTCGGACTGATGAGCCTGTTCAACATGGGTGGTCGCTTCTTCTGGGCCTCCACGTCCGACTACATCGGCCGCAAGAACACCTACTTCGTGTTCATGGTGCTCGGCTTCGTGCTGTATTGCCTGGTGCCCTACACCGGGGCGGTCGGCAGCGTCGCCGGATTCGTCTGCGCGTTCCTGATCATCATCAGCATGTACGGCGGCGGCTTCTCAACCGTGCCGGCCTATCTGAAGGACATGTTCGGCACGCGCTACGTGGGCGCGATCCACGGCCTATTGCTGACGGCCTGGTCGATGGCCGGCATCTTCGGGCCGGTGCTGGTCAACTACATTCGCCAGTACAACGTCGAGCATGGCGTACCGAAGGCGCAGGCCTACAACACGACCATGTACATCATGGCCGGCCTGCTGGTAATCGGCTTCATCTGCAACTTGCTCGTCAAGGCGGTGGCCGATCGCTACCACATGAAAGCCAACGATCCGCGCGCCCACGACACCGTTGCGGCCCGGGCATAAGGAGGACAATCAATGGCAACGGCCAAACAAGCGGAAGGCACCACCACGATCCAGTTGGTGCTGGCGTGGGGCTTCGTCGGTATCCCGCTCGTGCTCGGGGTGCTGCAGACGCTCATCAATGCGATGAAGCTCTTCCAGTAAGGACCGCAAGACCGGGGCGCCGCCTTCGCGCAAGCGGAGGCGGCGCCTGAGATTTTGAGCCAAGCCCTACGCGCGCACGTTTAGCAAATCGGCCTTTGAGTTCCCGACCGAGCGCAGCTTCACGCGCCGCTCATGGAATTTCACGATACTGCGGGCGGTTTCCTGGCTCAGCCGCCGGTAACGCTCGAATGCCTGCGTGACGTCGTCCGGCCACAGGCGGCGCTTGGCGACGCCCATCTGCAGCAGTTCCTTCACGGTGCTCCACGAGCACCCGGCGGCGCGAGCGAGAATGAGCACCATGTCTTCGCCCTCGTCGATGAGCGCACGCTCGACCAGGTCGATGGGGAAATTGCCGAGCCGCGCCAACGCCGCTGCCGTGCGCTCGAATTCCTGCGCGCGGGCGGGACCGTGGACATTCGCCTCGGTGACGGACCGGCGGCGGAAGCGGCGTGCGGCAGTGCGTGCGGCGGCTGAATATTCGCCGCTATTCTCGCGTGCCTCGCGCTGCATCGCAGTCGCCACGTCGTCGATGCTGTCGCGGATTGCTGCCGCCGCCTGCGGATTGGCCGCTTCGAGTCTGGCGCGGACCTCGGCAGACGCGGTCTCCAGCAGCTTCAGGAAATAGTGGCGGGGGATATCGCTGCGCTGGCCCAGCATCAAGGTCAGCTTGCGATCGCGGCTGGCGCGGGCCGTGAGCTTGCCATAGCCGGCGAGCGAGAAACGCGCGCCCTTGTTCTTCACGACTTTGCGCACGACACGATCGTTGCCGCGCTCGACCAGCACGTCGGTGACGGCCTCGCTCAGCTTCAGGCGCTGGGCGATGGCGAACAGATGCTCCTGACTTTTGGTGCGGGCATTCTCGACGAGATCAGCATCGCTTAACTGCTGCGAATGAACGAGCACCGGCGCCGCAACCTCGATCTCGTCGTCGAAGGCGAGCTTGCGAACAATCTGGGGCGGCGCGGCGCTCACGTTTGCGAGCCGGTGCGCGAGCTTGGCTCTCGCCTTGGTTTCGATCTCGGCGGCGAGGCGCTGCAGCACGTCGTCGAACAACGCGATCTGCCGGTCGGAATAGCCGCGCGAGCCGGCCACGAACAGGTCGGTAACCCGCTGAAGCACGCGCAGACGCTCTTTTACATCACCGGTGGCGACGGCCTCGATGAGCGCGTCGATTGCCGATCGGTCGGAGTCGCTGTGTGCGAGGAGGGCATCGAGCATGACGAAATCCACAATGCTTTCAGGAACAAGAAGCGCGAGGAGACGTCATAACGGCAAGTTGCAAATATGCCTTGTGCCCGCCAAGCAAAAAAAAGCAAAAATTTTAACGAAATTGGCAAGGCATCATAAAAAACGGGCGGCACCCGCCGCCCGTCGAAGCTTCGATAAAGCTCGCCTCAGGCGACCTTCACCGCCAGGTGCTTGAACATGGCGTTGCGCGCCTCTTCGTCAAACTCGGTCTTGAACTTATGTTTGTCTTTCATGGCGTTGGCGCGCGCCGCCGCCGGCCGCGCGGAAATCTCGTCGACCAGGCGCTTGAGATTGGGAAACTTCGGCCAGAAATTCTCGCCCAGCGCATTGGGAATGAGCCGCGCCCAGCCCCACACCGCCATATCGACGATGCAGTAGGCATCGCCCACCATGTATTTGTGCTTGCCGAGCCGCTCATTGACGATGCTGTAATGGCGCTGCGTCTCGTACATGTAGCGATTGATGGCGTACTCGATCTTCTCCGGCGCATAATGGCGGAAGTGCACCGATTGACCGGAGAACGGGCCGACACCGGAAGCGACGAACATCAGCCACGACAGCAGTTCGCCGCGCAGCTTGTCGCTCTTCGCCGGCAAGAACTTGCCGGTTTTTTCGGCCAGGTACAGCAGGATGGCGTTTGAATCGAAAACGACTGCATCGCCGTCGACAATGGCCGGCACCTTACCGTTGGGATTGATGGCAAGATAGTCCGGCTTGTGCTGCTCGCCCTTGCGGGTATCGACCGGCACCGGCTCGTAGGCCAGCCCGCATTCCTCCAGCATCAGCGCGACCTTCATCGGATTGGGCGCGCCGCTGTAATAGAATTTGATCATGATGAGATCCTCTTGATGACAATCAGAACAGGCCGACGATCCGCCCATCCGGACCCACGTCGATCGAGTCGGCGGAGGGCACGCGCGGCAGGCCGGGCATGGTGAGGATTTCGCCGCAGATCACCACGACGAACTCGGCGCCGGCCGAGAGCCTCACCTCGCGAATCGGCAGCGTGAAATCCGTCGGGGCGCCCTTGGCGTCGGGGTTGGTTGAGAAGCTGTACTGCGTCTTGGCCATGCAGACCGGCGCCTTGCCGTAGCCCATCGCCTCGAAGTTGGCGAGCTGGTCGCGGATCGACTTGTCGGCCGAAATGTCCTTGGCGCGGTAGAGCTCTTTGGCGATGGTCCTCACTTTCTCCAATAGCGGCATGTCATCCGGATAGAGAAATTTGAGCTTGGCCTTGCCTTCGTCGATGACCTTGACGACGGCGCGCGCCACGTCGGCTGCACCGGCGCCGCCCATGGCCCAATGATCCGCCATCAAAGCTTCGACCCCGAGCGCTTTACATTTCTCCTTGACCAGCGCGATCTCCGCGTCGGTGTCGGCGGAGAAGCGATTGATCGAAACCACCGCCGGCAGTCCGAATTTTTGCACGTTCTCGATGTGGCGCTGCAAATTCGCCATCCCGGCTTCCAGCGCTTTGAGGTTTTCGCTCTTCAAGTCTTCTTTCTTGACGCCGCCGTGCATTTTCAGGGCGCGGATCGTCGCCACAATGACCACGCAATCCGGCGCAAGTCCCGTCTTGCGGCACTTGATATCGATGAACTTTTCCGCGCCGAGATCGGCGCCGAACCCGGCTTCGGTGACCACATAATCCGCAAGCTTGAGCGCCGTGGTCGTCGCCATTACCGAATTACAGCCATGGGCGATATTGGCGAAGGGACCGCCGTGGATGAAGGCAGGCGTGCCTTCCATGGTCTGCACCAGGTTGGGCGCCAGCGCTTCCTTGAGCAGCACGGTCATGGCACCGTGCGCCTTGAGGTCGCTGGCGCGAACCGGTTTGCGGTCGCGCGTGTAAGCGACGACGATATTGCCCAGCCGCTTCTTGAGGTCTTCCACGTCGCGGGCAAGACAGAAGATCGCCATTACCTCCGAGGCGACGGTGATGTCGAAGCCGTCCTCGCGCGGGTAGCCGTTGGCGACGCCGCCGAGCGAATTCACAATCGAGCGCAACGCGCGGTCATTCATATCCATCACGCGACGCCAGGTGACGCGGCGGGAGTCGATGCCCAGCGAATTTCCCCAATAAATGTGGTTGTCGATGAGGGCGGCGAGCAGATTGTTGGCCGAGGTGATGGCGTGAAAGTCGCCGGTGAAATGCAGATTGATATCTTCCATCGGCACGACTTGCGCGTAGCCGCCGCCGGCCGCGCCGCCCTTCATGCCGAATGAGGGCCCCAGCGACGGCTCGCGGATGCACAACATCGCCTTTTTGCCGATATGATTGAGCGCGTCGGTTAAGCCGACCGTTGTCGTGGTCTTGCCCTCGCCCGCCGGCGTCGGATTGATGGCCGTCACCAGGATGAGCTTGCCGTTCGGCCTCGACTGCAGCGATTTGATGTAATCCATCGATACCTTGGCCTTATAGTGGCCGTAAGGCTCGAGATTCTCAGGCGGGATGCCGAGCTTTTCCTTGGCGATCTCGATGATCGGCCGCTTCTTGGCAGCCTGGGAAATTTCAATGTCGGATTTCGGATTTTGGTGCTGCGAGGAAGCAGGCGCAGGACTTTCCTTGCGCTGCGGACTGGCGGGGGTCATGTAAATCTCACTCCGTTTGCAAGTTTAAAGGTAGAAACGAATTCTCCGGCGTCGATTTTCTTGCCGCCCTCCGGCTGTACGCGTGTCACTTTGAAGCGACCGTCGGCACAGACCACCGTGAAGCCATCCGCTTCGACGGCGACGACCTGGCCGAGTTTGCCGCCGATTCCTTTGGGATCTTTCGCCGGAAGCGGTTTGGCGTCGAAAATCTTCAATTGCTTTCCGTCGAGGCTGGTCCAGGCGCCGGGCGCGGGATTGCAGCCGCGGATGAGCCGATCGATCTGCTCCCACGGCTTGCCCCAATCGATCTTGGCATTCTCCGACGTGCAGCGGCCCTCGTAGGTTGCCTTCGCCTCGTCCTGCTTGATGCGCGGCGCCTTGCCGGCCTTCACCAGATCGACTGATTCGAGCATGGCTTCAACGCCCATCGGAAACAGGCGGTCGAAATAGACTGTGCCGAGCGTGTCGGTGTTAGAGATCGGCGTTTTTTTCTGAATGAGGATATCGCCGGTGTCGAGCCCGTTGTCCGGCCAGAAGATCGACAGTCCCGTCTCCTTTTCACCTTTGATGATCGGCCAATTGATGGCGCTCGCACCGCGATAGACAGGCAGCAAGGACGGGTGGTATTGAATCGAACCGTGCGTGGGAATGTTGAGGAAATCCTCCGGCACAAACAAAGTGACAAAGGCCATCACCTGGAGGTCCGGCTTAAGCGCCTTGAATTCTTCCCACACCTTCGGATCTTTGTAGGAGGCGGGCTGATAAACGGGCAGATTGGCGGCGAGCGCCGCCTCCTTCAGAGGATCGGCTTTGGCCCCGGGCTTCTCCGGCGCCACATAGACCGCGATCACGTTCTCGCCGCGCTTGAGCAGCGCCTCCAGCACGGCCTTGCCGAATGCCTGCTGGCCGTGGACGACGATACGCATAACACACTCCTCCCCGCCTTTTTCTTCGTGCCCGGGCGCAGCGCAGCGCGAAGCGGTGCGCTGCAGAACCCGGGCCTTAATGAACGGCCACTGTGTGACGGCCCCGGATCAGCGGTGCATCACTTCGTGCTGCACCGCGCCGGGGACACAAATAACTACGCCGCTTTCTCTTCCTTCTTCGGCGCCGAGAGCGCGCCAGAATTCTTGATCTCGGCAATTTCTTTTGCCGATAACTTGAGCACGTCCTTCAGAATCTCGTCGGTATGCTCGCCGAGCAATGGCGAGCGCTTCACTTCCGAGATCGAGTCGGAGAGCTTGATCGGATTGCCGACGGTCAAGTATTTGCCGCGCGTCGGATGATCGACTTCCACGATGGTGCCGGTCTTCCGCAGCGACGGCTCTTCGGCAAGCTCTTTCATCGACAGAATCGGGCCGACTGGAATGTCGACCTTGTTGCAGATTTCCATGACCTCGAACTTGGTCTTGGTCATGGTCCACTGCTCGATGCGCTCGAAAATCTTTTTGAGCTTCGGCAGCCGCGCCTTGGGCGTGGCGTATTCCGGATCGGTCTTCCAGGTCGGTTCGCCGATGACGTCGCAAATCTCGCCCCATACCGGCGCCTGCGTGATGAAGTAGATGTAGGCGTTGGGATCGGTCTCCCAGCCTTTGCACTTCAGGATCCAGCCAGGCTGCCCGCCGCCGGAATCGTTGCCGGCGCGCGGCGTGGAATCGCCGAACGGAATACCTTCGCTGTACTGGCTATATTCGGTGAGCGGGCCGGCTTTGAGGCGCTGCTGGTCGCGCAGTTTCACGCGGCAGAGGTTGAGCACCCCGTCCTGCATGGCCGCAAGCACCCGCTGTCCCCTGCCCGTGCGATTGCGCTGAAAGAGCGCGCAGACGATGCCGAGCGCCAGATGTAGACCCGTGCCGGAATCGCCGATCTGAGCGCCGGTGACGAGCGGCGGACCATCGCGGAAACCGGTCGTCGAGGCCGAGCCGCCGGCGCACTGCGCGACGTTTTCATAGACCTTGCAGTCTTCGTACGGGCCGGGGCCGAAGCCTTTAACCGATGCGACGATCATGCGCGGATTGAGCTTGTGGATGTGCTCCCAAGTGAGGCCCATGCGGTCGAGCGCGCCGGGCGCGAAGTTCTCCACCAGCACATCGCAGCTCTTCACCAGCTCGTCCAGCACACGCTTGCCCTGCGGGTGCTTGCTGTCGATTGTGATGGAGCGCTTGTTGTGATTGAGCATCGTGAAGTAGAGTGAATCCGCGCCCTTCACGTCGACCAATTGCCCGCGCGTGATGTCGCCGACCCCGGGGCGCTCGACCTTGATCACGTCGGCGCCGAACCAGGCGAGCAACTGCGTACAAGTGGGTCCCGACTGCACGTGAGTGAAGTCGAGAATGCGCACCCCGCTCAGCGCCTTGCCGGCCTGCCCGTAGGGCTTGCTCGAAGGCTTCGGCAG
>Ga0070740_10001413_pt1 | contig 33354 bp, 29 predicted proteins | sample Coa_R2_FD_67286 | JGI IMG/M metagenome (GOLD analysis project Ga0070740, IMG submission 67286) | Surface soil microbial communities from Centralia Pennsylvania, which are recovering from an underground coalmine fire - Coalmine... | ecosystem: Environmental > Terrestrial > Soil > Unclassified ...
CAAGAATCCCGATGGTGTAACTGACTTTGCCATTGTAAATGTAAGCAACCAGACCATTACATTTGGAGACAGAAACACATCCACATTCTCCCTTGCAGAAGGATATCTGAATACAATGTCGTAGAGAAAATGAGGACAAAAACATCGCAATCCACTTTCTTCCTCTTCCTTTTTGTCTGGTGACAAACAAAATAAGGGCTAATAACCTATTGAATCCATCCGTTTCTAGGATTGAACAAGACATAAAGACCGTTCTACTAAAATATATTGAAGAAACACCCGGCATCCGACACATGGAACTTTCAAGGAAGGCAAGCGTTGCCAATAACCCTCTTATCATCTAGCGGCTCTTAAAAATCAAACCTCATACAGGTAGAAAGACGCTCGAGGGTTACAAGGTACTATCCAGTAAATATTGCTGATGCAGATCGCAATATTCAAAGATATATTAGGTGTACCTCACTTCGACAAATAGTGGTTTTGTTGCTCGGCGATAATCTGCTCACTTTCAGTGAGATAGTAGAGTATACAAAAAGTCTAAATCAACAGTTTCACATCACCTTAAAAGACTCAGAGAATCCGGCATAGTGTCCGTAAAATATGGTGAGCATCACTTTTACACGCTTGCAAACAAAGAACATGTTGCTTGTGTCTTTTCCAAATTCATGATTGGTCTATCGAGCTTGGATTAGTCTCTTGGCGCCTTTGACTTTATTGGCAAGATGGTAACAGAACTCTAGATCTTATCTATCTGCTATGGTAGTTTTGAGATAAAACGGAAGCAGATCCTACTTGCCCTGAGCTTTCGGATCTGTTGTGCTAAGGCGATTTCCTGCAATTCTTCTCTATCAATAATTTATAATAAGAATTATGGTACGTTCATGAAATTGATATTAGGACGAATTACTCATGACGATTATATGGTGAACACTAATTTGCATATGTCGATGTTCATAACGTAATTGTTGAATTTGATGTATGCCGCTGTTCGTCGAATACTCTAGTGTATTTGACGAACGCTCCGGAGATGTTAAATCATCAGGGTCTTGTACGCCTTCCATGAACAAGACTAGCAAAGTAGTCGCTATAGCTATTGCAATAATTATACCTTCAGTAATCATAGGCTATGTTGCGTTGCAGGCCGCACAACCAAATCCTACGCTGGGTACTGCTTCTTCAATTAACTCCTCAAGAGGCACCTTAAGTAATAATGCCAATAATTCAATTTTGCCTGTTTCACTAGGTTTACCTGTTACAGTTGATAATGGAAATGAGACTGCAACAGCCATAGATCCCCATACCGGACGTATCTACGAGGTTTATTACAAAACAGCAAATAACGTAACCAATTTGTATATGTCACACTCTGATGATAATGGAAAAACTTTCTCGACCGCGGTGCGTGTCAATGATATAGTAGGTGACGCAGAAGCAGATGATGCGGTACCGCCAGATATAAAAGTTGCACCAACGGGCGATGTATATGTAGACTGGTTAACCGAAAACTACAGTAGCGTATGGACAAAGCAGTTTGTATATGGATATTCTACCATCCGCGTTGCTCATTCTTCAGATGGTGGTCAGACATTTAGCAAAGCTGCTCATATCGATACCGCAGAATATGGCACTTGGTCCCAATATGCTCAGGGAATGGGAGTTTCACCAGACGGAAAGACAGTATATATAGCTTGGATAAACTCCAACGGTGCAGGCAATGTAACAAACTTGCAGGATATTGTGATGATTGCCAAATCTATCGACGGCGCCCAGACATTTGGAAAACCAGTTCCTGTTGATGGTAATAATTATGCTTGTTCATGCTGCAAAGTGAATGTAGCGGTGGATAATAATGGCTCTGTGTATGTGTCGTGGAGAAAGCTGTATCAATCTCCTAATAGTGAGGACACCCCTCCAAATGATAACGATCATGCATATAGAGAAATTGTTGTTGCCAAATCTATCGACGGCGCCCAGACATTCTCTTCCCCTGTCATAGTATACAATGACAAGTTCCTATACAATTCATGCGTAATGAGCGGCCCACAGATGGCTTTTGATAGCAAAAATAACTTGCATATTGTATGGTATACTGGAAGCAATACAACTGGCTACACACCAGGTTCATATTATGCTGTATCCTCTGATGGTGGAAAAACCTTCAGCCAACCCATTCCACTGTCAGCTGCAACTCAGATCGGGGTCACACTTGAGCATATGACTATAGACAGTAATGATAATGCTTGGATTGTATGGGAGGACCGGACAGGACAGAATAATACAATGTACATGTACATAGAATTGCCGCCGACCAAGATTGACATTGCCAAGATAACGCCAGATGGTCAAATGACTAAAACAATTCTAGACATCAGCAATGGCAAACTACCTGATATAACAGCTTTTGGAAATAAGGTTAATCTTTCGTGGAGCACGCAAGATCATGTGGTGAAATTCGCACCCCTGTTACCAACATGAAAAAGGACATCCACTTTCTTACTATTTGTTTAATTTTTTCACTTATGATGGGCTCGACTTTTCTAGTTAATAATGCAAACGCAACCCAAGTCCCGCCTTATCAGGCACTGGATCTCCATGGCAGGGTTGTTTCAATGACGGACTTCAGAGGCAAGGTGGTTCTTCTAAATACCTGGGCTACTTGGTGTGAACCTTGTAGGTACGAAATCCCCTATCTTGAATCTTTATACCAAAATTATTCAAGCAAGGGCCTAGATGTTGTTGGCGTAAGCATAGACTCGTCATTATCGGACACCAAAGTGCCTATATTTATGAAAAATTACGGCATGACCTATACTATTCTCCGAGACCCCGACAACAGATTCAGCCATGTATTTTCAACAAGGGGGGTACCAGAAACCTTCCTTATAGATAGAAATGGCAACGTTGTTTACCACTGGGAAGGACCACTTGATGTAAAATCAAATGATGCAGAGCTCAGAGTTAGAGCAGCATTAGGTCAGAATATCCAATTAAGTGCACTAAATAGCTCACAGAATATAGGATTATGGATTGCTTCTATCGCAGGATTGCTCAGCTTTCTCTCTCCTTGTGTTCTCCCACTTGTTCCTGCATACATCACTTTCATTACGGGCTTGAGTCTGAAGGAGTTAACTGCAACCAATTCCAATATTGGCGACAAGGATTTCGATACTAGTATGAGCGCTGCTAGTAGATACAGGGCTGACCAGAGCGCTTTGAAGGTCAGAACAACTGTGATTACTAGAGGCGGCTTGTTCATACTTGGATTTTCCATTGTATTTGTTGCATTAGGAACTTCTGCAGCACTTGTCAGTTCCATATTCAACGATTCTGCGACTTGGATAGCCAGAATCGGAGGAATTGTGATCGTATTATTTGGCCTCAATATCCTAGGCTTGCTGCGCATACCGAGGCTCGAAAAGCAGCTCAAGATTGACATGATAAAAAAACCAAAACATGCAGGCTCATTCGTAGTTGGGATAACATTTGGAGCTGGCTGGACCCCTTGCATTGGTCCTATTCTTGCAGGTATTCTAACACTAGCAGCATCAAGTTCATCAATAGGAACAGGAGCATCCCTTTTGACAGCATACTCTGCGGGCCTTGCAATACCATTTATTATTTCAGCCTTTGCTGTTGATCGTTTCCTAATTTTCATCAAGCGAATAAGAAAATGGATTCCTTGGATAGAGCGGATCAGCGGAATTCTTTTGATAGCGATAGGAATATTGCTTTTGTCAGGTTCATTCACTCTGTTGTCTTCAGTATTTGGTGGAAGTATTGGATCTGATGGGATATAGAGGATATACCTGACTAATGCGCCATGATGATTCGTAGTCCATAGGAAACGCACGGTATCGCCGAGTCATTATCCAGACCAAGTAGTCTTGTAATGAAAATACAGAATATAAATTTCCACCTTCTGAACTGGAATTGAGATAAGGGAATGGTATATTCTCCATATTCTTGCCATAATATATTTATGTAATCACTGTACCTATCTAGCCATGCGCAGGTCTAGTATTCTCTCTTTGCTGTTGATTACAATCCTTTCCTTTGGCTTGATTTTCTCATCAAAGGCTGCATATGCTCACAATTTTGGTTCAGATGAGAGTGCATTATACCTTGCCAAAGTGCAGGAGGTTCCTATTGAGGCTCATTATATCCAGTCTGATATTGGTAACGCGACATTGGTAAGATGGCATGTTGACAAGATAGGAGAATATTGGACCTCATATGACAATTCACAAATTGCAGAAAGAAACCAGCTACTGGCCAAAGAAATAACTGGATCTATCGCTAACCTCACAAGCGAAGCTACCAAGACGAACCCTGACCCTGCCTTGGTTAAGCAAATAGTTGATAACTTGGATGGATATATAGCAGAATCTGTATCTGTCAGGATAGACCAACAAAAGCTGCAAAACCTCTCTGTTAGCGCATTGGCAATCAAAGCTGTAACCGACGAGATAATGAATGATTATGGCAACGCTACGGGAAGTGGATCGAGTATGTCTTCTATGTCCATGTCATCAGGCGGCAGCATGGGCAGTATGTCGTCTATGTCCAACAGTAGTAATCAACAGCCTGCCTCAATGATTGTCAACATTGCAGCATACCAGAGCACACAAGGACTAGCTACTGCGGCGCAGAATATGTGGAATGACCTGAAGGCAAAGACTCCTTCAAATGCATCTTCAACGGCGATCAGTAACTTGGACAAAGGGTTTATCCAACTTGAACAGTATGTAGACAACAAAGCTTCCAATGACCAAGTTATGGGCGTTATCCATGGCGTAATACATTCAAATTTGCAGATTGCATATGGCTTGCAAGTAGCGCCAGAATTTCCAGCACCATTACTTCTTACGGTAGTATCTGTTGCTGGAGTCATTGCGGTAGCGAGATTTAGACTAAAACATTGGAGGAAAGATACGAATATCTAGTTGGCCTTGGAAAGTATTGGTAAATCAACTGTTTGATTTATTTCATGGACTCATATTTAACAGATCCTCAAGGAAGCTTGTAGTGCGTTCTACGAACGTACCGGAAATAATAATAACAATAGTAGAACTTGATATTTAGCCTTGTTCATCAATCTGTATCAGGGGAGATGCCTGCTCCTCTAATACAGAAGATGCGATCATATCATTTAGTTCGAGCTTTTATATTGATTGCTAGGCATTGGCCAGCCCGCTTTCTCGAGAATGTACTAACAAACACAATGTTGTGAGTAGGAGAGGGTAAAATGCGACGAGTAATACATATTCGATGGATGTACTAGTATTTTAGGAAAGGTCAAATATGTTGTTGACCTGATTAATTTTGGCGTAATGTTTGGCCACAAATCTCTAACGAAGGTTTCACTTAGTATTACACTTTCTTCAATCCTCTTGGTATCTATACTGTTTATGTTGCCAGGCATTCCAAAGTCATTTGCCCATGCTTATATTGTTAAAAGTGACCCTGCTGATTCTCAAACCCTAAGCTCGCCACCTTCAAGAGTTGTCGCTTATTTCAGCGACCCCATAGACATACGATACAGCACAATGAAAGTCCTCGATCCTTCAGGCAAGCAGGTAGACAATAAAGACCCTGCATATCTAAATGGGGACCAAACGACTCTGACAGTAACACTTCCTCCTGGCCTCAAGAATGGAGTTTATACTGTTTCAGCAAAAGTGCTTGATTCGACTGATGGTCACGTAACAGAAAATGCATTTGTATTTGGCATTGGCGTTGCTCCTCCCAGTACCAGCGGTCAAACTGCTTCGTCTGCACAGCTTCAGATACCAGAAGCCGCAGCAAGATTTCCTGCACTAGTTGGACAGACACTTATCGTCGGAGCAGCCTTTGCAGCGCTTTGGTTATGGAGTCCTATATCAAAGATAGGCTGGCTTAATGAAGGCATTTCACAGGCCAAGGCCAGAATGGACTCCCGTCTGATAAAGCTGATGGTGATAGGTTCCATAATTCTTTTGGCTTCCGGATTTGGCATGATAGTCGTTCAGGCTAATTCAATAGATGCAGGCATAGGGGACGCAATTCTCACAAAGTTTGGAAATGTATGGGTCGTAAGAATGGTTCAATCAGCTATACTCTTTGCAATCTCTATCGGCATGTACAACAGGATGAGGAAAAGATCTACTTCAGGTGGTCAAAATCAACAACCACTTTTAGCTAAGGTAGAACTGGCAGCCCTTCTTGTCATCGGCGTGGCGGTACTTGCTACTACGACATTGATAAGCCACGGCGCAGCCCTTGGACAGCCTCTACCTGTAGCACTCGACTTTGTCCATAACATTGTAGCTTCTGTCTGGATAGGCGGAATAATCTACCTTGCATTTGTAGTGGTGCCGGGGTTGAAGTGGATGCTGGAAGTCTCAAAGACCAATCATCCCGATCAAACAACTGCTTCTGCTCTCTCAATTCTAATTCCTAGGTTTTCAATCATCGTATTAACGATACTTGGACTTATAGTAATTACCGGTCCATTTCTCCTCTATACTATAGAGCCAAATCTTGACCTTACAGTATCGTCATTATATGGGAAGGCTCTGATGGCAAAGCTGATTCTCGCTGGAGGAATGGCTGCACTTGGCGGATATAACCAGAGAATCATTCACAGGCAGGCACTTAGAGCCACACTCCTAGCTGTTGGAACCGGAGGAGAAACAATAGAAGGCAGAAATGGCAATGATAACAGCAATAACTATCTGGCAGGAAACGGAAATCCTAAGAATAATAACGTAAAAACTGTCATGAATAAATTTGGCAAAAGCACAAAAATAGAGGCCGGTCTTGGCATAGGTCTACTTGTGGCTGTTGCTGTACTTGTAAATACTGGCACTCCTGCAAGCGAGTTCCAAAAGCAGATCCAGCAAAGCGCATTAAATCAGAATCAGACAAGCTTGGCAACAAGTCTAGCAAATCAACCCTTTCAAGAAACTAGGTTTGCAGACAACAATACTAGGGTGATACTCACAATTGATCCCTATGTCCCTGGAAGCAATAACTTTACAATTTCGTTTCTGGATCAGAACAGAAATCATATAGATATGAAGTCTGTACAGTTAAGATATACTCAGGTAGAGCAGAATATCGGACCGATAATAGTGAATGCAAAACCTGCCTCTTCAGGCAGCTTCTCCGCTAACGCAGCATTTGGCCTTTCTGGGCACTGGACTCTCAGAGTTGAAGGAGTGCCTAACAAGGCAAATGCAACCAGCATTATTGCAACTTATGACGACCTATTTGTCAAACCAAAACCGGACCAGCTGACAATCAACATACAGGAATTCAGGTTGCCTGATAACCAGAGCCTACCATTATACCCTATCTATGACGGCAGCAGAAATGCGATCTGGGTAGGTGATAGCAGACCCGGCGGGCAGCTGTGGGAGTTTAATATTAACTCAAGCAAATTTATCGAGCACAAAGTTGAGGGTACGGGCCATGTTGCTCTGACAGCGATGGATTCTAGCAACAATGTATGGTTTATCGATGAGATCGGGAGACATCTTGGATATTATGATCCAAATTCTAACAGGACACAGCTTTATCAAGTTCCAAAGAATGATGTACCCTCAGGTATTGCATTTGATAATCAGAATAACAGCATATGGATTACATCGACACTCTCAAACGACATATTCAATTTCAATACTCAGACAGGTAGTTTTAGCAATCCCATAAAGCTTCCCGGCTCTAATGCACAGCCGTTCAGTATTGCCGTGGATAAAAATTCCGGCCAAATATGGGTGTTAGATGAAGCAGGCAAGATAGCTAACATTGACCCTACAAATCACTACAATGTTACCGAGTATGGCCCATCAGGTAACACAACGCTTGCAACACCCACTGCCCTGCTGATTGATCCTGATACAGGAGATATTTACATCTCTGAACATGAGGGCCGCGCGATATCCGTTTTTAGCCCACTATTGAAGACATTCAGAGAAATCCCACTTGATCAGGATCCTCAAAACCTGCCTTTTGGGTTGGCTATGGACAAGAATCACTTCTTGTGGGTTGCCCAGCATACCTTGAACAAGATAGCAGTAGTCGATCCGAGAACCGGCGCATTTAAGGAGGCTGATATTCCTCTTGGCGCAACCCAGACTCAATGGTTAACATCAGACTCACAGGGAGATATCTGGCTGGCAGAGCAGAGAGGTGCAGCTCTCGGTCTTGCTACAACAGTAGTATCTCCAGCACCTCTGGCTGCAAATAACAACGGTGCAAACCAGACCGCAAACTCTGGAATATTTCAGCTTGGTGTTAGCTTTGCAGACATTGTTGGCCCATCAGTTGCTGCAGGGGTAATAGCCTGCGCTGTCCTGTTCTCGCAAAGTATCTTGAACCTAAACCAGAGTATAAGACAGGTAAAGAGAAATGGATTGGGTTACAGTAACGACTCTGACTTTCAGAGAAGGCGCTAGTGAAGATAAGGAAGTTTGGGGAATGTTTTTCCCGAACAAAAGCCTTTTCTCTTTTTCGGCGACCACTCTTTAATTGTCACGTCAGGTAATAACCTCCTCAAGCCGACCAGTCTTGACAGCCATCTTGACTTCCCTAGCAATCCTTCTTCCCATACTCATCGGCTCGTCATAAATAAGCCCAGAATACGGTGAGCCATCGATATACAGGTTAGTTCCCGCCACAATTCTTGCCGAGAATTCAAACGTTGTGAACTTGCCTTCTCTGTCATAGACACCTTCAAGGCAGAATGGCCCGGGCATGCCTGGCGGCACAAGCTTCCTTGCCGCTTGTACAAATTTTTCGCCCATCTTGTATACTTCGTCAAGAAGCGACTCTCTCAAGACAAGAGGGATATTGCCTACCACGTTATAGGAGGGCTCGACGCCTGAGCCCAGCTGCTGTTTTGCGGGAATCCTGCCTATGCCGTCTACATCTGATTCATATCTTCTGTCTATGCCCATAAGCTCAAGCCTGCCTGAGATAGGAGAGTAAAAGTACTGCAGGTAGACTGGCACCCCTGAGATGTATTCCTGTATATACAGATCGTCTTCGCTGACTATGGACTTGTTTTCAATTAACTTTCTTGCGCCCTCTTCAAAGGTCTCGCGGTTCCATGCAAGGAAATACCCTCGTCCTCCTGCAGCTCCGTGCAGCTTGACGATGCAAAGCTTGTCTACTTTGTCCTTTGAGGCCACAGCTCGAGGAGTTGCAAGACCTGATTCATTCATGAGCTTTTCCTTCAAGTTTCTGTCAGCCTCCCACCTCAATATCCACTTGTTTCCAAAAATCGGCGTCGCAATTTTCTCAATATCCTGGCTTTTCATCTGTGCAATCAGGGTGCCGTGGGGGACTATGATGGAATTAGCCTGCTCAAGGTATCGCCTGCATCTATCACCAACAACTTCGTCAAACCTGTCAACAGGGAGCATCTCGTCAATAAATGGAAAGCGCCTGTAGAGGTCAAGCCGACGCTTTTCGCATACAAGGAGGGTTCTGAAACCTTCATCCTTTGCCCCCTTGAGCACCTGCAGGGCGCAGTGAGAACCAAGAGTAGCTATAGAATGGACAGTTTTCTTGCTTGACTTTGCTTTAGCCAACGCACCAAACTGATACCAAAGGTGTTATAAATTAAATTGTGCAGAAATCGTGGAAACGAATTAAACAAAATGAAAAGGAAAGGAGAGGAGAGGAAGGGAAAGAAGAGAAGAGAAGAGAAAAAGGAGTCTTAATTAACCAATTAATATGTGACCCTGCGACAACTGTCATGCAAGAAGCGCAAGGCAGCGATCACAGAGCTGAGCATACTGCCGAGCATGCTTTCATAGGCTCGCTTCAGAAATTGCTGGGCCAGACATTGCAAGTGAGGAAGGTTGAACACAACAGGTCAGGCAATACCGCGTTTATTGTTCTTCCTCAGCTAGATCCTGATATTGTGGCAAGAGCAGAATCAGATGTAAACTCGCTGATCTCCGAAGGAAGAGCGATTGTAGAGCATTCTTTTCAATCAATGGCTGATGCAAAACAGAAATTTCCAAATCTTCGAGCAAATGAGGAGAGGATAACTGGACAAGTAAGGGTTATTGAAATCAAAGGACACGACGCTGCAGCGTGTGCAATGCAGCATGCCAACAACCTTGCAGAATGTGTTTTCTTCCTTGTGACCAGAATTTCAAAAAGCGGTAGCGAGTATGAAGTTGACTTCCTAACTGGGGACTGTGCAAAACAGGCAGCAATAGACCTGTCTGTAAAATTGCTAAATGTTTGCCGAGAAATTGGAGCAAATGTAAACACAGCAGAAAATACAGCCAGAAAACTAAAGGCCGAGAACGAAAGTAATTTTCGCAAACTAAAAGCATTGACTAGAGAGAGGCTTGAGGCCATAAAGGCCGAGACGGTGGGAGCAGACCAAAATGGCAATCCATTGTTTCAGGTCTACAAAGGAGTCTTCACCAACTTGGCAGATGACACAATCAGAGAATTTACTGGCGAGAAAATACAGAATGCAGGCGCAGTAGTCATATTGGCAAACTTGGATGACAGCACAGGCAGAACTAGCATAGTGTTTGCACGAAACGAAAAATCTAGAGGGTTTGATTGTGCCTCGCTGCTCAGGGGATTGGGGCCAATGGTAAAGGGCGGAGGCAAGCCCAATTTTGTCACTGGGACGGCCGAGAGGCAATACGCCCAGCAGATAGTGGATGTCCTTTCAGATGCTGTGTCCAAGACCAAGACAAGGCTTCCATGAGCGTTCCTCTGCTCTTACTCTTGCTCTTTTATCAAAGGTTAAATTATGCTCTCAAGTACAGACGCCCACTACATCGGTTGTAAAGGCATTGGGTGACCTATTGCAGGAAGAAGAGCTTGGCCAGTGGAGGAGAACACACTATTCGTCAGAGATAAACCCATCAGCCTCTGACAGCGAGGTGCTGGCAATGGGATGGGTTTCAGGTGTCAGAGATCACGGCAATATTCGATTTGTCATGCTGAGAGATATGCGCGGCGAAATCCAGATCACTGCAAAACGTGGTGAATGCAGCGATAGGGTCTTTGATATGATAAAGGAAGTCAAAGAACATACGTCGCTTGGGGTCAGAGGCAAGGTGAGATCCCAGCAAAAAGCGCCAAACGGAGCTGAAATAGTGCCCCTTGAGCTCAAGGCGTTTTCGGTGTCAAAAAAGGCTGCGCCGTTTCTCATACAGGGCAAGACCTCATCTGTTGGTATCGATACAAGACTTGACCTGCGAGCAGTCGACCTGCGGCGCATTTCTCTTTCAACAATATTTCGCATCCGCCAGACTGCTCTCAATGCCATAAGGGAGTTTCTTGCAAGGCAGCAATTTATTGAAGTCAACACGCCAAAAATGATAGCTACAGCCACTGAAGGCGGTGCTGCGCTTTTTCCCATATTCTACTATGACAGGGAAGCCTTTCTGGCGCAGAGCCCGCAGCTTTACAAAGAGCAGCTTACGATGGCATTTGAAAATGTGTTTGAGATCGGGCCAATATTCAGAGCAGAGCCTTCGCGCACAAACAGACACCTGTCGGAGGCAACCTCTGTAGATGTTGAAAAAGCGTTTGTGGACTATGGAGACGTAATTGCCCTGCTTGAGCGCATGGTGCTTCATATAGTTGATTCAGTCAAGGAAAAAAACAGAGACGAAATCAAGTCACTTGAGCTAAAGATTCCAACAGTTGAACTTCCATTTCCAAAATACACTTATTCTGACCTTATAGAACGGCTCCAAGAAGCTGGCGAGCGGATTCACTGGGGAGACGACATATCACCTCAGGTGATGAAAGGATTGCAGGATGAAAGAACCAATGGATTTTACTTTATCACCGACTGGCCTGCCTCAGTCAAGCCATTCTACGTAAAGCCAAAATCAGACTCTGCAGAGGAGAGAATATCAGAATCTTTTGACCTTATGTACGGCTCACTTGAGCTGTCATCTGGCAGCACCAGAATAAACAGAAAAGACCAGCTTGTGGCCAGGATGGCAAAGCAAGGGCTCAAGCCGGAGGCATTTGACTACCACCTCAGAGTATTTGATTATGGCGTTCCGCCGCACGCTGGGTTTGGCCTTGGGATGGAGCGCCTGCTCATGGCAATTACCGGGACTGAAAATATACGGGACACTACCCTGTACCCGCGGGATATTGACAGGCTAGCACCATAACCCGGCGATGAGGTATTTAAGTGCGGTCAGCTGTAGGGTTACAGGAAAAGAGAGATAGAGATTTTGGTTACCAAAGAACAGGTAAAGCACTTGGGCTGGCTTTCCCGGCTAGAATTATCTGATCAAGAGCTTGACAGGTATACTGCTCAGATCGAGGAGATAATCCGGTATCTGGACAAGCTTGACAGCATTCCGCTTGAAGACATTGAACCTATTTACATTACCAAAAAATTTACCGATCTTAGAAAAGACAAAGCCGAGCTGTTTTCCAGCAACCCATTGGGGACAAAGTACAGAAAGAATGGGTTTGTAAAAGGCCCCCGAATGGCATAAACTGCATTTACAGTGAGAAAAATAAGGAAGGAGAAAAGAAGAGCAAGACAGCGGGTGCAAAACAAAAATTGGGAGACCTGTACAGACTGACTGCCTCACAGATAACATCTGGCGTCAGAAATAGAGATTTTTCAGCAGAAGAGTACATCTGCGAAATCCTGGACAGAATAGAAAAAGTCGAGCCAAAAGTAAATGCATTTGTTACAGTCAACAAAGAACAAGCCCTGAATCAGGCTCGCATTCTTGACCGCTGGATACGGGACGGAGGAAATGTCGGCCCGCTTGCTGGCGTTGCAGTGAGTATCAAAGACAACATCTGCACAAAGGGTATCCGCACAACCTGCGGCTCAAATATGCTGCGAGAGTACGTGCCACCATATGACGCAACTGTAGTTACAAAGTTGCAGAACAGCGGCGCGATAATTGTCGGCAAGACAAACCTTGACGAATTTGCAATGGGCTCTACAACAGAATTTAGCGCCTATGGGCCCACCAGAAACCCCTGGGACATCAGCCGGGTTCCCGGAGGCTCATCGGGAGGAAGCGCTGCAAGTGTCGCGGCACAAGAATGTGCCGTGTCTCTGGGTTCGGATACTGGTGGCTCTGTCAGATGCCCGGCAAGCTTTTGTTCGATAGTGGGAATCAAGCCCACATACGGGCTTGTAAGCAGGTATGGGCTCGTCTCGTATGCAAACAGCCTTGAACAGATATCACCCATGGGCAGGACTGTTTCAGATGCAGCCCTTGTACTGGATTTAATTTCAGGCCCTGACGAAAAAGACCACACTACTACGGCAACGCCTGCCATCCGGACAACTGGCGGAGATATAGGCACAGGCGCAGATGCAGATAAGCGCGGGCTGCGCGTGGGACTGATAAAAGAACTGACTGCCGGGGCAGATGCAGAGGTTTCCAGAATAGTTTATGGCGCTTTTGACCTGCTTTCAAGCCATGATTGCAGCTGCACCGAAGTTTCGCTGAATGCCGTGGATTATGCTCTTGCGTCCTATTATACCATAGCAACGGCTGAGGCAAGCAGCAATCTGGCAAGGTATGACAATCTGCGCTATGGGTTTGACATGGATCCCGAAGGATATGAATGGAATACTTATTTTGCCAAGGCCAGAAGCAATTTCGGTCCAGAGGCAAAAAGGAGGATTATTGTCGGCTCGTATGTGCTCTCGTCAGGGTATTATGGCAAATATTACCTCAAGGCGCAGAAGGTGAGGGCTCTGCTAAAGCAGGAGCTCAAGTCGCTGTACAAGGATTATGATGTGCTGATTGCTCCGACTATGCCTATCCTTCCATTCAAGATAGGCGAGAGAGTAGAGGATCCGCTCAAGATGTACCTTGCAGACGTCGATACTGTCATTGCTAACTTGGCCGGCATTCCTGCAATGTCGGTGCCGGCAGGATTCAGTGCCGGGTTTGGAGTAGGGGTGCAGATAATGGCTGATGAATTTAAGGAGCAGACTATGCTGCAAGCCGCTCAAATCGTCGAAAGCGGCGCAGGGGTCAACAGGAGTCCGGATCTGTAATGGCGGCAGCAAGAAATGACGGCTGGATGGTCAAGATAGGCCTTGAAATCCACTGCCAGCTTACCGGATTGAAGAGCAAGCTCTTCTGCCAGTGCAGCTCAGACTATAGGGGCATGGAGCCAAATGCCAATACCTGTCCAGTCTGCGCAGGCCTGCCAGGCACACTTCCGCTCTTAAATGAAAAGGCTGTCGAACTTGCGGGAATGATATCACTTGCTTTTGGGTGCAAAATACCCGACAGGATCATGTTTTACAGAAAGAACTACTTTTACCCTGACCTGCCAAAGGATTTCCAGATTACTCAGTACAACGCATACGGGGTTTCAAGTATCGGCGCAGAAGGAAAGCTAGAATACATTCCTGGCGCCGGCTCTGGCGCAGACACGGGCGGCAAGACAGCTCGCATCAGGCGTGTCCAGCTGGAAGAGGATCCTGGCAGGCTAGTCTATGAAACTGGCAGCATGGAATCAAGCCCGTTTGCACTAATAGACTACAACAGGGCAGGAATGCCTCTGGTAGAAATAGTCACAGAACCGGATTTCATCGATCCAAGAGATGTCAGAATATTTCTCAACAAGATAACGTCAATAGTGGAGCATCTGGGGGCATGCGACACCAGTTTGGAAGGCTCTGTCAGGTGTGACGCAAACGTCTCTGTCAGAGGTGGCAACAGAGTTGAAATAAAAAATGTAAGTTCATTTAAAGAGGTAGAAAAGGCCCTTACATACGAGATAGCCCGGCAAAAGGCAAAATCAGACAGAGAAATACAAGTCAGGTCAGAAACCCGCCACTGGGATGACGCAAGAAAGGTCACAAAAGAATCAAGAACAAAAGAAGAAGAGCAGGACTATAGATACTTCCCCGAGCCGGATATCCCATCCATTGCACTCGGGCAGGAGTTTCTGTCAGCCATACAAAGCCTGACCCCTGAACTCCCAGATGATAGGAAGGCTCGCTTCGTATCGTCATATGGGCTATCGCCCCATGTTGCGCAGGTTCTTATAGATAACAAGCAGCTGGCAGACTTTTTTGAATCCTGTGCCAAGATCAACAGGTCGCCAAAAGAGATTGCAAATCTGATAGTTACTGACCTTATGGGCCTTGTTGGTGACGATAAAAAAGACAGCGGAGCAATCTTTGCGGGACTCAAAATAAGGCCAGCCCATATTGCAGAGCTTGCCGGCCTGGTTGACAGGGGTGTTATCAACAGAAACACTGCCAAACAGATACTGGGACAGATAGTAAAGACAGGAGAAATGCCGTCAGAAGTTGCGAACAAGACCGGAGCGTCAATGATACAGGATGCTGACAGTCTGTCAAAAGCAGTGCAAGAGGTATTTCGCTCGGAGCAGGCGGCAGTTCAGGATGCGAAAAAGAATCCTAATGCTTCCAACTTTTTGCTTGGCAAGGTAATGCAGCTTACAAAGGGAAGAGCAAGCCCAAAGGCTGCACTTGAACTGATAAACAAAAAACTAAAAGAAGAGCAAGCCAGGCCTGACTGATGTTCACTGTCACTATCACTGTCCCATAGAGGCAGGGAAATTGCCGAGCAGATAACTCTGATGTTGATGGTAATGGTGATGGATTACAATTATCACTCTATCTCTTATGCATTTTTAACAAACAAAGAATATGATGTTACCTGAAATTTGTCCTTCTGTGAGTCTTCAACAATTGTATATAGCGTATAGACACCTTCAGTCTGCATTATTCTGCCAAGGTCAAAACTGATGTCTGCATGCTGGCCATCCTGAACCCACCTGTCGGCTACGATCAAAGTATAGTTTGATGGGCGGTTATAGTAAAAGCCAATCGGCAGAGGCTTTTCTACCACCGCAACCAGCCTGCCCTGGTCATATGATGTTCTGTCCTTGTTCTCCTGGTATACTTGCGGCGACGGCCACTGGTCGTAAAATACATCCACTGCAAGGATCGTCCCGGCAGTGATGCTTCCGCTAATATGCATTGTTCTGGTATTTTTGCCCTGGTAGTCTTCTGTTATCGGTCTATCAAACTTGATATAGTTGTTCTCAAAATTCTGCACAAGGGCAAAGTAATAGTCATTGTATGCAATTCCTATGCTGACATCTGTATGGCTTTTTTCAAGGATGTTGTCACGGTGACCGTTGTTGCAGCAGGCACTGTCGTTATACATAAACATCCACTCGCCGTCGTCTATTGCCTTGTAGGGGTCGACCTTTGTGCAGAATAGCATCCCGCTTACGCACTGGTCATATTCTGCACCTTCAAAACCTTCTTCATAGACGTTCTGCTGCACAGCACCTGTGCCGTTATAGATGGTATATCTCATGTACGGTTTCATACCATCAGTAGTCCAGTGTGATATCTGCCTTGAACTTAACATATCTTCAGCATGCGCCTGTGCTGCTCTATTTGGGCTGAGGTTGACAGGTGGCAGGCCGTATTTGGCCCTGTCTTGATTTATCTTCAGCAAGGCGTGCTGCACCAGTTGGTCAAGTGTCAGGTCCGAACTGGCCTGATTTGAAACCACATTTGGAGCAGAAGGCGCAAAGGGTATTGTATGTGGTGCTGGCGTGACTGCAAAGAAGTTGCTCCAGCCGGGGAACATAAGCCAGCTGAAAATAACTGCTGCAAATATGGCTATTCCAATTAGAATGCCCATGGCCACTTTTATCGAATTTCTACTACCTGTTTTGCGATAAAGGTCAGGGCTAGGGCTGGAGCTGGCGTTGGAGTTTAGGTTATGGTTAGGGTTAGCAGCTCCACACCGCGGACAGCTTTGCATAAACGAGCTGAATCTGTTTCCGCAGCCTGTGCAATCTATCCAAGAGTTGGCCATTGTATTTTTGTCTGCCTACTAAAGATGACGATGTATTATTGTATCCATATCATGAACTAGGAGCTTTTTTCTTTTGTGTTTGTATATTCTATCTATCTGCTTTTTTTATTTTTATTTTTTATTATTTGTCCTGTTCTGTCCCTCAGCCTTGTCGTTTGCTGCTGAACCTTTTGACTGTCCGCTTACCATCCGCTCCAGATGCTGCACTACTATTGGCAGAAAAGCTCCTACATCTGTGACGATGCCTATCGCCTGCGTGGTTCCCCTGTCAAGTAGCTTTGTCACTACTGGCTGGCTGATGTCTACAGCCACAACCTTGACAGAAGCAGGCAGCATGTTCCCGACTGCTATAGAGTGAAGCATAGTAGAGAACATGAGTACCATCTTTGCATCCTTGAGCACCTGCTTGTATTTTCTTTGTGCTTCTACCACATCTGTAACGACATCTGGAATGGGGCCATCGTCTCTTAATGAGCCGGCAAGAACAAATGGAATGCCCCTGGTGATGCATTCATACATGACCCCTTTTTTGAGCACTTTTTTTTCAACCATGGCCTTCAAAGAGCCGTGCTTGAAGACCTCATTGATCGCCTGCATGTGGTTTCTGTGACCCCTCACTGCAAGCGTGCCGTCTATTACATTCATCCCAAGCGATGTGCCCAGAAGGGCATTTTCTACGTCATGAACCGCTATTGCATTGCCTGCAAGCAGACCATCGACAAAGCCCATTCGTATGAGCTTGGCTAGTGCATCCGAAGCGCCAGAATGGACAAGTACAGGACCTGAGACCACGATTATCTTGCCGCCATCCTTCTTTGTCCTGTAAATATCGCCAGCAACCTTGCTTGCTATCTGCTGAGTTGGTCTTTCGCTTGAGCTGGCACTGCTCATAAACTGGAATATATCCACGCCCTCTCTGGGGCGCTCCTGCGGAATTATCCTCACTCCGCGCTCGCCTACGACTATCATGTCGCCTTTCCGTATATCACGGATCATCTTGCATTCAGCCAGCTTGTTCTTTGTATCAACCACAATGCATTTGTCCATCATCATGTTTTCAACATCGATCCAGGAGCCTCTGTAGTAAACCTGGGTGGCATTGTTTGTAGTGCTGTAAAAATCGTCAGGCATCACCATGTCTTTTGGCGCCGGCTCAAGTCGTGCTTCCTGAATTAAGACTGGCTGCGCGCCCTCTCTGTATACGGATTCTAGCAGATCCTCCAGATGCTGCCTATTCTTACCTGTTATCAAAAGCCGGGCATAGCTTGGATCTCCTTTTTTCTTTCCGACAGTAAACTCTAGAACCTGAAAGTCGCCCTTGAGATCCATGACAATATCAAAGATCCTAGTAAGGATCATGGAGTCAATGAGGTGCCCTCTTACCTCGATTTCTTGCTCATGCCTGGCTGTCAATTGGAGACAGTACCTCTCTATGTATAATAAGCTTATATTATATTGGCAGCACGAGCTTGCCAAGGTATTCTTGCATATTCTGCTCTTTTCTTATTCTTGCAAGAATCTCATTCTTGACATCTTCAGTGAACCATTGCGCTATTGATTTTGCAGTGCCCTTGCTATCACAAAAGGCGATCATGTAACCACTAGGCTCTTTTACGACAGCATACAGTGTCTCCTCGCCTACAGGCTCCCAGTTGTTTGTCTTGTTGTCCCTCAACGCCAGTGCCGGCATTGCATGACCAGTATATCTGCTCAAAAGTTCCTGGGCTGCCCTGACCCGCTTTTCGCCTATCTTGAGTGCCGTAAAATACTGCATCGCCCTATCTGCCTCTTCCTTATCTCTATCTCCATCTCTATCTGTATAGACCTATCTATCCATCTATCTGTATTCCACTTTAAAGTGTTGATCGAGAATATCAATCAAGAGCCTGTCTAGCGTTTCCTGTCCTACCCTACCATTTTTGCCTGCACTTGAAATTGCCTTTTTGGCAGAATTGAAAAACTGCCATAGCAATTTGGCAGCATAGTCTTGCCTGGCGTATTGTGCAGCCTGCATGGCCATTTCAAATTTATCAATTGCATGTACAAGTCTGGCAACAGGAGTTCTGTTTGCTACGTATTCCTGCCAGATTTTTTCATACTGTGAGCGGATTGCTGGAGCAAGTCCGGAAAGAATAGCTTTCATTGCTCTGTGCTCAATTGCCAGCTTGTCTGGTCCTCTTAGCTCCTCGGGCATGTAATCACCGGTAAGTGACTCTGCCATATCATGCAAGATCGCCATTTTCAATGTCTTCTCGGTATCAAGCCCTGCCATATCTGCAAGCACCATTGCGGCAGTGCACATGGAAAATGTATGGTCTGCTACCGACTCCGGGGTTGTAACGCCTGCCTTTTCAATCCAACCAGCTCTGTTCACTGACTTGAGCTGTATTGCTGCTTTGAAAAAGCTGGCAAGCCCTGCTATATCCTTCTGTCCTGATTTGAGCTGGCTATGCTTGCGTTTTCGTGCAGCCCGCACCTTTTTTCCTGCTGTGGCGTTTTTTACTTTTACTTTTTCTTTTTCTTTTACTCTACGAGCCAACCCTCTTGCAGCAGACCTTTGGTACAGGCATTCTTATCCTTTTGGGCTTTTTGTTGCGCTTTGGCCTGACGACCTGCCAAACCCTGGCTTGCATCAGGGCTAAAGTAAGACAGAGCAAGGAAAAGTAAAGTATCATCCGGATCGACTGCTGATACTCCTCAATGCCAGGCAGTATCTGGCATTCCGGCGCGCTTGTTAGCCAGCCTTGCAGCCATGAAAAGAAAGTCTGAAAGCCTGTTGAGGTAAATGATTACTGCAGGATTTATCTTCTCGCTCTTTGAAAGTGCAACTACGCTCGCTTCTGCCCTTCTGGCAATACTTCTGCTCTGGTGCAGGACAGAAGATCCGACACTTCCGCCTGGAAGTATAAAAAATGTAATGGGCCCCACTTCACTTTCAAATCTATCTATGATGGGCTCCAGTGCAGATGCCATCTTCTCGTCCACCCTCGGGGTCTTGCTTTTGGCCCTGGATCCGTCGCCAAAGCCTGGGTCTGCAAGGTCGGAGCCAACAACAAACAAGTCGTTTTGAATCTGTATCAGAACATCAACAATGTCATTAAACATGCCTGCATTCTCTGAGGAACTGGTCTTGTTACTGTCATGCTCTGTCCCGACCTGTTTCAAAATAGAAATTGCCAACCCTATGCTGGAATTCAGCTCGTCAACCGCGCCGTATGCAATAATCCTTGGATTGTCCTTTGAAACACGCTTGCCTCCAATCAGGCCTGTTTCTCCCTTGTCGCCGGTTTTGGTATAGATCTTTATTGCCAGCTCACTCCTGCAAGCAGGTTAAAAGCCGCATGCAAATAAATCCGTTCTTGCTCAGGATACTGTATTCATTCACCCATTCATTTATTCTGGTACAAGCAAGGTCAACCTTACTTCCCAAAGATACTCGCCTCTACAGGAACCCTTTATTTCTGATACCTTGTTGAGAAATCGACATAAATAGCGCTAGTTCTATGCTATGGGTAATGAAAAAGCTAATGATTGTGGACGACGAGCCGGATATTACTGCCGTGCTGAAAAGAGGCCTAGAACAGAACGGGTTCACAGTCGATGCATTTAACGATCCCCAGCAGGCCTTGTCTAAATTCAAGCCGGGGTATTATGATCTTCTCATTGTAGATGTGAGGATGCCCAAGCTTAATGGCTTTGATCTGTACAGGGCCCTGAAAAGAAAAGATGACAATGTGAAGGTATGTTTTCTAACCGCTTTTGAGATATATTACGATGAGTTCAGGAAGGTCTTTCCCAAACTTGATGTAAAGCATTTCATTAGAAAGCCAATCGGCATATCAGACCTTGTCAAGCAGATCAATGCTTCTATCGAATCGTAGGCAACTGACAAACAGCGACAGTATCAGTTTGGTTTAATCTGGTGTGGTTGCCTGATCTTTCCTTGTCCAAGCTCCTGTTATCTTTAATTTAGCGCACTGACAGAGCTGCACAGGTAATCCAATTTGTTTGTATTGTATGTTGCATCCAACAATCATGAAAAGAACAGGCTGGCTAGCTAGCTAAACAGATTCCGCAAGCTCCTAGGAGGTCAGATTCCCTCTCCTACTAGTAGTCGCCAGCTTCTAGCGGTTCAGGCGCGCAAAGAATAAACTCTCGCATTCACAGTGGCCGTCTATCCTCACTTGTCTGCCGCACCTTTGGCAGATAGAGAGGGGAATAGGCTGCTCGCCTTCTTCTAGTTCAAAAATTGTACTCATACAATATAATGGCAGCCGAGCCTAATAAAAATTTGTAGAAATGTGGCAAAAGAATGCGTAATTTAGTTATCAAGACATCTTTTACAATTTATAAATAATAAATAGATCACAAGGGCTAATTTCTTGACCGATGCTACCGTTAATAATATGATCTGCTCACTCATGGCATGGGCAGCAAAGACAAAGAGTATCGAAATCCAATTCCTACAGTAGATGTCATCATACCACGGGGAAGAGAGATCCTTATGGTGAGAAGAAAAAAAGATCCATTCAAGGGCCGCCTTGCTCTGCCAGGAGGTTTCATAGACTGGGGCGAGCCAGCGGAAAAAGCCGCTGTAAGAGAAGCAAAGGAAGAAACTTCGCTAGTAGTAGAGCCTGTGGATATTCTTGGAGTCTATTCAGACCCGAAACGGGACCCCAGGGGGCACATGATGACAACAGTGTTTGTAACAGTAGTCATTGGAGGAGAAGAAAAAGCAGGAGACGACTCTGCCAAGATAGAATGGATAGATCTGGATACTTTAGGCAAAAAGAAAGACAGCTTTGCGTTTGACCATGCACAGATAGTTTCAGACTATATCTCTTGGAAGAAAACAGGCAGAACATACTGGTCTTTTAGGGACAGAAATGCGGCTTGAGCCAATTAGGATATAGGCTAATGTCTTGAAAAGCATCTCCGGATTTAGGATAATCTGTCAAGCCATCATAGCATTTACTAATTATTCAAGGAAAGTCCTCTACACTTTTTAAAACCCTAAATTTTATTACTAGCCCGCCCTTGGCCGGTCAAATTATGATTATCATGCGCTTTATGCCACGCAAACTTGGTCTTCAGCAACTCTACTATCTGGCAAGTATCCTGCTACTTGTTGAAGCTGCAGGTGCCTACTATGACCTGAATTACCATATTCTAAATGTTGTAGATACGTTCTTCCAGCCAGCTCATCTGCTCATCTATTCTGCACTCGTGGGAATAACATTAACCGGTGCAGCTATTGCAGCTCTGTACAGAAAATACCCGCTGCTTCTCCTGTCAATCACTTCACTTTCAGCAGGCTATGGCGACATGCTGTGGCATACTGCGTTTGGCTTTGATGGCCTGCTATCTCCACCTCACGTTACGCTTGCATCATTGCAGCTGGGTATTGCTTACTATCTCTATACAAATATGAAAGAAGGAGATGATGCAGGAAAACGATCTGTAGCCTTAGCAGCTATATGGCTAGCCAGTCTGTTCATATGCCTCATGCTTGGAATTCCAGCAAGCAAGACCAAGTATTTTGATTTCAATCCGCCTCCAGCTGTGGCAATAGCTGTAGGGGCGTTTGCAATGCCTTTTGTATCTACAATGGTAATGAAGCATTGCAGGTCTTTTCTTACTTTGGCCATTTACGCTGCGATAATTATTCCAACTTGCATGATTTACAACCACTACAATACGTTTGAGCTACCTATCTTTTTGATTGGGGTGGCAATACCTGCTTTGCTTATGCACAGAAACCAAAGAGATCTTGCCATCATATCTATTGGTGCACTTTCTATGGCCGTCTACCTGCCATTTGCACTGGATGTTATGGAATATGCAGTGCATGCAAAACCTATGTACATAAGCGATACATATCTTACGTTTGTGCGCGATTTGCAGTTAACTGCCATATTCGCGGCGGCTGGCGGAATGGTGGGATTATGGTCTCTGACCAGTAGTTTTGCCAAGCTTTTGGCCTTCACTCAATTCAGGTCGGCAAACCTGCATCATCCATAATTCTTTGGTGACGTACAAAATTGATAGCGATATCGTAGTAAATTCTCAGAACATATACTACTACTCTACCACAACGCAGCCTGCATTCAAAACAAATTATAAAGAAAACAAATCATGAAGGCACGCAGAAGGTAGACGCAAAAAGTCTGGCGCGAATTTATACATTGTTTTACAACTTGCATTCTTTCCTTCCTTCTCTATAGTTCTTTGTTACATGTCGTCTGCAGGAGAAACAACGTTCTGAAGATTTTCTGAAATTTTGTGCGAAGAGATCGTAAATATAGAATCTCCAGCCTTGGGCTCATAGCCATCAAGGTTGCATACTATTTTGTTATTTCTCACAAGCATAACGGCTTCGCTGATCGATAGTGAGCTGTCCTTTGGATCTCTATTGGTAGTCTCTTCAGGTAGCCTCTGCTCATACTGGCTGTCTATTTTAAATTCAGCCAAATACATGGTTTTCAGCTCACTGGTCAGAAATGTCCCGGCAACCTTGTCTGATGCCGCAGACAGGGCGAGGATCTGTGCTATTATGTCATAGACCGGGATTACGATATCGACGCCTACTGCCTTTGCAGACTCGACGATGTCTTTGTCTTGAGCAACCATCACTACCTTGATATCCTTGTTGAGCTTTTTTGCATTCATTGCCATCAAAAGGTTGTCTCCATCGTCTTCATACGTGCAGATAAGCGAGGATGCATTCTGTATCTTTATCTCATTTAATACCTCATACGCTGCCTCTGTGGGAGCATACACTGCAAGAAGACCTGCAGATTGCAAAGACTTGACAAGTGATACGTCCTTGACAATTATTACACGGTCCTCTATTTTCATTCTAGCCAGACCTTCAGCTACATACTTGCCCAGGTAGCTGTATCCTGCTACCACGACATGGCTCCTGAGCCTTGCAATTCTTCTCCTGACAAGCTGCTCCCTTAGTATATCCCTGCTTACGGCCGTTGTAACTGTGCTCTGGACAATAGATGCTGCAAGTCCAACACTTACGATAAACATGATTATCAGCAATACCTGCTCCGTGGGAACCATGTGCGTAATGTCTGGCGCGTAAATGCCAATGGTCGTAATTGTCGAAACAGAGCCAAGAAATGCTGTCAGTGCCGGCAGACCCTGAAAGTACATGAATATTATTGTACCAAAGCCAAACATCAGAGCAAGAAGTATTAACTGAACCCAAATGCGCTTGAGTATGGACAGCGGGCCGTAAAATAACAGATCAAAAAAGGATGTAAGCATTTGGCCTCAAAGACCTAAAGTAACTATAGCGTTGGTGCTTCTAGTATGGGCTGCATTGTTTGCCTGCTGTATTGTTTCTGCATCTGACCCAGTCATAGAGAAATTTACTCCATCTTGCTCAAAGATATCATAATTGGCTAATTTCTATCACCTCGATAATGGTTAATTCATGCTCCCATCCTGTCATTGCTGCTGTTCAGGTTAAGCATTCTTCTTTTTATCAGCTCGTCTTCGAATTTCAAAAGCGAGCTATGGTCTACCAGAGCGTAAAGCCTGTCGCCTTTTTCTATCTGGAATTGCTCTGGCAGGTTTGTCAGAACCTTGCCATTTCTTGAAACCATGACCACCGGAGCTATTTGATTCAGCTCCCAGAACCTTACTGGTTCAAGCTTGTCCACATTTGCTATTGCAAATTCTGCAATGTGCCGGGTTTTCAATGGACCGTTTACAAATACTGCCGAGATGGCGCTCGACGCTGTAGACATGGCAAGAATCTGCCCTGTTATTTCATATGGCGCTACAACAATATCTGCTCCACTTGCTAGCGCTGCTTCCTGATGATCTTTATCGTTTACCACTGTTATTGCCCTCAGACTGGGATTGATCTTCTTTGCGTTAAGTATTGCCAACATGTTGTCCCCATCGTCGTCTAGGGTGCATATTATGGAGGAGGCCCTGTCGGCTCCAGCTTCTTTTAACGATTGATACGAGCGGGATATCGGGGAAGCAATGGCAGGTATGCCACTTTTATGAAGCGATGGCGTCTTTGTCTCATCCCTGACAAGCACCACAAACTCTAGCTCCATATCTTTGAGCTTTTGCACAACATACATCCCGAGAAATCCATATCCCACCACAATAACATGCTTCTGCATCTTGGACAGGATATGCGCTATTAATTGCTCAGACATTGTAACTGCAGTTTAGGTTGGAGAAGAAAAAGATCATATAAGATTTATCTAACTTTTGCATTCATGTGCAATACATTGCATTCATGTTGCCGTATCGATTCGTGCTGCCTTAACTTTGCGCAAACTGCCTGATGGCCTTTTTTTGAATACTGCAATATACTCTATCTGACTTTTAGCGAATAGTAACAAATCCTTTCTTTATCTTAATCCTATAAAAAGACCCTGAAGTGAAATTAGTCGTTTTGCTCACAATATTGCCTAGCCTGCAGAATGGAATTGTCAGAATATTTTGTTGTTCGTTTATCTTTGCTAATCGAATGATAACCTGAAGATGACTGGACATTACAGTATATTGCAGATTTTATCAGAAATAATTTATACATCGCACCCTGAGTTTTTGTGTGAAAATAGATTTTCCAAGATTTACAGAACGACTGGGCTCTGTCAGCATTCATTGTGTCCAGAGAATCTATGAACTGGATTCTGGTATATCGAGAGGATTTCATTCTTCTCACAAGACTATCAAAAAGTTCGATTATAATGAAATGTCAAATATAATGCATGATTTAGCTATTGTTATTCCAATCAAAAATGAAAAGTTAAAACTATTGGAAGGCGTTTTGAGTGGAATACCAAATGAATGTCTTGTAATTATAATATCCAACAGCTCCAGAACTCCAAATGACAGGTATGCAATAGAGTCAGAAGCAGTAAGACAGGTTGGCAGATTTGTAGACAAGAACATAATAATGATTCACCAGAAGGATGAAGGGCTTGCAGCGACTTTTAAAAAAGTTGGATATTACTCTATTCTTGATGCGCAAGGCAACATAAGAGACGGCAAAGCTGAAGGCATGGTGATAGGCACGCTTTTGGCAAGAATGTACCACAAAGATTACGTGGGCTTTATAGATGGCGATAACTATGTTCCTGGCGCAGTAAATGAATACGTGAAAATATTTGCTGCAGGATTTGGCATGGCTACAACTCCTTTTAGCAACATAAGAATATCGTGGGTATACAAGCCGAAGGTAAAGGATAATTCTCTTTTCTTTCCCAAATGGGGAAGGGTATCTGAAGTTAGTAATCGGTACCTCAATTCCCTGCTTTCTTATATCACGGGATTTGAAACTGACGTGATTAAAACTGGCAACTCTGGAGAACATGCACTCTCAATGCCGCTTGCTGAGAGGCTGCATTATTCAACTGGGTATTCGGTTGAGCCTTACGAATTTATCGATATTTTAGAGAAATTTGGCGGCCTTTTGCCTGCCGACTTTCCTGAAGTTTTGGAAAAGGGAGTTGAGATATTCCAGATAGAAACTCGCAACCCCCACTTTCATGAAGACAAGGGACATTTACATCTGCTTGAGATGCTCAAGGCTTCCCTTGCAGGCGTTTACCATAGCAAAATATGTCCAAAACCTCTTGCTGAAGAGTTACGTGAGTATCTGATTGAAAGAATGGTCAAAGTTAACGAACACGTTGACAAAGAAAGACATGAAGATAGAGACAAGACAGAGGCAGAAGAAAAAATTAGCAAGAAAAAAGGTAAAATTCGACGCAACAATAATGGCTCACGCTTTGCAAATTATATCATAGACAGGCCGCTGTTGCTTGAGCCAATTCGCACTATTCCGGCATCTGAATTTGCAAAAGAGCTACGCCATAACACATCTACTCTTGTTTCCCATGGAATGAGGTAACGTTACAATTTCATCCCCGCCGGTGTATGCCTGTGACCGACGTGTGGATCGTATCACGTTTGTCTAAAAAAGATGCAGCCAATGTGATAAAGCAATCAGACTGGATTACTAAAGCAACTTTTGTGGAACTGTTCTGCTCGCTGCCTTTACAGATTTTGTGCTGATTTTGATAACTGATATGCGATATCAGGTGCTAAATTGGCCCAGATGTGAATAAGAGCAGCTCAGGTATCCGTCCATACTTTATCTACTGCAGCGAACCAAATTGCATTACTAGTCTGGCAAAAAGGTATGACGATGGAATTTACGCTCGGTTTAGAGGTAAATGAAGCCGGATCTATTGAAATATTTCAAAGCATCCAAGATGAATATTTGTCTCAGAAAATGTCGAGCAACTCGGGCAGGCATAAAGCACTGCTTTACCGCAGTTTATGCATATTGCCATGACCTTTACTTCCTTGCCACAACTTCTGCATGAAGTGATAGACGTATTTTTCAAATGGTATTGCATCAAACTACCTCAGGATTGATGCAGGAAGCTTTAGGAATTCAACTTCTAGTCCACGCTTGGTATCTAAATTCACAAGATATCTCTCGTCTGTTCGTAAAGGAAGCAAAGAAACTCTTTCATTTGAGCACATGTGGCACTCAATATTCTCAGGCTCAGATTCTGGACCAGGCATTGTTACGAAAATGGTCGCGCTCCAAAAACAGATATCACAAAATGCGAAATATCTCAGATTACTAACGCAATCATGCAATTGCAGGTTGTTCTTATAGTTCATGGTAGAGAAACAAGTGAACACGCCCTGATATTACTTAACTTCTAGGTGCAGAAAACGCGATATGTATGCAGAATTGAGCCATAACATGTTTGTTTATCTTGATTGACAGACAGATATTCTCTATATTGTTCCCAACAAAAGATATCTTCGTCATCTAGAATATTTATTTAGCCAAGAAAAAAGAAAGAAGAGAAGCTGGCAATCCTTGAAGATGCGCTGGTGTTCCAAATACTTGTACTAGCTATTCTACCTGTGGCAGCCCTCGCTGTTTAAGGGTCCCATTTAGAATTGTAAAGTTATAGATATCTGACAAGTCAGGCCGCGTATATCCAAGGAATCCCGGGTCAAATGCATTGCTGGCTGAACACCGCTGGCACTATTAACCTGATTACTGCCTTAACTGCATTAGTAGCAGCACAGGCGTTTGTAGACTGATGTGGAAGGGCAAGGACAAGGGTTGAAGCTGCGATTGCCAATGCTACTGCAATGCTAACCTTGATTGTTTTATTCATTTAGGTAGGCTAGAGCCGCGAGCAATAATACAGGAATAAAATATGTACAATTGCATTCTCTGCACTGACCCATTCCTTCTTCATCACAGTGTGAAAAGTCTGAATGACCACATTCGCATCCTGTATATTTGAGCTGAAACTCGAGTGGTTGCAGTTCGCAATACTCAGGTCTTTTTTCAAGATTCAGATGTACCATGAAAATAGTTTACTTGTGTCATTTATAATCGACATCGATGATGCAGTTTTAACAATATTTAGGAAAATCTTGCGCATAATTTTATGGTGTTTGTTGTCTTTCGATTGGGCTGCAATAGCGACTCAAGAAGGAGGAAGAAATACTCCTAACCTGTCTAACCATTAGATGAGGCAGTTTTGGAAAAGTTGCAGATGAGATTTATGCTCGGCTTTACCGGTAACAATTGATAAGCTATACGGAATCTTTCAATTTCGCTTTTACCTTGTTGACTATTCGTTCAGCCCATTTTAAGGCATTTTGGGCATCTGAGGCTGCCATAAGATCAGGCTGATATCCAGATGCATTCTTCAAGCTTAGGAGGGAAGTAAAACTGTTTTTGAATATCTTGATATTCATTAGGGTCAAATATTCCCTTCATCAAAGTCAGTACATCGGTATGTTCTCCTGAGGCCCTTTTTCCAAGGTAAAATGTTGTTAGTGCGTCAAGAGCGTTGATCGTTCCATGAATTGCATTTGATGCAGCACTATCATTCTTGCCCTCTTTAAGAGCATGCCGTGCAACAGACATATATTCATCAGCTTTTTTTATGTAATTCGAAGCTTTCTTTGGGTCTACCGGCCTAGTCATTTCTTTCCAATTATCTCCACAAGATCTTTGCCTACCACTTTGATGTAACCTGAAAGAATAGAACGCGCCAGTCGATCGTTTTTCTTTATAATCAATTCTCTTTCTCTCATTATCAGAGGAGATAGGCGACTGTTGAAAACTAGGGAAATATCTTCCCGAGCCTTCGATATTAACATGGTTGCAGTTTCAAAGTCATTTGAAATAACTAACAGATCGATATCGCTATCTTTGCGTTCACTCTTCATAGCTACGCTACCAAATAGAGCAGCAGAAATGATATTTTTGTCATCAAGATTTCGCTTCAGTATAGAAATGAGTTCATCAAGTGTTCTTTCTTCTGCCTTTATTGTTGGCCGTAGAACATTAGTTAGAATATAGCTGTTGTCATTTAATGATATGAGGTAAGATCGTCCTACCGGTTGAATTCTGATTATGCCATATTTTTCTAGAGTCTGAACTGCTAGTGCAGTTTCGCTAGACGAAACTCCTGCCGCCTCTGCAAGTTTGCGTACCGTAAAGATTTTTCCGGCGTAATTGATCAGGGTGCGGATTAGGCGTATTGATGCTCGACTACCCAGTAGCACTTCCAGATAATTATGGAATTGCATGTCCACTATTACGGACATATGTATGATATGTCAGACATATAAACATAGTTCAGGACATGGTAATATATCTGTAGTATTTACGCCAGACTTTACTGCCAAGTCCTATCTTGTTCAGCTGGCTTTACTGGCAAGTTTTACCTGCTCAGGATATGTCGTGCGAGGATTCAATAGCAACTGTCTTGCTCGCCAGATTTCTATTCCACAGATGTTGCCATTTTTATCACGTTCAACAAATACATCTTCGGCTACATCCATGGTGTCTTCAATACCTCCTTCACTGGTTTTAATAAAGAGGATATCTGAATCCTTATCGTACCTTATCTCTGGTTTATTCTTAGCCATCTACCTGATGGCTCTCTCTCTTTCTGGTTAACTCTTCTGGCTTTGATAAAGTTATTATTTTTATCTCTTGCTCATCAAAAAACATAAGATACAAGAAGTTGTTGTCAGGTTTGCTTTTCCAAGATGCCAGAGCAATATTGCAACCCGTGATAGTATTATAGAATGCCATTGAAGGCCGTTCTATAACTGAAAGAGCTTCAGATAATTTGATATTCCTTTCTTTGATCTTGAGTTTGGCATGTTGTGTAAGTTTTGCCATTAGACAAGTATCAATAGGGTTGTGTAAAAGTGTGATGGCAACTCAATTCCTTGGTTTGATGCCAAGTTGATGAATTCCATTGGTGATTATTTATCAAATGATTTTTTACCCGAAACACAAGTCGAGATCAAATTTTGATCATCAGTGTGTGAGATTGATAAAAAGGTGCGGGGGGTGGGATTCGAACCCACGAACCCCTAAGGGACGGGATAACCCATTCTTGAGATCTTAAGTCCCGCGTCTCCAATTTGTCTGGAATATTTGGCCAGGCTCTACAACCCCCGCTAGCGGTGCTTGATTGATAAAAACTCTAATAAAATCTTACAATAGTAACAATAATTCGCGTCTGGTTACTATCTTCTGGCTCTACGGTATTTTACCATGAATTACGACTAGTGGCATTGATAAGGTCTTGCTAACACGGAAGCCTATTGGAATTCCTGTCCTCCCTTTGAGGATTCTACTTCCCATTCCTGCATCTCTTTGTCAAGCTTGGAATTGGCCTTTGTAATTGGTTTTAACATGTCCTTCTCTATGTCTTGGTTTTTGGGTTCTTTTTTCTCCTTCTTTCCCTGTGACTTCATGATTGTAATAGGAAGATATCGTTATTGAGGATTATTGCAGAAAACAAAAGTGCAAAAGGCTTTCGCTAACTATTATGTTCACTTTCTGATTTATTATGATGGTTGCTCGAGCTTGGCCGGTAGTGGCTGTTTTGATAGATTACTTACTTCCTAACCTTCCTGACTCCATTTGACAGTCTTCCAACCTATTGCCAATAGAACAATTATTGAGGCAGGTATTGCACTGCCAACTATAGACATTGCCATGCGTAATTGGATATTAGAGAGTGGAAATATACTCCGCATATCCTGCATGACTGCCTTTGTAGGTGGTGACCAGTACAACAACAGTGATTGTTCCGTTCCAAAAATAAGAACAAACAAGCAAAACATAGACATAAGCCAGCCCTTCCTACTATCCCGTCTTAAAATAAGGACACCGCCTATCGCCGAAACAATTGCAGCTCCTACTATTGGAATTTCCTGACCAATCCACAAATAATCTTGCAGCAGAAAAGCCTGCAACATTTCTGGTGTTTGATAAGGTGGAGGTGGAGCGTCGCCTAAGGGGTCTGTGATAAAGCTATTTGCAAGCAAAATGAATCCATTAACATAAAATCCGCTAACCACAATCTCAGAAATTGCAGCAATAGTTAGCCAAACATATGGCCTATGCCACAAAGTCAATTGAATTCTTGTATGTCCCGAGTTGCTACTGCTTGCAGTCGTTTCTATCAGTCAAGATAATTATTGGATGGGTTATTCAACTTTTCAAGCGCTATCCAATAGCAGAGTATGGCAGTCTGGGTGTCCGAATGTGCTAGATTATTCCATAGTTTTCCCATACTTCACATTAAGTAATGAAGAATCTGACCATCAATAGCTCTCACCGAGATTAGTATTTCGGAACTGGAACTTTCATTTTCTACTAGATCAGAAACTCAAGCGGGCCGTTGCTATGTCTCATCTTATGGTTGATTCCATCGGATAAACACCTAGCTAATGTGTCCGTATCTATATGGAGCCAAAAACGAAACTAAAAGATTTAGATGGATGAACTACAGATAACAGGAGAGAAATTACTAAAGCTACTTCTTAGAGACACATTAAGAAGGAACAAGTCCTACTGAAGCCTTGAGCAGCATGCAAGCAAATGTAAACGATTGCAATCATACATAAGTGGATTATCTAAAAGCTTCTTAGTGACCCAAGATATGCCATCAGTCAGAGCCACAAAATTTCAAACGGCAATTGAATTAGCATTGATAATCGTGGCAGTTCTTGCGGGGATATTCTCAGCCTCTATGCAATCTGCTCACGCAGACAGCACTGCTCAACCAACTGTAACAAATAACAATACTGTTGGGACAGGAAATCCATTCGCTCTTTTCCAAGATACAATAAGTGGCAATTACGTGGATAATCAGAGTGGCTTTTCAATAACATTTCCTGATGGATGGAAGGGAGCTGTGCTTTTTAACAAATTAGTAATGGTGGCTCCTAACGGATTGCAAACAGGGTTCAAAAATGCAACGATATCCATCTTTCCATTAAGTAGAGCAGTAATTACAGAATCAATGAATTCGCCGACTTCTCTGAATTCTACAGGTGGAAATTCACAATGTCCTCAATCACAGGCAGCTTATACTACAATTAATGGCATGAGTGCTTATAGAATAACCGAGGATTGTCAAATTCATAAGGAGTACAAAAAATCTGATACTGTAATGGTTATTACCAATTCTGATATTATCGTAGTTTCTTATACTGCCTATTCGCCTGCTGCCGACAAGACGTATCATGACGAGTTTACAAAGGCCATATCCACCCTCAAGGTCAACAATCCAGTCGATGTTAGGTCTACTATAAGTCAGATGACAGCAATGAAAACAGAACACCATCAAATCAAGCTAAACAATAGCAATGTTGATGTCACTGTACAAAGCTCACCCAACATTACCAATTTTGAAGTAAGTGAACAGCAAAAGAGAATTTCATTTACTGTGGAAGGACAGCACGGCACTCATGGCACCACAAATGTATTGGTATCCAATGTACTGCAAGGACCTTACGTAGTTTCATTTGACGGCAATACATCCATGCCCTTTACGGTGCTTAAAGATGAAAGTAGTGGTGACACTTTTATTCAAATATCCTACTCGCACAGCCAACACGATATCACCATCACAGGAACACAAGTCGTTCCTGAATTTCCAGCTGGAGTATATCTATTGATGGCAAGTGTATTTGGAGCCATAGTCTTTCTGTCTAGAAGAAAATCCTTCTCAAGCAAACCACCAATCTAAAGTACTTAAAATCCAGAAGAAAGAGATAAAGCAGATTGTTGTCAGGTCTGATTTATTTAGTCTAACTAAATTTCTGTCCAGCAACCCATAATTTCAACGATTTATTCACTATAGATATGGCAGACTACCCATCAAGGAGAGTTCCCAATCCTTGGCCTGACCTGTGTAGTGTAGAAGAAGGCACTTTTACACTTCAAGGGCTAATCATGGCGATGCAGTGGGGTGCGCCAAGCAGCAAGCTCACTCCAGAGGCAAGACAGCTTCTCCAAGAATATGAAGAATGGAGAAGCGAGCAAGTGGAAAAAGGATGCCAAGGAATTTGTTGTCAGCGTGACACATCATGAGACTAGAGGCCATCAAACGTATGTACCAAAGCCTGTAATGGAAAAGCTAGGCAACCCTGATGCTTTGAA
>Ga0070740_10001415_pt1 | contig 33313 bp, 33 predicted proteins | sample Coa_R2_FD_67286 | JGI IMG/M metagenome (GOLD analysis project Ga0070740, IMG submission 67286) | Surface soil microbial communities from Centralia Pennsylvania, which are recovering from an underground coalmine fire - Coalmine... | ecosystem: Environmental > Terrestrial > Soil > Unclassified ...
GGCGTAGCGGTGCCATAGCCTGCATTATTCACGAGGACCGCGGGGCACCGTTCCTGGGACCGCCGGCATCCTTGCCGGCAGGGATGCCGGCGGCGGCGGCCCGCAGGCCGCCGCCAGGCAGGGTCGTCCCGCCCTATCAGACGCCCAGGAATAATCCAGGCTATCCCACTCCACCGTCGTCACATCGTAGATGCCTGCAACACGTGTGCCGAGATAGAGCACAGAGGTAGCCACGGGCTCACCGTCGAGACAGCCGAGATAGAGATAGATAGGGTCGCTATTGCAGATGGCTAGCCTGCATGATTCACGCGGAGCGCGGAACACCATGCCGGCAACGGGGGGCCGGCAAGGATGCCGGCGGCGTCGGCCCGCAGGCCGCCGCCGGGCTGGGCCGCACCGCCACAGCAGCCGCCATGAATCATCCGGGCTAGATCGGCGACCTGCTCATAGAACAGAGGCACGGCCGGATCGGGAGGGTCGAAGATAGACGAGATCACCGTCGAGAACCGGCGCAACTCGCCCCGGTTGGCGACCGGCCGAACGGTCAGGCCGGGGGGATCGGGAGCACCTACAGCCAGTTCATGCAGGTCGGCAGCCATACCCGTATGGTGTTCCGTGCAGGTAAGCCCATGCCTCTCCAGATGCAGCCCCAGATCTGCCGGCCTAGACGTCGGGCCAACCCACCAAGCCATGGGTAGGTTCCGCGACCTGAAGTGGTCGATCGCAAAATCAATTCTGGCCTCGAGGGTGTGCGGCACGAGTTGCGCCCGACAGACGATGTTGAAGGTATCGGATGGAAGCCCCGCATTGATGAGCAACAGATCGGGATCGTCCAGCACCCCCATCGACGGCGTGCCCGCCGGGAAGTAGGCCATCTGCCCGTGCATGTTGGCTTCCATAGCCGCGAGCAGAGCCGGTCGGGAACGTTGGCTCACCGTTATTCTGTCGGACTCAACCGGTTACACATACAGGGCGCTGGCCAGCTTACGTCGGTATTCCATGGTGAGCGGGTGCTCCGGTCCCAGGATGTCGAAGATCGACAGCATGGCCTGGCGCGCGGCGCCGTCGCGGAACGTCTTGTCGCGCTCCACCACGGCCAGCAGGTGCGGCAGCGCGGCGGCGTAGTCGCCCTGTGCCGCCAGCGCCTGGCCCAGGGCCAGGTTCGCGGCCGGATCGCGCGGGTCGGCGGCCAGGGCGCGTCGCGCCTCATCCAGATCGGAGGTCTGCTCGCTTCCGGACAGGCGCAGGCGGGCCAGCAGCGGCGCGGCCTCACGCCCTTCAGGTGAGTTGGGCAGCAGGCTCTCCAGCAGCGGGCGCGCCTCATCAGGGCGTCCGGCATCGAGCAGCAGGCTCCCCAGTCCCAGCAAAGCCCCGGCGTGGTCGGCCTGAGCGGAGAGGGCACGGCGAAAAGCTGCTTCGGCACCCGCCATATCGCCGGCCGCGGCGAGACGGCGTCCCTCGCCGGCACTCAGGTCGGCTTCCGACGGCATCAGACGCTCCAGGAAGCGGCGAATGGCCATCTCCGGCTGGGCGCCGACGAACTCGGCCACGATTCGTCCGTCCCGGAAGCCCTTGACCGCCGGGATGCCTTGCACGCCGAACTGGACGGCCAGCGCCTGATTCTCGTCCACATTGATCTTGGCCAGCCGCCAGGCGCCGCCGGCCTCGGCGGCCAGGCGCTCCAGCACGGGGCTAATCTGGCGACAGGGGCCGCACCAGGGCGCCCAGAAATCGACCACCACCGGCTGCTCGAACGACGCTTCGAGCACCTCCTCCTCGAAGGTAGCGGTTGATACATCGATCACGTGCGAGTCAATCATGCTTCTTCCTCGTCTTCCTCTTCCTCGTCCTGATCCCAGCCCTGCGGCACATAATCGTCGGGCGGTATCTCCAGGTTAAACAAGATCGGCCCCAGCGTGGCGAGCATCTCCTGCGCCGTGCCCACGGCGCGCAACAACTGGCGAGCATCGCGGTAGGGTGCCGTCTCCTCGGCGATCCAGGCCGGAGGCTGCCCCTCCTCCTCCAGTGCTTTCTCCAGCGTCTCCGAGCTGCGCGCCAGCAGATCGTCGACCCGGCGCACCAGGTCGACGATCCCGGCCAGCACCGCCGCACGCCCGGCTCCGTCCGGGGCCGGGTGTTCGACCAGGGAGGCCAGGCCGAGATACTCGTACGGCCAGAGACCGACGACGTAGTCCCGCAGATCGGCCAGCAGCGGGGCCAGGGGAGCGCCGCTATCGCGCAGGAAATTGCCGCTTGGCAGGCCGCGGAGCCCGCCGCGTGCGGGCGGAGCGGTGATGTCCAAGGGTACGGGGTCCTCGTCGGCCTCGGTGCCGTAGCCCTCGTAGGCATCCAGGGCGGCCGGGTCCAGCCGCGGCACCTCGCGCGAGACCGCGTTCGGGCGCAGGAGCGCCAGTACCTCGGCCGCGGCATTGGCCAGGGCCTGGGTGGCCACGGCCACGTCGCCCGCCTCAACGCCGCGCGCCAGGTACCAGGCGACGGCGTCGGCGGCACGCAGGGCGCGCAACCCCTCCGCGGGCAGCCGCAGCGCGAAAAGCATCTCCGGCGGGGGCAGGTCGGGGGCCTGTCCCATGCCCAGCATGGCCAGGGCGCCTCCGGAGGCATCGTCGGGCAGGCGCAGGGCGATGACGGCGAGCTGGTCGGGCGCAATTGTCACGCCGCCCGCACGGGTGGCCACGATGGGCAGGCCCATCTGCAGATTGACCATCTTGCCGTTCGGAGCTTCGACCGTCCGCGTGGTCAGGGGCACCAGCAGGAACAGGTCGGGCGGAGCAGGCGAGCCCTGGGCGCTCAGGGCGCTCGCGACCTCCTGTACCTTGCGGCGCCCCAGGTCCATGACCCAGGAGCGGTAGGCTCCGCTGACCGGTCCCCTGGTGGCCTCGACCCCGCGCCGGATCACCACGGGTTGCGGAGCGGACGGCAGTTTCAGCACCCGTGGCGCGGCGGAACCGCGCTGCCGCCCCTGCCGGGTATCCTTCTTGTGGCGACGATCACGACCTTTGGCCATGCCTTCCTCAATCTTCGCTACAGACTACCCTGTAGAGTATCGCACGCCAGACTTACCGTGACGGCAGGGACAAGCGCCTATCGGCGTATTCTACCCTATGCTATAATCGCTCACGTGTCGCGCCTGCCCCCTGCCGACTAGATGGGCCCCACTGGAGAAACCGCTAGACTATGGCCTCGGACCTAACCACTGCTGCCGCCGACGACCATCCCCGGCAGATCGCCGACGAAACGACCATTATGCTCCCCGTGATACGCCGCAAGCGTCGCTGGCTGCGGCGCTTGCTCCTAGCCGTCCTGGCGCTTGTCCTCGTGCTTGGCGGCACCGCCTATGCCTTTGCCCAGAATCCGACCTGGATGCTCCCCCTGGGCAACGCCGTGCTGGGACAGCCGGCCGGCACCGTAGCCTGGAACGGCAGCGATCCACTGAACATCCTTGTCCTGGGCATCGACCAGCGCACCAATGAAGCGACCCGCTCGGACAGCATGATCGTGCTGCACCTCGATCCGGCATCGCGCAGCGTGCAGATGCTCTCGGTCCCGCGCGATCTATGGATTACGCTCCCCGGCGGCTATAACCCGTCCAAGATCAACGCCGCCTATGCCCTGGGCGGAGCCTACGGGCCGCAGTTCGCGCAACTGGCGGTCGAAAGTGCCCTCCATATTCCGATCAATTATTACGCCGTGATCAAGTTCAGCGGCTTCAAGAGCATTGTCGACGCCATGGGCGGCCTCTCCATCTGCGTGCCCCGCGAGATCATCGACACGCAATATCCCGACGACGTGGGCTACGGCATGCATACGCTGCACATCAAGGCCGGCTGCCAGACGATGGACGGCGCCACGGCGCTGGCCTACGCGCGAGAGCGGCATGCCGACCCGCAGCAGGACCTTGGCCGCATCCAGCAGCAGCAGGCGCTGCTGGCGGCGATGGAGAAGCAGGTTCTCTCGCCCGGAACGATCCTGAGGTCGCCGGCCGTCCTGGCGGCGGCCAGGTCAAGCCTTATCACGAATCTGCCGCCGGGCGCATTGCCGACCCTGGCGGCCATGATGTATCAGGCCAGGGATCAAAGGACCAAGCACTACTACCTGAACATCGACGACGGGTACGTCAGCGACAGCATGTCGAGTGACGGCCAGGATATCCTGGTCGGCAACTGGCCCAAGATCAATGCCTTGGTCTCCAACGTCTTCGCCGATCCGGCCTTGCAGGCCGAGCACGCCACGGTGCAGGTGCGGAACGGGCAGCACACCGCCGGCCTTGCCGCCATGTATACCGGTATCCTGCAAGGCATGGGCTTCACGGTCACAGCGCCGCGAGACGCCGATGCGTTCACCTACGTTCGCAACCAGATCGTCGTCAACAGCGACCGTCCGGGCAGCGCCTACACCGTTCGCAAGCTGGCGCAGATGTTTCAGGCCGACGTCACCTATCGCCACGGCGGCGCCGACCAGCCGCACATCGCGCTCATCCTGGGCTCAGAGGTTGCCGAAGGGCAGTAGCGCGGAGGTGGCAGGCCGCCGCGGGCGGCATCGCGGGCAGGTGCACTCTTAAACCAAAGCTGCGGCGGGACCGACAGTGACAACCCTGCTGGCTTCAGCCTGGCTTTGGTTTATCTGACCGGCATTATTTGTATGCTTGAGTAGAGAAGAGGCACAGCCACGTGGGTTTGAAGGTTCTGCTTGTCGGCCCCTATCCGATGGAAGACGGCAAGGTGATCGGCGGGGTTGAGTCGGTCGTCAGCACCCTGGCGCCGGCTCTGGCCGCACAAGAGGACATCGCCCAGGTGACGGTGCTGCACTTTCGGCGCGGCCTGAGCAGCCCGCACAAGAAGGCGATCAGCGATAAGTTGCAGGTCTGGCACCTGCCCGCCCAGAACCTGGCCGTCCTCACCCGCACCATTCGGGATGTGCGCACGGCGCGCCGGATCGCGCGAGAATTGCAGCCCGACGTGGTCCACGGGCAGGGCGCCGACCGCCACGGATATATGGCCGCCAGGATCAGCCCCGCGTCCGTTGTCACCATCCATGGCCTGTGGCACGTCGAGGCGCGCATGACCGCGCGCGGCCGGCCGCAGAGGCTGCTGCGGGCCTGGTTGATCGAGAATATGGTCAGAGCCGTTTTGGGGCGCGCCAGAGTAGTCATCTCCATCTCCGACTACGATTTGTCTATGCTGCGCAGGATGATTCGCGGGCGTACCATCAGCATCTGCAACCCTGTGCCCGACATGTATTTCGCCAACTACAGGCCGGAGACCGAGAGCACGCGCATCCTCTTCGGGGGACTGGTCATCCCGCGCAAGAACCTCGAAGGTTTGTTCCGCGCCTTCGCCATGGCGCAGAAAGCTATACCGGCGGCTCACCTGGTGGTGGCCGGGGCGACACCTGATCCATCATATCTGCAACTGGTTACGGAGCTGGCGCGCTCGCTGCACGTGGAGGACAAGATCACCTTCACCGGCCTGCTATCGTCCGCCCAACTGATAGACGAGATGCGCGCCTGCCGCGTGGTGGTGCTCTTCTCGCATCAGGAAACCTCGCCGACGATTCTGGGGCAGGCCTTGGCCATGGGGCGGCCCGTGGTGTCGTCGCGAGTTGGCGGTGTGGACGAGATGATCATAGACGGCGAAACGGGATACGTGATCGAGCCGGGCGATGAGTCTGCCCTGTCGGAGCGGCTTATCACGCTGCTCCACTCGCCCGAGCTGTGCGCGAGTATGGGTGAGCGCGGGCACGCCTTTGCGCGCAGCCGCTACGAGCCGTCGATCGTGGCCAGGCAGACCGTGGAGGCCTACCGGCTGGCGATGGGGATGGCGGCGGGCGAGAAAGCCTAACCCGCGATAGTGCAGGCCACAAGCTTGCTTTTCGGAGCGCGGGCGAGCACGCGTGCTCTCGCCCGCGCTCCGGGCTTTGGGTCGATGCCGGTGAACAAATCGGGCTATGCCGCTTGACCATCTCGGCCCGCTGTTGTAACATGTCAGACAACTGGAGGTGCAGTGATGGTATCGGCCGAGACGGCGCTGATACGACGCGACCGGCGCACGCTGGTGGCCCGGACGCGCGAAGACCTGGTGCGCCGCATCCGCCAGGGCGAGTTCAGGCCCGGCCAGCAACTGCCATCCGAGCCCGACCTGGCGCGAGCCTACGACGTCAGCCGCGTGACGGTGCGCGAGGCGCTCAAAGGGCTGCAACAGGAACACCTGGTCTACGTCATCCATGGCCGCGGCACCTTCGTCGCGGACACGCCGATCACGCGCCCCGTCACCCGACTGCAAAGCGTTACCGAATTGATGGCCGACCTTGGCTATACGATGACCACCAGCGTGCTGGGAGTGCATACCTCGGCCGAGCCGAGCGCCGCCAGCGAAGCGCTGGGCGTGGCCGCCGGCACGCCGTTGGTGCATCTAGAGAGGCTGCGACGCGTCGATGGACGGCCCGCGATCTACTCCATCGACGTCTTCCCGGCCGGCCTGGTCGAGGAGAACCTGCCGGGGGACACCTGGCAGGGCTCGCTGTTCGCGCTGATCGAAGGGCGCACGGGCATACGCATTACCTACTCCACTGCCACGCTGCGGGCGGTGCTGCTCGACAGTGCCGTTCAGGAACGCATCGGGGCCGCCCCTCACACGCCGTGGCTGCTGATGGAGCAGGTCAACTACACGGCGGAGAATCGGCCCATCGTCTATTCGCACGACTACCATCACGGCGAGATGTTCAGCTTCGACGTCGTACGTCGCAGGGTATAAGGAGGTACCATGGCCATCACTGTCACACGGCTCGACCACGCCATCCCGGCCGAGGATCTGACCCGCCAGTATCCGCAGATCGAGCATGAGGTGATGGCCGCCGTGCGCGAGGTGCTGCCGCGCGGCAAGTACACGCTCGGCCCGCAGGTCGCCGCCTTCGAGGAGGAGTTCGCGCGCTTCTGCGGCGTCTCCTACGGCGTCGGCATCAGCAACGGCACCGAAGCGCTGCACCTGGCTTTGCTGGCCTGCGAGGTCGGGCCGGGCGACGAGGTCATCACCGTGCCCAATACCTATGCCGCCACCGTCTTCGCCATCAGTTACGTCGGCGCCACGCCGATCTATGTCGACGTCGACGCCCGCACCTTCAACCTGGACCCCTCTGGGCTGGAGGCGGCGATCACGCCGCGCACCCGGGCCATCCTGCCGGTGCATATGTACGGCCAGCCGGTCGATATGGACCCGGTGCTGGAGATCGCGCGCCGCCGCGGCCTGCGCGTGATCGAGGACGCCTCCCACTCCCATGGCGCCACCTACAAGGGCCGGCGCACCGGTTCGCTCAGCGATATCGCCTGCTTCTCCTTCTATCCCAGCAAGAACCTCGGCGCCTTCGGCGACGGCGGCGGCGCCGTCACCGCGGACGAGGATCTGTACCGGCGCCTGCGCCAGTTACGCTACATGGGTCAGAAGGTCAAACACGAGCACGAGATCGTGGGCTACCAGCAGCGCCTGGATGAGCTACAGGCGGCTATCCTGCGCGTCAAGCTGCGCCACCTGCCGCGCTGGAACGGCCAGCGCCGGCGCTGGGCCGCCCTCTACGACGAGCTACTCGATCCCACGCCGGTCTCCACGCCGTTCGTGCAGGAGGGCATGGAGCACGTCTACTACATGTACACCATCCGCGCTCCTCGTCGCGACGCCCTGAAGGCGCACCTGGAGGAGCGCGGCATCGGCACGCAGATCATCTATCCCAAGCTAGTGCCGCGGCAGAAGGCCTACCAGGGAGATAACTATCGCCCAGGCTCCTTCCCGCGCGCGGAGCAGGCGACGGGCGAGATCCTCTCGCTGCCCATCTTCCCCGAGCTGACCGAGGAGGAGGTGCGCTACGTGGCGGCCTGCATCGCGGAGTTCTACGCGTGAGCGACGCGCTCAAACTGGTGGTGCTGGGCGGCAGCGGCGCCTTCACGCCGGAGCTGGCCTACGCCCTGACCACCTGGCGGGAGGGGCGTCCGCCGCTGCGCCTGGTATTGCACGGGCGCGACGCCGCCAAGCTGGCCAGAGTGCAGGCGGCCTGTCGTAAGGTGGTGGCCGGCCAGGACCCGTCTATCGCCGTGGAGATAGAGACGGATAGCCGCCGCGCCCTGGAGGGCGCCGGCCACGTCATCAACCAGGTACGGGTGGGCGGCCTGGCGGCGCGCGCCTCCGACGAGACCTTCCCCCACGAGCTCGGACTGCCCGGCGAGGAGACGGTCGGCGCGGGGGGCTTCGCCAATGCCCTGCGCACGGTGCCGGTCGCGCTCCGCCAGGCCGCCGAGATTCTGGAGGTGGCGCCGCACGCCACGCTGATCAACCTGACCAACCCGGCCAGCATCGTGGGGCAGGCCTTCTCGCGCGCCGGCCTGCGGCGGGTCATCGGCGTCTGCGACGGCCCCTACACCTTGCAGGAGAACGTGGCGGCCCTGGTGGGGCGTGCGGCCTCCGATCTGAGCATCAGCTATGCCGGGGTCAACCATTTCGGCTGGGTGCTCGCGGTGCGCGACGGAGCGCAGGACCTGCTACCCCTGGCCCTGCAGCGGGCCGCCGATCTGCCCAAGAACGAGATCGACCCGCAGATCATGCAAGCCGGCGGCGCCATCCCCAACCCCTATCTGCGCTATCTATATCATCCCGAGCGTATCCTGGCCGCCCAACGGGGCAAGCAGGCGCGCGGCGCGCAGTTGCAGGCCGTGGAAGCCGAGTTGCTGGACGAGTACGCCCGACAGGACGGGGCGGGACGGCCCGAGGCGCTGGCCCGGCGCGGCGCGGTCTGGTATCACAAGGTCATCGTGCCGGTGCTCGACGCGCTGGTGAACGACCGGCGGGCCGTGCACGTCGTCAACGTACGCAACGGCACGCTGTGGCCCTGGCTGCCGCCGGAGACGGCGGTCGAGGTCTCCGCCGTGGTGGGACGAGACGGCGCCCGTCCGCTGGCTATCGAGGTGGCACAGCCGGAGCTGCGCTCCCTGCTGATCGCCTTCGCCACTTACGAGCAACTGGCCGTGGAGGCCATCATCTCCGGCTCGCGCGACACCGCCCTGCGCGCCCTGCTGGCCAATCCGTTCATCCCCACCGCCGACCAGGCCGAGGCGCTGCTGGAGCGCGTCTGGCCGGACGGCTTCCCGCGTGAGATAGAGGCTTGAGATGCCGATAGAACTGCTGGCCGGCGTGGAGGTGAGCTACGACCCCGCGCGGCACGACGTGGTGCTGGGACCCGGCGTCCAGGCCGAGGCCTGGCGCACGCGCCGCGCCGCGGAGATGCGCGATGTGCTGCCGCCCGAGGTGAGCGCCGAGATCGACCCGGATGAGCCGCTCTACAGCATGATCAACGGCGTCTACCACACGGGCGACCTCGCCATGGCGTCCCGCTCTCCGCTGCGCTACGAACTAACCGTCCTGCCGCCGCGGCGCCTGGGACGGGAGTATGTCAAGACGCTGGGCCACATCCATTCCCCGGCGCCGTCCGGCGCGCTGACCTATGCCGAGGTCTACGAGGTGCTATTGGGCCGGGCGCATTTCCTGTTCTTTCGCATGCACCCGGATGGCGAGGAAGTGGAGGAGATGGTAGTGGTCGAGGCGGGGCCGGGCGACCGCGTGGTGGTGCCGCCCGGCTACCATCATCTGAGCGTCAACCCGGGGGACGAGGCCATGATCTTCTCCGACCTGATCGACCGCTCCGCCGCCACCGACTACAGCCTGCTGCGGGCGCGAGGCGGTGCGCCGTACGTCTGCGTGGCGACCGCGACCGGCCCGCGCTACGAGCCAAACCCGCGCTACGGCTCCGCGCCGGCGCCCCGCCATGTGCGGGCCCGCGACCTGCCCGGCCACGAGCTATTGCCGCGTATACCGCTCTATCGCATGGCGCTCGATGCGCCCGGCGCGCTGGCGTTCCTGAGCGATCCTGCCCCCTATACACACCTATACGAGCTATAGATGCGCGACATCATTGCAGCCCTCGATATCGGCGGGACCAAGATCCTCTCCGCCCTGGTCACACCCGGCGGAGAGATTGTAGCCCACGAGCAGGTGCCCAGCGAGGTGCCGCGCGGCCCGCTCGACGCGGTGCAGCGCATCGCCGCCTCGCTCGATCGCTTGCTGGCCGGCAACGGCCTGGGGCGCGAGCACCTGCTGGCCATCGGCTGCAGCGTGCCCGGCCCCATCGACCGCGCCAACGGCATCGTCGTCCTCTCGCCCAATATGAAGTGGTACGACTTTCCGCTGCGCGCCGAGCTGCAGAAGCACTTCCCGGTGCCGATTCCGATGGACGACGATGCCAACTGCGCGGCATTGGGCGAGGGCTGGCGCGGCGCCGGGCGCGGCCTGCGCGACTTCATCTACCTGACCGTCAGCACCGGCGTCGGCAGCGGGCTGATCCTTGACGGTCGCATCTATCACGGCGCGCGCGACGGAGCGGGCGAGATCGGGCATGCCGTGGTGCTGCCGGGTGGCCCGCCGTGCAGTTGCGGCGGCGCCGGTTGCCTGGAAGCGCTCTGCTCCGGCCCGTCCATCGCCAATCGGGCACGCGACGCCCTGCTGCACGCCGACGAGACGCTGATCCGCACGCTGGTCGACGACGACCCCAGCCGGGTGCAGTGCGAAACGGTCTTCGCCGCGGCCGCGCAGGGCGACGCGGTAGCGCTGGACATCCTGAGGGCGGCGGGCCGGTATCTGGGGATCGGCATGGCCAACGTCGCCGCCACCCTGGACCCGCGGGCCATCATCCTGGGCGGCGGCGTGATCGCGGGCGGCGAGCCGATCCTGGGGCCCGCCCGCGAGGCCTTCCGCCGCCACGTCTACCCGCCGATGCGTGGCACCGAGCTGCGCCTGGCTGAACTTGGCACCTTCAGTTGCCTGTGGGGCGCCACCCGCATGGTGTTGGACGATGAGACGGCCTAGACGATCACAGAATCTCTTTGCCGAAGTCGGCGTACAGCCCGGCGGTGACCAGTTGTATGGGAGTGGTCACCCGGTCGAGCTCGCGCGCGATCTCGTTCAGATCCCGGTAGGCCGGCATACTCCAGATAGCCAGGCCGCGCGGACCAGGGCCCAGTTTGCCGATGCGATCGGCCAGCAGGTTGAGCGTGAAGGTGGGGTGCTGGGCGCGGCGCCGCTCGAAGAAGCTGCGCACGTCGGCCGGCGAGGCATCGGGCGCCACCTCGAAGTACTCGGCGTAGTAGGGGCCGCCGCGTCCGGCCACGGGCTCCAGCAACGGCTCGTAGCAGCCGGCGCTGTCGATGCGCGCGGCCAGGCGGAACGGCTCCTCGAAGGAGGCGACGGCGCCCGAGGTGAAGACGCGCTCCCACTCCTCGATGCGCTCGACGCCGGTGCCGGCGTTGTACCAGATGTGCAGGTACTCAGGCTCGGGGCCGATGCGCCAGGTGCGTCCAAGGGTCAGGATGAGGCGGTCGTCGGAGTAACTATCCTCCCACTGCAACTGGCCGTGCCCGGCCACCTCGTGGAAGATATTCAGGGCCACACCGGGCCGCCGGCTGATGTATTCGATATAGACCAGCATCTCGAGTACCTCCTGCTTCTCGGCGATAGTGTAGCATGCGCGTGCAGACGCCTGACACTGAAGTGTCAAGGCAGGGTACGGGCACTGAAGTGCCAGGGTACCCGCGTGCGGGTCCCAACTTCAGTCGGTTCGTCCCTACCAGGCGACTTCAGTCGCCGGTCCGGCACGACCCGATTCCCTGATATGGCACCCACGGCCATGATAGCCCGACGCCGTCGGGCGTAGTAGAAAGGACGGACAACGATGACACATCTGGCACTGGCGGGCGGGACGCGGCAGCGCGGCGACAGGACCTTTCCGGACTGGCCGATCCGCGGAGCCGAGGAGCGCGCGCTCGTGGACGAGGTGGTGGCCAACGGACCGTGGTCGTTCAATGGCCCCAAGGAGCTGGAGTTCAATCAGAAGTTCGCGGCCTTCTGCGGGGCCAAGCACGGCTTCTGCGTGGCCAACGGCACCGTCAGCATCGAGATCTGCCTGCGCGCCGCGGGCATCAAGCCGGGCGACGAGGTGATCGTGCCCTCGCTGACCTGGATCGCCACGGCCTCGGCGGCGCTGTACGCGGGCGCCACGGTGGTCTTTTCGGATATTGACCGCCGCACCTATCAGCTTGACGCCACGCGGGTCGAAGAGGCCATCACCGAGCGCACGCGCGCCATCATCCCGGTCCACCTGTACGGGCGGCTGGCCGATATGGACGCCTTCCGCGAGATCGCCCGCCGCCATAACCTGCTGCTGATCGAGGACTGCGCGCACGGCCACGGCGGCATCTGGAACGGCGAGCGCACCGGCTCGATGGGCGACTTCGGCAGCTTCAGCTTCCAGGAGAGCAAGGTCATCACCAGCGGCGAGGGCGGCTTCATCACCACCAACAGCGACGAGTACGCCGACCTGGTCTACGGCGTCAAGAACTGTGGCCGCATCCCATCGCCTGAGAGCACCCGCGAGCGCTACGTGTTGGGCAGCAACTATCGCATCACCGAGATGCAGGCGGCCCTGCTGCTGGCGCAGTTCACCCGCCTGGAGGACCAGATCAACCGGCGCCATCGCAACGGCCTGTGGCTGGATACGGAGCTGGCGACGATCGAGGGAGTGACCCCGCTGTACCGCGATCCGCGCATCCAGCGGCAGTCGTACTACGGCTATGTGGTGCGCTACGACGCCGCGGCCTTCGGCGGGCTGCCGGTGGAGGTCTTCCGCGAGGCGCTGCGGGCCGAGGGCGTGCCGTGCGGCGCGACGTACGGGCCGGTCTGGACCACCAGGCTCTGGGGTCCGGCGCCGCACCAGACCTGGCGCATCTCCTCCAGCGCGGCCGCCGAGGCGGCAGACGGCGAGGCGGTCATCCTGCCGCAGCCGGTGCTGCTGGGAAGCGAGGATGACATGGTGGACATCGCCGCCGCCATACGCAAGATACAGGCGCATCAGGGCGAACTGGACGGTATCACGGTCGAGAAGCCCCAACCGGCCTCGGTCGCGCGGGCGGGAGGCCGATAGGGAGAAGATCCGCGGAAAGTCTTCCTGGGGGCGCCGGCATCGTCGGCAACGACAGGCCGGCAAGATGCCGGCGCCCCCAGGGAATCGCTGTCGATCCTTCGCGGGCGGCGAACAGGGTTGGGTGCGCTTGACAAGGTGGCAAGGACAGAAGTAAGATGTCAGACATCAAAGCGGAAACGGGGGCAGCCATGCTAACCCTGGGAATGTCGAGCTGGAGCCTGTCCATCGAATGCGAGGGCGACCAGCGCGAGGGCATCGCCATGGCCAAGAGGTTGACTATTGAGGAGTATCTAGGCGCCCTGGTAGCATAGGAGGTCCACGGTGGCCACCACCGCAGCACCGACAACGAAACGGCCCTGGCTGACGCGCACGCGCAAAGAGGGCCTCTGGTTCTATATCTTCATCTCGCCCTGGATCGTCGGCTTCCTGATCTTCCTGGCCGGCCCGATCATCACCTCGGCCTATCTCAGCCTTACTACCTACGACGTAACCAGCCCACCCTCATTCCTGGGCCTGCAAAACTATAGCGACCTGCTCAGCGACGATCTGTTCTGGCTGTCGCTCAAGATCACGACGATCTACTCCTTCGTGAGCGTACCCCTGGGCATGGCCGTGGCCCTGGGCGTGGCCCTCATGCTGAATCAGAAGATCCCGTTTGTCCGCGTCTTCCGCACCATTTACTACCTGCCAAGCGTGATCTCGGGTGTCTCGGTCACCCTGCTCTGGTTGTGGATTTTCAATCCGGACTTCGGCGTTCTCAATGGATTGCTGTCACAACTGTTCCATATCAAGGGGCCACGCTGGGTTTTCAGCGAGCAGTGGGTGCTGCCGTCGTTTATCATCATGAGTCTGTGGACGACCGGCGGTTCGATGGTCCTGTATCTCGCCGGCCTGCAGGGGGTACCCACGGAACTCTACGAGGCCGCCAGCCTCGACGGTGCGGGTGCCTGGCGCCGCTTCTGGAACGTCACGCTGCCCATGATCAGCCCGGTCATTCTCTTCACGCTGATCACGGGCATCATCACCTCGTTCCAGACCTTCACACAGGTGCAGATCATGACGCAGGGCGGTCCGCATTATGGCTCTCTCTTCTACGTCTTCTACCTCTGGCAGAACGCCTTTGGCGGTTCGGCCACCGATATGGGCTATGCCTCGGCGATGGCCTGGATCCTGTTCGTGTTGGTCTTGATACTGACGCTGCTTGCGCTCAGATCGGCACGCATCTGGGTCTACTACGAAGGAGAAGCGCGCACATGAGCGTCAAGCCTATCTCGCGCGAAGCGCAGTTACGCGACGATGTGGCACGTGCCGCGATGGCCGCCCGGCGCCGAAAGGTCCTGCGCGCAGCCGTCGGCCGCGGTGTGATCCTGGTCATACTGTGCCTGGGCGCCGTCGTCGTCATGGCACCCGTAGTATGGATGATTTCGACCTCGCTGAAGTCTCTCTACGAGACGCAGGAGTTTCCACCGCGCTGGATCCCACGGGTCTTGCATTGGGAGAACTACCCCAATGCTCTGACCATCCTGCCGTTCGCCACCTACTTCAAGAATTCGACAATCATCACGCTGACCATCATGGTGGGTGAGGTGTTATCCAATTCCTTCGTAGCCTACGGCTTCGCGCGCCTGCGTGGGCCGGGACGGAACATCCTCTTCGTCCTGGTGCTCAGCACCATGCTGATTCCCTATCCGGTGATCATGATCCCGCAGTACATCCTATTCAAGAATCTGGGCTGGATCGATACGTTTCTGCCGCTGATCGTGCCGCCCTGCTTCAGCAGCGCTTACTTGATCTTCCTGATGCGCCAGTTCTACATGACCATACCGCGCGAAATGGATGATGCCGCCGAGATCGACGGCTGCAGCTACTTCGGCATCTATCGGCGTATCATGTTGCCGTTGGCCAAGCCGGCCCTGGTCACGGTTGCCATCTTCTCGTTTACCTACAACTGGAACGATTACCTTGCGCCGCTGATCTATATCAACTCGCAAAGCAACTACACGCTGACCCTGGGGCTGTCCAACTTCCTGGGGCGCTACAACCCGATCTCGTGGCATTTGATCATGGCCGCATCGTTGGTGACGGTGCTGCCGTGCGTCGTGCTCTTTTTCTTCGCCCAGCGATTCTTCATCCAGGGCGTGGTGGTCAGTGGTGTGAAAGGTTGAAAGGAGGCTAGCGGGCTGTAACCGGCCCACCCGCGATGGCGCCGGCGTCGGGGTGGGGCAGGTAATCGCACCTATTCCCGGCATCGCCGGCTGCATGCGCCCTGCCGCGGCTCGCATCCGTAGACAAGATAGCAAGATAGTAGGATAGGCCATCATCGTTGAAGGAGTTGTCGATGTTAACGAGCAGTATCTCACGCCGTCGCTTCCTGCAAGCCTCCGCCGCTGCCGCCGCCGGTATTGCCGCGGGTGCCGACCTGGCGCTGCCGCGGCAAGGCGACGCCGCCAACGCCAAGCTTACCTGGCTTGTGCGCACCGGCCTGCAAGAGAATACCTGGGAGCAGAAGATCGTCATCCCCACCATGAAGAAGAGAGGGATCGACGTCAGCCTCATCGCCGTGCAAGGCGGCAATTTTGACATTAAGCTGTACAACATGGTTGCCGCCGGGACACCGCCCGATATCTGGAGCCAGTGGGGTCCGAGCGACTTCGTCGACTATTCCTGGCGCGGCCTGACCGCCGACATCGGGCCGTATCTGCAGAAAGACCTGAAGGACTTTGCCGACTTCTATCCCGGCGCCCTGAACTACGGCAAATGGAACGGGCGGCAGACCGGCATCCCCCTGATGCTCGGCGGCACCTATACCTTCTACAACATCGATCACTTCGACAAGGCAGGCGTGCCATATCCACCGTATAGTTGGGAGGACAAGAGCTGGACCTGGGACGAAATGGTGCGACGGGCCAAACGCCTGACGCAGAATATCAACGACCCCAGTAAGGCCCGCTACGGCGTCTTCATGGACCTGGGATGCCCGGAGGAGTTTGTGTGGCTCTGGGGTGGCGATGTCTGGGACAAATCGGTCTACACCGGCATCGGCAAGCCCGAACGCAGCCACTGGAACACGCCGGAGGCCATAGATGCCATCCAGGCCTGGGCTGATCTGACCTTTGTAGACAAGGTAGCACCCAACCAGGCCCAGGCAGTCGCTCTAAGTGCCCAGACCGACCCCTTCCTGACCCAGCGCGTCTCCATGCATATGACGGGCATCTGGGGCTTCTGGACCTACAAGGATGCGCCCTTCCGCTGGGCGGTGGCTGCCCTGCCTCGCGTCAAAACGAACAAGGGCGGTATCTACGCCGATCCCTGGCTGCTCTCGTCCAAGAGCAAGTACCCGGATGCGGCCTGGGAGATGATCAAGTACCTCACCACCACGGCCGGAGCGCGCGAGTACATGCGCGCGACCAACACCCCGGTACCGCATACGGGGCTGCTCAACGAGTGGTTCCGGATTTTCAAGACCATGCGCCCGGAGGATGTCAAGCTCTGCTTTGACGGCTCACTCAAGCACGGGTATCTGTCTATCCAGAACGACCTGGTCGCCTACGACCGCATTCGCTCGCTTATCGGTAACGAACTCAATCCCGTGCTGAATGGCCAGGCCAAAGCTAAAGATGTCATGGCCGGGCTCGACAACAAGCTCACGCGTCTGCTCCGCCGCATCAGGCCATCGTAGTCACAAGGAGATAGAATGCCTGTCCTCGCTATCAACGGCGGAACGCCGGTACGTTCCACGCCCTTCCCGGAGTGGCCAGTCCACGACCAGCGCGAGATCGACGCGGTGGTGGAGGTGGTCAAGAGCGGCCAATGGGGTGGCAACTACGAGAACAAGCCCGGCTTCAAGGCCGACGAGTTCGCGGCGCGCTTTGCCCAGTCCCACGACGCCCGCCACGGCATCGCGGCGATGAACGGCACGGTGACGCTGGAGGTGGCGCTGCGCGCCGCCGGTATCGGACCGGGCGACGAGGTGATCGTGCCGCCGATCACCTGGATCGCCACGGCCTCGGCGCCGCTCTACCTGGACGCCCTGCCGGTCTTCGCCGACGTCGATCCGGTGACGGGCAGCCTGGATGCCGCGTCGGTGGAGGCGGCTATCACCGAGCGCACCCGGGCGGTGATCCCGGTCCACCTCGGCGGGCGCCCGGTCGACCTCGACGCCATCCTGGAGGTGGCGCGACGGCACAACCTTGTGGTGATCGAGGACTGCGCCCATGCCCACGGCGCGCGGTGGCGCGGGCGCGGCGTCGGCTCGTGGGGCGACTTCGGCTCCTTCAGCTTCCAGATCAGCAAGGTCATGACCTCGGGCGAGGGCGGGCTGCTCCTGACCAACGAGAAACGCTACGAGGAGCTGTGCACCTCGCTGATCAACTGCGGGCGCCTGCGCGAGGGCGATAGCCTGACGGAGCATCCCTGGGGCTGGAACTACCGCATGGGCGAGCTGCAGGGCGCTCTCCTGTTGGCACAGTTCAGCCGGCTGGATGAGCTGACCGCGCGGCGCGCCGAGAACGCCGCCTACTTCGAGCAGTGCCTGCGCGAAATGGACGGGCCGGTGGCGCCGCTGCCGCACGACCCGCGCATCACGCGCCAGGCCTACTACTACATCGGCCTGGGCTACCGCCCCGAACGGCTCGGCAACCTGCCCCGCGCACGCTTCGTGGCGGCGATCCAGGCCGAGGGCGTACCTATCGGCGGCGGGTCGCCGGTCGTCTACAAGAGCCCGCTGTTCCGCCCCACGGCCAGGACGAGTGCCGTGGTGGCGGGCCTGGTCGGGCGCCGTCTGGACCTCGACGCGATCCACTGTCCAAACGCCGAGCGCATCACCACCCAGACCGGGCTGGGCATGTCGCAGCATCCATTGTTGGGCACGCGCAAGGATATCGACGACGTGGTGGCGGCCATCGCCAAGGTGGCTTCCAACGTCGACGAACTGGCCGCCGCATCGGTCGGTTGACACGCGCGGACGGAGACGGTGTCCCTTGTAGGGACGCCGTCTCTGTTCATGGCAACGCCGCCCCTACCGACGATCACACTTGAGTCATCCGCTACAATCTAAACATGACAAAAACCGATCTCCATCGACTGGTCGACGAACTCCCCGAAGATGCCGTCGAGGGGACATCACTATTCATTCAGCGTGTCCTGTTGCGCCAACTCGACCCCTCACAATCGTGGGTATGGACCGAGGAGTGGCAAGCCAAGCTCAGTGCCTCGCTTGCCGACCTCCAGGCGGGTCGAGCTCAGCACTATGAAAGCGTTGAGGCGTTCCTCCAGGCACTATCGTAGCTGCCCTTACCTATGCCGACGTTTACGCCGACACAGAGCTTCCTCCAAGATTACGCAAATCTGTCAAGCGTCGATATTCGGGTTTCGCCGCCGGGTAACGGATCACCCGGCACGGTTCCTTGATCTGCGTCCACCGCGCGCTACACTTCTTATTAGAACATAAATTCTAATATCTTACGCCGGTCTGGCGTCGGTCGTCGTATCTGGGGGAGGGAGGCGGCGATGGAGAAGAGCGCATGCGTGCAGCAGGTCCCGCTGTGCCGGGGCCTGACGGCGAGGGGGCGTCCCTGCCGGCGGCGCGCCGTTGCGGAGTCCGGCTTCTGCTACCAGCATGGCGCCGCCTCGTTCTACGCGCGGGCCTTTTCCGAGGAGGACCGCGCCGCCTACGAAGAGGCGCTGAATCAGGAGGGACTGACCGGTGAGGTAGCGGTATTGCGCCTGCATCTGCTGCGCTTGCTGGAACGCAACGAACCGGGAGGGTCCGCCGAGATCCCGCGCACGGTTCACGCGCTAGTTCGCGCCATCAAGGACGCGCGAGGCACCTCCAACGACGCGCTGGCCGCGCTTGACGCGGCCATACGCGAGGAGGGCCGGCGCTGGCTAGACGACGGCGAAGCGGCCAGAAATGAGGTGTCACACGAATAGGTGGTATCTAATGGAGTAAAAAAGTACTCGGAAGAGTAACCGTTCGGTGAGGGCTTTCTACCCACTCAGCGGATGCGCACAGGCGGGTGGCGATGCTATGCTGCCATCAGGAAATATAGAGGGGAGGTCTACCGTGCACTACCGCATCGAACAATTGTTGAGACGTCTCCTCACCTTGCTTGCCTCCGTGCAAAAGGCTGAGGAGGGGCAGGGCTTGGTTGAGTACGCCGCCATCCTCGGCTTCGTCGCGGCCACCCTGGCCGTCGCGGTCACTTTCCTGGGCCCAAGCATCGCTATCGCCCTCAACAACGTCACCAATAGCTTCTAGGCACCACACACCCGCCGCCTGGTTGGAACGGGCTCCGGCTGATTGTAGCCGGAGCCCGGCTTTTCTATTGTTGGAGGGGGAGTATGGACCCGGCGATCGAGCGCCGGCGCGGCGTGCGTGCCCTGCTGGCCGACGTGGCGCGCTTCACCGCCGTGGCGGGCACGCGCCCGCTGCGCCCCTATCAGAGCGAGGTCGCTCGTGCAATAGCAGATAGCGTGCGCGCGGGACACGGCGATGTCATCAGCGTCATGATGGCCCGGCAGATGGGCAAGAACCAAACGTCGGCCGCGCTGGAGCACTACCTGCTCACCCTGTACTCGGAACGCGGCGGCCAGATCGTCAAGGCCGCGCCGACCTTCGTGCCGCAGCTTGTGACCAGCAAGCAACGCCTGGAGCGGGAACTGTCGATGCCCTTCTCCAACGGCCGCTGGCAGAGCGAGCATGGCTACATGCTGCGCCTGGGCAACGCGCGCATCCTCTTCTTCTCGGCCGACCGCTCCAGCAACGTGGTGGGCGCGACGGCCGATATCCTGCTGGAGATCGACGAAGCGCAGGACGTGGATCAGGAGAAGTACCAGCGCGACTTTCGGCCCATGGCCAGCACCGCCAACGCCACCACGGTCCTGTACGGCACGGCCTGGACGGACGACAGCCTGCTGGAGCGCACGCGGCGCGCTAACCTGGAACGGCAGCAACGCCTCGGTCGCCGGCTGCATTTCGAGTTCACCTGGGAGCACCTGGCCGCGCTCAATCCGGCCTACGGCCGCTTCGTGGAGGGAGAGATCGCCCGCCTGGGCGCGGATCATCCGGTCATCCGTACCCAGTATCGCCTGGAATGCCTGGCGGCGCTGGGGCGCTTCCTCTCGCCCGCGCAGCGCGCGATGCTGGCCGGACGCCACGCACGCCTGTCCGCCCCGCGCGAGGGTGAGGCCTATGTCGCGGGGGTCGACGTGGCGGGCGAGGACGAGCAGGCGGCCGACGCGGCGCTGTGCGCCTTGCAGCCGCGCCGCGATTCCACGGTCGTCACCATCGGGCACCTGGGTTGGGACGACGATCACGAACCGGTGCTGGAGGTCGTGGAACACTATCGCTGGACCGGCCGCGACCACAAAGCCCAACTGGGCACGCTGCGTCACCTGCTGCGCGAGGTCTGGGCCTGCCGGCGCATCGTGGTGGACGCCACGGGCATCGGCGCGGGGCTGGCTTCCTGGCTGGCCAGCGAGCTCGGCCCGACCGTGGAGCAGTTTGTCTTCACGGCGCCCAGCAAGAGCCGGCTGGCTTTCACCCTGCTGGCCATGATCAACACGGGGCGCTGCCGCGTCTACGCCGGCGATGGCTCCGACGAGTACCGCGCCTTCTGGGCCGAGGCGGAGGCGGCCCGCTACGAGATGCGCGCCAATGAACAGATGACCTTCTACGTGCCCGAGTCCGAGGGCCACGACGACTTCCTGACCAGCCTGGCTCTCTGTGCGCACGCCGCGTCCCAGGCCGCCGCTCCGCCGGCCGACGCCGTCATCCGCCCCCGCACCATCAGCTACGGCGATTGACGGGGAGTGTGTGGTGCCTGACACTGCCTCCCCATGGGGACCCCGGATGGCAGGAGACGGGCACTGAAGTGCTTCCGATGCGACAAGGTACCCACTTGCAGGTTCCGACTTTAGTCGTCGTCTCCCTGCCCGGCGGTTTTAACCGCCGGCTCCCGACGCCAGATCGGTATACTCTGGGGCAGGGAGGAGAAGAGATGTCACTTGGCTCACAACCGCGCTTCCCGCTGGCCGTCCTGCCCACGCCCCTGCAAGAGGCCCGTAGGTTGCGCGCGGCCCTTGGCGGCCCGCAACGCTGCCCGCGCATCCTGATCAAGCGCGACGACCTGACCGGACTGGCCTTCGGCGGCAATAAGGCGCGCAAGCTGGAGTTTCTGGTAGCGGATGCCTTGAAACAGCAGGCGACGGTGCTCGTCACCTGTGGCGCCGCGCAGTCCAACCATGCCCGCATGACGGCGGCGGCGGCCTGCATGGCCGGGCTGGGCGCATCGCTGGTGCTGACCGGCCATGCCGATGAAGCGCTACAGGGCAACCTGTTGCTCGACCATTTGCTCGGCGCCGAGGTGCACTTCGTCGCACCGAACGAGGATAGGGCCATTGCCACGGGCGATGAGCAAGACGCCATGATCGCCGCCGTGATGGAGGCGCTGCGGGCCCGCGGCGAACGGCCCTATCTGATACCCGTCGGCGGCTCCAGTCCGGTCGGCACGCTCGGCTACGTGGCCGGGACGCTGGAACTGGTGGGGCAATTGGCCGCTATGGGCGAGGAACCGAGCCACCTCTACTACGCCAGCGGCTCTCGCAGCACGCAGGCCGGGCTGGAGCTGGGCAAGCGGCTGTTCAGCGCGCCGTATCGTCTGCAGGGCATAGCGGTGAGCGGCGGGGAGCCGCAGAAGACGGAGAAAGCGGTGCGCATTGCCAACGAGGCGGCCGAGATCGTGGGGTCCGCGGTGCGCCTTGTCCCGGAGGATCTGCGAACCGACCAGGCGTACATCGGCGAGGGCTACGGCATCGCCACGCCGGCCTGCCTGGAGGCCCTCTCGCTGCTGGCACGCCACGAGGGCATCTTCCTGGACCCGACGTATACGGCCAAGGCCATGGCCGGCCTGATCGACCACATCCGTCGCGGCCTGATCGCGCCGTCGGAGACCGTCATTTTCCTGCATACCGGCGGCACCCCCGCGCTCTTCGCCAAGGTTGACCAGATGTCGTCGCTGCTGAACACGCCCGCGCGTGTTGAGGGCGCCCTGCACGCCGCCTCTCCGCGCTGACGCGAATCGCTTTGTGGCGGCAGATATACAGCGATGAGAACAAGCGACCGCTGACCGAGTAAGGAGAGACCCACGATGGTCTTCTGCCAGGGCCTCCCCGATTGACCGTTTGGCGGCGCGGCAATGGGGGTGTATATTCATTTATAAGTGTGCGTGCCCCGCGTGACCTCGCCGATACTCCTGGCTCTTGCCGCTGACGCTGTCCCCCGTCGCGGGCACGCCCTGCTGAGGAGGTCACATATGACCGCGAGGATTTTGCTCGTCGAAGACGATGCGGCCAGTGCCAACCGTCTTCTGCCCCTACTCGCCGCCGAGGGCTACGCGGTGGAGTGGGCCCGCTCCGCCGACCGGGCGCGCACTCTGCTCGGCGCGGCGCACTCTGCCAGTTGGGATCTGGTCATCAGCGCCGCGCTGGCCACGTCGGGAATCGCCCCGGAGGCCTGGCTGCGGGAGCTGTGCAGCCTGACCACCGCCGCGCTCGCGCCGGGAGCGCCCCCGGAGGTCTGGCTGCGGGAGCTGCGCAGCCTGACCACCGCGCCCATCGTCGCCATCTCGGACTGGTCCGAGGAACTCTTCGTTGCCTATGTACGCGGAGACATCACCGCGTTCGTGAAGAAACCCGTCGATCCGGAAGAGTTGCTGGCGGTCGTGGCCCGTCATGTGGAGGCGGGCACCGAGCCGGCGCAGGAGGCTGAGCCCGACGCCGACGTACTGATGCTGACGACGCTGCCGGGGGTGACCTACCGCACGTACGCCCAGGCGGCACGGGCACTGGAGACCAGTGTGCCGGCCCTGGCCCGCCACCTGTTGAGCGTTTTTTCCCTGGTGCTGGCCGAGGCCAACGCGGAAGCCGAGCGCCAACCGAAAGGGGAATGGCCGGAGGGGTTACACCTGTATGCCAGCTTGTGGCAGGAGGGGAGGATGCTGCATCCGGGCGTGGAAGGTGAGCTCAGCCGGCAGACGGTGCGGGTACATGCGCGAGCGGCCGGCACGGTGGCGCGCGCCGGGGACTTGCTGGGACGAGCGGGAGCGCTGCACACGCGCGCACAGCGGATCGCGGCACGCGCGCGCAGCCTGGACGGCCCCATCCGGACGTTGAAGAGCAGGCTGCATCTTGCGCCCACTTTCCACCGCGTGCGCCTTGCACTGAATCCGCCGCGGACGGCACCGCTCGCACCCGTCGAGAAGGCCCGCTGAGCCAAACCAGAACACCCAGACGCGAGCGCTGTCGCCGAGCCACCGGTCCGTTTGCAACCGCTGATGATGTTCCGTACCGTCGGCGCGTGGTGCAGCTTGGACCAACTCCTCAGGGTCTTCCTCGTTGGGCATCCGTGCGTTGGCAACGTTTCGTTGTTCATGTTTGAGCCTCGTTCACGTTACTTGAAAATAGCCCAACATTGAACAACCCAGGCTATGTATTCAAGTGCCGCCGACAAGCCGATGGCATTCAGCTCGCCGCGATGGTGCAAGCCTTACTCGATCAACGACTGCGAATTGCCCGCCGACGTCAGCGAGTCGTCCCCCCGCAACGTGCCTCTGGCTACGGTGCTGCCAGGTAGCATGGTAGAATTGGTGGTATGAAGACAACCATGGATGCCGCCGGACGTTTAGTTATCCCAAGAGAGATCCGCCGCCAGGCCGGGCTTCAGCCCGGAATGCCGGTTGAGGTGCGCTGGCATGATGGCCGGATCGAGATTGAGCCCGCGCCTACCCCCGTTACGCTCGTCCGCAGAGGCAGGTTTGTCGTGGCCGTCCCGCAGGCCGCTGTCCCGGAACTCTCCGCCCAAGAGGTTGAAGAAACGCGCGACGCCCTCGCCCGCGAGCATGAACGCTGCATGTGAGCACATGCCGCGATTCATGCCGGACACCAACTGCATGGTGGCGCTCCTGTTACCCTGGCACGAACATCATGTATGGGCCAAGGCAGAGACGGAACGCCGCATGGACGGCGGAGAGGTGCTGGTGTTGGCCGCGCACACGCTCGTGGAAACCTATGCCGTCCTGACGCGCCTGCCCTCTCCCCATCGCCTGGCGCCGGCCGATTGTCGCGCCCTGCTGGAGGCCAACTTCACACCTGAGGCTGTCGAGGTCGTCACTCTATCGGGCGACGACTATCGCCAACTTATTCACGAGGCGCCTGACAATAACCTCTCGGGAGGACGCGTCTACGATGCCGTTATCGCCAGATGTGCACGAGTAGGCCGCGCGGACGCCCTGCTTACGTTCAACGTGCGACACTTCGCGCCATTTGTCGGTGAGAACCTCGCGATCATCACACCGTCCTCCGAAGAAGGATAGCTGTTACGCAACGGCGAGGGGCCGACCGGAGCGGAGACGCGAGCGGCCTTTCTGATAGAGTAACATCGTCAGTGAAAGCAGCATGATAGCCGCCCCCATAGGATGCTGTAGGCTGCTGGGCCACTGACCGTGAGAGGGGAGATGGTACAACCCATCGTTAGCGGCGAGGCCGACCTGGTGCTGCGCGACGGGCTGCTGGCCGACGGCCGCCGCGTGGATATCTTTGTGCGCGGCGGCAGGATCGCGCGCATCGCGCCACGGCACGACAATGCGGCCCCGGCAATGGCTGAGGAGCGCGGCAAGCAGGTAACGACGGGTGAGGACCGTGGGGGGCAATCGTCGCCGGAAGAGGATCTCGGCGGACGGTTAGTGCTGCCGTCGTTTGTCGACCTGCATATGCACCTGGACAAAGCCTTCTCGCTGGAGCTGACGCGCAACGAGAGCGGCACCCTGGAGGAGGCGATACAGCGCTTCGGCGAGGTGCATCCGCGCCTCTCCTATCAGAGCTACGTGGAGCGGGCCGAGCGCACCCTGCGCCTGTGCCTGGCCGCCGGCACCACGGCCGTGCGCACGCACGTCAACACCTATCCGCCGTCCGCCACGGCCGTCCAGCCGGTCGATGCGCTGCTGGAGGTGCGCGAGCGGCTGCGCGAGGTGATGGAGATTCAGATCGTGCTGCTGCCGGTCGAGAATATCGCCCACGATCGCGCGCTCTATCTCCTTTGCGAGGACTACCTGCGCCGCGGCGTCGATGCCCTGGGCGGCGCGCCCGCGCTGGACCCCGATCCGTCCGGCATGATCCGCGCCACCTTCGAGCTGGCCTGCCGCCTCGACCGTGCGGTCGATCTGCACATCGACGAGACGGACGATCCCGGCGTGTGCACGCTGCGCGAGGTGGCCGACCTGACCATCCAGTGCGGCTACCAGGGCCGCGTCGTCGCCGGCCATTGCTGCTCCCTGGCGGCCATGGACGACGCCTCGGCCGCACGCGTCATCGAGCGCGTGGCGGCGGCCGGCATCACCGTGGTCACGCTGCCCTCGTGCAATCTCTACCTTCAGGGACGCCGCGACCGCCATCCGGTGCGGCGCGGCCTGACGCGCGTCAAGGAACTGGCCGCCGCGGGCGTCAACGTCGCCGCGGCCTCCGATAACATCCGCGATCCCTTCAATCCCTTTGGCCGCGGCGACCTGCTGCACATCGCCGACCTGCTGGCGCATGCCGCACACCTGGGCGCGCCGCACGAACAAGCCCTGGCGCGCGATGCCATCGGCGCCAATCCACGCGCCTGCCTGCGAGAGCAGGACCCCGCGCCCCTGCGCGGCGGCCTGCCGCGCGAGGGCGACCCGGCGGATCTGGCGGTCTGCGCGACCGGCTCGGTCGAGGATCTCATCGCCGCGCAGCCGGTACGCAGCCTGGTCCTGCACAGGGGTCGCGTCGTCGCCCGCACGCAGACCAGCGCCGAGACGGCGTTCTGAGTCGGGCCGCCAGGAGTGATTGCGCTCGTCTTGAGCATCGCCTTTTCGGTGAGTTTTGGCCACATCATGAAGTGGTCGCAGCAGCGCAAGGCCAATACCCTGTGGGTCGGCGCCGCGAACTATATCGCCGCCTCCCTGACCTGCGCGGGACTCGCACTGGTGGTGTTGCACCCCACCGGCACGGTCCCCTTCACCATCACCGTCGGGCTGCTGGGCGGCGTCTGCTACCTGGTCTCCCTGCTCTACTACTTCACGGTGGTCACGCGCCTGGGCGTCGGCCTGGCCACCTCGGCGATCCGCCTCTCGGTGGCCCTGCCCGTGGCCGTGGCCCTGCTGGTCTGGCATGAGCCGCTGCACGTCGGCCAGGCGATTGGGTTGGCGCTGGTCGCGATAGCCCTGCCGCTGCTGGGCCGCGGCCAGACGGCCTCCTCGAAGAGCCAGGGCGGCATGCTGGTCGGCGTGCTGGTGCCGCTGTTTGTCATCAACGGCCTGGGGCAGCTCGCGGCGCGCATTTTCACGAGCGGCGCGCCGCAGAGCAATACCTTTCTCTACCTCGCCTGCCTCTTCGGCGGCGCGGCCATCTCCGCCCTGGTCATCCTGGCCCGCTACCGCATGGCGCCGCGACGCCAGGACCTGTCGCTGGGCCTCCTGCTAGGGGCCGTCAACCTGAGCTCGAATCTCTGCCTGCTGGAAGCCTTGCGCGAATTGCCCTCCGCCGTGGTTTTCACGGTGTCCAGCTCGGCCGGCGTGGTGGTGGCGGCGGTGACCGGGGTGCTGTTCTGGAGGGAACACCTCACCCGCCCGGCCACGGCCGGCGTGGCGCTGGCCGCCGTGGCCGTGGTGCTGCTGGTACGCTAAGTCCGGATGCCCGAACGTGTACAATGGGTTCCGTACACGTCAATAGGAGTGGGCAGAACCGGCGACTGAAGTCGCCTGGCAGGACACGCCGACTAAAGTCGGTTAACGCTGCACCGTATGGCACTTCGGTGTCAGGCATTACCACGATGGAGGAGAGACAATGGCCACAGGTACCGACCCGTATCGCCCGACGCGCGACGACCGCTTCACGTTCGGGCTCTGGACCGTGAACAATCCGGGACGCGACCCCTTCGGCAACCCCGTGCGGTCGGCCATGACGCCCACGCATATCGTCGAGAAGCTGTCCGAGCTTGGCGCCTGGGGCGTCAACTTCCACGACAACGACCTGATACCATTCGAAGCCACCGCCCGGGAGCGCGAGCAGATCGTGGCCGAGTTCAAGCGCGCCCTCGATGCCACGGGCATGGTGGTGCCCATGGTCACCACCAACCTGTTCACACATCCGATCTTCCGCGACGGCGCCTTCACCAGCCACGACCCGCGCGTGCGCGCCTTTGCCTTGCAGAAGGTCATGCGCAACATGGACCTCGGCGCGGAGCTGGGCGCCAAAATCTACGTCTTCTGGGGCGGGCGCGAAGGCGTCGATACGCACGCCGGCAAGGATGCGCGCGACAGCATCAAGTACATGCGCGAGGCCATCAACTTCCTCTGCGAGTACAACATCGACCAGGGCTACGGCTATACCTTCGCCCTGGAGCCCAAGCCCAACGAGCCGCGCGGCGACCTCTTCCTGCCCACGGTGGGCCACGCCCTGGCCTTCATCACCACGCTCGACCACCCCGAGATGGTCGGCGTCAACCCGGAGGTGGCGCACGAGCGCATGGCCGGGCTCGACTTCGTCTACGCCGTCGCCCAGGCCATCGACGCCGGCAAGCTGGTGCATATCGACCTCAACGACCAGGTGATGGGCCGCTACGACCAGGATTTCCGCTTCGGGCAGGCCGATCCACGCAATGCTTTCTTCCTGGTCAAGCTGCTGGAAGATGCCGGCTACGGCGGGCCGAAGCACTTCGACGCGCACGCGCTGCGCACGGAGGACGAGGATGGCGTATGGGCCTTCGCGGCAGGGTGCATGCGCACCTACAAGATCTTGCAGGAGAAGGCGCGCCGCTTCAACGCCGACCCCGAGATCCAGGGGCTGCTGGCCGAGATCAAGGGGCGCGGCGCCGAAGGGCCGCTGCCGCCCGGGGCGTACAGTCGTGACGCCGCCGCGGCGCTCAAGAATGCCACCTTCGACGTCGACGCCATCGCCGCGCGGGGGCTGGGCTACGAGCGCCTGGACCAGCTCACCACGGAGGTGCTGCTGGGCGCACGCTAGACGGAGACCGCCTCGCCCAGGTAGGTGCGGCGCACCATCTCGCTGTTGAGCAGGTTGGCGGCGGTATCGGCCAGCACGATCTCGCCGGTCTGCAGCACATAGCCGCGCCCGGCCACGGAGAGGGCCATGTTGGCGTTCTGCTCCACCATGAAGATGGTCACGCCCTGCGCGTTGATCTCCTTTATGGTGTCGAAAACCCGCTCCACGAAGATCGGCGACAGCCCCATGGACGGCTCGTCCATGATCAAGAGCTGCGGCCGGGCCATCAGGGCGCGGCCGATGGCCAGCATCTGCTGCTCCCCGCCGCTCATCAGGCCGGCCAGCTGGCCGCGGCGCTCTTTGAGGCGGGGGAAAAGCTCGAAGACACGCTCCAGGTCCTGGGCGATGGCGGCATGATCGTTGCGCGTATAGGCGCCCATCTCCAGGTTTTCCAGCACCGTCATGCGCGCGAAGACGCGGCGCCCCTCGGGCACGGCGGCGATGCCGCCGCGCACGATCTCGCGGGAGGGGCGGTTGTCGACGCGCTCGCCCTTGAAGAGCACCTGGCCTTGGCGCGGGCGTATCAGGCCCATGATCGTCTTCATGGTGGTGGTCTTCCCGGCGCCGTTTGCACCTAGCAGGCAGACAATCTCGCCGCTCCGCACCAGGTAATTGACGCCGCGCAGCGCCTCGATGGCGCCATACGAGACATGCACGTCGCGGAACTCGAGCAGGGCAGATGCCACGTCTTTGGATTGCGTTGTCATGGCTCCCGTCTTCCCGCCGTTACACTACGATGCATCCGGCGCGTACGATGCATCCGGCGCGGCACGGTCCGCTACCGTGGCCAGCCCTGCCGCCATGGCGGTCGTCTGGCGCCGGCCGAGGTAGGCCTCGATCACGCGCTCGTCGCTGCGCACCTCGGCCGGCGTGCCCTCGGCGATCTTCTGGCCGTAGTCGAGCACGACCACGCGATCCGACATGCTCATCACCACGTTGAGCTTGTGTTCGATCAGGACGATGGTCAAGCCCGTGCGCTGGAGACGGGCGATATGGCGCATGGCCTCCTCCGTCTCCGCCGGATTCATGCCCACGGTTGGCTCGTCGAGCAACAGCAGTTTGGGATTGGAGGCCATGGCACGGGCAATCTCCAGGTAGCGGCGATCGGCGTAGGCCAGGTTACGCGCCAGCGTGTTGGCCTGGCCGGTCAGCCGGCTGCCGAACTGCGACATGACCTCATAGGCGTGGTGGCGTGCCTCCCGCTCTTCGCGCCGCGTGCGCGGCCCCTTGAAGATATCGCCCAGTATGCCGGAGCGCAGGCGCGCATGCTGTCCCACCAGCACGTTCTCCAGCACCGTCATGTTGGCGAAGAGGCGGATATTCTGGAAGGTGCGCGCGATGCCCCTGCTCAAAACGGCGTCCGGCCGCTGGCCGGTGATCTCCTGGCCCTCCAGGAAAACGCGCCCGCTGGTCGGACGATACAGGCCGGTGATGACGTTGAAGAAGGTCGACTTGCCGGCTCCGTTGGGGCCGATGACGCTGACGATCTCCCCCTTGTTGACGTGGAAATCCACATCCTGCACCGCGGCCAGGCCGCCGAAGGACTTGGACAGCTTGTGCGTCTCCAGCAGGGCGGTCTGCTTCATCACGCTTCCTCGCGCAGGCCGGCAAGCTGGATATTCTCCTCGGCCTGCTCCTGCGTGGTCGCTGGACGCAGCTCGATGCTGCGCCTGCGACTGGGGAAGAGCCCTTCGCGGCGGAAGATCATCATCAGCACCAGCAGCAGGCCGAAGATGAGGTTCTTGCCCTGCGTCAGGTCGACGGCCTGCAGGAAGCTGCTATGAACGGCACCGCCAATATATTGCAGGAAGTTGGTGAGCTGATCGAGCAGGGTGAGCTGGACCGCGGCCACGATGAATGCACCTATCAGGACACCGGGGATGCTGCCCATGCCGCCCAGCACGACCATGGTCAGGATGGTGATGGACACCTCGAACTTGAACGAGTCGGGCGTGATCGTCTGCAAGCGGCTGCCATTGATCATGCCGGCGATGCCGGAGAAGAAGGCACCCATGGCGAAGGCCGCCAGCTTGGTACGGGTCAGGTTGATGCCCATGCAGGAGGCGGCCAGCTCGTCCTCGCGCATCGCGATCCAGGCGCGGCCCAGCCGCGAGTTCTCCAGGCGACCGGCGATGAAGATGATGACGACGAGCGCAACCAGGCCAAGATAGTACCACGGCAGCTGGTCGGTAGAAAATTGCAGCCCCAAAACCTTCGGCTGATCGAGGCCCGACACACCGTTGGTTCCATTGGTCAGGTTCGGCCAGCCGAGCGAGTTGTCGGGCCCCAGGTTCGTGATCACCTCGGGCACGATCTCGCCGAAGCCCAAGGTGACGATGGCCAGATAATCGCCGCGCAGGCGCAGGGTCGGTGCACCGAGAATCACGCCGAAGGTGGCGGCGATAAGGCCGCAGACGGGCAACGCGAGCCAGAAGCTGAGGTGCACGCCCTGATGCACACCGGAGCTCGCAACATTGAGGAACGGCAGATTGAGCGTCACGTTTCCCGGCAGGAAGTTGGATGCCTGGCCGGAGGCCAGCAAGCCGAACGTGTAGGCGCCAATGGCGTAGAAGGCAGCGTAGCCGAGGTCGAGCAATCCCGCGAAGCCGACGACCACGTTCAACCCGAGCGCCAGGATGGCGAAGACCTCGGCATAGGCCACGGTGTCCAGCCAGATCTGCGCCTGGCTGGTCAGGGCTAGGGCCAGTGGGAATAGCAAGGCCAGCACCAAGGCGACGAGGCCGGCGATCTGCCAGGGCCTGCCATCCGGGACCGACAGGCGCCGCGTCGTGCGCAATTGCTGTGACATCGCTAGGCTTTCTCCACGACTTGCGCGCCCAGGAATCCCGTGGGCCGGAAGACCAGCACCAGCACTAACAACAGGAAGACGACGGTCTCAGACCAGGCCAGGCCGGACCCGTTGCCCACCGTCTCCACGAACTGCTCGAGCACGCCGATCGCCAGGCCGCCGAGCACAGCACCGCGTATATTGCCGATGCCGCCCAGCACCGCCGCGGTGAACGCCTTGAGGCCGGCGATGAACCCCATGTGGTAGTCGATGCTGTTCTGTGAGATGCCCCAGATCACGCCCGCGGCCCCGGCCAGGGCAGAGCCGATAAAGAACGTGACGGTGATAACCTGGTTGATATCCACGCCCATCATGGTGGCCGCCTCGGGGTCCTGCGCCGCGGCGCGCATGGCGCGCCCGATGCGCGTGCGCTGCACCAGCAGCAGCAGCGCGACCATCAACACGAGGGACGAGCCTATGACCATGATCTGAATATTGCTGATCGAGACGGTACCTACTGAAAAGTAGGTCTGGTCCATCAGGCTCGGATAGTTCTTCGTCGTGGCGCCCTGCCAGAGCTGAACAGTGTTTTCGAGGATAAACGAGACGCCGATAGCCGTGACCAGGGGGGCGAGGCGCGGCGCGCGGCGCAGCGGACGATAGGCAAAGCGCTCGATGATCACGCCCAGAATGGCGCATCCGATCATCGACACGGCGAAGGCCAGCAGGATGGAGATAATGAGATCGGCCCCGGTCAGGATACCCGCACCGCCGTTGGCGTTGAGCTGCTTGCCGTAGACCGCGTTGAGGGCCAGCCAGGAGAGAAAGCCCCCGACCATGAACACATCGCCGTGTGCGAAGTTGATCAACTCGATGATGCCGTAGACGAGGGTGTAGCCCAGGGCGATCAGCGCATACAGAGCGCCAATGGTCAGGCCGGCGATGAGCGTGTTCAGTATGTAAGTCAGCGACATAGCCCTCGTCCAGAAAGGCGGATGGCGAATGGAGGCGTAGCCGAGGGGCGTGGCGCCGAGCGCCACGCCCCTACCATAGTTCGCTACGTCCTACCGCGGCTCGAATCCCGGCGCATACTGGATGAACTTCCAGGCGCCATTGACCACCTTGTAGATGCTGATGACGGCGTGAATCGAGGTGTCCCCGTTCTTATCAAAGGTCACCTTGCCGGTGGTGCCATTGAATTCTTTGATCGCAGCCACAGCCTTGGCCACCGCGATGCGGTTCTGCATGATGCTGTTGCCCGCCTTGAGCGAGCCATCTTTCATGGCATTGGCCACGGCCTGGATGATGATATTGGCGGCGTCGAAGGACTCGGTATTGTAACCCGCGATACTAACGCCCGGATACTGCTTCTTGAAGGCCGCGGCAAAGGCGATGGCCGGGGCCGGGACCTTCACGTTCTTGGCATCAGCGGGATAGCCGACGTTGGAGACGTAGGTTCCATTGGCGATGGCGGGCGTGGCACCTGTGATGAAGTCGTTGGCATAGACACCATCCGGCCCCATGAAGATGGGCTTGGTCAGGCCGGCCTTGCGCAGCGCGCTGACAAGGAACTCGGCGCCACCGGATGGACCGTACTCGCCGCCGAAGAAGACCAAATCGACGTTGCCGCCCGTGTTGTTCTTGATGACCGTGGCGACCGATCGAGCGCCCATCTGGGGCTGGTTCGGCTCAAGCTCCAGGTGGCCGAGCACGTTCACGCCGAGCTTCTTGGCATTCACCTCGAACTCGTGGGCCACGCCGACGGCATAGGTGTCCTTGTTATCGACGACGTAGACCCTCTTGGCCTTCAGCACGTTGGCGGCCATGCGGGCGTCGGCCGCGCCCTGATACTTATCGTTGACCGCCGTGCGGAAATAGGTGCGCGGGCCCTTGCCCGCCGCCGTGGCCGGCTGGAGCTTGCCCAGGTTGGCCGGGTCGGTCAGGCCGGGGTTGGTATTGGCCGGGCTGATCTGCACCAGGCCGGCGTTGTTGTAAATGGGCATGGAGGCGAGAGCCGCGGCCGAGTTGAGCGGGCCCACCTCGCCGATAACCGAGGAATCGGCGATCAGCGTGCGCGCATTGGCCGCGTCCTTATCCGGGCTGTAGTTGGTGCCCACCGTGTCGTCCAGCAGACGTGTCTTGAAATAGACGCCGGGGACCGTCTTGTTCTTGTTGGCCAGGATGACGGCCAGTTGCACCGATTTATTGATGCCGTCGGCCAGTTCCTTGAGGCCGGAGGTCAGCGGCACCGACGTGCCGATCGTGAGCGTCATGGTGCTCTGCGGGTGTGCTGCCGGCCGGGCGGCGCTCGCACCCGTGGTGGCAATGCCAAGGGCGAGCGCGGAGAGGCCGGTTGCTCGCATGATGCGGCCGAACCGTTTGGTCATAGCTGTTACTCCTCAACATCCATAA
>Ga0070740_10001416_pt1 | contig 33312 bp, 22 predicted proteins | sample Coa_R2_FD_67286 | JGI IMG/M metagenome (GOLD analysis project Ga0070740, IMG submission 67286) | Surface soil microbial communities from Centralia Pennsylvania, which are recovering from an underground coalmine fire - Coalmine... | ecosystem: Environmental > Terrestrial > Soil > Unclassified ...
GCGGCCGTCGAGGCTTTGCGTCTTTACCGCAACGGCCACCGGACTTCGTTTATCGGGTTGGACGCTGTGCGCGCGATCAAGTACCGGACAACCCGCAATGAAGCAACGCGCTGTTATTTCTGCAAGAACAACTGTCTGCGGACCTTCATTGATGTCGATCTGACGGGCAGCCTGCCGGAGATCGCGCCCGCGCCCGCGATGACGCCGGTCGCGCCGCGCGAATCCATCGATTTACACGCGCAAAAGCAACCTCTGGTTCAGGTGCAGCTGTCGGTCCGCTCGACGGAGACGGTCAAGCTTCCCGAGCCGGATTTCCAGAAGCGTAAGACCAAGGTTCCGCTGCGAGTCGGCGAGCAGCGCCTGATCATTGCTACGTGCGAGAAGGGCACGGTGGAAGATGTCGACGAAATGAAGGAGATTAAAGGCGAACTGGACGCGATCAAGGCAGCCAACCCGAATTTCGTCGAAATCGCCTCGCGCGAAGTCTTCCGTTTTCGCGATGTTAAATCGGTGGCTGACCCGATTCCCGCCATGGCCTGGACAAAGCAGGCCAGGCGGCGGGTGGAACTGATGAAGGGGCGGAAGGATTTTCGCATCGGCATCCCCCGGGTGTTTAACGCCTATATCTACGCGCCGTTATTTAACGGATATTTCCAGGCGTTGGGCATACCCTCCGAGAACATCGTCTACTCGGACTACACCAGCAGCGAGTTGTACCGGGCGGGGGCGAGCCGTGGCGCAATCGATCCCTGTTTCCCGGCCAAAATCGGTCTTGCGCATGTGCACAATCTGATCACGGTGAAGCACATGAAGAAGCCGCTGAACGTCATCTTCTTCCCCATGTATGACGTGCTTCACACCAGGCTGGTCAATCTTCAGGGCTCAAACGCATGCCCCACGGTTACCGCCACGCCTGAGACCGTAAAAGCCGCCTTCACCAAGGAGACCGACGTTTTTGCCGAGCATGGCATTCGGTACCTGAATCCCATCCTGAACTGCGCGAATCGCACGCTGTGCGCCCAGCAGATGTTCGAAACGTTCCGGGATTATCTGGGGTTGTCCTACGAAGAAAACGATCGCGCCATTACTGTTGGGTTTCAGCAACTGGAAAATTACGAGCGTGAGATCCAGCGCCGCGCCCGCGAAGTTCTCGATCAGCTGGAGCGGGAGGACCGTATCGGCATCGTCATGCTGGCGCGTCCATACCACCACGATCCGGGCTTGAATCACGAGATTCTGGACGAGTTTCAGAAGCTCGGTTACCCGATCTTCTCTCAAAGCACGCTACCCTACGATGAGGATCTGCTGGAGCGATTGTTCGGCGAAGAGGTCCGTGCGGGTGTCATTCAGAGCCCGCTAGAGATTTCCGACGTATGGAAGAATTCCTACTCCGCCAGTACCAACACGAAGGTCTGGGCGGCCAAGTTCACGGCCCGGCATCCGAACCTGGTTGCGCTCGAGATGTCCAGCTTTAAGTGCGGCCACGACGCGCCGATTTACGGAGTTATCGAGGGCATCATCGAGAGAAGCGGCACACCCTACTTCTGCTTCAAGGATCTGGATGAGAACAAACCCTCCGGTTCGATCAAAATCCGCGTAGAGACTATTGACTATTTCCTGCGCCGGTACCGTGAGGACATCATCAAGCGGCGCGCCATCGAACGGAAGATCGAAGCCGAGCTGGCGGAATTCGAGCGCCGTTTGCGCCAGCGCGCTTTCGAACGCGAGGAGACCGCGGAAGCCGTCGCATAACGGCGGCATTTGTCTTGACATCTGCCGTGGGATGTGCCATCGTGAAAGCGATGGCCACGATCCCTTGCGGCGCCAGCACTTCAGTCGAACAGGCCTTGGGCATTGCCGAGGTGGCGCGCATTCTGGGCGTGCATCCACGCACGGTTGAGCGTCGCCAGGCCCTGCGGAAAGCGCCGCGGCCGCTCGAGGCGCAGCGGGAGGAAAAGCTGCATCGCATCTGGCGTCAGCTCACGGACTTGTTCACCGTCGAGGACGCCGTGCATTGGCTCAAACAGCCCTTGCCCGTGCTGGAGAACCGCCGTCCGCTCGATGTTATGGCCGATGACGGCGGTTTGGACCGTGTTCTTGATGTTATTGGCCGGATGAGCTGGGGCATTCCGGCCTGATGCCTGATCTGCGCGCCTTCTTCCAGGCAGCTCCTGTGATGAAGTTTTCCGGCGCCGTTTACCGCCTGTGTCCAGCCCGTCACAGCGGCAGTATGGTGTCCATGCGTGGTTCATTTCAGCACGGCGCCCGCTATAATATTCGCGGCTATTTCGGCGCTCTCTATACGTCTCTTTCCAGAGAGACAGCGCGCCGTGAACTGGCGCGATATTTTACAGCCACGCCGGTGGGCGGCTTTGTCGAGGCGTCCCTCCGGCTGCGGCTGAGCCGGGTGGTGGATCTGACCAACCGAAAGCTGCTGCGCAAAGCTGGAATTGCGTGGGAACAACTGATTGACGCCAACTACGCTGTCACCCAGGAAATCGGTCTGCGAGCGTGGGAGAGCGGGATCGAAGCGCTGCTCACGCCGTCGGCAGCCGAGCCGGGGGCGCGAAACCTCGCGATCTTCCTGGATAATCAGCGCGCACCTTGGCGCGTGGAGCTTGTCCGAATAGCGCCCGGGCAGCTTGTCTGAAACGGGCGCGCTGACCGGGGCGCCAGGTCGGTCCGCCTATTGCTGCGGATTCGGACTATAGACGGGAATCGTCACAATATTGCTGACGTAAATATCCTGGGCAATCGTCAGTTGCGCCGCCGGGTCCGTCGTCAGACCGCTGTTCAACTCGAGCACGACCTTGTAGGTTCCCACCGCCCCTGGCAGCGCGCCGGCAGAAATTACGTTTGCGGTCTTTCCTCCGGCCAGGGCTGAGACAAAGTTGTAGGGATCGTTCTGCGCAGGACCATCGTACTGGTAGCCTGTCCGCAAGCCCTGTTTCGCTTCTTCAGGCTTAACCAGGCCGAGCCCGGTGGCATACACGACAATCATTTCACCGGGAACTGCCGGATTGTCCGGCGTGATGCGCGATCCTCCCTGCGAGGCGCAGCAGAGGCTTGGCTGTGAAACGGTCAGGATCAGGTTGGCGTTGGCGCTGTTACTGGCCGAGATCGGGATTCCGTTGCCCGCATCGCCCGGAAGCTTGGCGATGAGAAGAATACGGGTGAAGGTCGTGGCCGCCGCCTGGGCCGTGACCTTTTCGTCAGGGTTTGCATTGATCATCGCTACCAGAGCGTCGCGAACCGTCTGCAATGTGTCGCCATCCTGCACGGTGTACGTGTAGCTGCGATCCTCGATCGTCACCGTGCCGGTGTCGCCGGCTTTAATTGTTCCGTCCACCTGTACGCTGGCTGTGGCGTTGCTGCTAAAGTGAAACGCGATCGCCGGACGTGGATCGTTGCCGCTCTCGGCGTAGATTCCCGGATTCTGCGGCGCAACGGGCACTCCGACCGCGTTGGACACGGTTACGGAGCCGTCCGCGTGCTTCGTTCGCACCCACGCGGAGATGCTGGTTGCATCCAGAACCTCCCAAGGGACCTGCGCGTTGATTTGCGTTGGAGAGACAAAGAGCAACGGCGCCTGAATTCCATCAAAGTAAACTTGCGTGTCCGCGAGCTCCGTGGGCAGCGGGTTGGCGTTCGCCGGCGCGGCCGCCGTGCTGTCGCTCAGATTCGTGCCGAGAATCGACACAATCGTTCCCGGACCGATCGTCGCGGCGTTTTGGCCGCCGCTCGGATTTGTTGTAGTCACTGCAACCTGGGCGCCGTCCGAGGTCGAGTAGGAGAGCGTGATGTTGTTCCCCGCCGCGCCGGGCGCGCGAGCCGTTAGCTTGATTGCATTCGCGGGCGTGTCCGCAATCGCGAACACATAGGGATCGCCGTTGCCGGCGTTAATCGCATCAACGATTCCCTTAATCATTTCGGGAATGCCGTCGTTGGCCTGCGCCGTATACGAGTAATCCGTTCCAGTGGACTGGTTCGGACCTGTGATGGTGATCGTCAGCTTGTCGCCAGACTTCGGGGCCTGAGTGAAGACAATCGAGCCCACGGCGTACACGGCAAGACTGGCGGCGTTGCGGACCCCGTCGGGCGGAACCAGACTGGCCGCCGGCGTAAACACGAGCACACGCCGGTCATACGGGTCTGTGACGTACAGATTGGTTCCGTCCCAGGCAAGCGAGGTGGGCGTACGGATCGTATCCGCGCTCGATCGCTGCAGGTTAGGAGTGAAGATATCTTCTTTGTCCGTGATAATGTCGGAAACCATGTCCGGCTGGCCCAGAACAATATCTGCCGATGCGCCGTTGGTGACGGGAATGGAATTAAAGATGAGAACCCGATCGTTGCCGCCATCAGCGATGTACAATCGCTGACCGTCGGACAGCGCGAAGCGCGGATAGCTCAACGTCGCGGCGCAGCGTGCCGGATAGGTAGGATTGCCGTTGCTATCCGTCCCGTTGGAAGCGCACATTTTCTTGACGTCGTTGCCGCCTTCGATGGTCGAGTCCATGTCTGGCTCTCCGACCACGACGTCCGCAGGCTGCTGGTTCTGCGTCGGGATAGAATTCCAGATGAGCACCCGATGATAGCCAAGATCGGTCACAAAAAGGCGGACGCCATCGCTCGTCACCGAAACCGGATTGACCATCGTGTTCGCGTGAGCCGTGGTTGTGAACTTGGTCAAGTCTGGCTCAGGAGCTGTTGTAAAGTTCGGCTCGCCCAACACGATATCGGCCGGCTGATTGTTCTGCGTCGGGATGGAATTCCAGATGAGAACGCGATGGTTCTGCGTGTCCGCTACAAATAGCCTGTTGTCCTGGATCCAGACGCCCTGCGGGCCGCGGAAGCTGCTGGCGGTAACCACAATGGGCTGCTGAACCGTGTTGAAATCCTTCTGCCCCAGAACGATGTCGGCGGGCGCTGCGTTCGTGGTTGGAATGGATTTCCAGATCATCACACGGTTGTTCTCGGTGTCGGCTACCGCAAGAATTCTGCCGTCGCTGGCGACGGCCGTCGGCAGCCGCATTAGCGACTGGCTGAGGCCCGGATCGGTGGTCGTGAAATCGGGTTGTCCGAGGACGACGTCAGCGGCGCTGGGGAAATCATTCTGGCCGGTGCAAACCGGGCACCGTGACGTATTCACCGGGATCGAAGCGGTTGGCGCAGGAAACTTTGTAGAGATATTGCGGTAGATCATCACGCGGCGGTTGATCGGCGTCGCACCGCCGACGCGCGTCGCGTCGGCCACGAACAGCGTGTCATTAGCGTATGCGACTCCCCCCACCGCGCCGAGCAGGCGATCCGAGGCGCCTGGATATTGATCGGTAAAGGTGGGTTGACCGATCGTCATTCGCGCCGCCTGTTGCGTACTGTAGACGCCGGGCGCGGCCGCGGAACACGCCACAACATACACGAATAGGGGTGCGAAATACTTCATCACGGGCTTATTTTTGAAGCAGATAACCTAAAGTATATCAAGGCAGATGGACGTCAGCAGAAGCCAGCGAGTTGCAGGATCATGATCCGCACGGCGCAAAATTGTCAGCCAAAAAACAAACTCAGAGGAACGCCGCACCTTGCAGGATTTGAGGCGAATAGTGACCGGGCTTGCCATCAGAGTGTCGCACATACTTCGGCGCGGACTCCTCCAAACAGGTCTCGGAGCGCGCGTTCTGCGGAGTAAGTGCACGTCTCATGCCTCATAGAAAATCGTTCAGTACGACTCCCTGCCTTCTTCAAATGCCGACAATGATCGTCACCGGCGGGCCTATGCGGGGAAGCGGGTTGACCTGCGCCGATCCGCTCGCAGTACGACATCTCTCGATGCATCAAGCGGTTGCTTGGATGGTTATCCGCGTCTGGCAGGGCTCAACGCGCATCGCCCGGTCAGAAACATTCGCGGCGTTTATCGGCGCTCATCCGCGGCCAGGCAGCATCCCGCCCCCGCCAGGGTGCAGTTAGTGTGCTCAAACTGCACAGTAGTGTGGTGGATATGGAAACGGTCGTGTAACAACCTGTTGATGCGAGCCAGGATGAATTCGCTCGATGAGGGCGGCTGATCTTCGATGAGAACATGGCAGCTCAAGGCATGCGCATTCGATCCGAGCGTCCAGATATGGAGATCATGCACGTCCATCACGCCTTCCACCGATCTCATGGCCGAGATGACGTCGTGATAGTGCATCCCTGCCGGCGTACCTTCCAGCAAAATGTTCAGGGACTCCTTAATGATATCCCGCGCTGTCCAGATGATCAGACCGCCGATCAGGATCGAAAGCGCCGGATCGACGCGCAGCCATCCGGTATACCGGATGACCACCGCGCCGGCGATGATCGCCACAGAACCCAGCGCATCCCCCAGCATATGCACCCAGGCGGCGCGGATGTTGATGTCCGAGCGCTTGTCTCGCTGCAATCCGAACATGATCGCCGCATTTACGGCAAGTCCTGCCGCCGCCACCCAAATCATCGTGGATTCTTTAACGGCTCGCGGCGCCACGAGGCGCTCGTAGCTCTCCCAGAAGATGAATCCGGACAGCGCGATCAATGTCAGAGCGTTGACGAAGGCGGCGAGCACGCCCGCGCGCTGATATCCGTAGGTTTTCACTGAATCCGCCGGTTTGGATTGCAGGTAGAAACCAAACGCCGCCAAGCCCAGCGCCAGCGCGTCCGTAAAGTTGTGACCGGCGTCAGAGAGCAGAGCGAGAGAATGAGCTTGTACTCCGGCGATGGCCTCGATGATCACGAAGGCTGCCGTTGCCGCAAGCGACCAACCGAGAACTTTGGCCGTCGCCTCTCCTGGGTGATGATGGTGATGGTGGGCCGCCATAGCCGCGTTCTAATTCGATGTTAACGCATCAAAATCTGGTTACTTCAGTGAAATTGAAATTGCGGGCGCGCAGGCCGGGCGCAACCATATCGAAGGCCTCCTCGCCCGCGGCGCGCTCCGCTGGCATCATCAGATCGACGTTGTTCAGCAACTCGATCAGGCTCTGATTAAACCGGAAATTGCGAACTCCGCAGGCAACACGGCCGGCCTCGATCAGAAATGTGCCGTCCCGCGTCATCCCCGTCATGATCTTTTCAAACGGATCCACCTCGCGGATATACCACAGCCGCGTGACCAAAATGCCATGGTCCGTGGACGCGATGATGTCATCAATGGTCGCGTCTCCGCCTTGCATGACGATGTTCACCGGCGCTTCGCCGAACTCGTTTGGAACAGGGAAGCCATGGCCGGTCGGCTCCACGCCCGCGCGACGCGCGGCGGCGCGCGAATACGCCACCTCGCGCGGAACTCCGTTCTCAACCAGCGCCAGCCGCCGGCGCGGCACGCCTTCGCCATCAAACGCGGGTCCGGCCTGGAGCGGATGATACACATCGTCGGAAATGTTGATGTTTTCGCCGAAGAGCTTTTGGTTTAATCGGCCGGCCAGGAAACTGCGCCGGTCCTCCAGGGCTGTCGCGCTGAAATCGCCGAACATCTGGCCGACAAGATCCAGCACCGCAGCCGGCTCCAGGATGACGGTATAACGGCCCGGCATAATTTCCCGCGGCGCGCGCGACAACTCAGCCTTTAATGCAGCCCGGCGCGCCAGTTCGAGCGGATCGAACGCCAAACGATCCGGCGAGGACGCCTTGGCCCATCCGGAACTGTCCGCCGTCATGGCTGTTATCGAGAAGCGCGCGAGCGTTTCGCTATGATATGCGAATACGCCGCGGCTGTTCAGAATCGCTTCTGTGGTTTGCGCAGTCGAATAGGCGCCCGCCGTTGTTTGTCCTGCGGATTCCACCACGCCAATGGCCTCCGCCACGACGCGCGCGCGCTCCTCAGGTGAACATTCCGCCGTCGACGCGAAGAAACGGTTGCAGTCCGCAATGGCCCTGGGTTCAGCCAAGGGCAGCAGATCCGGGTCGAATTCCAAAGATTTGGCGACCTCGATGGCCTGGTCCACGGCTCTTGAGAGTGAATCGCGGTCCAAACGGTTCGTTGCAGCGCGCGCGGTGCGGCCGTCGACGATGACGCGAACCGAAGCCCGCCGGCTCTGTTCGGCGACGTTCTGATGAATGGCGTTGTTCGCAAACCGCGTGAGTGCGTGCGAAGAAGCCTCGAGCAGGAGCTCAATCGCGGTCACGCCGCGCTCGCGCGCCGCCTGCTGCGCATAGTGAAACGTCTGCTCGCAGTCCTTGCGCGTGAGCAGATCTGATTCGACAGAGCTACCCGGCATATCCGGCTCCGATGCGGATATTGCGAAATCGCGCCGGGCTGGCGCCGTGCCCGGTCCCGATCACCTGCTCCGGCTGCCCTTTCCCGCAGTTCGGAACGCCCCACAGCGTCCAGTGATCGCGATTGGCGATCGCATCGCACGCATTCCAGAAATTGGTCGTAATACCGCTATAGGTGGGATTTTTCAGCATGCGCACGCGCCGGCCGTTGCGAATCTCCCAGGCGATTTCACAGCCAAACTGGAAATTGTAGCGCTTATCGTCAATGGACCAGCTCCGGTTTGTTTCCATGTAGATAGCGTGGTCGACGTCGAAAACCTCATCGAGAGTCTGGCGGCCGGGCAGCAGGCTGACATTGGTCATGCGGATGAGGGGAATCCGAGCCCAACCGTCCGCGCGCATTGTGCCGTTTGAGCGCGGCTGGCCGATGGCGGCGGCGGTTTCGCGCGAGGTCATGTATCCCACAAACTGACCGTCCTGAATGATGGGCGTGCACTGGGCCGGAACGCCTTCATCATCAAACGCAAACGTCCCGAGTCCCGGCCCGTGCTCGAGACGCGCATCGCACACCACATTGACGAGCTCCGACCCGTATCGCAGGCGGTTCAGCTTGTCGAGCGTAAGGAAGCTCGTTCCAGCGTAATTCGCCTCCGAGCCCAGGACGCGGTCGAGCTCGATCGGATGCCCGATCGACTCGTGAATTTGCAAGCCCAGCTGGCTGCTGTCCAGAATCAGATGGAATTCGCCCTCAGGGCATTGATCGGCGGAATGTAACGCCACAGCCTGTTCCGCGATACGCGCCGCATTGCCCGGAAGATCCAATTCCTGCACCAGCTCATAGCCCTTGAGCTGAAATTGCCCGCCGAAGGAGTTTGGATACGAACGCTTTTGAATCGCGTCGTCCTGATAGGCATACGCACAGAAGCCACACCCCGATGTTGTACGCGTCTGATCGATGAGGCTGCCGAGCGAGGATGCAAACACCTGCCGCGACCGAACAAAGTCCATCGAGGCTTCAGACAGCGTGACGCCCGGGTTCCGCCGCAACTCCGCGTCGACCTGCAACAGCAGTCCGATCTGTTGATCGATGGAGATCGCAAACGGGTCCACCACGGTGGGGCTTGACCATGTAATTTGATAAGCATTCTCGGGAGCGAGCTGGACATCGGCTTTTTTGGCCGCGGCGCCGGAGCGTGCGATCGCGATGGCGAGCGCAGCGGCGCGCTCCAATCCTTCCGAAGTCAGGTCGTCGGTTGCGGCAAAACCCCAACAGCCTGCCGCGATCACGCGAATGCCAACTCCGGCCGATTCGTTCGCAGAGATATGGCCGATTTTGCCGTTCTTGGTCGAAAGGTGGCGCTCGCGGGACTCGATGACGCGGACGTCGGCGTAGGCGACGCCATTGCGCAGAGCCCGGTCGAGCGCGCGGCCCGCAAGGTCGCGCATGCACTTATTTTAAAGTGAGCGGGCTTCCGTCCCGCCTCTCATCCGATGAGTCCTAGGAACCGCGGATTCGAGTATCCGGGGAATACATGATTCAGATCGCGGTTGCCAAGGTGCGCGGTTACGAGCTCCCCCAGCACATCCCGGAAATCTGTCGTCAGATTCAGGTCGCGACCCTCGTAGAGCTGCTCCTCGTCGAGTCCCGGCCAGTCGCCGTACACTTTTCCGCCGCGCACGGCGCCCCCCAGGACGAACATGATATTGGCATGGCCGTGATCCGTGCCCCGATTCCCGTTCTCTTTCGCCGTCCTGCCGAACTCCGACATCGTGACCACGACCACATCGGCCATGCGGTCGCCCAGGTCGCGATAGAAGGCGGCGAGATTTTTTCCGAAGTCGGCAAGCAGGTTGGGCAACTGCCCGGCGGACGCCTTCGCCCCAACCTCGTTGACGTGCGTGTCCCAACCGCCCACATCGGCGAACGCAACTTCGAGACCGACGTCGGCTTTGATCAGGCGGGCGATCTGCTCCATGCTCGTTCCGAAGCGGGTGCGCGTATACGCGGCGCCCGGGGAGGGAGCATATGGCCGTTTCTGTATGGACTGCAAAATCTTCACGGCGTCGAAGGTCTCCCGCCCGGCGCCGTTCAACACCGTATCGATGGTGGACGCGTACATGCTTTCGAACGCAGTGGATGAGCGCGCGTCGCGGATTTGAAAGGAATCGAGGTTGTCCACCGCAATGCTCTCATTGCGTCCGCGCAGGGCTCGCGGGAGCGCCGCGCCCGCAGCGACGGCGCGCACTGGCGAGACTCGCCCGCGGACCGGCGGCAGCGCGCGGTTCAGCCAGCCGTCGGCTGTGGCCTTCCGCCCAGGCGTGCCCGATTCCATATAGTCCTGAGCGTCAAAATGGGACCGCGTCGGGTCCGGAGATCCAACCGCTTCAACGATGGCCAGATGCCCCGCCGTGAAGATCTCCTGGAGCGGCCCCAGCGAAGGGTGCAGTCCAAAAAAGCCGTCCAGATCGATCGCCGAGTCCGGCGTGCCGTCGGGCTTTGGAACGGCGATAGTGGGCCGCAAGTCGTAATAGCGCTTTTCGCCGAATGGCGCCACCACGTTGAGGCCGTCAACCGCGCCGCGCTGGAAAATCGTCACCAGAATCTTCTTGCGCGGGCTGGGGGCGTCCACGGCGTAGAGGGCGCGGGAAAGCCAGGCGGGCGCGACGCCTGCGCCAAACATCGCCACCGCCGAATTTTTCAAAAATACGCGTCGCGAGATCATTGCGGCTACCTCCGTTGAAAATCGGGCGAGCCGATTACCAGCCCAGCCACGAGCGCGGGGCTCAGCGGCTGTTTCTGTTTGGCCTGTTGCTGTTCGAGCGCTTTCTCCAGCGCCGTAATCGTTTGCGGCGAGACGTCGCGGAAGAGGATCTCGCGGGCGATTTGCGCCGGATCACCGTTCAGCCGCGAAGCATCCACTCGCACGCCCACGATCCGGTTCTGCGCCAGCGCCAGTCCGAAGTTCATTCTGGCCAGCAGCGCCGCCGAATTCACCCACTCGGCGTTGTTGCTCTTGTATCCGGTGGGCTCCAGCTTGCGGTAGAGCGGTTCACCAAGCTGCGCGATGCGTTGCGCCAGCGGAAAGGCCTCGTCGACGTCAGCATTCAGCGCGCGAATGGCGCTCACCACCATCTCGAAGGGCGTTTTCACCTTCGCATGATAGGCGCCGCGAGACCAGAATTCCCTGGAAGTGAGCATCGCACGCATCACCTCCCGGAGGTCTCCATCGGTCGCAATGAACCGTTGCGCCATGCGGTCGATGAGCGTCGCCGGCGGATTGTCCGCAACGAAGCGCTGGGCCAGCTCCTTGGAGATGAATCGCGCCGTCGACGGGTGATGCGCGAGAATATCCAGCACCTTTTCCCCATCCTCGATTCCGCCCCCCGCAGGAATTCTCACGCCGAGCACGATCTTTTCTCCCTTGTCGTGCATGCGGTCGTTGTATTCGAAGCCTCCGCCCTGGCGGGGCGCCTTGATGGTCCAACCAGTGAAGCAGCGCGCCACCTCGGTCACGTCCTTCTGCGTGTATCCACCATCCACGCCAAGGGTGTGCAGCTCCATCAGCTCGCGCGCATAATTTTCGTTCAGTCCGCGGCGACCCCGGGAGGCGCGGCGCGCGTTCACGGCGGCGTTCGCCCCGACGGATTGCCAGTTGTCCAGGTAGAACAACATGGCCGGACTCTTGGCCGTGGCTTCGAGCATGTTCCGAAAGCGTCCCAGAACGTAGGGCCGGATGGCGTCGCGCTCATAGGACGGCGTCAGGAAACGATCCGCGCCCTTATCCAGAAAAACATTGAAGTGGTTGTACCAGAAGTCGACCAGCAATTCCTCGAGCTGTCGATTGCTGTAGATGGCGCGGTACAGCTTAGCATCCGATAAATCGTAGTTGATTACCGCCTGCGGAGCGTTCATCAGCAGGATTTTGCGGCGCGTGTCCACAGGCGCGAAGTTGAAAAGCTCCTGCCGCCGAGCTCTTGGCAGCGCGGCCAGGACATCGTCAAGCGTCGAATCCGGCAGCGACGCCAGCAATGCTCGTTTCTGGTCCGGCGCGCCTCTTGCTAGGATTTGCAGTTGCTCCGCCGTCAGCACTTCATCCAGTCGCTTGACCGGCTCCAGGTCGTCGGTGGTTTGGGCGGCATTTCCGGTCGCCCCCTTCCGCGCCCGATATTTCCGAACCAGGCGTTCCACCGCGAGCCTCGCCACGGGATCGTCGGGCGGCGGCTGGCGTCCCGTTGCGACGGCGGCTATGAGCTGCGGCGGCGGGTAGTGGCGCACTGCTTCTTCCTGCGTCATGCGGAGCGATGCGAGCGGCGCGAGTTTCGTCTCTAGCGCGGGGTTTTCGGCGATGCGCTCCGGATGTAGCTGCTGATCCACCCATTTCTTCACGCCCATCCGTCGCAGTTTTTCGAAATCGCCTGGTCGCGGTCCGAACGTCAGGCGGTCCAAAGCATGCTGAATCTGTTCACTTTTCGAGAGTTTGATCTGAAACTGGCGTTCTTCAGGCTGGCGCTTCGGTTTCGAAGATTTTGCGGGAGCAACGGGCGCAATGGCAGCGAGGACGGCGATGCCCACTGTCCGGAACAGTCGTTTGCTCATGGTTAGGCTCTCGTGTCAGAACTGATCCGCTAATCGTATAAACGCGGAAATCCACGAAAAGTTAACCAGGACTTCGTTAACTGGAGTTCAAGAACGAACTGACTCGGCGGGAGGCCGGGTCAGGGCTGGCCAGGGCGCTACGCGGCCGCCAAGCCGCGAAGATTCCAGCCGCAAATCGTTGATGCTTCAAGTTTGTCGCCTCCCGGCCCGGGCCAGTGCGTCTCGAGGCTGATCCAGCCTTTATAGCCGTCGTTGAGCAGCGCAGCGATTTGCCCCTTCCAATCGATGCGCCGCGTGCCGAGCGGGCCCCAGACAGGGCGGTGTCCGTCCTCCATGTGGCAATCCTTGGCGTGAACGTGGATAATCCGGTTCTTCGGCAGCAGGCCGTAACCGTGAGGGAAGGGATCTTCGCCGGCGACGTATGCATTGGCGGGATCCCAGACCAGCTGCACGGCTTCATCGCAAACGGCGCGCAGGATGCGGCCGGCTTCGAGCGCTGTGGCAACATTGCATGCGTGCTCGTTTTCCAGCCCTATGATGACGTCTTCCCGCCGCGCTTCGCTGGCGAGCTTTTCCAACGTCCGTACGATGCAATCGAAACAGCGGTCCGGTTCAACTGTGCGCCAGTAAGAGAAAACGCGTACGATTCTCGCGCCGAAAAACTTTGCGATTCGAAACGCCGTCTCCGCAAGACGCGGCTGGTCTTCGAAGGTGTGTTTGGACGCAAACACATCCTGTTGAAAACGCGTATCCACTTCGGCCATGTCGGGATGTACGCATTTCAGCAGCGGCGAGGCGATGGAAATGACCTCGAACCGCTTGGAATCGAGGATCTCCTTGGCGGATTTCAGCTCGTCATCAGTCAGGTCGAGAATGTTTTTGCCGCCGATTACCCGCAACTCGGCGCCGCGCATGCCGATCTTCGACATGGCATCCAGCGCGATGGCAAGGTCCGGTGAAAATTCGTCCGTAATGGCGGCGATCGGTATCTTTGGCGTCATTGGGATGATTCCTGAATCGTCAGGTACTGGCCGGCCGGAACGTTCGTAAGGCGCTGCCTGACGCCGCTCGGCCACTCGATATTAATCGTACTTGCTTTCGAGTCGCGGCCGAGGCCGAAGGTCAGGGCGAGCTCGCTTTGCGAACAGTAGCTCGATCCGCTATGGACCATTTGCGATTGCCGTCCTCCGGACGATTCCACCGTGACTTTCGCGCCGATTCCGTCGCGGTTGGATCGGGTCCCAACGAGTCTCAAGTGAAGCCAGTGATTGCGGTTGCCGCCGTCGTTGCGAAACAGATAGGCGGGGCCGTTGTTGGTGCTGAGCACGATATCGAGATCGCCGTCATGGTCGAAATCCGCATAGGCCGCGCCGCGAGCCACGATCGGGCGCTGAAATTCGGGCGGCTGCTGTTGGGTAACATCTTCAAATCGGCCTTTGCCCAGATTGTGGAACAGCAGCGGACACTGCTGATAGTGCACTTTCGGCTGCACGCGCCCAATCTCCTCGTCGATATGGCCGTTGGCGGCGAAGATGTCCGGCCAGCCGTCGAGATCATAGTCAAAGAAAAAGAGCCCAAACGTCAACGACAGCAGGCTGGACCGGCCCACCGTGGACCGCGGCGCCTCGTCAACGAACAGCCCGTTGCCTTCGTTGTGATACAGACCGAGCATCTGGTTCGAGAAGTTACCCACCAGCAGGTGCGCGCGGCCGGAGCGGTCATAATCGGCGGCGTCAGTTCCCATCGCGCCGCGGGCCACGCCATCTTCGCCGAAGGCCACGCCGGCTGACACGGCCTCTTCGCTGAAAGTGCCGTTCCTGTTGTTGCGGTAGAGCTTGTTCGGCTGCGTGTCGTTAGCCACGAAAATGTCCGGCCAGCCGTCGTTGTTGTAATCGAATATGGCGACGCCGAGCGATTTACTGGTGGCGTCGCCAAGCCCTGCGCGCTGGGTGACGTCCTCAAATTTGCCGTTGCCGAGATTCCGGTAAAGCTTGGACGAAGTCCCTTTGTACGACTCAGGCGTGCAGTAGGACTTCGTCGCCCCGTCGAGGGAGCACCATAGATCGCCTTTCTGCGTCCATTGCACGTAATTGGCGACGAAGAGGTCGAGCTTGCCGTCCCGATCGAAATCCAGCCACGCTGAACTTGCTGCGAAATTGGCGTTGTGAATGCCGGATTGCGCCGTGACGTCGCGGAACTTGCCGCCGCCCTCATTGTGGAACAGGTGATCGCCCTCAAGCGCTGTGACATACACGTCGTCGCGGCCATCGTTATCATAATCGCCCGCCGAGCCGCCTAGGCCGTAGATGCTGATATCGAGGCCGCTGCCGTGAGTGATGTCTGTGAACGTTCCATTGCGGTTGTTCCGGTACAGGGCGGCAGTGGAACGTCTTCCACGCGGACTCCAGTCTTTCGAGTTAATGAAGAGGATATCGGTCCAGCCGTCGCCGTCGGCGTCGAACGCAACCACGCCCGAGCCCATCGTTTCGGGCAGATATTTCTTGCCGGACTTGCCGGCGTTATGTACGAAGCGGATGCCCGATTGGGCGGTGACGTCGGTGAACCGCACAGGCGCGAGCGGCTGCGTGGCGGCGCCGATCACCATGAGGCTGAGCGCCGCAGGGAGCGCTTGTCTCAATGCGAACCTCCAATCGAAATTCCGGCTGCGCGGCGAGCGGGCGCCGGGTCGAGCGGAACGGACTCGTGGTCGTGAATCGGCTGCCGTTCGTTGTTGTCCTCGACGTTGATTATGCGCGGCTTTGCGGTAATAGCCTGCGAGGACTCGTCGGCCTTGAATCGCAGGAACAGCTTTTGTTCGCGTTCAGCGCGGTCCAGCATGCCCAGCCCGCGATAAACCAGCATGAGCGTGTAGTGCGCCTGTAAGTCCTCGGGATCAACGCTGAGAACATTCAGCAGGGCTGCTTCGGCGGCGCGATAGTTGCGCTTGAGAAACTCGATCCGGCCGATCTGGTTCCACACCACGCGGTCGCGGGGATAAAGCGCCGCGGTCTTGCGCAGACTGTCCAGCGCGCCATCGTAATCGCCGTCGGCCTTCTGGATCATGGCGTTGAAAAACCATGTACGCCCCAGCTTGTCATTGATGGCCAGCGACCGCTCGATGTACGGCCGCGCGGCGTCGGTCTCGCCTTCCTGGATGAGCGCACGGGCGACGTTCAGCCAGCCATCAGCGTATTCGGGCTCCGCTTCGGTCACCTTCTTGAAGGCGAATTCGGCGCCCTTCAGATCGCCCTGGAGCAGGAGGCCAATGCCCCAGTCGTTCCAGCGCTCGCGATCCGCCTTGCGGACGACCGGCGTCCAGTTCACGGGCGCGTCGCTGATGTTCAGGCGCGTTTCAGCCTGAGCCAGCGTAATCACCGGCAGAACCGGGATGCGACCCTTGATTTTTCCGGAAACGTTGGCGGGGATGTTTGCGGGGTCAAAGCTGAATTCGCGGTTGTCGAAACTGGTCGATACAAGCTTCGGGTCATTCGTCTTTGGCTGGCCGGCGTAGGCGAATTGCGTGTAGTAGTGCGAAAACTTGCGGTAATTCAGCTTCGCCGTGACGGTGATGGGCCCCTGGGCGTCCTTGGGGATGTGCAGCCGGAAGTGCGCGACATCCGCGGCGCCGGGCGGGATGAGACGAACATAGAGAACGCTGCGCGTTTGAAACGCGTTCCGCTTGTTGATCATGTTGCCTTCGCCGTCGAGCTGATACGAGCGGTAGAAGTGCGCTCCCCGCTCCACCGGTCCGCAGTTGTTGTCTTCCACTTTTCCGCTCCAGAAAATGATGCGGCCCGTGGCGTCGCGGGCTTGTAATTCGAGCCAAACGTCGAACGCATCGACGGTGCCGGCGGGGAAGAAATGGCCGATCTTGCGCGTGCGTACGACGGCGTCCAGCCGGATGGTCTGGCCGCGCTGGAACGTGCCGGTCTCGACCGGCGCAAGCATTTTGCCCACTTCGCGGATCGTGACGGAGGCGGCGCCCTGCTCGGCTTCCTCGCCGACGGCGAAGGTGGAGGAAAGCTGCGGCGTTTCCGCGTTCCGCCGCCGCATTTCGACGGCGCCCTTGACCTCCTCAACCGGCGACGCGGCGAAAATATCCACCGTAATGAACCCCGACTTCAGGAATTTTTCCACTTCGCTCAGCTGGCGCTCGTCGCGATTCGCGAACGCTACGGCGGCGTTGGCCGCAGCAAAGCGATGCGAGTGCACCTGCCCGTTGATGTTCCCTGGGTCTTTGGACGCGACCAGCGGCATATGACAATCAGCGCAGGTCTGCGATTTCGCTGGATAGTAAAATGAGCGCGCCCCCTGCCCGGAGACGCCGCTCGCCTGCCAGTTGTCGTAGTCGTTGAAGCCGCGGATCCAGCGATATTGGTTGACCGGAACGTCCAGATGAACCTTATGGCATGCGGAGCAGAATTCCGCAGACTGTTCGCGCATAAAGGGCTTCATCATGGTGCGGCGGTGCGGCTCGGGATCCAGGTAGGTGAGGAAACGGTCCACGCGACGGATGATGGGGTTGTGGCTGGAGGCCAGCTCGTGCAGCGGCGGGTACTCGATCACGAACCCGGCGTTGCCCATGGTGGAATCGACGTGTACGATCGCGTGGCAGGACAAGCAGCCGAGACCGTTCTGCGCTTCGGGCGTGTCGATCTGATCTTTGATGGGCCGCTCGAAACGGCCATTAAAGAACACCGCGTGATCGTGGCAGCCAGCGCACCATTTCGTCGGCTTGACGCCGGCGACATCCTGCATATATTCAATGGATTTCCGGTAGAACTGATTGTTAAACGACGCAAAATGGTGCATCGAGCTGTTCCACTGCTCGTAAATATCCTTGTGACACTCGCCGCACAGCTTCGAATCCATGAAGAAGTTCGAGGGAATGATCTTTCCGGTGTTGGTGTTCGATGACGACGGCCAGAACGGGCTTTTCGGGCCGGCGCCTTCTTCCGCCATGGAAACAGGCGCGACGGATGGATTGACGATGCGGTCCCACGGGTTGGGGAAGGCCTTGCGATAGGCGGCGGCTGAGACGGGGATGGCGATCGAGATGAGAAGCACGGCGCCGGCGGCTTTGCGGGATGCGGCCGGGATCGGTCCGCGCGTGGTTAGGACCGCGATGCACGCCGTGAGCACAGAGGCGCAGCCGAATGCGATGTGCAGCCACACCATCCACCGGTGGTCGCGCGTTGCGCCGGCGTAAACCAGCCAGGCCCCCGCGATCGCCGAAGCCAGGAACAACCCGGCGGCAGCCAGGAGCATGGGCGGCAGTCGCCTCAGGCGCGGTATGAGCGCCGCCGCGATCGCCAATCCAAGAGCGACATGCAGGAGCACGTTCGCCATGTAGAAAACAGACGGAGTCGCGAACCCGGCGATGTAGCCCGTATTCAGCAGGAATATACAACCAGCAATTGCAGTTAGACGCGATTTCATTGCCCCGATCCCAGACGGTTAGCAACTAGAGGACGGATGAGCACTAACGCTGGTCGAGTATTGTAGCGCTCACGATATTTCCGGTGAATAGTATCTTTAGGGTATTGCTCGCCGACCGGATATGGGTATGCTGACATCCCGTGAAACGGGAGCGGCTCCACGGTTTGGGAAAAAGCAGTGTTCGCGTCACGGTCTTTGGCCCAGCCGTCAACTTTCAGCAGGAAATCGCGTTTCCAGCCTGACGGCAAGGGCGGCAGCTTGCCGGCGTCGAACCGCATTGTGATCTCGTCGCCGGACCCCATGATTACATAGCGGTCGTCCACCGCCTCCAGCAACTCCCGCACGTCGCCGTACCGCGTGTAATAGCCGGGAGTGGGATTCCAGAACGACAGCGGCGTAACGGATGAGTAGATAAACTGGTCGGGCTGTTTGCGCGCCGGATCAATGCGCGTTGCGGAAAACCCGCGAAAATGCAAATCCGCCGAGGCGGCGCGGAGAAACGATTTTCGCATCACCGGGGGAGCCGAGGATTCCAGCAGGAAGATTTCGTCCCAATACACGCACAGGTTAGTGACGATTCGAAGTTCGCGGCGATCTGACGGGAAGTTCACTTCCACCGCGATTGTCTTCGGTTTGCCATCTGGCATGCCCATGTCGGAATCGATGGTGACCCACTTTCCGCTGGCATCACGAGCCTGGAGATAGGGCGCAATGAGGCCGCCTTTCGATTCCTGGGACGCGGCGAGGAACGTGGAGCCATCCGCCCAGTCCACCCAGCCGTTAAGGATGAGAACGGCGCGATGCGCCGACCGCGGCGCGCGGCCGAAGTCTAGCGTCAGCGAGTGCAGCTCCGATGTGCCCAGCTCGCTGCGCCCGAAGTCGTCCACATACGTTCTGTCTTTCCATGTGATGCGGCTCAGAACGTCGTGTCCGTGGTTATCGTGCGCCGCAACGGGATGAATACGACGCGAACCGCCGTAAAACTTCAGCGCCGGGTACGGCGGCGACTTCCAGCGCTCGTTGATAAATAAATCCTGAGCGGCCGGATGATCGACAGCGACCAGTTGCGTCTGGTCAATGTAGGAAACCTCGGCCAGTTCTTCCGTGATGTGCAGCTCGTACTGTCCGTTGCGCAGCGCCATGGCTTCACCCGGGACCTGGACGTACTCATCGTGATCAATCGGAAAATACGAGCTGTCGCCAGAGCGGGCGCCGAGCGGCGCGACGCCGAGAACGTCAGTGATGAATTGGAACTCCCGCCCGTTCCAGGTCCAGATCATCGGACAAGAGCCTGAGAGCCGCTGGGCCTCCTTGTAGGTATACGCTTTGTTGGTCGCCTGCCGGATTTCGTTCTGGATCAGCCCGTTCGGCCACGTAATGCGAACCGTGTCTGCTTCAGAATAGTTGTGCAGATTGAAAGTGAGCGGATAACCGTCATAGAAGGCGCGCGCATAGAGCGTCCCGGCCTTCACCTCCACGAGCGAGCCCTGTCCCAGCTTCAGGTTTTTGACGCCGGTCAGCGCCACCCGTAGCCAGTTGGAATTCGCTGAGCGGTTAAACTCGACTCCCTCCGGCGTGACGCGATCGATGCGGCCGTCCCCGTCAAAATCGATATTGCTGATGGAAGTCGGCTCCGCCTTGACGTTCCGGTCTACGACGTACCTTCCGCCGAGCAGATCGCGGTAGACGACCGGCGGGCGGTCTGAGTATCGGACCCACACGTCAAAAGCCTTGCTGTCCGGATTGATTCGAAACACGCCGCCGTCGACGGCGCGACCCGGAATCAGCGGTAGATCGGAAGTGTGGTCTTCAAATCCCGCCGCTCCCTGGTTGCGCAAAAGGACCGAGTTCTCGCCGAGCAACAGCAGGTCGAGATCGTAATCATGATCGTAGTCGAGCCAAATCGCCTTCTCGAAACGGCGCCGCGGGAGGCTTGCCGCCCGCAGTGTGAACCGCCCTTTGTCATTGTGCAGCAGCGTAGGACCCTGCTCGCCAAGAACGCAAAGGTCCATAAGACCATCGTTATCGAAATCGCCTGCCGCCGCCGCAATAATCCCGCCCAGCGCGTCGAGTCCTGATTCGCGGACAACGTCGGTTCCGCCGCGGTACAGCGTCAGCGCTCCCCCGCGCCAGGCGAGCACGTCGGGCCGGCCGTCGTTATCGTAATCAAAGATCAGCCATCCATCAACGCGCTGCGCGAAATTTCGCAGCGCATATCTTGGCTGGCCGGCGGGCTGCAAAGGCCGGGCGTCCGGCGGATCGTAGATCTCCGCGTAATCACACCATTCCATGTCCTCCGGAATCGCGGCGCCCTCTTGCGCCTTCTTCAGCCGCTGGAATTCCTGTAATTCTCTAAGCGCCATTTCGCCGCGACCCGTGGATCGGTAAACGTTGTACAGCTGAAAGTGCGGCGCGGCGAGATTATGGTTCAGCGCCGCTGCGATCTCAAATTGCCGGATCGCATCGCTCAGCCGATTTTCCTGTTTGTAGAGGACTCCGAGATTGTAGTGCGACACGGGCTCGTCCGGAACCAGTTGGACCATCTTTTCGAATTGGGGAAGAGCCTTCCCGAATTCGCCCTGCTTCTTAAACACAATGCCCAGATTGAAGTAAGTATGGGGCAGCTCGGGATGGAGCTTTTGCACCTTTTCGAGCTGCGCGACGGCTTCGGCGGTCTTCCCCGCCCGGAGCAGGGCTAGGCCGTAGTTCAACTGTTCCCGCGGAGAGTTCGGGTTCAGTTGGAGAGCCTTGCGGAACTCGTCGACAGCCTGCGCCTGCGTCGTCGGGTTCTCATAGAAGGCTTTGCCCAGGTTGCGGTGATGCCACAGGGCCGCATCGCGGTCCTGATCGCTCGCAGCGAAGGGCGCAAGGAGGACGGTTGCAAGAACGACAAACAGCCAGCGCATAAGGACTTTCCCTATTGTAGGGGCGCCGGCTAACGCGCGAGTTCACTGCCTGAGCGCTGCAATGACCAGAATGATCAGATTCCAGACGACCACGACCGCGAAGAGGACGTTCATGCGTGAAAGAATTCGATGCCGCCCGGTGGACGAGCAGTAAAGGCCCATCGAAACCGCCAGCGCCTTAACCCCGGCCAGCGCGACAATCGGATTTGGCGCAAGCTGTAGCGCCAGACGCACAACGGGGTTCGCCTCTTGCACTCCGTGCACCAGAAACGCAAGCGTGGTGAGCAGGTCAAGCAATTGCAGGTAAATGAAGTTCAGCAGGAGATTTCCCACCGTTTCGTCGCGAGCGCGAGCTGGCATAAGCATCCGCTGCGCCAAATGTACTACCAAATCGCGCAAACCTTGAATGAAGCGGCGGTACTGTTACCGCCGCTCGCGTACCACCAGCTCGCGGCGCCCTGCGCGCGATTACTTGCCTGATGCGAACCGCTTCTCGATCTCCGGCCAGTTGACGATGTTCCACCAGGCCTGTACGTAGTCGGCGCGGCGATTCTGATATTTCAAATAATAGGCGTGCTCCCAGACGTCGAGACCCATCACGGGGTATTTGCCCTCCATCACCGGGCTGTCCTGATTCGCAGTGGATGAGATCTCCAGACCGTTGCCGCTCTTGAGCAACCATGCCCAGCCGGAGCCGAAGCGGCCAAGCGCAGCGGCATTGAATTTCTCTTTGAAATTCTCGAAACTGCCAAACGTCGATTTGATCGCTTCGCCAAGCTGTCCGCCGGGCTGGCCGCCCGCTTTAGGCGCCATAATCTGCCAGAACATGCTGTGATTGATGTGTCCGCCGCCGTTGTTGCGGATCGCTGTCCGGATATTTTCCGGAACGATGGCGCAGTTGTTTGCAAGCAGCTCCTCAATGCTCTTGTTCTGCAGCTCGGGAACGGATTCAAGCGCCTTATTGGCGTTTGCGACATAGGCGCCGTGGTGCTTGTCATGGTGGATTTCCATCGTCTGCTTGTCGATGTAGGGCTCAAGAGCGTCTGATGGGTACGGCAAGTCTGGTAGTGTAAACGGCATTACTCCTCCTTGATAGAATTTCTCTCGCTATTATGAACTACGGTTTGTGGATGCGGATTCAGGCGGTTTGGCGCCCTCGAAAATTGGGGCCCGGCAATGAACTGTATCCAGTTCGAGGGCAGAGTGTAGAGATCTGAGGATTTGCGCCGAGGCGGGCGGGCCGGGGACGTTGTAGGGCATGCCCCGGCTCCACTCTATGCAGTCAGAAACTGATCGATCGCTGCCGCGGCTTTGCGGCCCTCCGCGATCGCCCACACCACCAGCGACTGCCCCCGCCGCATGTCGCCGGCTGCGAACACGCCCGGCGCGGACGACTGGTAATCCTCGCGCGTCTTCACGTTGCCGCGCTGGTCGAGCTCCAGGCCAAGCTGTTCGATCATGCCGCTGCGAACTGGGCCAGTGAAGCCCATCGCCAGCAGCACCAGATCAGCCTGCAGGGTGAACTCCGTGCCGGCAATCGGCTCAAAATGCGGCGGCGGTCCGACACGGATGCCATGCAGCAGCTTGACGCGCCCGTGCTCGTCGCCGGTGAAATGGGTAGTGGCCACGCTCCATTCGCGAATTCCACCCTCTTCGTGGGAACTCTCCTGGCGCAATTGCAGCGGCCACAAGGGCCAGGGCGTCAACGGCGACCGCTCCGCTGGCGGCATGGGCATGATCTCAAACTGGCGCACGGATGCGGCGCGCTGGCGGTGCGATGTGCCGAGACAGTCGGCGCCGGTGTCGCCGCCGCCGATGATGATCACGTGCTTGCCGGTCGCGAGGATCGCCTCCGCCTCGTCGATGTGATCCCCCGCCACGCGCCGGTTCTGCTGCGGCAGAAATTCCATGGCGAAGTGGATGCCCTTCAAGTCGCGGCCGGGGACCTTCAGGTCGCGGGGCTGTTCCGCGCCGCCGGCGAGCAGAATCGCATCGAATTCCTTGCGCAGATGCTCGACCGGCACATTGCGCCCGACGTGCGCGTTGGTGCGGAATTCCACGCCCTCGGCGGACATCTGCTCCAAGCGGCGGTCGATGAGATGCTTTTGCATTTTGAAGTCGGGGATGCCGTACCTCAGAAGGCCGCCAATGCGATCGTTCTTTTCGAAAACCGTTACCCAGTGCCCGGCGCGCGCAAGCTGCTGCGCCGCAGCGAGTCCGGCGGGCCCGGATCCGACCACGGCGACGCGCTTGCCGGTCCGCTGCTTGGGCGGCTCCGGACGGATCCAGCCCTGCTCAAAGGCGTAATCGATAATGGTCTTTTCGATATTTTTGATCGTGACCGGCGGCTCATTGATGCCGAGCACGCATGCTGCTTCGCACGGCGCTGGACAGATGCGTCCCGTGAATTCGGGAAAGTTATTGGTCGCGTGCAGCATGCGAATGGCGTCGCGCCAGCGGTCTCGATATACGAGATCGTTCCAATCCGGAATGAGGTTGTTCAGCGGGCAGCCAGTATGGCAAAACGGCACGCCGCAATCCATGCATCGCGCGCCCTGAGTACGCACCTTTTCGAGCGGAAAATCCTGGTAGATTTCAAACCAGTCGTTGATCCGCTCGGCAACCGGGCGCCGGGCGGGAACTTCGCGCTGATACTCGAGGAAGCCCGTAACTTTACCCACGTCCGACCTCAGTCGTTGTCAGCGGGCGGCGCGCGGCGGCGAGCGGCGCCGCGGCGACAAAGCTTGGCGGACGCCGCGCGATGCCCAGGACTCGCTTGTATTCGTGCGGAAATACCTTAACGAATTTCGGAAGCATTTTGTCGAAATTTTCGAGAATCCACTCAGCGCGCGGGCTGCCCGTCAGCTCCAGGTGCCGCGCCGTGAGATCGCGGACCAGTTGAATGTCCTGGACATCTTCGAGCGGCTCGAGGTCGACGCTGGCCTTGTTGCACATCACCGTGGAAAACTCGCCGGTTTCATCCAGCACGTAGGCGATGCCGCCGCTCATGCCGGCGGCGAAGTTCCGCCCGGCCCGGCCCAGAACCAACACCAGGCCCTTGGTCATGTACTCGCAGCCATGGTCGCCTACCGCTTCCACCACGGCCGTCGCGCCGGAGTTCCGAACCGCGAACCGCTCGCCGGCCATGCCGTTGAAAAACGCCTCGCCGCTGGTGGCCCCGTACAGGCAGACGTTGCCGACAAGGATGTTTTCTTCGGGCTGGAACGTGGATCTCCGCGGAGGGTATATGATCAGCCGTCCGCCGGAAAGGCCCTTGCCGACGTAATCGTTTGCGTCCCCTTCCAACGTCAGCGTAACGCCCTTGGCCAAAAAAGCGCCGAAACTCTGTCCGGCCGAGCCGGTGAACTCGAACCGGATTGTGTTGTCGGGCAGGCCTTCGGAGCCGTACCGCCGCGCGATTTCGCCGCTCAGCATGGCGCCTACCGTGCGGTGCACGTTGCGGATGGGCATCTTGAACTCGACGGGCGTCTTGTTTTCGAGAGCCTCGCGGGCGTGGTCGATGAGCTTGTAGTCGAGCGCTTTGTCGAGACCGTGGTCTTGCGGGATGATGCAGCGCCGCCCAACCCGCGCGGGAACCTGCGGATTGAACAGAATCGAGGACAGATCCACGCCGCGCGCTTTCCAGTGGTCGACGGCATGGCGCATCTCGAGCATATCCACCCGCCCGATCATCTCATCCATGGTCCGGAAGCCCATGCGCGCCATCCATTGCCGGACTTCTTCGGCGACGAAGAAAAAGAAATTGATCACGTGCTCAGGCTGGCCCTGAAACTTGGCGCGCAACCTCGGATCCTGCGTTGCGATGCCCACCGGGCACGTGTTCAGATGGCACTTGCGCATCATGATGCAGCCCATGGAGACCAGCGGCGCAGTTGCGAAGCCGAACTCCTCGGCGCCGAGCAGCGCCGCGATGACGACATCGCGCCCGCTTTGCAGCTTCCCGTCCGTCTGAACCCGAATACGGCTGCGCAGGTCGTTCATTACCAGAACCTGCTGCGTCTCCGCCAGGCCCAGCTCCCAGGGAATGCCGGCGTGCTTGATCGACGTCAGCGGGCTTGCGCCGGTGCCGCCGTCATGACCGGAAATCAGCACAACGTCGGCATGCGCCTTGGCGACCCCCGCCGCCACCGTCCCAACGCCGACCTCGGCCACCAGCTTCACGGAAATGCGCGCCCGCGGGTTGACGTTCTTCAAATCGTAAATGAGCTGCGCCAGGTCTTCGATCGAGTAAATGTCGTGGTGCGGCGGCGGCGAAATCAGGCCCACGCCCGGAATCGAATGCCGCACGCGCGCGATCACTTCGTCCACTTTGTGGCCGGGCAGCTGACCGCCCTCGCCCGGCTTGGCGCCCTGCGCGATCTTGATCTGCAACTCGTCGGCGTTTACCAGATAATTGGTCGTGACGCCGAAGCGCCCGCTCGCGACCTGCTTGATCGCGCTGCGCCGCTCGTCATAGAACCGCTCCTCGTCTTCGCCGCCCTCGCCGGTGTTCGATTTGCCGCCGATCCGGTTCATCGCGATCGCCAGCGTCTCGTGCGCTTCCTTGCTGATCGAGCCGAAGGACATCGCGCCCGTTGCAAAACGCTTCACAATCTCGCTCGCGGGTTCGACCTCCTCAATCGGAATCGGTCTGGCTGCTGTGCGGATCTCCAGCAGCCCTCGAATCGTGCACAGTTGGCGCGACTCGTCGTCGACGGCGCGCGTATATTCCTGGAACGTGCTGAAGCTCGATTGCCGCACCGCATGCTGGAGCTTCGAAACGCTCACCGGGTTGAGGCGATGATACTCGCCGTGAACGCGATAGTGATAATTTCCGCCCACATCGAGTTCGGTTTCAAACTCCGTGACCGGACGGAAGGCATGGTCGTGCTTCATCTTCGCTTCGCGCGCCAGCACGTCCAGCCCGACGCCCTCGATGCGCGAAGGCGTGCCCGTAAAATACTTTTCCACCAGCGACCGGTTTAAACCGATGGCTTCGAAGATCTGAGCGCCGCGGTAGCTTTGCAGCGTGGAGATGCCCATCTTCGAAAAGACCTTCAGCAGGCCCTTGTTCACGGCCTTTTTGTAATTTTTGAGCGCGGTCTCGAACGTGACGCCTTCCGGCAGCATGCCGCGCTTGGCCAGATCCTCCAGCGTTTCGATGGCAAGATAGGGGTTGATCGCGCTTGCGCCGTAGCCGATCAGCAGGCAATAGTGCATGACCTCGCGCGGCTCGCCCGATTCGACCACCAGCGCCACGGTCGTGCGCGTGCACTCACGAACCAGGTGGTTGTGCACGGCCGCAAGCGCCAAAAGACTGGGAATCGGCGCATACTCTTCATCCACGCCGCGATCGGAAAGAATCAAAACGGTATACCCGGATTTAATCGCCAGCGACGCCCGGCGGCACAGCGCGTCGAGCGAGCGCTCCAGTTCTTTTTCGCCGCCGGCGACCCGGAACAGCGTCGGCAGCGTCGTCGCGAGAAAATCACCCCAGCTCACGCGCCGCAGCTTCTCCAGATCCCAATTGGTCAGGATGGGATGCGGCAGCTTGAGCGTGTGGCAATGCTGCGGCGTCTCATCCAGAATGTTGCGTTCCGTTCCGATGTAGCTGGTCAGCGACATGACCAGCTCTTCGCGGATGGGATCGATGGCGGGGTTCGTGACCTGCGCAAAGAGCTGTTTGAAATAGTTAAACAGCAGTTGCGGCTTGTCGGACAGGCACGCAAGCGGCGTATCCGTGCCCATAGACCCCACCGCTTCTTCGCCGTTCACGGCCATCGGCGTCATCAGCATCCGCAGGTCTTCTTCCGTGTAACCGAAGGCGCGCTGACGGCAGAGAATGGTGTCGTGATCGGTGTCAATCACGCGCGGAGGCGCCGGCAGGCCCTCGAGCGTCATCTGATTTTCTTTGAGCCACTGGGCATAAGGACGGCGCGCAGCCAGACGCGCCTTCAGCTCATCGTCGGGAATGATGCGGCCCTCTTCGAGGTCGGCAAGCAGCATCCGGCCCGGCTGAAGCCGTCCCTTGCTCTTGATGTTTTCCGGCTGGACCGGCAGCACGCCGGTCTCCGACGCCATGATGAGCAGGTCGTCGTGCGTAACCAGGTAGCGCGCCGGGCGCAAGCCGTTGCGATCAAGCGTCGCGCCAATCACCCGACCGTCGGTGAACGCCACCGCCGCCGGACCGTCCCACGGCTCCATCAGCGAGGCGTGATATTCATAAAAGGCGCGCTTTTCCGGCGACATCGTCGTGTCCGCGTCCCATGCTTCCGGAATCAGCATCGCCATCACATGCGGAAGCGAACGGCCGGCCAGCGTGAGCAGCTCCACCGCGTTGTCGAGACAGGCGGAATCGCTCTGATTGGCGCCGATAATCGGGAAAATTTTTTCAATCTCGGGGAACTTCGGCGATCCGATCACGGATTGCCGCGCATACATCCAGTTCACATTGCCGCGAACGGTGTTGATTTCGCCGTTGTGGCAAATGTAGCGGTACGGGTGCGCCAGCTGCCACGTCGGGAACGTGTTGGTCGAAAACCGCTGGTGCACGAGGCATAGCGCACTTACGCAGTCCGGATCCGCCAGTTCGCCGTAAAAATTGGCGATCTGAGGCGCCAGCAGCAAACCCTTGTAAACAATGGTGCGCGAGGAAAGCGACGGCACATAAAAGAAGCCTTTGTCGCGAATGTCCGAGTTCGCAATTTCCGACTCGGCGCGCTTGCGTACGACGTACAGACGCCGCTCCAGTTCATCCTGGCTCATTCCCGCCGAGGCGCGGATGAAGATCTGCTCGATATAGGGCTGTGAAGCGCGCGCCTGCCGGCCGATCGCGTCGGCGTTCACAGGCGTATCCCGCCAGCCGAGCACGTCTAGCCCTTCCTCGCGGGCGATGCGCTCGAGAATGCCTTCGCACAGCAACCGCTGCTGCCGCTCAACCGGAAGGAACACCATGCCGACCCCGTACTGCCCCGGCTCCGGCAGCGTGAAACCGAGCTTGGCGCATTCCCGGGCAAAGAACTTGTGCGGTATTTGAATCAACACGCCCGCCCCGTCCCCGGTCTCCGGATCGCAGCCGCACGCGCCGCGATGCGTCAGATTGATCAGGATTTGCAGACCCTTTTGGATGATGTCGTGCGAGCGGTGACCCTTGATGCTGGCTACAAAACCAATGCCACAGGCGTCGTGCTCGTTGGCCGGATGATACAGTCCTTGCGCCTTGGGTAAGCCTTGAGGGTGACAGTCGTAGTTCATGTGTTCACGCTAGCTTCTGTGCCGCCAGACGGAGAGCGCCGGCGAAGAAGATCGCCCGGCTCGTAAGCGACGGTAATACGGGCAGTATAGCAGGCGTTTAACTATCAGGCAATCGAAAATTAGTTTGTTGCAATATCAGTCGCGCTTATGGTAGCGTAGAGGCGTTGGATTTCGATAACTTACGGCTATTTCGAGATATCGCGCAGTTCCGCAGTTTCAGCAAGGCCGCCGCACAGCATGGAATCAGCCAGTCTGCGGCAAGCCAGCATATTCTGGATTTGGAGCGTCGGCTGGACGCCGTGCTGCTCGACCGCTCTACGCGCCCGCTGACTGTCACCGACGCCGGCAAGCTGTATCTGGACTTTTGCCGCGATGTATTACGACGAGTGGAAGATTTCGAAGCCGCGCTCGATACGCTCAAAGACCAGGCGCACGGAACCGTTCGCGTAGCCGCTATTTACTCCGTCGGTCTGTCGGAAATGGCCGAACTGGAACGTGAATTCGCCGAGCGCTTTCCGCGGGGGCGTTTACAGGTCGAGTATCTTCGACCGGAAAAGGTGTACGAGGCAGTAGCCGGGGACCGCGCCGACCTCGGGCTCGTCAGCTACCCGGAAGCGACTCGTGAGATAACGGTGATACCGTGGAGACGGGAGGAAATGGTAGTGGCGGCCGCCCCCTCCCACCATCTCGCTTCGCTGAAAGCGGCCTACCCTCGCGACCTCAACGGAGTCGATTTCGTAGGCTTCGACGAGGACCTCCCCATTCATAAGGCGATCACGCGTTTTCTTGAGGATCACGACGCCCACGTCCACGTCGTCCTGCGGTTCGACAACATCCAGATGATCAAAGAGGCTGTATCGCACCGCATGGGCGTGAGCATCATGCCCGCTCGCGTCATGCAGCAGGACTTGGCGCAGGGCCGGCTCGCGGCTATTCCAATCGCGGGCGACCCATTGTACCGGCCGCTTGGGATCATCCACCGCCGAAAGAAGAAGTTCAACCGCAGCGGCCAAGGGTTTTTGGAGTTGCTGGAGCGCAAGCCATCCGGGGAGCTGGTCGGAATTGCATGACGGCGCGCGAAGAGGCGGGCGGGCGCGGCGTTATTTCGGCGCTGCCATAGAGCGTGTCGAAAGCGCCTTAAAACAGCGCCGCCGAACCCGTTTTCACTCCGACCCAGACAAGCCACGGAACAATCACGCCAATCAAGGCCTTCGACCACTTGATCTTTCTCGCGGCAGCCGCTGAAAATCCCGTTGCAAGCAGCGCGATGCTCCACAAAGTGAAAAGGTCAAAGGAACTGCACAGAGCCTTAAGCCATCGGGGCGATTCGCTGCTGAGAAAGGCGCCGACATTGAAAGCAAGCGGATTCTGGATGTCGTAATCCTCCGGGCTCTTGATGAACATGACGAGAATAGCGAGCGCGATGTAAATCAAACCGGGCAGCGACGCATAGGTGATTATGGCAAGCGCCCGTTTAAACGGGATCTCCGCCGCGTACACAGAATTGAAGACCAGCATCAGCGCTAGCGCTATGACCAACATGCCGACCGGCGCGAAAACGAGAGCGCCTAAGTATCCGAAGACGGGCGCTATTTTGACGCCCCGTTCGATGGCTTGCTCGCGCTGTTCGGGCGGCAGGTTCTGCATGCGCTCGTTCGCTTCGATCTGGCGCCTCACCGTATGGTCCCATCCGACCCGTTGGGAGAAGATGCTCATCATTACCAGTCCTGCCAGCGCTATCAACACCATGGGAATCCACCATCGCGGGCGCGCGGCGATATCCGCAAACGCAGCGCCGGCTCAAAGTAGACGCCGGCGAGACGCGCCGGTTCGCTCATCGGCGCCACCGAGGCTGCTTGGGGGTTCATGGCCGTTCACAGGATTATGACAGCGCAGGATATCGAGCGCAAGCAAAATCAATTGCCGGCAGCGGAGCTCGCCTCGCCCAGGTCGTCCAGCGAGAGTTGCGCGGTTTCCGCAGCCGCCGGCAGCTCCGCAACATCGCGCAGCGTCTTCTCGATCGCCCGCGTGCGGATCAGTCCCTGATCGACGGTATTGGCAGCCTCCTGGAGCTTCTTCTGCACGCGCGCGAGAACATCGGAATATTTTGAGAATTCGCGCTTCACCGCGCCCAGCAGGTCCCACACTTCGCTCGAGCGGCGCTGGATGGCGAGCGTCTGAAAGCCCATCTGAAGGCTGTTGAGCAGGGCCGCCAGCGTCGTAGGACCCGCTACTGCAACGCGATATTCGCGCTGTAGAGTCTCAACCAGCCCTGGGCGGCGCAGCGCCTCGGCGTACAAGCTTTCAGTGGGCAGGTACATGATGGCGAAATCCGTCGTGAGCGGCGGGGCGATGTACTTGTCGCGGATGTCGCGCGCGCAGGCGCGAATGCGCGACTCCAGCTGGCGCGAGCAGATCTCAACCGCCGCGGCGTCGCCGTGTTCCGCCGCTTCCACCAGACGCAAATAGTCCTCTTGCGGGAACTTGGCGTCGAGCGGCAGCCATACGCACGAGTCCGGGACAGCTCCCGGCAGCCGGATTGCGAACTCGACGCGCTCTGACGTCCCTGCGGTTGCTACATTGCGGTCGTATTGATCGGGATGGAGCATTTGCTCGAGCAGCGCCCCGAGCTGCATCTCGCCCCACGTTCCACGCGCCCGGACGCCGCTTAAGACCTTTTTCAGATCCCCGACGCCGGAGGCGAGCGCGCGCATTTCCCCGAGGCCCGTATAGACCTGTTCAAGACGTTCGCTGACGAGTTGAAAGGATTCGCTCAGACGCTTTTCGAGCGCGCTTTGGAGGTGCTCGTCAACGGTGCGTCGCATTTGCTCGAGCTGGCGCGCGCTCTCCTCCTGAACGGCGCGCAGTCGGGCATCCACGGTCTGGCTGAGCTCGGCGATGCGGCCGCCGAACAGGTCGAGCTGCGTGCGCTGAATGTGGCCGAGAGAGCTCATCTGTTCGCAGATCACGGTTGAAAGCTGCGCGACCGATCCGGTCAGCTCTTCGCGAAGCGCGCGGTCCCGGGCGGCGGCTTCGTCCCGCCCGCGCGCCAGCTCGTCCCGGAGCGCTCGGTCGGTCCGCTCGGCGGCGCGTTCGAGCGACTCCATGCGCGCGCACAGCGGCGCAAGATCCGGCCCCCGGCGCGCCCGCAGGATCACAATCTGCGCGATGAGCACGCATACAAGCAAAACAACGGCGGCCGCGAGCAACAATACCTGCATACCTATTTCAGGGTACCGCGCTGAAACATTCTCAGAACCTTGTGTTTTGGCGCTGCCGGGCGCGCCGCGCATCGCGAGGTCTACAGGCGGTTGATGAGGCTGGCCACGTAACCCGCGCCGAAGCCGTTGTCAATATTGACGACAGTGACGTTGCTTGCGCAACTGTTTAACATTCCGAGCAGGGCTGCCAGACCATGAAAGCTTGCGCCGTAACCCACGCTGGTGGGAACGGCGATCACTGGACACGACACCAGGCCGCCGACCGCGCTCGGCAGCGCGCCTTCCATCCCGGCGCACACCACGATCACGCGAGCGGCGCACAAACGCTCACGGTTGTTCATCAGCCGGTGGATTCCCGCCACGCCGACGTCATAAATCACGTCGACGCAATTGCCCATGACCTCCGCCGTAACCTGGGCCTCTTCCGCCACCGGGATGTCGCTCGTGCCCGCGCACACCACCGCGATCTGGCCTTTGCCGCGCACTGTCCGGTCGCGCCATACGCGGATCGCGCCCGAGAGCGGAAACCATTCAGCGTCGGCGCAGGCGGCGCGAATCCGGTCGGCGACAGGCTCTGTCGCTCGCGTGATCAGGACGTTGCTTTCCTTATCGAGCAGCCGCAGCGCAATTTGTTCAATCTGCTGCGGCGTTTTACCCGCGCCGAAGACAACCTCCGGCATGCCGTGCCGAATCGCGCGGTGATGGTCCACCTTCGCGAACCCAAGATCCTCAAACGGCATGTGACGCAAGCGGTCGAGCGCGGCGTCAACTTCCACCGCCCCTTCGCGCACCTCTTCCAGAAGCGTTCTCAGCGCCCGCTGGTCCATCTCTGTCCAGCATATCATCCGGTCTCAATCGCCCTGCCGCGCGGGACTATGATGTTCAGCATGAGCGCGACGATAGAAGACGCCCGGCTGATTCTGGAGTTGTACGATTTGCGGCGCGAGGAACGGCTGCGGGAGGCCCGCGACTGGTTTGTGCGGCATTTTCATTGCAACTCCCTTGCGGATTTCAACGCGCTCTGCCCTCCTGGCTCCGAGGAGAATGGCTTTGCGCGCATGGTCACCAGCTATTGGGAGATGGTGGCGTCATTTATCACTGCCGGAGTGCTGGATCAGGAACTGTTCTTTCAAAGCGGGCAGGAGCTGTTGCTGGTATGGACGCGGGTAAAGCGCTTTCTGCCCGAGCTGAGGCATTACACCAGGAATCCGCACTCGTGGGCCAACCTGGAGAAGGTCGCCCGGGCCTATATCGAATATTGGGACCGGACCGCGCCGGGGGCCTACGAAGCCTTCGAGGCGCGCATGGCCAGCGTGACGCCGGCGCGAGGGAAAGGCTGAACATGCGGCGGCAGCCGGCGTTTTTCGGCGACCGCGAACTCAATTTGATTTACATCGCAAAGCGCCTTCGCGATGCGCTGCGGCTCGAGGAGGCGCTGACGGAAGCGGGCATCGATTACGCCGTGGAGACCGACGCGTACCGGGGCGGAATGATCTTTGTCAGCGAGCGGGTGGGGGCCTTCTTTTACGTGGATGATCGGGTGCTCGACGCCGCACACGAGATCATGCGCCAAAGCGGATTTCAGCCCTGGCGGCCCTTCTGACGTTGTTCGGAAGCCGGTCCGTGGCCCTGCCCATGCGCATCCGGGACGCGCGGCGTC
>Ga0070740_10001417_pt1 | contig 33309 bp, 34 predicted proteins | sample Coa_R2_FD_67286 | JGI IMG/M metagenome (GOLD analysis project Ga0070740, IMG submission 67286) | Surface soil microbial communities from Centralia Pennsylvania, which are recovering from an underground coalmine fire - Coalmine... | ecosystem: Environmental > Terrestrial > Soil > Unclassified ...
CGAACCGCGGATGCGCTCGACGAGGCACTGACGCAGGCCATCGGGATCGTCACGAAATCTGACATCCGCGGCTGGTTCAAGCACTGCGGTTACTCACTCACACGCAAGTGAGAATCGCTATAGCTTCCGGCTCGTCACTCGTCACTTGTCACTGCTTTCATTGAGCGTTCTTGTGTAGTTGCTCGTTCTTGAGCTTCTCCCACTTCTCTTTCGCTTCGCCGGTGAGGTCGCTGGGGAGCGTCTCGACGGGGACGTTGTTCTCGACGCAGAACGCGCGCCAGAGCATGAATCGCGCGTCGAACTGTCCCGTGCCTTCGGAAATCTCGTTGGGCAACTTCTGCTTCTCGTCAGCCACTTACATCGCTCCTCTGCTCTCTCGATTTTCGTTGCCGCATAGTGTAGCAAAAAAAATGTGAGCGCGGAACGACGTAGTGAAGGATGAAGGATGAAGGCGGAAGGATGAGTTGAAGAGTGAAAAGTTGAGGGTGCGGGGTGCAGATTGATAAGTCGTCAGTGACGAATGTTGAGAGCCTTGCTTTCAGACGCCCGCTTTTACTTCATCCTTCATCCTTCCTATGAGGCGTTGCTGAGCAGGTACATCTCGCCCTTCGGCGCGGTCTCGCCGCCTTCGCGTTCGAGCGTGACGGCGAAGGCGGGCTTGCCGACGCCGGGCGGCAGCCGGTCGCTGATGCGCGCGCGACCGTCCGAATCCGTCTTGAACGTGCCGCCGGGCATGGGCTTCTTGTCGGCGATGAGCCAGAGCTGGTAAGCCTTGCCTTCGGGTGCGGGCGGGAGTCCTGAGGCGACGAGCGCGGTGCGCCCGGTCGAGTGGTCGTAGGCGACGAGCGCGCGCGCCTGCGGCGCAACGTCCTTGCCCGCGAGACCTTCGACGCGCGCATCGGGCGAGGCGAGCACTTCGTTCAACTCGCCGGCGCGCGCGAGCTGCTCGCGCATACTCGCGACCTGTTCGCTCTCTCTCGCCGACTCCGCCTGCGACTCCTTCAAGTGCTTCGACAGTCGCGCGACTTCGCCCTGAAGCGTCCGCGTGCGATTCCAGGTGAAGAGCGTCGTCGCGCCGAGCAACACGAGTGCGACCGCCGCGACCGCCGCGCCGAAAGAGAGCGACGGACTCGCCGCGAGCAGTTGCCACAGGCTGAAACGTTTGATGACGGCGCGCCAGTCGTCGGCATTCTCGCCGCCCGGAGCGGGACGCAGGTTCGGCCCGTCGCCGATTGCGGCGCCCGTCGCAGCGACCTCCGAAGGGTCAACGGCGCGCGCCTCGGAAGGGCTAACGGCGCGGACGCTTTCGAGTATGCGGGCGCGAAGGTGCGCGGGCGGCGCGACGGGCGCGAGGGTGTAGGCGAGCGAGGCCGCGGCTTCGCTCAACTCGCGGAGTTCGGTGCGGCACTCGACGCACGAAGACAGGTGCTCTCCGAGTGCGCCGCGCTCGCCCGCGTCGAGCGCGCCCGCGGCTTCGAGCGCCAGCAACTCCTTGTAGTCTTCGTGCCGCATCCGAGTCTCTTCCAACCCCCGCGCTTCGGCAACTCCCTCCAAACCATCTGCGCTCAGACGGCGAACTCGCCGAGACGCGAGCGCAGAACCTCGCTCAACTTTTTCAACCCCGCGCGCGTGCGCGTCTTCACCGTGCCGAGCGGCTGCCCCTTCGCCGCCGCGATCTCCGACTGCGACATCCCGTCGAGGTACGCGAGCAGCAAGACCTGACGCTGCTCCTCCGGCAACTCCGCGAGCGCGCCGCGCACGACCTCCGCGCGCTCGGAGCGCTCCGCCGCGTCGTCCGCAGGCTCTTCCGTCTCGGCTGCGGGCGGCGCGTCTTCAGCCGAGCGGCGCGCGGCGCGCTCGCGCGAATCAACGGCGCGGAGGCGGTCAATCGCGCGGCTGCGCGCGAGCGTGACGAGCCATGTGAACGCGCGACCGCGCGAGTCGTCGAAAGAGCGGGCCTGCTGCCAGACCTGGAGGAAGACTTCCTGCAAAACGTCTTCCGCCTCGGCGCGGCTGTGCAATATACGGAGGAGTAGCCCGAAGAGGATGGAGCTGTAGCGGTCGTAGAGTGAGGCGAAGGCGCGCTCGTCGCCCGCGGCCACCGCGCGCACGAGCGTGGCCTCTTCGGCGTCCGACTGTGGTCTGGCGAGTGACAAACCCGTAGCCCCGCTGACAAGATTCAGGCTGCGCACCTCCGTAATTACGAGGGCGCGCAGCCGGTTAGATTTTGAAGCTGAGGGCCTTTAAGCTACCGTGATCTCTTCCGAGAGGTACACGTCCTGAATCGCGTTGAGGAGCGCGACGCCGTCCTGCATCGGGCGCTGGAAGGCCTTGCGCCCGGAGATGAGGCCCATGCCGCCGCCGCGCTTGTTGATGACGGCGGTGCGGACGGCCTCGGCCATGTCGCTCTGGCCTTTGGATTCGCCGCCGGAGTTGATGAGTCCGCAGCGGCCCATGTAGCAGTTCAAGACCTGATAGCGCACGAGGTCAATGGGGTTGTCGCTCGACAGGTCTGTGTAAATCTTAGGGTTGGTCTTCCCGTAGGAGCTTTCGACGTTGAGCACGTTGTAGCCGCCGTTACGTTCGGGAAGCTTCTGCTTGATGATGTCGGCTTGGATCGTGACGCCGAGGTGGTTGGCCTGCCCCGTCAGGTCGGCGGCGGTGTGCATGTCGCCTTCCTTCGTCTTGAACTTCGGGTTGCGGAGGTAGCACCAGAGGACGGTCGCCATGCCGAGTTCGTGCGCGTGCTCGAAGGCTTGGGCGATCTCGACGATCTGGCGGCCCGACTCTTCGGAGCCGAAATAGACGGTCGCGCCGACGGCGACCGCGCCCATGTTGTAAGCCTCCTCGATGGTGCCGAAGAGTATCTGGTCGAACTTGTTCGGGTAGGTCAGAAGCTCGTTGTGGTTGATCTTGACGATGAAGGGAATCTTGTGCGCGTACTTGCGCGCGACGATGCCGAGCACGCCGAACGTCGAGGCGACGGCGTTGCAGCCGCCTTCGATGGCGAGGCGGACGATGTTCTCCGGGTCGAAGTAGATCGGGTTCGGCGCGAACGAAGCGCCCGCCGAATGTTCGATGCCCTGGTCAACGGGAAGGATCGAGAGGTAGCCCGTGCCGGCGAGACGCCCGTTGTCGAAGAGCGTTTGCAGCGAGCGCAGGACGCGCGGGCTTCGGTCGGAGTTCGACCACACGCGGTCAATGAAATCTGGGCCGGGGACGTGCAGCGTGTCCTTCGAGACCTTCGGCGAGTTGAATTCGAGCAGCGCGCGACCGTCTTCGCCGAGAAGCTGTTCGATCTGGGCGAGACCGCCCCCGCGTTTGAGTTCGGTAGCCATTTGCCTGAATCCTCCTGATGAAAAATCGTGCGAGCGGCCTGCCTGGGTTTCGGACTGAGCGCGGATTATAGCACGCGCGCCGTAGCGCGGAGGAAGGAAAAGACGACGAGCCGGGCGTGTGTAAGAACGGCCTGCGTCGGGCGCGACCGTCGTCGCGCTCTCACGCGGCGGAGTCGTGGCGCGGGCCGACTCGCTCGTAGCGTTCGGGCGAGACGATGAGGAAGAGCGCGCCGCCTTTCGTGGTCAGTTCGTCGTGAACGCTGCCGGGCAGCGAGCAGTTGAAGTCGCCCGCCGACATTTCGATTCCGCCGGAGTTGAGGTCGCCTTCGAGGACGAGGCACTGTTCGAGTCCGAGGTGCCGGTGCGCGGGGATGTGCGCGCCCGACTCCATGCGGACGAGCGTGGTGACGGTCGCGCGCTCGCGGTCAACGAAGAGAAGCTTGTACGAGACGCCTGCGTCTCCGGTCGGTCGCCACTCGCCTTCGTTCGCACGAACGACGACGAAGCCCGGCGACTCTTCAGGCGCGGCTTCGCGCGGTGAATCTTCCGCCTCGGTCGCGCGTTGAGCCTCCGCGTCGTCGCGACGTTCGCCGCTCACGCCTTCGCCCGACGTTCGCGAAGTCGCCGCGCCGCGCCCGTCGTGCGCTTCACCTTCCGAGACGAGCGAGAGCAGGCGCGAGCGCACCGAGGCGGGAGGCGTCGCGGGCGGGACGGCGAGCGCGAGGTCTGCGACTACGACACGGAACTCGCGCAGCTCCGCCGCGCACGCCGCGCACTCGGCGACGTGGCGCTCGAACTCGCGCGCCTCTTCTTCGTCGAGCGCGCCGAGCGCGTAGAGCGCCGCCTGCCCCGTCAACTCTTCGTCTGTCGTCGTGTGGCCCATCAAATCCCTTCGTAAACCGGCTTCAGCATCTCGCGAAGCCGCATCATGCCGAGCCGCGTGCGCGTCTTGACCGTGCCGAGCGGGAGGCCGCGCGCCGCGGCGATCTCGCTGTGGCTCATGCCGCCGTAGTAGGCGAGTTCGATCACCTCGCGCTGTTCGGGCGCGAGCGAGTCGAGCGCGCGGCGGACGACCGCCCGCACCTCGCCCGCCCTCACGTCGTCTTCCGCGCTTGCGCCGCCCGCCGCGAACTGCCGCGCCGGGTCGAGCGGCTCCGTGCGCTGCTGCTCCTGTCGCCCGCGCCGCAAACGGTCAATCGCGCGGCTGCGCGCAATCGTCGTCAGCCAGGCCAGCGCGCTTCCGCGCTCGCGGCTGTACGTCGCGGCCTGACGCCAGACCTGCGTGTAAACGTCGAGCAGGACTTCCTCGGCAGCCGAGGCGTCCGAGAGTATGCGGAGCAGCAGGCCGTAAACAGTCCGGCTCGTCGAGTCGTAGAGCGCGCCGAGCGCCTGCTGGTCTCCGGCGGCGACGCCGCGGATCAACTCCGCGTTGCGCGTCTCGGCTGCCGCCGCCGCGTGGTCTGGGGGTGAACTCAACGCTACACGTCTCCCCGTTACGAAACTACGCTATCTTTACCACCAACGGATTCATTCCACAAATTTTCGCGCGCACTTAAATCCGCCCACGCGCCCGCCGCCGTAAATCGGTTTGCAACTCGCGAGATTGAGAAAACGAAAACGGCGGGCCGCCCGGCGGCCACGTCGCGGGCGATGGGTGTGTTCGGAAACAAAATACGAAGGAGAAAGAGAGATGAAGAACATCATCAAGGCAGGCTTCGCGTTCTCGGTCATCGCCGCGCTCGTGGCGGCGACGCTCGTCAGCGCCGCGCGCACTGGGATGGCGGCGCAGGACAACAAGATGATGGGCGCGGCAGCGGTGCAGGACAAGTCGCTCTACGAGCGGCTCGGCGGCGAGGCGGCCATCTCGGCTGTGATTGACGACTTCGTCGGGCGCGTCGCCGCCGACTCGCGCGTCAACCAGAAGTTCGCGAAGAGCAACATAGACCGCGTGAAGATCGAACTCAAGTCGTTCGTCTGCCAGGCGACGGGCGGCCCGTGCAAGTACATGGGCAACTCGATGCCGAAGGCGCACAAGAACATGAAGGTCACCGAGGGCGAATTCAACGCGCTCGTCGAAGACCTCGTGGCGACGCTCGACAAGTTCAACGTCCCCGCGAAGGAGAAGGGCGAACTCCTCGGCGCGCTCGGGCCGCTGAAGAGCCAGATCGTCGAGGTCAACGGCGACGCGACCGGCACGCCGCTCCCCGCGGACTTCAAGCCCGCGCCGCCGCTCACAGACAAGCAAAAGAAGGAAGCGACGGCCATGGGCGGCGACAAGAGCAAGTCGAAGATGTAAACGCGAGCGCCGAGGGGCGGGACGCGCCCGGACGTTCCGCCCTGGACGCGGGCGCGTTGAGATTAACGCGGGCGTCGGCGCTCGCGCCTCGCGTCGCAACTCTCGCGCGAGCGGCGCGCGACTTTCACTAACAGTCACAAACAGAGAAGGAGTTTTCGAGATGGGAAGGACTGCCATCATCGCGCTCGCCCTTTTGCTCTTCGGCCTCGTCGCGGCGCGGCCCGCCGTGAGACGTGCGAGCGCCGAAGACGGCGCGGGCGTCGTCGCGATCAAGGACTTCGAGTTCCAGCCGAAGGAGCTTAAAGTCAAAGCCGGGACGACCGTCACGTGGACGAACGGCGGCGGCAGCAGCCACACGGTCACGGCGGACGACGGCTCGTTCGAGTCGCCCACGCTCGCCAAGGGCAAGATCTACAGCCGCAAGTTCGACAAGCCCGGCACCTACCCCTACTACTGCGCGCTCCACGGCGGCGCGGGCGGCGACGGGATGTCCGGCACGGTCGTCGTCACGCCCTGACGGAAGGCAAAAGTAAAAAGGCAAAGGGCAAAAGAAGGAAGACAGCCGCCAACGCTGCTTTCATCGTTCGCTAATGATGAGAAGCGCGGATGAGAAGCGCGTCGGCTGTCTTCACTTTTGCTTTTTACTTTTGCCTTTCTTCGTAGATGCGTTCAATCACGTCGCGGTACTTCTCTTCGACGACGCGGCGCTTGACCTTGAGTGTGGGCGTGAGTTCGCCGCCCTCGACGCTGAGTTCGCGCTCGATGAGTGCGACACGCTTGACCGTCTCGAAGCGCGAGAGGTCGGAGGTGAGCGAGTCAACCTGTCTTTGGAAGAGGTCGAGGATGCGCGGGTGGCGGCAGAAGTCGGCGCGTGACTTGATGTCGAGTCCTTTAAGTTGAGCGTAAGAGCGCAACATCTCCCAGTCGGGGACGATGAGGGCCGAGACGAACTTGCGTCGGTCGCCGACGAGGACGACCTGGTTGACGAAGCGCGACTGTTTGATGCGCTGCTCGATGGGCTGCGGCGCGACGTACTTGCCGCCCGAAGTCTTGAACAGCTCCTTCTTGCGGTCGGTGACGCGAAGGTAGCCTTCGGCGTCGAGCGAGCCGATGTCGCCGGTCTTGAACCAGCCGTCGGCGGTGAAGACTTCGGCGGTCGCCTCCGGCTTGTTGTAGTAGCCGCGCATCACGTTCGGCCCGCGCGTCTCGATCTCGCCGTCAGAGGCTGTACGGACTTCGACGTGCCGGATCGGGCGACCGACCGTGCCGACGCGATTGTCCGCGGGGTCGTTGACGGCGATGACCGGCGAAGTTTCCGTGAGGCCGTAGCCTTCGACGATGGGAAGCCCCGCGCCGTAGAAGATGAGTCCGATCTCTTCGGGCAGCGGCGCGCCGCCCGCCGTGAAGAGACGGATGCGCCCGCCCATCCCCTCGCGCCACTTCGAGAAGACGAGCCGCGTCGCGAGCTTGTGCTGCAAGGCGAGCGCGGGCGGCACTCGCTTTTTCCAGACGACGTGACGCGCCCAGCGCTTCGCGACGCCGACGGCCCAGGCGAGCGCCGCGGCCTTCATGCGTCCGGCGCGTGCGGCGCGCTCCTCGATGCGCGCGTAGATTTTTTCGTAGAGGCGCGGGACGGCGGTGACGACCGTCGGGCCGACCTCGCGCATGTTGTCGCCGATCTTCTCGATTGACTCGGCGAAGAAGACCTTGCAGCCGTGGTGCAGGTACATGAACATCGCGCCGCGCTCGTAGATGTGCGAGAGCGGCAGCACCGAGAGCATCACGTCGTCGCCGCGGAAGGCGAAACGCGCCGACGTGTCAATCAGGTTCGAGACGATGTTCGCGTGCGTGAGCATCACGCCTTTAGGCTCGCCCGTCGTCCCCGAAGTGTAGATGATCGTCGCCAGGTCTTCGGGACTCACGCCGCGCGCGAGTTTTTCGAGCAGCCCCGTCGCTTCACTCTCGACTTCCGCGCCGCGAGCTTCGAGTCCTCCGAGCGTCAACACGCCCTCGCCAGCTTCGCTTCCGACCTCGCCCGTCATGACGACGACGTGTCGCAGCGTCTCGCACTCGCCCGCCGCGCCCTTGACCCGCGCGAAGGCTTCGGCGTGCTGCGCGAAGAGCAGGCGCGCGCCCGAATCTTTCAGGATGTAGCAGACCTGCTGCGGCGCGAGCGTCGGGTAGAGCGGCACGTTGACGACGCCAGCCAGCAGACAGCCCGCGTCGGCGATGACCCATTCGGGCAGGCTCTCGGAGAGGATCGCGGCGCGCTCGCCCGGCAGGACGCCGAGTGAGTTGAGTCCGAGCGCGACGCGGCGCGCGCGGCGCATGAACTCTTCGGTCGAGATCGAGCGCCACTCGCCGCCGCGCTTGTAGTTGAGGAGGTCGGGTCGCGTGTGGAGTCGCAGCACGCGCTCGAAGACCTCGACGAGAGTCGCCGGCTCTTCGCGCGTGAGCGGCGAGCGCCCGCCGCCCGCGCGTTCGCCGCCGGCGCTCGCCCGTCCTTCGCCCGCGCGCAGCCCCTCCACGTCGGCGCTCATGCGCTCACCCCGCCGAGGAAGATGTCTAGCACCTCGTCGGCCATCGGCGCGAGCTTGTAGCGTCGGTGCGAGAGAATCCAGTTGGTCGCCATCTCGTCGAGCGCGCCGAACAGCACCTTCGCGGCGAGCTTCGCCTTGAGTCCTTTGCGGAAGACCCCGGCGCGCTGCCCCTCCTCTAAAACTTCGCGGATGAGACCGAGGTACTCGGCCAGGCCCGCGGCGGAGAACTCCTCCATGAACTTGGTCGTGCCGCGCAGCTCGACCTGAAAGACGATTGCGAGGTCTCGGTCGTCGCCGAGCCGTTCGAGGTGGTGCCGCGCGATGCGCCGCAACTTCTCGCGCGGGTCTTTTATTTTCGCCAGCTCCTCGCGGCCCGCGGCGACGGCCTCGGTCGTGTTGCGCTCGAAGATCGAGCGGAGGATTTCCTCCTTGCTCTTGAAGTAGAGATAGACCGTGCCGTCGGCGACGCCGGCCTCGCGCGCGATGTCGGCGACCTTCGAGTTGAAGTAGCCGTTGCGCGCGAAGACCTTGGTCGCGGCGCGCATGATCGCCTCGCGCTTGTCGCCCGCGGCGGCGCGCGGCGTCGGTGTCGGGAGTGTGCGTGCTGAGCGCATCGGGGCTGAAACTTCTCCGTGCCTGAACTCGCGAGAGCGTTGCTGAATGGCTGTTCATTCAGTCGGACGCCGTTAGCGTAACCCGCGGGCGCGAGTTTACGCAACAGGAGTCTCGCCGCTCCCGAATGTTACCGCGCGGCGGTCGCCCCCTCCGCGTCCGACTCCGGCTGGCCGTTGCCGTCCGCGGTGAGCGTGCGCGCGTCGGCGTCGAAGCGGAGCGTGCCGCTTCTCAGGTTGATGTCGCGCTGCGGGTTCGGGATTTCGATGCCGGCCTCGCCGAAGAGGCGGTAGATGTTGTAATTGATCGCGCTCTTGATGAGTTGGTGGCGGCGCGGCTTCTCCGTCCAGACGAGCAGGCGGAAGTTGATGGACGAGTCGCCGAACTCGAGGAACTGCACGCTCGGCTTTGGGTCTTCGAGGACGAACTGCACGCCTTCTGCCGCGCGCAGCAAGGTCTCCGTCACCTTCTCCGCGTCGGAGTTGTACGAGACGCCGACGGGGATCGAGATGCGCGTGCGGCGTTCGGGGTAAGTCCAGTTGAGGAGGTTCTGGTTGACGATCTTCGAGTTCGGGACGACCGCCGCAACGCTGTCGTTCGTCATGACGACCGTCGTGCGGAGGTTGATGCTGCGGATGCGGCCTTCGGTTAGTTTGCTGTCGGGGCCGGAGATGGTGATGAAGTCGCCGACGCGCACGGGTCGCTCGAAGAGGATGATGAAGCCGGAGGCGATGTCGCCCGCGATGAACTGGAGGCCGAAGCCGATGCCGACCGAGAGCGCCGTGAAGATGACGGCGAGCGAGGTGAAGTCGGCATCGAAGGCGAGCCTGAATGCCGCGAAGATGCCGACGATCATGATCGCGTAATGCACGAGGCGGAGGATCGTGTACTGCACGCCGGGGTCGAGGTGCTTGTGCCGCTCCATCCTCGTCCGCATGAACGACCGCAGGTAGCGCGAGAAGATGACCGCTATGAGCAGCACGATCACGCCGAGCACGAGCGTCGCAATCGAGAACGGGAAGTTGCCGATCTTCCATGTGTAGTTGATGTAGAACCGCGCCGGCTCGGTCATGCGCCAGATTCTTTCCAGAACGTTCTCGTTCCCTTGAAACAGAGCCGGCCCCGTTCGCGCCCTCAACATCACCGCCAAGTTTCCGAACATTTAATCTAAAAACCCCCTCGTCCTCGTCCGACTATTTCGCGCTAAACGCGGAAGCCGCCAGCGCCTCTTTCGGGGGCGGGCGGCTTCGATTCGGGGAAAACTTTTTATGCTGGCGGAGGGTGAGGGACTCGAACCCCCAAGCCCTTTCGGGCGCTGGTTTTCAAGACCAGTGCAATAGCCGTTCTGCCAACCCTCCGCAGAAATCTTTGCCCGACGAATATAACCTAGCGCCGAAACGGATGGCAAAAGTTCGGGCCGGACGCGTGTGCGAAGACGCGCCTCTGAAATGCGCGGCGCGTCTGCTCGCGGAGGACGTTTTGCGCCTCGCTTCAGAGCGCGGTCGGTTTAAAGCGGAGGAGGAGCATCGCCGCGGCGGCGTTGCAGTTGTCTGAGACGCATGAGTTGGCGCGCGCGGTTCGGGTGGTTCTCAAGCCAGTGCGGGTGTTGCGCGAGCCAGCGGTCAACCTCTTCCTGCGAGGGCGGGTTGTTTCTCATGTCCCGGTTGCGGAAGGGCGAGCCGGCCTCGTCTTCGGCGGCCCCTTCCTGCGGCTCGGCCTGCTGCGGCGGCAACGGCGGAGGCGGTGCCGCCTTCTGCGAGTCTGACGGAGCGCCTTCGCCCGGCCTTCCGTTCCTCGCCGAAGCGGCGGGCGTGTGGCGCGTCTGCGCTTCGGGGCGCGTCGCGTCGCTTTCGCGCGCGGCCTCGCCCGCCCGCGTGTTGTCGGCGGGCGCGGGCGTTTGCGGCGAAGGCGTTGGCTGTTGCGCGGCTGCGTCTGTCTGACTCGTCGCCGTCGCCTGCGGCGTGGCTTGCGCGGCTGGCGCGTTCGGCGCGTCGCGGCGCGTGAAGGAATAGACCGCCGCCGCGACGAGCGCGACGACGACGACACCGGCGGCCCCGACTCCGAGCGCGCGACGCGAGCCGACGCGAGCCGCGGGCGCGACTCCCGCCGCCCCCACATTCGTGACGACCGACCTGTCATCGCGCGCTTCGCTCGCGGCGAACGCCCGCGGCGTGCCTGCCACGCCCGACGCGGGCTGCGGCGCGCGTGATTCACCCGCGCGCGGCGGCGTCGCGCCTTTGACGAACTCGGTGCCGGCGAGAGTCGCCTCGTCCTGACTGCTCGCGACCGCGGTCTCTTCGAGAAGTTCCTCGGTCTCCGCGAGCGGAATCCTGTTCGTGACGGGCGGATTCATCAGGCGCGTCTCGCCCTCGGAGGCGAGCGCCTGCGGAACGTCCGTCTGGCGGGACGACTGCACAGCCGCCGTCGCGTCTTTGACGGGCGCGGACTGCCCCGCCTGCCTGAGCGACGCGCGCATCTCCGCGGCGGAGGCGAAGCGCTGCGCGGCGCTCTGCCGCATCGAACGCGCGAGCACCTCGGCGACCGCGGCGGGCACCTCCGCGTTCAACTCGTTCGCCGGTCGCAGAGGGTCTGGCTCGCCGTTAAGCACGGCGGTCGCGCGCGAGAGGGCGTCGGGCGGCGGCGACGACGTAAGCAAGTGATAAACGGTCGCGCCCAATGAGTAGAGGTCGCTGCGCGGGTCTGTGCCCGTGCCCTGCATCTGCTCGATGGGCGCGTAGTTGAACGAGTAGCCGAAGACGCTGCCCGTCGCGGTGACGCGCGTCTGCAAGGGCGTGCCCTTCGCGAGTCCGAAGTCGAGCAGGACGATCTGGTTTCGCGGGAGGAGCTTTATGTTCTGCGGCTTGATGTCGCGGTGGACGACCGGCGGCTCCTGAGAGTGCAGGTAGTCGAGCGCGTCGAGCAGTTGGTCGGCCCACGCGAGCACTTCGCCTAAGGGGAACGGCCCGCCGCGTTCTTTGAGCATGTGCGAGAGGTCTTCGCCCGGAATGAACTCCATGACGAGGAACTGTCCCGCGCCCTCGTCGAAGTGGTCGCTCACGCGCGGGAGCGCCGTGTGCCGCAGGCGGTTGAGGAGTTTCGCCTCGCGCTCGAAAGCCCTGCGCAGCGCCGGGTCGTCGAAGAACGTCTCCTTGATCGCGACGGTCGAGCCGAAGCGCCGGTCTGTCGCGACATAGACCGCGCCCATGCCTCCCTCGCCGATCTGCCGCTCGACGACGTAACGATTCTGCAAGACTGTGCCGGGTGCGATCATGCGAACAATCCTCTGCGGCTCGCGGGGCTGGCGCGCGTGGACGCGCGCTTTTCGACGTAGGTTTGACGCCCGAAGGAGTCTGGACGGCTGAATAAATATACAGCAGCGCGAAAGCGGTGACGAGGGAAGGGTGATGCGCTAAGGGCTAAAGCCCGCAGTCGAGAGCTAAACGCCGGATGCTTTCCCGCTCATCACTCGTCAATGACTCAGCACCTCAAGCATCGCGTCGTGGATGAGGCCGTTGCTCGACGCGATGAGCTGCGAGTAGATGTCGAAGGGACGCCCGTCGTAGTGCGTCACGCGACCGCCCGCCTCTTCGACGAGCAGCACGCCCGCGGCCACGTCCCAGGGGCGCAGGCCCTCCTCGTAAAACCCGTCGAACCTGCCGCAAGCGACGTTCGCGAGGTCAAGCGCGGCGGCCCCGTCGCGGCGTACCGACTGCGCCGACATGATGAAGTTTCGGAAGTGGCGCGCGAAGTCGCCGCGCGCGCGCACGTCGTAGGGGAAGCCCGTGCAGAGCAGCGCCGCATTTAAATCATCAGTTTCAGAGACGCGCACGCGCCGACCGTTGAGCGTCGCGCCCTCGCCCCGTTCAGCCGCGAAAAGCTCGTCGCGCATCGGGTCATAGACGACGCCGACGACAACGCGCCCCTCGCGCTCGAGCGCGACCGAGACGCAGAAGACGGGGTAGCCGTGCGCGTAGTTCGTCGTCCCGTCGAGCGGGTCAATCACCCACTTGTATTCAGATTGCGCGCCGCCGACCGCGACGAGCGCGCCCGCCTCTTCGGTGAGAATCGAGTGGCGCGGGTGATAGCTTCGGATGCGCTCGACGATGAGTTGTTCGGAGGCGAGGTCTGCTTCCGTGACGAGGTCAATGTCGCCCTTGTTCGAGACTTGAATCGCGCGCCCGAACTTCTCGGCGAGCACGCGGCCCGCGTCGCGCGCGGTCTGGATTGCGAAGTTAAGCATGACAGTTTTCAGTTTTCGGTTTTCAGTTTTCAGTCGGTCTCTTCAGTCGGCAACTTAAGTTCCGGGCGAAGCGAACTGAAAACTGAAAACCGGCTACTGCTTTTTGAGAATTGGCACGATCTCCGTCTGAATCGGATGGCCCGTCACCTCGGCGTCGTGCTCGCTGACGTAAACATTAATCTCGGAGCGGACGCCGAACTTGCCTTCGAGGTAGATGCCCGGCTCGATTGAGAAGCAGGTGCGCGGGATGACGCGGCGCGAATCCCTCGTCTCGAAGTCGTCAATGTTCGCGCCGTTGCCGTGCCCCTCTTCGCCGATTGAGTGGCCGGTGCGGTGCGTGAACTGCTCGCCGTAGCCCGCGCGTTTGATGACGCCGCGCGCAACGTCGTCAACGTCCGCGCCGCGGATCGTGCGGCCCGCGCGGAAGGACGTGCGGACGAAGTCGGTCGCGGCGTCGCGCGCGTCGCGGACGATGTTGAAGACGCGCACGTATTCTTCGGGCACGCTCTCGCCGACGTAACCCGTCCAGGTCTGGTCGGCGACAATCGCGCCGGGCTTTTTCAGCTTCTCCGACACGTCGAAGAGGACGAAGTCGCCGCGGCGTATCGGCGCGCTGTGCGTCGCGTCGGGCTGGTAGTGCGGGTTCGCGGTGTTCGCGCCGGCTGAAACGTCCGGGCCGCTCGTGGTCATGCCCTCTTCGCCGAGGCGTCGGACGATGAACTGTTGAATGTCGTACTCGGTCGTCGGCTCGTTCGCCCTGACCCGATGCGCGATTTCGGCGAAGGCTTCCATGATGATGCGGTGGATTTTGTCTGCGGCCTCGCGGTGCGTGGCGAGTCCTTCCGCGGTGAGCGTCGCCTCGAACTGCTGCACGAGGTCTGCGCTCGTGACGACGGCGATGCCGGGCATCGAGCGGACGAGTTCGACCGTGCCGGCGTCAACGCGCGCGACGTAAGGGATGTCGTTGTTCGGCGAATACTGCATCGCGACCCTGCGGATCAGCACGCGCTTGTTCTTCAGCCCGCCCGAAGTCACCGCGTCGCGGAGCGAGTCGTGAAGCTCCTGCCAACTCCGGTAGATGAGCTTCCTTCCGGGCAACGCGTCGAGGCGGAACTGCTCGATTGAGTGGACGACCTTGACGGGTTCGCCGATGACGGGGATGTAGTAGAACCAGCGCCGGGTCGTGACGCCGCCTTCGGGGAGTTTCAGGATGCGGTAGGCGAGCGGGTCGCTGTGCCGGAAGTCCGCGAAGAGCCAGCCGTCGAGTCCCGCCTCGCGCAGCGCCGACTGAATCTCGATGACGCGCGCCGTCTGCTCGTCGCCGGGCCGCGCGCCTTGCGCGCGGGCGGGGTGTGTGAGTGCAAGCATTACGAGTGCGAGCACGGCGAAGCTGAGGAGGTGTGCGCGCCGCGCGACTTCTCTTCTTTCGGTCAAAGCAGTTCTCATGTTCGTCCTAGTAGAGCGAGCCGGGACGGCGCTCGCCGAGTAAAGCCGGATTCCGCTCGCTGATCGCCGACTGCACGCGCCCGCGGTCAACGTAGAGCGAGACGCGGCGGAAGTTGTGCGCGGCGAGTCCGGCGTGGAAGACGACGCCGCAGATTAAAAAAACGCACGCGAAGACGCGCCAGCCTCTTCTCTTCAACAGGGCGTCCCAGCAGTAAAAGCCGTAGAGCGCGGCGACGGGAAAGGTAACATAAAAAGTGTGCGACGCGGGCAGCTTCGCCGAAAACAGAAACAGCGCGCAGAGCAACGCGGCGGTCGCGAGCGCGAGGTATTTTATCTGCGGCCAGTCGTCGCGCGCGGTCTTTCGCCTGAACCAGAGGACGAGCATCGCCGCGGGCTGAACGATTCCGACCGCGCCGAGGAAGACGGCGAGCGGCGCGAGCCAGAGGTTCTCGCGCAGGAACGCGACGCGCTCCGCCGTGTTACGACCGACGAAGCGCGCCAGCTCGAAGCTCGCGAGCGACAGGAATCGCGCGGGCACGCCTTCCGCCGGATTCAGGACGCGCGCGACGTTCGAGAAGTTCGGCGCGAACATCGCTTCGGTGTGACCAGCGCCGTTCGCGAGTCCGTACTTCAGAAACGTCGGCGCGAGCGTCGAAGCGCAGAGCGCCGCACCGAGCGCGAGCCATGCGAGTTGTGCGAGTGAGCGTGCGCCCTGCTCGCGAACTTGAAAGTAAATGGACGCGAGCGCGAACGGCACGAGCGCGACCCACGAAAGATGTAGCTGCATCACCCACAGGAGCGCAAACCCGATCATGAAGTTCGCCGCGCGCGCGCCGACCGGACCTTTGCGCGTCGCGGGCAGCGTCTCAAGCACGCCGACGAAAAAGAGAATCGCGCCCGGCAGGACGTAGGAAGGGTTGACGACGTGCGTCGAGAAGTTGAGCGTCCACGGCGCGGTCAGGAGCCAGCCCCACACGAACCACTTCGGAATCCCCGGCAGTCGCCGCGCGCAGTACCACGCGAAGAAGCAGAGGCTCGCGAACGACAGCAGGTTCAGAAGGACGAACGGCGCTTCCGGCACGCGCGCGGCGAGGAGCGGCAGGCCGACGAGAAGACCTTGCAGCGCGCCCGGAATCTGCACGCCGCCCGCCACGTCCGGCCCGAAGAAAGGCCACGCGCCGGTCGAGTAGAACTTCAGCCCGATGAGATAGACCTGCCGCTCGTCGTCGGCCCAGAACTGCGACGAGAGGCCGAACGCGAGGCGGAAGAGGAACGCGGCGCACAGCACCGCGACGAACAGGCGACGCCGCGACCGACCGGACTCGCGTGTCGTGCGCGTGGCGTCGTGTGCCTCTTCACTTGTCGCGTTCATTCGCAGGAATTCTCAGCGACCGCTCGCGGCCTTCGTCTTCCGCTTCGAGTCGTCGGCGGGCGCGGCGAGTTTCTGCGCGGCGAGCCTCAGAATCTCCCGCACCTGCCTGTCCCAGTAGGGCCAACCGTGAGTGCCGGGAAGCTCGCGGAACTCGTGCGGGATTTTCTTCTCGACGAGGAGCGCCGAGAAGTCGCGGCTGTTTTGGAGGAATGGGTCTTCCGTGCCGCAGTCGAGATAAAAATATGGGAGCGAGGCGACGCTCGACCGCGGCATCTCGCGGACGATGCGGAAGATGTCGTTGTCGCGCCGCGTCGGCGTGCCCAGGGGGCCGTACACGCGCGCGATTGAGGGCCGAATCCAGTCGGGCGTCGAGTCGTCGAGCGCGAGCGACGGCGCTAACAGAGCGCCGCTCATCGAGGCGGCGAAGGCGAAGAGTTCGGGGTGTTTCAAACCGAACTTCAGAGAGCCGTAGCCGCCCATCGAAAGCCCCGCGACCGCCCGGCCCTCGCGCGAGGCGATGGTGCGGAAGCGCCGGTCAACGTCGGGTATCAACTCCTCGACGATGTACGACTCGTACTTCTCGCTCGGCACGGTCGCGCTGTCTGTGTACCAGCCGTCGTGGCCTTCGGGGACGACGATGATGAAGGGATACCGGGCGGCGTAGTCGGCGAGGTGCGCGCGGTCTGAGACCCAGTCGTTCGCGCTCCCCTTCAGCCCGTGCAGGAGATAGACGACCGGGTAGCGTTTATGCTTTGACGAGCCGCGCCTGTAGTCAGCCGGAAGTATAACGTTGTACGGCAACGCCGCGCCGACGAGTTTGCTCTCGAACTGAACGGTCTCGTATCGCGGCTTCTCCTTCTTGCCTTCGCGCGCGGGAGCGGGCGTCGGCGTCGCGGCGGTCTTCGCCGTGGCCTGCGCGCGCGCGTCGGCGGCGACGAAGAGTGCGACGAGCAGGAGTAGTATGCGAGCGTGTCTCGTCATGGCCCGTTCGGTTTGAGCGTCGTCGTTAAAGTCCGAGCGAAGAGACGCGCGCCTCCTCTTCGGCGCGCTTGCGTTCGAGTCCCGCGCGACCGTCGTAGCGAATGAATGACGGCAGAAGGAGCGAGAGCAGTGCGGTGCCCGCGACGCAGAGCACGCCGCCGGAGACGACCGACGCGCGCACGCCGAAGAGTCCGGCGACGATTCCAGACTCGGCGTTTCCGAGCAGCGGGCCGGTAGTGTAGCTCACCACCTCGATCCCCGCGAGCCGCCCGCGCAAGTGATCCGGTATCGTCTGGTTCCAGATGATCTGCCGGAAGAGCGCGCTCACCATGTCGGACGCGCCCGAGAGCGCGAGACACAGCAGCGCGACCCAGAGCGCCCGCGCGAAACCGAAGCCGACGATTGCCGCGCCCCAGCACGCGGCGGCAATCGCGACCGCGAGTCCGTGGCGGTTGACCCGACGCGCCCAGCCGGAGGTGAGCGTCACGCACATCGCGCCGAACGCGGGCGCGGCGTAGAGCAGCCCCGCCGAAGAGCCGCCGAACCCTTCGGCCATCGCCGGGAACAGTGCCATCGGCATCCCGAAGAACATCGCGTTGATGTCAATGAGGTACGTGCCGAGCAGCTCCTGCCGGCTGCGCGCGTAGCGCAGTCCTTCGACGACGGAACGCAGACTCGGCCTGTCGGCCCCCGCGGGCGGCGGCGCTTCCCGCATCATCCAGAGCGCGGCGAGCGACGCCGAGAAGGTCGCGAGGTCAACCGAGTAATTCGCCGCGGGGCCGAGCGCGCCGTAGAGCAGACCGCCGAGCGCCGGGCCGGCGATCATGCCGACCGTGCCGCTCAAAGAGCGCAGGGCCATCGCCGCGGGCATCTGCTCCGCGGCGACGACGCGCGCGACGAGCGCGTCGAGCGAAGGGCGCTGCAAGCCGTTGAGGGCGGCGAAGAGCGCCGCGCAGAAGAAGAGAACCCACGTGCGCGGCTCGGCGAGAAGCGAGTTGATGATGAGCAGCGCCGTGCCCGCGGCGAACGCCGTCTCGGTGAGGCGAATCATGCGACGGCGGTCAATCGCGTCGGCGAGCGCGCCGCCGACGAAGGCCATCAGGAAGATGGGGACGAACTCCGCGACGCCGAGCATCCCGACCGCGAAAGAGGACTTCGTCAGCGCGTACAACTGCACGGGCAGCGCCACGAACGTCATCATCGAGCCGAAGAAAGAGACGGCCTGCCCCGTCCAAAGCAGGCGGAATTCTCGCGACGCGCGCAGCGGCGTCAGGTCGAGCGCGAGCGAACGCGCGCCCGCGCGTCCCTCGTCGAGCCGCGCCTCGCCCTCCGCCGCCTCGACGGGGTCGGGCGTCAGGTGCGTCGCCGGCTGCGAGGGGTTGCGCTTCTCTTCCACGTCAACTTTAAGAATTGCGGAGCGGCGGAATTCGGATTGCGGATTAAAAGAGAAGTCGTCTTTATTAATCCGCAATCCGAATTCCGCAATCGTTAGTGTGCCTTCTTCGCCTTCAACTCTTGCTTGTGCGCCTTCTTGTCGGCCTCGGTCTTGTGTATCTCCTCCTCGGCCACGCGGCCCGTGCGCGAGAAGCGGACGTAGAGGAGGTACGAGACGATGAGCGCGTTGACGACGAGGACGCCGGCCCTGATGAGCGTCGGGCGCTCGAAGAGTTCGTAAGCCTCGGCGGGCAGGTAGATGCAGCCCGAAATGATCGCGAACCATTCGGCCCACGCGCGCATCTTCCAGAGGCCGTAAGCCTCGACGAAGCGCACGCACGAGTAGGCGAAGGCGAGCGCGGCGAGTCCGCGCAAACGCGAGTCGCTCGTGCGCGCGGCGGCCTCGATGAAGACGCGCGGGTAGTGGCTCGCCGGGTCGAGGTGCGAGTGCTCGACGAGCCGCTCGGCCATTGCTTGCAGGTCGCGGTGGACGAGCGCGAGCAGGCCGAAGCCGGCGACAAGGACGAGCGTGCCCTTCAGCGCCTCGAAGAAGGCGACGGCGCGGACGCCCGCCGCGATCTCCTTGACGACTATCGGACGAATCTCCGTCGTGTGAATTTCAGCCTCCGCCATCTTCGCCCGCCCTCGCCGTTTTCACCCGGCATCTTCACGGACACCGTCCGTCTTCGCAGACCGCGCCCGACGACTTCGCCGAAACCAGCCGACTTCGCCGACATCACTCCACGCCTTCGCCGAGCATCGGGATGTGAACGCCCTTCTCGCGCGCGGTCTCTTCCGCCTCTTCGTAGCCGGCGTCAACGTGGCGCGCGACCCCGATTGCGGGGTCGTTCGTCAGCACGCGGTTCAGACGCTTCGCGGCTTCCGGCGTGCCGTCGGCGACCGAGACCTGGCCGGCGTGCAGAGAGTAGCCGATGCCGACTCCGCCGCCGTGGTGGAACGAAACCCAAGACGCGCCGCTCGCCGTGTTGAGAAGCGCGTTCAGGATCGGCCAGTCGGCGACCGCGTCCGTGCCGTCCTTCATGCCTTCGGTCTCGCGGAAGGGCGACGCGACCGAGCCGGTGTCGAGGTGGTCGCGACCGATTGCCACGGGCGCTTTCAGGTCGCCGCGCCTGACCAGCTCGTTCATCGCCTCGCCCATCTCGGCGCGCTCGCCGAGGCCCAGCCAGCAGATGCGCGCGGGCAGTCCCTGAAACTGCACGCGCTCGCGCGCGAGCCGCATCCAGCGCTCCAACGTGCGGTCGCGGGGGAAGAGTTCGAGCGCGAGGTCGTCGGTGCGGCGTATGTCTTCGGCGTCGCCCGAAAGCGCGACCCAGCGGAAAGGGCCTTTGCCCTCGCAGAAGAGCGGGCGGATGTATTCGGGCACGAAGCCGGGAATCTCGAAGGCGTCTTTGATCCCTGCGTCGAAAGCCTGCTTGCGGATGTTGTTGCCGTAGTCGAAGGCGACCGCGCCCGCGCGCTGCAAGGCGAGCATCGCCTCGACGTGCCGCGCCATTGATTCCATCGAGCGCTCGACATAGGTCTTCGGGTCAGAACGTCTCAACTCGTCTGCCTCTTCGAGACTCAGCCCCGCGGGCACGTAGCCGTTCAGAGGGTCGTGCGCGCTCGTCTGATCCGTGACCGCATCAACGCGCACGCCGCGGCGGACGATCTCAGGCAGGACTTCGGCGCAGTTGCCGACGAGGCCCACCGAGAGAGAGCGCTTCTGCTCGATTGCGTCCTCGCAGATTCTGAGCGCCTCGTCCAAGTCGAGCGCGAGCCGGTCGCAGTAACCCGTCCGCACGCGACGCTCGATGCGCTCGCGGTCAACTTCGACGCCGAGGAAGACCGCTCCGTTCAGCGTCGCGGCTAAGGGTTGCGCGCCGCCCATGCCGCCCATGCCGCCTGAGAGAATCAGCTTGCCGCTCAAGTCGCCGCCGAAATGTTTGTCGGCCATCGCGGCGAACGTCTCGAACGTGCCTTGCACGATGCCCTGCGAGCCGATGTAAATCCAACTGCCCGCCGTCATCTGCCCGTACATCATCAGCCCGCGCCGTTCGAGTTCGTGGAAGTGCTCCCAGTTGGCCCACGCGCCGACGAGGTTTGAATTTGCAATCAACACCCGCGGCGCGTGCTCGTGCGTGCGGAAGACCGCGACGGGCTTGCCCGACTGGACGAGCAGCGTCTCGTCGTTCTCTAACCGAGTCAACTCGCGCACGATTGCGTCGAACGCGTCCCAACTGCGCGCGGCCTTCCCCCGCCCGCCGTACACGACGAGTTCATCGGGGCGCTCCGCGACCTCCGGGTCGAGGTTGTTCATCAGGCAGCGCAGCGCCGCCTCCTGATGCCAGCCCTTGCAGTTGAGACGCGCGCCGCGCGGCGCGCGCACGACCCTCGCCTGACTCATGATCTTCTTTCCTGAATCCCGCGCACGACCTTCGTCACCAGCCCGCGCGGCAAAAGGCCGACGGCGTGGGCGACGAGCGCGTTGCGGAAGCCGGGGATGACGATTCGCTTTCCTTCGAGCATCCCGCGGTAGCCGGCCTCGGCCACTTCGCGCGCCGTCATCGGGCCGCGGTCGAAGAGCTTGGACTCTTCCATCCCGGCGGCGGCGACGAAGCCGGTCTCGGTCGGGCCGGGGCAGAGCGCGGAGACGATGACGCCCGTGCCTTCCGTCTCGTTCGAGAGCGCTTCGGAGAAGTGGAGGACGTAAGCCTTGGACGCGTAATAGACGGCCATCAGCGGCCCCGGCTGGAAGGCCGCGGTCGAGGCGACCTGCATCAAGTAGCCGCGGCGGCGCGCGATCATCGCGGGCAGAAAAAGTTTCGTCAGGTGCGTGAGCGCGACGACGTTGATTTGCAGGAGGTCGAGTTCCGTTTGCAGGTCGGTCTCGGCGAACAGGCCGTAGCTGCCGACTCCGGCGTTGTTGACGAGCGCGTCAACGCTGAAGCCTTCGCGCTGCAACTCGTCGAAGATTTCCCGCGCGGCTTCGGGCCGCGCGAGGTCTGCGGGAAGGACGCGAACGCGGACGTTATGTTTGTCTTTGAGTTCGTCGGCGAGCGACGAGAGCTTGTCCGCGCTCCGCGCGACGAGCACGAGGTCGTGGCCGTCCTCCGCGAAGAGCCGCGCGAGTTCGAGGCCGATGCCGCCCGACGCGCCCGTGACGAGCGCCGTCATCTTCGCCCCGCCCGCATTCGTCTGCTGTTCGCCCATCGCGCCACAAAAGAAATGATGAGTGATGGATGCGGAATGATGAATTGAAAGACTCGACGCGCCTCAAACTCATCTCTCATCATTCCGCGTTCATCACTTCTCGGTCGTCCTGCCGGGCCAGAACGTGTGCAGCCAGCGGCCCGCGGTGGTCTCCTGCGCGATGATGTCTTCGAGGTCTCCGGCGTCGAGCCAGATGCCGTCGCACGTGTCGCAGCGGCTGATCTTAACCTCGTCGTACTCGTCCTCGTGGAGCTTGCCGCCGCAGCGCGGGCAAGGCATCGTCACGGCGTGGCCGCCGCGCGCCTGCGCCTCCTCGCGCAGCGCTTCGCGCAGGCGGTCGAGCGACTCCTTGTCCCTGCGCCTGAAGTATTCCTGTTCGAGTCCCTTCCGGCGTTCCTTGAAAATGTCCGTCACCTGTTTCTTCCTCCTGCCGTCTCCGGCGCGGCCCCGACGCGTGGGCCTGAGCCGGCGTTGATGTCGTTTGAATTGATACGAAAGTAATAGCAGAAAACGAACTCCGCGCGCCAGCACCGGACGCGGCGGCGGCAGCGCTTGCGCCGCGCGCCCCGACTTCAATATCCTCTCGGCAGCAAGACCCATCCCGTCCGAAGAGAGAGATCGAGATGCCACTCGGCCCGCGCACGCGCGTGCTCCTGATCGCGGCGGTCGTCTTCGCGGCGCTCGCCGCGTTCGTCTGGTACCTGAGCGTCAGGTATTGGACTCAGCCCGTCACGCCCCTTCCCGCCCCGAGGCAGGACGCCGAACAAACAGCATCGCCGACGACAGCCGCGACGCCGAACACCATTCCGCAGGCGAGCGCGACGCCCGCGCCTTCAGTCTCGGCGACGCCGACGCCGGCGGCAACTCCGACGCCGACCGCGACGCCCGCGGCGAGCAATTCAACGCAGACGCAAGCGGCGACGGGCGACGCGGCGGCGCTCGCCTCGATGCGCCTCCTGATCCCGGTCGCGGGCGTGCGGCCCGAAGCCTTGCGCGACACGTTCGACGACGCGCGCAGCGAGGGGCGCGTCCACGACGCGATTGACATCATGGCCGCGCGCGACACGCCCGTCGTCGCCGCGGCGGACGGTCGCGTCGTCAAACTCTTCCAGAGCGCGAAGGGCGGAACGACCATCTATCAACTCGCCGCGGCGGACGAACACCTCGTCTTCTACTACGCGCACCTCGACCACTACGCCGACGGACTCGCCGAGGGGCACGTCGCCCGCCGCGGCGAGACCATCGGCTACGTCGGCGACACGGGCGACGCCGGCCCCGGCAACACACACCTCCACTTCCAAATCTATCGCGTCGCAGACCCCAAGCATTTCTGGACGGGCGAGAACATCAACCCTTACCCGCTGCTCCGCAACTCGGAGTGAGAAGGCGGAAGCCGCACGCCGCGCGCGCCGCCCACAAGTTTTCCCGAAGCCGCTCGTTCTCCCGTCGCGGGCGACCGCCGACGTTGTCTTTTCACGCGCCGTCAATTAATCTCCCGCGCACGAAAAGGCCCGCTGTGGGAAACCGCCGGGCCGGGCGTAAATTGCCACGGTGCCGCCGCCGCGGAACGTCTATAATATCTGCGTGAAAGCCGCGGCCTCAGCCGACGCCGATGCTTTACGACGACGAAACGGCCCATCGCGCCGGAGTTGGTAAGCCCTGAAGTTGTTTTGAGGAGCAACGAAGAATGTTCAGACATCCCCCCATCCCGCTCGCGCTCGCCGCCGCGCTCCTGGCCGCGACGACCGCCTGCATGACCACAACGACCGGCGCGCCGTCGAAAACGTCGGGCGCGAACGCGGACGTGAACGTCGTCGCGACGAAATTGAACGCGGGCTCGGAGGCGAACGCACCGGCGTCGCCTTCGACCGCGAACGAGACGCCGATCACCCTGCCCATGCTCGACGCCCTGTTCGCCGACTCGACCTTCGCGGGCGCGCTGCGGGCGAAGCTCGGTTTGACGGGCGAGCAGATCGAGGGCCTGCGCAAGGTCGCGCGCGAGGGAACCGCGAAGCTGAGCGAGAATGATGCCGCTTCGGGCAGCACGGCGGAGTCAGCGCGCGAAGCCGAGGAGAAGATCAAGGGCGTCGTCGGCGAAGAGAAGACGCCAGCGCTCGCGGCCTTCGTCAACGAGCGCTGGGCCGACGGCAAGGGCGTGCTGCCGTCGAAGCCGAACACGGTTCCGACCGACACGCGCGTCGTCGTCAACGCGCCGGCCTTCCGCATGGACGTTTTCCAGAACGGCCAACTCTTGAAGACCTACCGCGTCGGCATCGGCTATCCCGAATTCCCTCTCGCGCAGGGGATGCGCGAGGCCGAGCAGATCATCTTCAACCCGACTTGGACGCCGCCCGACGAGCCTTGGGTCAGGGGCCGAGTCCAGCCGGGGCAGGTGATCCCGGCGGGCAGCGGCATGAACCCGCTCGGCCCGCTCAAGATTCCCATCGGCGCGCCCTCGCTCATCCACGGCGGGAAGCACCCGGAACGCCTCGGCGAGTTCGCGTCGCACGGCTGCGTCGGACTGACAAACGCCGAGGTGCAGGACTTCGCGCTCACGCTCGCCGGGGCTTCGGGCACCGAGCTGACGCCCGAACAGGTCGCGTACTACTGGCAGAAGCGCGGCAGGACTGAGGTCGTCAAGCTCGGCGCGCCCGTGCCCGTCGAGCTTCGCTACGAGACGATTGTCGTCGAGGACGGACGGCTCCACGTCTATCGCGACGTGTACGACAGGGGCACGAACACGGAAGGCAACCTGCGGAAGGTGCTCGCCGTGTACGGAGTCAAGCTCGAAGACCTGAGCGCGCAGGAGCGCACGCAAGTCATGGAAGCGCTCCAGCAGATGGCCCACGACGCGCACGGCAACCCCTCGCGCCCGGAGGACGCACCGCTCCGCGGCAAGAGCAAGTCGGGCGGCGTGACCTACAACGTCAAGGGCGACAAGGAGGTCGTCATAGACATCGCCGCGCTCCGCGGCAAAGGCTACCCCGCTCCCGCCAACCTCACTCCGCCATTGCCGGAGCCGAGGCCGCAGGTCGCCGAGACAAAAAAGAAGTAGAGGTCGTAGCGATACTTTTTCATAGCGCCTCCGGCGCCTCTGCGAGATTAAATTTCTCGCAGAGGCGCCGGAGGCGCTATGAGTTTCGACGGGTATTGAAACGCCCTTAGAAATCAAACTCGCCGCGACGCAGCGCCGCCGCGACGCGCTCGATGTCTTGCGAGAGCGGGCGGTCGCGCGTGAGCCGGGGCGCGTGCGAGCGCAGGGTCTCGTATGCGCGGCGCGCGCCGCGGCCCGGTCGGAGCGGCGCGCGGTATTCGAGTCCTTCTGCCGAGGCGAGCAGTTCGATGGCGACGACGCGCTCGACGTTCTCGACGATGCGCCGCAGCTTCAGCGCCGCGGTCATGCCCATCGAGACGTGATCCTCCTTGCCGCCGTCGGTCGGGAGGTTGTCCGTGCTCGCCGGGTGCGCGAGCACCTTGCACTCGTTGAGCAGAGCGACGGCGACGATCTGCGGAACCATGTAGCCCGACTCGACGCCCGCGCGCGCGGTCAGGAACGCGGGCAGCCCCTCGTTCTTCTCCGGGTTGACGAGGCGGTCAACTCTGCGCTCGACGATGTTGCCGAGATGCACGAGCGCGAGGCCCGCGTAGTCGAAGGCGAGCGCGAGCGGCGCGCCGTGGAAGTTGCCGCCCGAAATCACCTGGCCCGTCTCCGCGAAGACGAGCGGGTTGTCGGTCGCGCCGCCCGTCTCGATCTCGACCGAGGTGCGCGCGTGCGCCAGCGCGTCCCGCGTCGCGCCGTGAACCTGCGGCATGCAGCGCAAGCTGTACGCGTCCTGCACGCGCGGGTCGCCTACGACGTGCGAGGCGCGAATCTCGCTGTCGCGCAACAATTCGCGCAGGTGCGCCGCCGCTTCCACTTGCCCGCGGTGCGGTCGCGCGCGGTGGATGCGCTCGTCGAAGGCGGCGGGCGTGCCCTTCAGAGCTTCGAGCGACATCGCGCCCGAAACGTCCGCCGTGCGCGCGAGTCTTTCTGCTCGTTCGAGCGCGAGCGCGCCCACAGCGGTCAGGGCCTGCGTGCCGTTCAAAAGCGCAAGCCCCTCCTTCGCTTCGAGCGTCAGCGGCTCGACGCTGGCGCGCCTCAAAGCCTCGCCGCCCGGCATCCTCTCGCCCTCGTAAAAAGCTTCGCCCTCGCCGACCGCGCAGAGCGCCAGATGCGAGAGCGGCGCGAGGTCTCCGCTCGCGCCGACCGAACCCTTCTCAGGGATGACGGGGCGGACGCCGCGCTCGAGCATCGCGACGAGCGCCTCGGCGACGACCGAGCGCGCGCCGCTCAAGCCGAGCGCGAGCACGTTCGCGCGAAGCAGCATCATCGCGCGCGTCTCTTCTTCAGAGAGCGGTTCGCCGACGCCGCACGAGTGGCTCCGCACGAGGTTCAACTGCAACTCGCGCAGCTCGCCCGCGGGCACGGTCACGTCCGACAACTTCCCGAAGCCCGTGTTGACGCCGTACACGACGCGCGACTCCGCGATGATGCGCTCGACCACGCGCCGCGAAGCGCCCATCCTCTCGCGCGCCGACGCCGCCAGCGCCACGCGCTCGTCTCCGCGTGCAACGCGCGCGACCTCTTCGAGCGTCAGTTGTTGTCCGTCGAGTTCAATCATGGGGAATCGAATGTTAGGTTTCGACGTTATGGACGGGCCATATCCTTTCAATGGTTCGGTAAATATCCATTATCAAGAATTTGTCCCTACCAATTGAATCTTTTAGCTCTCTTGGAAATTTAGCGACATCTTCATACGTGTTTACAATAACGAATTCCACTTGTTCTAAGCGAAAGGTGAAATCATGCGGGATTCGCCACTCTCTTTCGTGGGAATAATCTATAGTTTTCCCGCCAAGATATTCTGTACTGCGAAGGGTGTGAGGACGGTAAGCAGGCCAGAACGGCGTAACAAAGGTCTTAAGGTCTCCATCCCAATCTTGTTTTTCCCAATGATCTGCCCGAACGTAATAAACTGGCCCGCCTCCCGCCGCAAAAACCAGAGGCTTATTGAATCCAACTCCATAAGGTGAGTACCTTTGGGCGTGATCCAGTAAACTCGACCACGGGCATTCTGTAAAACATACAGCTCTTCGGCCAGTCCAAGGCATATTGGAGGCAACAATGCGACCTTCCCGTAAAATTGAAATCAATCTATCTACTGCACTCATGCCGGAAAAACGGTTTCCAGGATTAGTTGAGTCATTCGCCCCAAACGGAGCGCGTTCAGCGGTAAAGTGAGCAAGGTAGTCTGAAAAGTCAGGTCTGTGAGACATCTTTCCTCCTACACTATTCAATTGGAAATCCAACATCTACTTTATCACTGTGTCCCTGTTCGGGAACTGCGTGCGGTGGATGTCTTCGGGGGGTTGGGAGCGGTGGATGTCGGAGCGTCGCCACTCGCCGGTGGCGGTGGCCGAGCGCGTGGAGCGTGCGCGCTCGCGCGCTCGCGCGGCGCGGCGGACGGTGGCGGTCTGTCGTTTGGAGGTGCGACCGCTCGCCCAGTTCGTCATGCGCTGGAAGGGGTGGAAGTCGCGCTCGGTCAGAACCTCGCCGGTCGCCTGTCGCAGTCGCATCGTCGCCGCCGCGAAGATGAAGAGTCCCATGTTGAAGACGACGCCCAGCAGGAAGACGAACGCGCCGGGGACGACGCCGATGGTCGCGCGGTCAATGAAGGCGTTGAAGTCGTAGGCCGGGACGGGGTGGATATAGACCTTCAGGTTCCAGCACGCGGCGAGCAGCACGAAAATCCAAAGATAGTTGCGCCGCAGACGCCGGCCCAGAGCCTCCCACTCGCTGATCGTGAAGCGCGGCGTCTTCAGGTCTTCGACGACGAGGTGCATCCACGTGTCGTCAATTGCCGCGTCGGGCGCGAGTATCTGCGTGAAGTAGCCCGTCTCGACGAGGCGCACGCGGCTCGACCAGATTTCGTAGTAGCGGTAGCGGCGCGCTTCCATGAAGAGGAAGAAGCCGACGAGAACCGTGTTGATGAGGATGACGAAGTGCGGGTTCGTCGGGCTTGAGAAGGCGAACGAGAGCGTCGCGCCGGTGGTCAGCACGGCCCAGTTGGTCGTCGTGTCGAGGCGGTTGCGCCAGGTGTTGGCGCGCGTGATCTCGCCGCGGTAGAAGTGAACGACAGCCGTGCCGAACTCGCCGGGCGACGGAGTGCGGCGCGGCGCGCGCGGGGCCTGCGCGGCGAGCGCCGACTGCTCCGGCGTGATGGTCTGGTGAATCGGCGCGGTCTCGGGCGCGTCCGAGGGTGGCGCGGGTCGCGCCGCCTGAAGCGTCTTGCCCGCCGCCGGCTGCTCGACCGCTCTGGGTCGCAGGTCTGTCTTCATCTCGATTGGCTTCTCTGCCTCAGTGGTTCGGGCGGGGGAAGAGGCAGCCGCGTCCGACTTGCGTGAAATGATAGCACGCGCCGACTCAGGCGTGACAGGAAATAAGGATGAAGGCGGGAGGCGGAAGGATGAAGAAAGAGCCGAACGTGATGGGCAGTCTGCTTTAGCTCTGCATTTCGCCCATTACAATTTCTGCCGCATTCACTCTACAATCCGTTGCACGCCAACTATGGAAATAGGGATTGCTAAAAGTGTGTGGACGTTGAAAGACTTGCCCACGGAATAAAGAAAGTAAGGAGCAGCTATGTGGTATGGGATATTGTTCTTAGTTGTTGGGTTCATAATCACTGCATTTGGTTGGTGGGTACGGAGCGAGAGCGACCAACCAAAGAATCACGAGAATGTGGAAGGAATAAAATCGGGAATTTGGACTATGCTTTTCGGGGTGATAGTCATAGTGATTTCGTTATGGTTAATCCTAATGGGCATCCGAGAATCATTTTAGACAGCGACACAGATTTAGGACACTACCCTGAAACTACCCTGCTTGACGCGCGCGCGGACGCGCACCTATATTCGTTTTTTGTCCGCAGCTTCTTGAAAGCGTCCGTGAATGATGATAACGGCGCGTGAGCAATTCGAGTCCGCCGCAGGCGCGGACGAGCGCTGGATGCGCGCGGCAATAGGGGCGGCGCGCGACGCCGCGCGGCGCGGCGAAGTGCCCGTCGGCGCGTGCGTCGTCGGCGGCGACGGAAGGCTTCTGGCCCTCGCCGGCAACCGCACGCGCACCGACTGCGACCCGACGGCGCACGCCGAAATCGTCGCCTTGCGGGAGGCCGCGCGAAGCGTCGGCAACTACCGGCTGACGGGCGCGGTCGTGTACTCGACGATTGAGCCTTGCGCGATGTGCGCGGGCGCGCTCGTGCAGGCGAGGGTGGCGCGGCTCGTTTACGGCGCGCGCGACGAGAAGGCGGGCGCGGTCGAGTCGGTCTTCCGCGTCTGCGACGCGAGTTCTTTGAACCACCGGATGGAGCTTAGACAGGGCGTGCTCGAAGAGGAGTGCCGGGCGCTCATGCAGGAGTTCTTCCGGGCGAGAAGAAAAAGTACTGAGTGATGAGGACTGAGTGATGACGCTTTCCGTCTCAGCCCTCGGTACTCATCACTCGGCACTTACGTTTCAGCGGAGAGGTCGCATAGTGGTTTAGCGCACCGGTCTCGAAAACCTGTTACCCGGCGCTGAGCGACAACTGAAGATCGGCAAAATCCCCAGCATTTCGAGCGAAACGGCAAGTCACCCGGCTTGCCGTTTTTGCTTTTATGACCAGATCGTGTCCACCTTTCTGGTCTTCGGCTTTTGGGCGAGCGCGAGGTTCTCCGGCTCGTTGGTGCCGCCCTCGGTGATCGGCGTCAGGTGGTCAATCGTGAAGCGGACGCGTCTGCCAGCGCTCGTTAGCTTTGCCCACCGGAACGCTCTTGCCCAACGGGAAAGTAGCTTGCCCAACAGAACATCATCCTGCCCCAGCGGATCAGCCCTTTTCATCCCCCTTGTCTTTCTCGCCGTAGATTTCTTCGTCGGAGAGCCCCGCGTACGTGAGCGTGCGGACGCGGCGGCCACACACGCCCCATTCAGCTTCTTCCTCGGTCGGCGGCTCGCCACACCACGGACAGGTGTGCCGGGGTCTTTCCCCGTCGGGGAGTCGGCCCATTTGTTTTTATCCCCCTCCAAGGTCGGCGCGGCAATCGGCGTCAAAAGCCTGCCCCCATAACGCTTCAAAGTCTTCATCATCCTGACCATGAACCGCCCTGTAGCCCGCACGCGCGTACTCCTTCAGGAGTTCGGTTAAGTCTTCGCGCGCCACGGCGGCGATCTGTTTCAGTTCCGAGTCCAGTTCCGAGTCGGTCATTCAAACAGCATACACTCGCCGTCTGTGCCCTGTTACACATAGCACCGTTGAACCGTCGGGCTTTGCACAACCGTACCTTGAATGATCCTGCCCAATGAAACAACATCCTGCCCAACAGAGCACGCCCCTAACCCTTCCGTTGAGCAAAGCCCATTCTTCGCGCGTGAGTTGACATCGGTCGCGGGCGCGCGCAGGATGAGGCTCACGGGATTAAGCCAACCCTGCTTCAGCCCTCCTGGAATTCCCCAGACCTGAATCAACGGCTCCGGCGACGACACGCTCGCCATACACCGTCTTCTGACAGGATAAAAGGTCGTTTATGAGAAAGAGACTTGAGGAGCCGCCGAACGTGGACGGCAGGGCGCTGATCAGCCAGGCGAAGGCGGCGGAGATGTGCGGCATGACGCGGGCGGCGATCCACGACCTGGTGCGCCGCCGCCGCTTCCGCTCGGTCGAGGTGGAGGGCCGGGACCTCGTCTATCTCGAAGAGGTCGAGACGTTCGCGGCGGAGAGGGAAAAGATGCAGAACCCCGCGTGACCGTCGGCACGGACTTTAACCATGGGCGAGCAGGACGTTAATCAGGTTTCGGGCGAGCGTCAACAGAGGTCGTACATGAAGGCGCTGCTGGACGACCTGCGCGCGTTGGAGTTGATGCTCGAAGGCGACCTGATCGAGAGCGGCGTCCGCCGCATCGGCTCCGAGCAGGAGATGTTCCTTGTTGATTCTAACCTCGGGCCCGCGCCGGTCGCCGAAGAAGTCCTTGCGCGTGTGAATGACGAACGGTTCGTCGCCGAGATCGCGCGCTTCAATCTGGAGGCCAACCTCACCCCACACCTGCTCGGCGGGCACTGCTTCAGCCGGATGGAAGAGGAGTTGACGGAAGTGATGCGCCTCGCGCGCGGGGGCGCGCACGACTGCGGGGCGGACGTGCTGCTCGGCGGCATCCTGCCGACGCTCGCGCTCTCCGACCTGCGCGCCGAGAACATCACGCCCCGCCCGCGTTATCACGAGCTGAACCGGGTCATCGGCGAGCTGCGCGGGGGCACGTTCTCGGCCTACATCAAGGGCCGCGACGAGTTGCACGTCAAGCACGACAACATCCTCCTGGCTTCGTGCAGCGCGAGTTTTCAGATACACCTGCAAGTCAACCCGCGAGAGTTCGCCGCCCAGTACAACCTCGCTCAGGCAATCGCCGCTCCCGCCCTCGCCGCCGCCGTCAACTCCCCGCTCCTGTTCGGACGACGCCTGTGGCAGGAGACGCGCGTCGCACTCTTCCAGCACTCCAACGACTCGCGCACGAGCGCGCAGCAGTCGCGCAGTCAGCCGCCTCGCGTCGGCTTCGGCGAGGGCTGGCTCAAGGACTCCGTCATCGAACTCTTCCGCGAGCAGATCGCGCGCTTCCGCGTCATCATGACGAACAGTCCCGACGAAGACCCGCTCGCGGTGCTCAAGCGCGGCGGAGTCCCTAGCCTCTCGGCCCTGCGTCTGCATAACGGCAGCATCTGGCCGTGGAACCGCGCCTGCTACGGCGTCTCCGAGGGTCGCCCACACCTTCGCATCGAGAACCGCGCGCTGCCGGGCGGCCCCACTGTCCTCGACGAGGTGGCGAACGCGGCCTTCTTCGTTGGACTGATGACGGCCCTGCCCGGCGAGTACGGCGAGGTCAGCGGGCGGATGGCTTTCGACGACGCCAAGGCGAATTTTTTCGCCGCCGCGCGGTACGGCTTGAGGGCGCAGCTAACATGGATGGACGGGAAGCGCTACGTCGCGGCGGCCCTCATTCTCGACCGCCTTCTGCCGTCGGCGCGCGAAGGTCTCAGGCAGTCCGGGGTCGCGGAAGCCGACATCGAGCGCTATCTCGGCACGCTGGAAGGGCGAGTGCGGAGCGGCCAGACGGGCGCGCAGTGGATGCTGCAATCACTTGAGGCGATGGGCGGCGAGGGTACTTCAGACCTGCGGCAGCGGAAGCTCTCCGCCGCAATCCTTGAACGGCAGCAGGGCGGCGAGCCGGTGCACCGCTGGGCGGTCATCAAAGCCTACGGCTCGGAAGGATGGCGGCAGAGCCGTCACACGGTGGGACACCTCATGTCAACGGACCTCTTCACCGTCAGGCCCGACGATCTGGTCGAGATGGTCGCGCGCGTGATGGAGTGGCGGGACGTGCGGCACGTGCCGGTCGAGGACGAAGAGGGGCGTCTGGTCGGCATCGTCTCGCACCGCAGACTGCTGCACATGCTGGCCGACCGTCTTCCCGGCGTCACGGAGGAGTTGGTCGCTGTGCGCCAGATCATGAACCCCGACCCCGTATCGGTCGCTCCGACGACGCCCGTTGCGGAAGCGGTCGAGCTGATGCGCCGCCGGCGGATCGGCTCGCTCCCGGTGGTCGAGGACGGTCGCCTCGTCGGCATCGTCACCGTGTATGACTTTCTTGAGTCCTCGGCGCGTCTGTCCGCGGAGAAGCCCGACGGCGACGACCCGCACGCACACTAGCTCTCAAGTTCGCATCAACACCACGGCTAAGACCGCCAGAGCGCCGACGAAGGGGACGAGAAACATGACGGCGCTCCTCCTCCTGAATGACTTCTCTTCCGCCGCCGCCTCGGCGCGGAGCACGCCCGGCCTGAACGACACCGCGCAACTCGGACAGGATGTGGAATCAACAAAACAGAGACGGCGACAGTCGGGGCAATGAGTCAGGCTCACGGTATCTTCCTTTACTGAACTTGCACGAGCAGTGAGAGCTGCGCGCGATCAATTAACCGGCCCCGGCTCAAGCTGGTGAACGGGTCGTCCACCAGCCAGAAGTCCGTTTCGCCCGCGCCGCCCGCCGGCACTAGTTCCCCGAGCGCGCGCCCGTCGAGGGCCACCGGCTTGAAGAGTTGCATTCCCCAGTGGCTGACGCGCGCCAGCATCCCGCCTCGCTGGCTGCTGAACACGGGCACGCGGAAGCGCCCGCCGTCGTCGAACGCGAACCAGTCGCCGTTGGCACGCCGCATGGCATATAGAGTGCTCATCGCTCACCCATAAGCTCACCACTCAGGAAGTGATGTGGAACTCCTCGGTCTGGTTGATTCGCCGGAAGATGCCGAGGCAGGCGCACACGCAAGTTATCACCGCCGCGCCGACGGCGTACCATAAATGCGCGCCGCCGCCCTGCGCGTCCAATGCCCCGCGCGAATCTCTGAAGACGGCGAACAGGTAAAACTGCCAGACCGCGACCGCCGCCCAGAATATCCCGGCGGCCAATAAAAAGGTGCTCGTCAAACGCTTACCGTAATAATTCATTGGGTGCCTTGTCCTCTCGTTTCGTGACCAAGCCGGTCGCGGAGTAGCCGCGCGCCGAAAAGCCGTGCACATCCGACCGCGCGCATTATGCGGGCTACGACTCGTCATCAGTCGGCCTGTGGCCGTTAGTATTTTCGCGCGACCTGTTGGGCGATTGCACAAGCCCGTGCCGCGCGTGCGCCCGCCACAGGTTCTTTGAGAAGTTCGAGTAGATGGGACTCTCCGGCAGCCCCACGTCGTCGCCTTCGGACCTCGCCGTCTCCGCGTTGTCC
>Ga0070740_10001418_pt1 | contig 33254 bp, 23 predicted proteins | sample Coa_R2_FD_67286 | JGI IMG/M metagenome (GOLD analysis project Ga0070740, IMG submission 67286) | Surface soil microbial communities from Centralia Pennsylvania, which are recovering from an underground coalmine fire - Coalmine... | ecosystem: Environmental > Terrestrial > Soil > Unclassified ...
ATCGCAGCCGGCGGCACGCATGTCGTCGTCCCTGCCCATAAATTCGCGGTTCTCGGAAATATCTTAACTGCGGCAGACGCTCGTCGCCAGGGCTATGCCACAGCCATCACCTCCGCCCTGGTAACGAGGCTGTTCGAGCAGGGTTTCTCGCACGTTATTCTCAATGTCTTTGCGGACAACGCGGACGCGATCCGCATCTATCAACGGCTTGGCTTTCGGACACATCACCGGCTGATAACGGGAAAAAGCGTGCTGACAAACAGGACCGCTTACTCTTCCGGCGGCTCCGTGTGAATCACCACCGAGCCGAGATCGGGATACGCCTGGCGGAGCGCGCGCTGAATCTCCTCCGCCTGTAAGTGGGCCTGACTCAGCGGAATGTGCGGCTCGCAGAGGGTATGCAGGACCAGGTCCAGTTCCTCTTGCCGTCTCTGCGTGGGCTGAGTGTTGCCGGCCAGCGAGAGATAGGGCTGGTAGAGATGCACATCGTGTGCGCTGCCCTTGCCTGCAATCGTATCGGCGATCTTGATGATGTGCGCGGCCATCGCGGGATGCTGGGCAGTCACGTCCTGGCGGCGCTCGATAGAGGCGCTAGGAGCCTCCAGGTGCGTTGTCACGCGGCGCAGGTGGGGATTATCCTGCAGAATCGTCTGTTCCAGGTTCGTTGCAATCTTATGGGCCTCTTGCAGATCCATGTCCGCGTGAACTTCCAGGTCGAAATCGGCTTCCAACTGTCCATTGACCTCACGCACGCGCACATCGTGGACGTGGACGCCCTGGCACTCGGCCAAGTAATGGATTTGTTCGATCACGGTCTCGCTGGGGTCCTGCGTTGGCTCGACGTGAACCAGCACATCCACCTCGCTGCCGGGCGATTTGAGGCGCACGCTCTTGATGGCCGCGCCCTCCACGCGTTCGCTCAGTTCATGAATCTGCTCAAAGGTCAGTGTGCGGGGTGCGGCGATGACCACATCGGCGAAGAGCTTGTTCCCGGCCCGGCGCGCACGCACCCGGCGTACCTCCGTGACATTCTTCACGCTCTGAATCGCCTTATAGATCTGTTCGTCGATATCCTGGGGGGCGTGATCGGTGAGCACGTCGATAGTATCTTTGGCCAGGCGGATGCTGACCCAGATGACGATAAGTGAGACGCCCAGCGCGGCTACCGCGTCGGCCTGTCCCAGCCAGGCGGGCAGATTCCATCTGTGGACGATGGCGACGACCGCCAGGCCCGCGATGACCATCAGCGAGCTCCAGATATCGGTCCTGAAATGCAGAGCATCCGCCTCCAGCGCCTGGCTGCCCAGGCGGCGCGCCACGCGCAACAATGCCCGCGAGCGCGTGTAGTCCACAAGCACGGCAATAATCATCACGGTAAAGGCCCAGATGCTTGCATCGATCGTCTGGTCGTGATAGATCAGCCGATGGATCGCCTCGTAGATAATCCAGAGCGCGGTCAGCGCAAGTAAACCTGACTCCAGAAAGGCGGAGAGATTCTCCACCTTGCCATGCCCATAGTTATGTGTAGCGTCCGCCGGCTTGTCGGCCACGCGCACCGCAAAAAAGGTCAGCAGCGCGGCCACCAGGTCCAGCCCCGAATGGGCGGCCTCCGCGAGTATTCCCAGACTTCCGGTCAGCACAGCCACTACAATCTTAATGCCCGTCAGACCGATCGCTGCTCCCACCGACGAGAGCGCGACCACCCTCTTCTCTCGCTGTGCTTCTCTTGTGGATATCATCTACGCATGCTCCTATCTTTTCTGCCCATCGCCGGGTCAAATGTCTTACGTATTTTATGCGATGTTTTCTGGCGATGGCAAGCGAAATAGGATAGCGTAGAAATCTGGTTGAAAGAGGAGCGGGCACTCTTTTGATTACGCCAGATGAATATTCCCCGCGAAGCGCAGCACCGCGTCGGTGGGCCGGTTCAGCGCGTAGCGAATCAGAGTGAGCGCGATGGCCGCGAGCAGTCCATCGATTGCGCCGCCCAGAATATCGCCGGGATAGTGGACGCCGACGAAAACGCGTGCAAAGCCGATGAGGCAGCCGATGCCAAGCGTCAGCAGAGTAATCAGGCCGGGGTAGATCAGCGCTCTGAGGGACGACGCGTCGCCGGTCTGGCTGTATCTTTGCCGGGCCAGGCGCCATGCGGATAACCATTGCAGAAGAAACATTCCGCCGACCGCGAAAGCCCAGGCCGTGTGATCGCTGGGAAACGAGGCATCGGCGGCGTGGGTGATCAGCAGGGTGACGTGATGACTGATAAACGGGCGCGGCTCGAAGACGAACTGCTCAACCAGCAGATTAAGCGCATAGGCCGCCAGGCAGGCGAATGCCACCCAGAGGACCGTCGCGCGCCGTCTACGCAACATCTCCTGCTCATCGGCGTTAAGTGCCTGACCGCGCCAGTTCACGGGCCGACCCCACATCAAAAGCATGACTATGGGCAGACAGAAGATCAGATAGTTCGCACAAAAGACCATCAGGGCATCCAGCCAGGGATGCTCACCGGCATGGCCGTTAATCGCCTGAAACAGGGCGTAGTTCAGTTGCAGAAAGAGAGACATATCAGTATCCTTCTCTTTTCACTATGCTTTTAGGATGGGTCTATTTTAGCTAAAAGGCCGTTTTTCCGCAAGCAACAAACAGTTTTCTGGTACTCTACGTATGCTGAAAAGAAGATGTTCTCTGAGCGAGAGTGTATACCAGTTACGGTGTTTTTGCTATGAACCGTGTCTCATTTCTGTTCTACGAGGGAGAAAGGGATATCAACCAAACGTTATTGTATAATCAACGAGGTACTCTTTGCGATGAAGAGATCCAGTTCGAGGAGGGCATGTATGCAAATTCAGACGATGGAGACCTCAATTAGCAATGAATTGCTGGAGGGTGAGGAACTCCTCTGGTCCGGGCGGCCCGATCCGCAGGGGAAAAGCGTGGTTTCCCCGGCTCGCGTTTTCCTTATTCTCGGTTGGATATACCTTCCGTTGGGCCTGGCTCTGCTGATTCTTGGCTTTATTCTGCTCTTTGTTCTTGCTTCCACTTCTGCCAATGGCGCGTTTTTGGGCGCGATGATACCCGGCGGCGTTTTCTTTATTCTTGGACTTGTTTTCATGATTATCGGACAGGTTGCTCATTTTCCAGCGAGAAACACCTTCTACGCAATTACCAACCGGCGCGCTATCGTCATGCGCACCGGTCGTTATCTGCGGGTGATCTCGTATGGGAAACGCGCGATCACGCAGGTGCAGCGTTTTGAGCGCCCCGATGGTTCGGGCGATCTCATTTTTTCTGGCAATCCCTACCCCTACGGCAATTATTCTGGCAACTATAACTCCTCCGGCTACAACCTCAACCGGCAGGGAGCTTTTGTCGCAATTCCCAACGTGCGCGGCGTTGAGCAAAAGTTGCTCGGGATGCTCGCTGAGGATTGAGTGTGCATAAAAGAGAGAAGCGCAACCGCACCCGGCTACGCTTCTCCTTCGCTCTGGGATTACAGTCGTCCCAGCACGACCTCGACGGTAAAGCTATCCAGGCGTTTGGCCTCGTCAGGTGCGACCTTCTCGCGATAGATCTCGTTAATGTCCGGCATGGCCTGTTCGGGAGTGACAAGCGCCAGGGTATCGGCCAGCAACTTCTCGCGCAGGGCGGCGGTGTGCCGTTCCAGCATCGCGGCAAGCTCCTGGTCGGTCTGGAGAACCAGCGCGATATGGTCCTCGATGCGCAGGCCGGCCTTCTTGCGCATATCCTGCACATAGTGCGTGAGATCGCGCACCAGGCCCTCCGCGCGCAGTTCTGGCGTGATGGTAGTCTCCAGAGCCACGACGTAACCGCGCTCCTCAGCCGCCACGAAGCCGGGGCGCGAGGTCGAGATAACCTCAACCTCCTCGGCGGTCAGTTCAACCTGCTGGCCTTCGACAGTGAAGCTGAGCTTGCCGGTTTCGTTGAGCTGACGGGCGGCCTCGTTGGCTCCATGAGCATCCAGCGCCTTGAACTTCGCCAGGATCTTTTGCACCAGCGGGCCATACTTCGGTCCCAGGATCTTCACCTGCGGCTTGAGCGTATAGGCCAGCATATCATTGTCGGCAGCCATCAGATTAAGCTGTTTGATGTTCAACTCCTCCAGCACCTGCTCCTTGAGGCGTTGCAGCGCCTCCTCTTCGTCGGCACTGGTAACGCGCACGTGGAGCGCGTTCAACGGCTGGCGAATCTTGATCTGCGCCTTCTCGCGTGCGGCGCGGCCCAGGCTCACGACGCGCATGACCAGGTGCGTCTCGCGCGTCAGCTTCTCGTCCACCAGGCTCTCGTCCACCTGCGGCCAGTCGCACAGGTGGACGCTGAACGGTGCCTGCGCATCCACGCTGCGCACCAGATTTTGGTAGAGCTCCTCAGTAGTGAAGGGCGTAAACGGAGCCATCAGCTTAATGAGAGTGGTCAGGCACTCGTAGAGCGTCAGATAGGCTCCCACCTTCTCATTGTCCATGCTCGCCTGCCAGGAGCTCTCGCGGATACGCCGGATATACCAGTTTGAGAGCACATCTAGGAAATCCTGAATGGCCTCGGTGGGTTTTGTCGTATCGTACTGCTCCAAACCGGCGGTGACATCGCGGATCGTCTGCTGAAGCTCTGAGAGTATCCAGCGGTTGACCTCGCTGCGCTGCGCGACCGGCAGGGCGTGCTGCGTCGGATCGAAGCCGTCGATGTTGGCATAGCTCACAAAGAACTTGTAGACGTTCCACAGCTTGTCCAGCGTGCGCCGCACCAGCATCCACTTCTCGCTCAGGCGCACGGGACGCCCGGTGCGCTCCGCGATCTCCATATCTTCGGACGTCGGGATGCGCGGGAAGTTCAGATTCTGCTCTGGCACATGGCCGGCGAAGAGCCAGCGCATAGTGTCCGAACCAACGCGTTCGGCGGCCTCATCGAAGACCACCAGATTACCTTTCGATTTGTGCATGGGCGAGCCGTCCTCGCCCATCAGCGTGCCGTAGCCAAAGAGCGTCTTGAAAGGCGGGGTATTCTCCAGCACGGTGCTCATGACCAGCATCGAATAGAACCAGTTCTTGAACTGGCCTGGGAAGGACTCAGTGACGAAATCTGCCGGGAACCACTGCCGCCAGTAGTCTGGATTGCTGCGATAGCCCAGCGTCGAGAAAGGCACGATGCCGGCGTCGAGCCAGGGATTGCCCACGTCTTTGATGCGCGAAACCTCCGCGCCGCAGTTTTTGCAGCGGATCTTGACGCTATCGACCCAGGGACGATGCGGCGAGTGGCCCTCGAACTCCTCCCAGCCAGCGACCGCTCGCTCTTTCAGTTCCTCCTTACTACCGATGATCTCGAACGTGCCGCACTGCGGGCAATCGTAGATCGGCAGCGCCAGGCCCCAGTAGCGCTTCTTGGAGATCATCCAGTCGTCCATATTGGTCAGCCAATCCATCTCGCGGTCGAAGCCAAAGGCGGGAATCCACTTGATCTGCTTTACCACCTCCATGATCTGGTAGCGCAGCTTGTCCATAGAGATGAACCACTCATCCACCAGGCGGAAGATCAGCTCGGTCTTGCAGCGCCAGCAGATTGGATAGCGGTGCTTGTAGGTCTGTGGACGGTAGAGCAGGTTCTTCTGCGCGAGATTCTCCGCGACCTGCTGCCCCACCTCTGAGGCTTTCTGTCCGGTCAGCCAGGCGTAGCCGTCGGTGTAGACGCCGAAATCGTCCACCGGCGCGATCACTGCCAGGTTGAACTCTTTGGAGAGCGCGAAGTCCTCGCGACCACAGCCCGGCGCGATATGCACAATGCCGGTGCCCTCGTCGGCGGTAACATCCTTCCAGGCGATGACCCTGTGTTCGACGCCCTGCACCGCCGGCAGTTCGTCGAACGGGCCGCGATACTTCCAGCCAACCAGATCGTGGCCCTGCAAGGTCTCGACCACGTGATAATCGCCCTTGTCGCGCCCCTTAAGCTGTTTGAGCACGGGCAGCAGCTTCTCAGCCAGGTAATAGAACTCGCCGTCCTGCTCGACCTTCACATAGGACATCTCCGGGTGGACCGCCGCAGCTACGTTGGCCGCGAGCGTCCAGGGCGTGGTGGTCCAGACCAGCAGGTACTCGCCGGGCCGATCGACCAGCGGCAGGCGCACGTACAGGCTGAGATGGCTGATCTCCTTGTAGTCCTCGGTCAGCGTCTCCATGTTCGAGATGCCCGTCGCACAGCGTGGACACCAGGTCATGACATCGTGCCCTTTGTAGATCAGCCCGTCCTGCTGGCACTTCTTCAGGAACGACCAGATGGTATAGTTGTTCTCGTCTGAGAGCGTATAGTAATCATTGCCCCAATCGGCCCAGTGGCCCAGGCGGATCGACTGCTCGGTGATGCGCTTCGCAAAGGTAAAGACGCGCTCTTTACATAACTCGACAAATTTTGCGATGCCGAAAGCCTCGATCTCCTGCTTATTTTGGAGGCCGAGTTGCTTCTCCACCTCGACCTCGACCCACAGGCCCTGGCAGTCGAAGCCATTTTGATAGCGCTGCCGATAGCCCTGCATAGTTTTGAATCGCTGATAGAGATCCTTATAGGTGCGTCCCCAGGAGTGGTGGACGCCCATAGGATTATTCGCGGTAATCGGACCATCGAGAAATGAATATTTCTTCTCGCTCTGCGCGTTGCGCTGCAGGTACATCTTCAGGACGCCGTGTGCGTCCCACCACTGCTGGATAGCACGTTCCAGCTTTGGATAATCGACCCGGTTTGCCTCTTCGACGGGACGAAAGACACTGGATTTTACGGACACAACAACCCTCCTCCTGGGTACAGAATCAAGAAACAGGATGAGACCGAACCACGAAACTAATCGATCAACTTAATCTCCAGGCGTTTATTAATCTTGCCCTTATTTTCGGTCTTCGTAATCTGGATGCCGCCGACCTCTTTCGTATGGGCCACGTGCGTGCCGCCGTCCGCTTGCAGATCCAGCCCAACGATCTCAACGATGCGCACCTCCTGAATCTCCGGTGGCAGCAGATTAATCTTGGTGCGCACCAGGTCTGGGATGGCGAAAGCCTTCTCGCGCGGCAGGGTATAGACGCGGATGGGATAGTCGGCCTGCACATGCTCGTTGATCTTGTTCTGGATATAGGCCACGCGCTCTTTCGAGAAATCCTCCATCGCGAAGTCCATGCGCGCACGGTCGGGATACATCTGCCCGCCTGTCACCTGGACGCCAAACTCTTTCCAGATCGTGCCGCAGAGAATATGCAGCGCGGTATGGGTGCGCATCATCCGGTAGCGGAAGTCCCAATCGATGGTGCAGACCACCTCGGCGCCGACCTGGGGCGGCGGGCAATCCAGCGTGTGCCAGACGACATCATTGCGCTTGTTGAGGGAGATAACGCCGCCGCCCTGCTGGCCGTTGTCCCAGCGTATCGTGCCGTGATCGGGCAACTGGCCACCACCGCCGGGATAAAAGACCGTCGCGTCAAGCGCGATCTCGTCACCTTCGACGGCCACGACGGTCGCGCTACACTCGAACATAAAGCTATTTTCATGATACAGCAATTTGGTTTTCATCGATGCTCGCTCCTTCGCGTATTTGCCCCAGGCATTTTCAAAAGGTTTGCAAAAAAAAACCTCCGTCCGCCAAAGGGACGAGAGGAACTCCCGTGGTACCACCCTGCTTAGCCAGGCAAACGCGCCCAACGCATGGCTTGCTTTTGCTCTGACTCACTCTCGTTACACCAGCCTGCGGACGCGAGAATTCCATCCTGTCCCGGTTGATGTAAGCCTCTCTGGTAACGGTGAGGTTCCGGCTGGCTCTACTGCCTCTTCTGCCAGCGGCTCAGGAGTGATGTTCGACGCGCTTTCCCGGTCCAGTTTCACCTGCCCTGGACTCTCTTTGCGAGAACATGCGGTCTACTTGCTCCCTCGTTGCCTGCAAGTTTTCTTCTATATTACCAGAGAATTCTATTTCTGACAATCTCCGGGACGACCTTTCTCTTTTTTCCTTCCTGGCTAGCTTTCTCCTGCGGTTTTGGCATAAAATGATGGAGTGAATTCATGTGGAGTGGGTTGGTTGGTCAGCGAAGACAAATTGGTGGGAAAATTTTTCAGGGAAAACAATGGATAATCTACAGACATTTTATGGACCGAACGCGGGTTATGTGCTGGATCTCTATGAGCGCTACCTCAGGGACCCGAACGCGGTTGATCCTGTGACGCGTGCTGTGTTCGAGCGGTGGTCGCCGGAGCAAACGAGTCCAGTGCAGATAGCTGCCAGTAGCGCGCAGGGCGTGGAAATGCGGGAGGAGACGGGCGTGGCTCCTGTTCAGATCGCGCATGTCGTAGCAGCCTCGGCGCTGGCGCATGCCATTCGCGAGCGTGGTCATCTGGGTGCGCACCTGGACCCGCTGGGCAGCGAACCTCTGGGCGACCCGGCGCTGCTGCCGGAGACGCACGGCATTAGCGAGGCCGAGCTGGCACAGTTGCCGCCCTCCGTCGTCGGCGGGCACGCGGCAGAGCACGCACGCAACGCATTGGAGGCGATCAACGCGCTGCGCGCTATGTATTCCGGGACCATCAGCTACGAATTTGACCAGGTGAAGGGACCGGTGGAACGCGGTTGGCTGCGCGATGCCGTCGGCCTGCAGCTCTACCGCGAAACCCGCAATGCCGAGGCTAAACGCAAGCTATTGAAGCGTCTGACCCAGGTTGAGACGTTTGAGAAGTTTTTGCACACGACGTTTCCCGGCCAGACGCGCTTCTCAATCGAAGGCACCGACGTGCTCATCCCCATGCTTGATGAGGTAATCAAGGGAGCTGCCGAATCGGGCTCCGAAGAGGTGATTATCGGCATGGCCCATCGCGGACGCCTCAATGTGCTGGCGCATGTGCTGGGCAAGCCGTATGGGGCGATTATCAGCGAATTCATGCACATGAAGCGCGAGAAGGGCGAGTCGATCACGGACAGTTTTCGCTTTGGCTGGATCGGGGATGTCAAATACCATCTCGGCGCCGAATACGTGCTGGACGAGCAGGCGGCGGTCAGCCTGAAAGTGACGCTGGCGCCCAATCCGAGCCACCTGGAGTTTGTCAATGCCGTCGTTGAGGGCATGACGCGCGCCGCCCAGGAGGAGCGCAATCACGCCGGTCCTCCCACGCGCGATCCCGCGCGGGCCCGCGCGGTGGTCATCCACGGCGAGGCGGCCTTCTCGGGCGAAGGAATTGTGGCCGAGACGATGAATCTCTGGAACCTGCGCGGCTACAGCGCGGGCGGGACCATTCATATCATCGTCAACAATCAGCTTGGCTATACAACCGAGCCGGCCGATAGTCGCTCGACGCATTTCGCGAGCGACCTGGCAAAGGGCTTTGAGATACCGATTATTCATGTGAACGCCGACGATCCTGATGCCGCGCTGACGGCGATGCGCCTGGCCTTTGCCTATCAGGATGAGTTTCACAAAGATATTCTGATCGATCTGGTGGGATACCGGCGCTGGGGGCATAACGAGGGCGATGAGCCGAGCTTCACCCAGCCGGTGCTCTATGAGTTGATTCGCGCGCATCCGACTGTGCGTGAGATCTATGCCCGCCAGCTTGAGCGAGAGGGAATCGTCACTGTGGAGGAGGCCGAGGGCATGGTGCGGGAGGTGATGGCTGAGCTTGAGCAGGCGAAACGCGAGGCTGAGGAGGGACGTTATACTGTTGCCCGTGCTCAGGATGAGGCGGAGGAGCAGAGCGAGCAGCTCGCCGAGGCCGAGCAGGAGTTGCCTCCAGCTGTCTCTGCGGAGCAGTTGCGGACCTTCAACCAGGAACTGCTGACCTGGCCGCCGGGCTTCGAGCCAAACACCAGGCTCGCCCGCCTCTTGCAGCGCCGAGCGACAAATCTGGATACGCCGGGCGGTATCGATTGGGGGCAGGCGGAGGCGCTGGCCTTCGCGTCCATCCTGGCTGATGGCACGCCGATTCGTCTCTCCGGGCAGGACACCGAGCGCGGCACCTTCAGTCATCGGCATGCTGTGCTGCATGACCGGAAAAGCGGCGAGGTATACATCCCCTTACAGCATGTGCGCGAGGCAAAGGCTTCGTTTGCCGTCTATAATAGTCCCTTAAGCGAAGTCGCGGTGATGGGCTTTGAGTACGGGTACAGCGTTCACGCGCCCGATGCCCTGGTGCTCTGGGAGGCTCAGTTTGGCGACTTCGCCAACGTCGCGCAGATCATTATCGATCAATTTGTCTCCTCTGGCCGGGCGAAGTGGCTGCAGGAATCCTCGCTGGTTCTGCTGCTGCCACATGGATATGAGGGCAAGGGACCGGAACATTCCAGCGCACGCCTGGAGCGCTACCTGGCGCTCTCCGCGCAGAACAACTGGCGTGTGGTCAATTGTTCGACCGCCGCTCAGTACTTCCACGTCCTGCGCCGCCAGGCTTTCTACCTCACGCGCGCGCCCCGTCCCCTGGTGGTGATGACCCCCAAGAGTCTCTTGCGCCATCCGCTCTCCGGGGCCATGCTCGCGGAACTGGCCGAGGGACACTTCCAGCCAGTGCTGGATGACCCGGAGGCCCTGCAACGGAGCGCAGTGATTCGTCGTCTTATCTTCAGTTCTGGCAAGATGGCGATCGACCTGCTGGGCAGCGAGCAGCGCAAGTACGCTGAGGATGTGGCCCTGGTGCGCGTGGAAGAGCTTTACCCGTTCCCGGCGGCGGCCATCCAGCGCGTGCTGGCCAATTATCCGCGGGCGAAGGAGGCGGTCTGGGTGCAGGAGGAGCCGCAAAATATGGGGGCGTGGAAGTATATGTATCCTCGCCTCAAGGCGCTGCTTGAGCCAGAGGTCGAGCTCCGGGTCATCGCGCGCCCCGAATCCTCGAGTCCTGCGACCGGCTTTGCCGATCTTTTCCAGGCCGAGCAGGAGCGCCTGATCGAGAGCGCGCTGGGTTCTACGATTACAGAAGTTGGAGGCAGGAAACATGGCCGTTGAGATCCGAGTACCGGCCCTGGGGGAATCGATTGTGGACGCGGTAGTAGGGAACTGGCTAAAACAGGAAGGCGACGTAGTATCCCAGGGCGAGGCCCTGGTGGAACTGGAGACAGATAAAATCAACCTGGAGGTCTTTGCCGAACAGGACGGCGTGCTGCAAAAAATTATGAAGCGGGCCGGCGATGTCGTCGCAGTTGGCGATGTGCTGGGGACCATAGGCGAAGGGAAAGCCTCAACTCAGGCCGGGGCAGAGTCATCCCCGCAGTCGGCGCGGGCCGGGACAGAACCGGTCGTGCAGCCGGTCGCTTCTTCCCCGCCGCCGGCGCGCGCGCCGGCGGTTGCGAGCGCATCCGGTGGGTCTGCGGGTGACAGCCATCGCCCGCCCTCGCCGCTGGCCCGGCGCATCGCTGCCGAATATAACGTCGATCTCTCGCAGGTGCGGGGAAATAGTGCGCATGGTCGTGTGACCAAAGACGACGTGATTCAGTACCTGGAACAGAGCAAGTCCGGTCCATTGCCCGCGCCCGCTGCGCCACCCGTTGCGCCGCCCGCGCCCGCACCGGCTGCGCCGCTACTCATCCCGGACACAACGCAACGCGAGGAGCGGGTCCGCCTCTCGCGCCGCCGGGAAACCATCGCCCGGCGCTTGGTCGAGGTGCAGCATACCGCTGCCATGCTGACCACCTTTAACGAGATCGACATGAGCGCGATCATCGACGTGCGCAAGCGTCGCAAGGACGCCTTCAAGGAGCGCCACCAGGTATCGCTTGGCTTCATGTCCTTCTTCACAAAGGCCGTGGTGGGGGCGTTAAAAGCTTTCCCGCGTCTGAACGCCGAGATTCAGGGCAACGAGATGGTCCTCAAGCACTACTACGACATCGGCATCGCCGTCTCCACCGAAGAGGGGCTGGTAGTGCCGGTGGTGCGCGAGGCCGATCGCAAGAGCTTTGCGGAGATCGAGCGCGAGATCGCCGACCTGGCAAAGCGCGCGCGCGAGAACAAGCTGAGCCTGGCCGAATTGCAGGGCGGGACCTTTACCATTACCAATGGCGGCGTCTTTGGCTCGCTGATGTCCACGCCCATCCTCAACGGTCCCCAGGTCGGCATCCTGGGCATGCACGCCATTCAGGAGCGGCCCGTTGTAGTGAATGGCCAGATTGTCGTGCGACCAATGATGTACGTGGCGCTCTCCTACGATCATCGCATCGTCGATGGCAGCGAGGCCGTCCGTTTTCTGGTGCGCGTGAAAGAATTAGCAGAAGACCCGGAGTCGCTGCTGTTGGAGGGCTAGACGCGCTTGCTGCCAGATGAGAGACGCCTGGCGAAATCTGCCTGCCAGTTTGCGGGATGCCGGTCGTTTTTTCATCTGGTAGAAATACGGAGTCTGAGAAGTATGGGGGCTGTTCTCTCGACATTGGCTTTATCAACCTGTATAATTTAGAAGCGAAAAAGGATTTGGCCCGCGGCGAATGGGATAAAAACGACAGGTACATTCCTGCGCCTCTTCCAACAAGAGTCTGGCAAATGGTAAAGAGAGTGGCCAGGTAGAGGTGTGCGGCTCTGACTACATCGACGTATCCTCGCTTATAGAGGCCAGAGTATGCTCAAGCGAGTGGCAGGAATAGAGGGGGCACTGTACTATGCAACAAATGGGAACTAGCGACGATATGAACGCGCTGGTCGGCAAATCGCTCGGCCAGTTTCGTATCGTGGAAAGAATCGGCGCGGGCGGCATGGCGACTGTCTTTAAAGCCTACCAGCCGGTCCTGGATCGTTATGTTGCCGTCAAGGTCTTACCCGACTATCATGCGCGCGATCCCATTTTCAAAGAGCGTTTCCTGCGCGAGGCGCGTGCTGTGGCCAGGCTGGATCACCCGAATATTGTGCAGATCTATCTTTTCGGCGAGGAAGAGAATATCACCTACATCGTGATGCAATATGTTGATGGAGGCACGCTAAAGGACAGGTTGAGGCAGAGCGGGGCGCTCTCATCGGCGGAGGCGCTGAAGTTTGTCATCCAGGCCGCCGAGGGTTTGGGGGCTGCGCATGCGCATGGCATTATCCACCGCGATGTCAAGCCCGCGAATATGCTCCTGCGCAAGGATGGCCATCTGCTGCTCTCCGACTTTGGCATCGTCAAGATCCTGGAGGGGACGACGAACCTGACGCGCGTGGGCACCGGCATCGGCACTCCCCAGTATATGTCGCCTGAGCAGGGAACCGGCCAGCCGGTCGATGCCAGCAGCGATATCTATTCGCTGGGGATCGTCTTATTTCACTGTTTGACCGGGCGTGTGCCCTTTAACGCAGATAGTCCTCTGACCATTACGGTCAAGCACTTGAACGAGCCGCTGCCGGTGGCGTTTCTCCATCATGCCGGGGTGCCTCAATCGATCGAGCAGGTTATACTGAAAATGACGGCCAAGTTGCCGGCGGAACGTTACCAGACGACCGCGGACCTGATCAATGACCTGGTGCGAGCGGCGGCGGCTGCGCGCATTCAACTGCCGTGGCAGTTATCGGGATCAGTGCTTGCGGTGAACGCGGAGCAGCCGGCGTCGGCGGGACCGCCTTCCAATCCCGGCTTTGTCTCGCAGCCGCCTCCATCGGGGCGCGTTGCACTACAGCCCTCGGCCAGTCTGCCGGTTGTGACCGTTTCGTGCTTTCGTTGCCAGGCGCAGAATCCCAGCGACCGCCTGTTCTGCACCTCCTGTGGCTACGAACTGGCGGACCGCAAGGCGGCGGCGGACCGCGTGATGGGTCCCAATGGGCGCCCGATTCTGGCGCGTTTTCTCATGCAGAGCGGGCAGATGGCCGGGCGGGCGTTCCGCTTTCACCAGGATTTGACGACGATCGGGCGCACCAACGGCAACGATTTGATCATTCAGGGGCGCACCGTCTCGCGACGCCATGCGCGACTGTGGTTCGACAACGGCCACTGGTTCCTTGCCGATATGCAGAGCGCAAACGGGACGTTTGTCAATAATGCGCGTCTCCAGCCCAACCAGCCGGTGGCGCTGAATGATGGTGATATCCTCAACTTTGGGGATGAGGTGGTTCTCTTTAATATCATTTACTAGACCATCCCGGTCTGCCCCGGCTGGCCGGGTTGTATATACGAGGAAAGGGCAAGACTGATGGGTTCTCTCAATCCTGTTGCCCAGGTGGCGCAGCAGATTTTTCTTGGCGGGGCGGTCAAGCAAAACCACGCGCTGGAACACGCGACGATTGTTTTGCTCAGTCGCCAGTTTCCTGATATTCGCCTGGCCGGCGTCTCGTTCGCGGCAGGCTTTTTTATCTTTGGCGAGGTGCCCCCGGAGGCGATTCGGCCTGCTGCTGAGGAGGCGCTCAATCTTCTGCGCACAACTTCTCCTGAGATGGCTATCCACGAACGCTGCGGCACTAATCTGGCCGTGACAGGCGTGCTGAGCGGCCTGGCGGCGGCAACTGTGGCGAGGATGCGCCGGCCCTTTAATTCTCTCAATAACGTGATTCTGGCGGCGACTGCCGCGATTATCCTGGCCCGCCCCCTGGGCCTGGTGGTGCAGCGCTATGTTACTACCCAGACTCCCAGCAATTCGATGGTTATCACAGGTCTGAAGACGTTTAATTTCCTGGGAACGCCGGCCCATTTTGTCAGCACCGATAATCCAGAGGCGGCGAATCTGTTTGCCTAGAAGGATGCAGTATGCGTAATCAATTTCTCGTCGAAACCGACTGGTTGGCCGAACACCTGCGAGATCCGCATGTGCGCGTGGTCGATATGCGCGGCTACGTGCGCACGGTGCAGCGCGACGGCGTGCAGGAGGCTCTGTACGTGGGCGCGCCCGATGAGTATGCGCAGGCGCATATCCCCGGTGCGGTCTATATCGATTGGACGCGGGATATCGTGGACCTGGATGATCCGGTAGAGGCCCAGATTGCGCCGCCGGAGCAGTTTGCCCGCACGATGGAGCGCCTGGGGATTGGCGATGAGCATCTGGTCGTGGCCTATGACTCTCACCCGGCCTCACAGTTCGCCACGCGCCTGTGGTGGGCGCTGAGGTACTATGGACATCGCGAGGTGGCGGTGCTCAATGGCGGCCTGCCCAAATGGCAGCGCGAGAATCGACCCCTGACCGCCGAGATTCCTGCCTATCCGCCCGCGCATTTTACTCCCGTGATTCAGCCGGAGTTGCGCGCGACGGCTCAGGATGTGCTGGCCGCGCTCGGCCAGCCCGGCACGCGGCTGATCGATGCCCGCGAGGCCGCGCAGTATACCGGCGCACTGGCACGCGGTCACGGGCGCGCGGGCCATATCCCCGGCGCAATCAATATCCCACGCGAGGAGCTGATCGCGAGCGACGGCACTTTCCGCAGCGAGGAAGAGCTGCGCCAGGTCTTTGCTAAACATAATGTAGAACCTTCGGAGCGCGTGATCGCCTACTGTAACGGGGGAGTGGCCGCGACGACCGTGCTCTTTAGCCTGGCCCTGCTGGGCTATCCCGCGCTGACAAACTACGATGGCTCCTGGAACGAGTGGGGCAGTCGCGCCGATCTGCCGGTGGAAATGTAGGATGTACAACAACGGGCAGAGCGCGCAGGACCTGCTTGACCTGGATGAGATCATGCGGGCCTTTGGCGTTGAGCACTGGACGAACCTGGGTCCGCCGCGCTATCCAAGCGGCGATCTTTTTCAGGTGCTGGTCGAGGTGCAGGGCCAGATGTATCTGTTGAGGGAGCGGCCCGAGGGGCCTGTCGAGCAGGAGATCGGGCACGTCTACGCGTTTCAGCGCTACCTGGCCGGGCAGGGCATTCCGGTCACGCCATTCTATCTGACGCCCCAGGGGGAGTTCTCTGTTACCGTTGGCGAGGATGTGTTTGAGCTTCAAGAGTGGAGCGAGGGCGAGCTCTTCGACTCCGGTGATAGGCGAGAGAAGAGTTGGATCGCGGCTGCCGGCGAGATGCTCGGGCGGCTTCACCGAGCCTCGCTGCACTATCCAGGTCCACAGTACCGCTGGCCCTCAGAGGTTCAGGCGGGCGGGCTGACCCAGGGCTGGCTCAACTTCGCGCGCAGTCGAGCGGAGCAATGCGAGGTCTACGCCATTGCCGCCGCGCTCTCCACAATGGTTGAGTCCTGGGAGGCCGCGCTCCCTGCGGCCATGATGGCGATCGGCACCGGGCGCAACCTGCCGGAGTTTCATATTCACGGCGACTATTCCGCGCTCAACCTGCGCTTCTCCTCGCAGGGAATACGCCAGGTGCTGGGCCTGGATGCCTCACGTTGGGAGAAACGCCTGCTGGAGGTCGCGTATGGCGTCTTCTATTTCGCCGGCCTGGAATGGCACGGCGCGAGCGGCCTGACGCGTCCTCTGGTCAAGCGCGGTCTCGATCCCGAGCGCGCCGCCCTTTTCCTGCGCAGCTATAGCGCAATCTATCCGCCCGCCCCCGGCGAGGCCGCGCTGCTCGTCGATGCGCTCACCCTGATCGCCCCGATTATCACCGCCAACGGTCCCCTCGAAGACCTCTTTTACGAGGCTGAGAACGCCGAAGAGATGCTCGTAGAAGACGTGCTGGAGCGCCTGGCCTGGGCCACCGCCCTGCCCGGCTGGCTGGCAAGAGTGCGCAGGTCGTTCGCGGAGATGTGGCCAGATCATTGACAACCTTGCTCAGCAGCTTGTATATTTTGAGAAGAGAGAAAAACTCACTGCAAAGGCGGGCGAGAACTCGCAGCCTGCTTACCATTCTGGAAGGCAAAGGAGGAAGTTTATGGACCCTGCGAGTAGTCATCAACGGTTCCGCTCTCTTTGCTGCCGGAATAGCGAGTGGTTGAGCGCATAGTCTCTCGAAAGAACATTCCTCTGCTGTCATAGTCTCAACTCTCGCTATCGCTCGAGCAGCCCCTTATGTGCAAGAGTGCGAGAGGATTGAGGCGAAAGAAAAAACAATCTTCGCTTCCTTTCCTGCCGTGTGATCTTTTTCTGCTCGTTTGTCCTTTCTGTTCGTGTGGAAAACTGCTGGCGCTGGTCGGTCGGCGAGCAGCGCGACTTTTGTGTGTCTCGCGTACTGGTTCAAGCAGGCGTCTCCTGGCGCTCTGTGAGGCACGCATGGAGGTGATTCGGCGTGGAGGCCGGACCTGAACGACAATTTCATTCTAACTTTTATCGTGTGACGACCGATTCGGGCGGTAACGAGTTGCTTCAGCGTGCGCCCGGCATCAAACGCCGGCTCTAGCCACGCTGTCTGCTCTCCATGCCGCGCGACGGTTGACGTGCATGGAGGTAGACAGATGGCTCAAGTCTTTATACCTGAGAATGAGCGTGAGCGTGAGCAGCTCCAGAGCAGCGTGAGCGCACCGGATAGAGTTGTGCCTGTCCCGCAGGAGGAGCGTGTCGTGCGGCGTTTTGGCCGCGCCGATGTGTTGATCGCGCTGGGGGTGCTGGCAGCCGTTACTCTGCTAGTGCTGGCGGCCTCTCGCTGGGCGGCTCCCCTGACGCCGGTGGTCAAGATCCAATTGACGCCGGCCATGCTGCCGGTTTACGCGGGTTATTCGCTTCTCCGTATGATCCTGGCATACATCCTCTCATTGATCTTCACCCTGGTATACGGGCACATCGCCGCGACCAATCGCCGGGCGGAGATGGTCATGGTGCCAGTTCTCGATATCCTGCAAAGTATCCCCATCCTCTCATTCCTGCCGACAGTGGTGCTGGCCCTGGTTGCGGCTTTCCCGCATTCCAATCTTGGCCTGGAGCTGGCCAGCGTGCTGCTGATCTTCACCAGCCAGGTCTGGAATATGACGTTCAGCTTCTATCACGCGGCGCGCACGCTACCCGCCGATTTGAAAGAGTTCTCCGCGATCGCGCGCCTGCGGCCCTGGCAGCGTTTTGTCAAGCTCGAAGTGCCGTCGGCTATGATCGGGCTCCTGTGGAATAGCATGATGTCCTGGGCCGGCGGCTGGTTCTTTTTGATGGCTGCGGAGCAATTTGTCCTGGGGGACCGTTCCTTCCAACTTCCCGGCCTGGGCTCGTACCTGCAAGTTGCGGCCAACACCGGCAACGGCGGGGCGCTTCTGCTGGGATTGGTGACACTGGTAATCCTGATTATCCTGCTGGATTTCTTCCTCTGGCGTCCTCTGGTGGCCTGGGCGGATAAGTTTAAGCTGGAATTGAGCAGCGAGAGTGAGCCGCCTGGTTCGCCGATTCTTGATATGCTACGTGGCTCGGCTCTGCTTGCCATGCTCAGTCGCCAGGTGTTCCGGCCCACAGGTGATGTGCTGGCTCGCCTGCTCAATCGCCTGCAACCGCTGCCCGGTGCGGCTGGTGTTTCTGAGCGGCGCTCCGGGGGAATGACGATGCGCCGGGGGATAAACTGGGCGCTGCTCATTTTGCTGGCCGCAGGAACAGGGTATGCGCTCTGGCAGATGGTCCTTTTGCTGGCTCCGGTGGACCCCGGCACCTGGGGGGAGTTGCTGCTCGCTGCGGGCGCGACCTGGCTGCGCACCCTGGCTGCTCTGGCGATTGGCGTGGCCTGGACGCTGCCCCTGGGTGTTGCAATCGGCCTCTCGCCGCGCTGGTCCAGGCGTTTGCAGCCGGTGGTGCAGGTAGTCGCGTCCATCCCGGCGACTGCTTTCTTCCCGGTGCTACTGCCTCTCCTGGTGGTTCTGCCGGGCGGCCTTTCGCTTGCCGCGATTGTGCTGATGTTGCTCGGCACACAGTGGTACATTCTCTTTAACGTCATTGCCGGGGCTATGGCGATTCCCGGCGATCTAAAGGAGGCGACGGTTATCTATCACGTGACGCGCTGGCGTCGCTGGCGCGCGCTCATTCTTCCCGCCGTCTTCCCCTACCTGGTCACGGGACTGCTGACCGCCAGCGGCGGCGCTTGGAACGCAAGCATTGTCTCGGAATTTGTGCAGTTCAGTGGCACAACGGCCAGTACGATCGGCCTGGGGGCGTCGATTGCCGGTGCAGCCAGCGCGGGCAATTTTCATGTGTTGCTGGCCGGTACGCTGTTAATGGCTGCGGTCGTCGTTTTGATTAATCGTTTGCTCTGGAAAAGACTGTACAGGCTGGCCGAGCGCCGCTATACCCTGGGATAAAGGAGGGAAATACCTATGGTTACTACACGCAACCGGCGGCTGGCTGCCGCGACCGGAACGCAAGAGATTCTGCTAGAGGCGCGCGGCATCCGCAAGATATACGAGGCAAAGGGCAAGCAGCCGCGCGGCGTTCGCCCGCCCCTGGTGCTGGACGATATCAACCTCCAGATCGCCGAGGGCGAATTTGTGGCGCTGCTCGGCCCCTCCGGCTCCGGCAAATCGACCCTTCTGCGTATCCTGGCGGGATTGTTGTCCCCCAGCGAGGGACAGGTCCTCTTCCGGGGCGTGCCCCAGCATGGTCCCAATCCGCATCTGGCGATGGTCTTTCAATCGTTTGCGCTCTTTCCCTGGCTGACAGTGCTGCAAAACGTCGAGTTGGGGCTACAGGCGCAGGAACTGACCAGGACCCAGCGCCTGAAACGTTCGCTGGCCGCGATCGATACTATTGGTCTCGATGGCTTTGAGGATGCCTATCCGAAGGAACTCTCCGGCGGTATGCGTCAGCGCGTCGGCTTTGCGCGCGCCCTGGTGGTCGAGCCTGAGTTGCTCTTTATGGATGAGCCGTTCAGCGCCCTGGATGTACTGACGGCGGCGAATCTGCGCAAGGAACTGCTCTCGCTCTGGCATGAACGCAAAATTCCCACGCGCGCGATTGTGATGGTCACGCACAACATCGAGGATGCGGTCAGCATGGCCGATCGTATCCTGGTGCTGGGCGCAGACCCCGGCCACATCCGCGTCGAATTGCAGGGTCTGCCGGTGGAGAAGCGCCAGCCCAGGTACGACGAGTACACCAGCATGGTGGATCTGATCTATCGGATCATGACGAGCCCGCATGTGGATATAGAGACGCTGCTGCCTGCTGATCAGGCGCGCCCGCAGACCGGCAAGTTGTTGCCCCCGCGTCCGGCACGCTCCTACCAGACACTGCCCCATGTCGAGATCGGCGACGTGATCGGTCTGATCGAGCGTGTCCATGTCAAAGGAGACCGCGAGGACATCTATCAATTGGGACGCGACCTGCAACTGGAGGTTGACGAACTGTTGCCAATGGTCGATGCGGCTGATCTGCTCGACCTGGCCGATCCGCAGGAGGGAGACCTGGTCTTGACCGAGGCGGGCAGGCGTCTCGCGGAGGCCGATGTCTTGGAAGAGAAGCAGATTTTCCGCGAGCAGGCTCTGCAGCGCGTCGGCATGCTGCGCCAGATCGTTCACGACCTGCAGCGCACCTCCAACCATACGGTCGAGGAGGAACGCTACCTGGAGCATCTCAAGCAGCATTTTAGCGATGACGAGGCCAGGGCACAGCTCGAAACAGTCATCGACTGGGGCCGCTACGCCGAACTCTTCTCCTACGTCGAAGATCGCGGGATCTTCCGTCTAGAAGATCCTGAGACGCGGGAGGAAATCTGAGGATGCTCAACAGCATGGAGTTGCAAGCAATTTGGCGGCTCCATGCTGCCAGCTTCTCTTTAGGCCGGGCATTCCTCGTAAACAGGCGAAATCCCTGGACCAGCTATCTCTACTGGAGGGAAAGGCAGCCCTGCTGCCAACTGAACTTTGACAACGGCAGGCGCGATTAATTATACTTGAGAAAGATGGTATCTCAGAGCTTCCTTAAACGAAGGCGGTTGGCTCGGTGAAAAACTTGCCGGCAAAAGTGGCGACGAGTCGCACGGATCAACTCAATACTGCCGCCAGTCTCCAGGCCCTGGCCGAAGTGTATCTCAAGCAAGGAAAGTATGCAGAGGCCAGGCCATTGTCTGAGCAGGCGCTCTCTATTTACGAGAAACAGATGGGCGCGGATCATCCTCTTGTGGCGAATTGCCTCAATAGTCTGGCTTTTCTCTATTACAAGCAGAGGAAGTATGTAGAGGCCATGCCGTTGTACCAGCGGTCCCTGGTGATCCGCTCGCGGCGCTTGGGGGCCAACCATCCTGACACGGCAATTTCTCTCAACAATCTCGGCGTCTTATATCAAGAGCAGAGAAATTACAGTCAAGCCGAGCCATTACTGAAACGAGCACTGGCCATTCGTGAGCAACAGTTGGGCGCGGACCATCCGGTTACGGCGACCTCTCTCGCCAATCTGGCTCTCTTGTATCAAAACCGGGGAGCGTATGCGGAAGCCGAGCAGTTGTATCGGCGGGCGTTGTCCATTCATGAGCGACGCCTGGGAGTCGATCATCCCGATACGGCAACACTTCTCAACAACCTGGCTGTCCTCTGTCAGAAGCAGGGAAGAGACAAGGAGGCCGAACTCCTGTACTGGCGAGCGCTGGTGATCCATGAGCAGCGGTTAGGACCCGATCACCCCGACACCGTCTTCGGCCTCAACAATCTGGCGGGCTTTTATCAAAGACAGGGGAAGTATGATGAGGCGGAACTATTATACCAGCAGGCCCTCGCGGTTGACGAGCAACGTGCGGGGGCCGATCGCCCCAACCTGCTGACTACCCTCAACAACCTTGCTCTCTTCTATTCCAGTCAGGGAAAATATGAGCAGGCCGAGCAACTGCTGAAACGCGCTTTAGCCCTCAATCTGCCACAGTCGGAAAGCCGCCTTCCTCCTGGAGAGAGCGTGCAGGACGAAGACGCAGCTCTTTTACCATCGCGAACGGGGCGTACAGAGCGAAGGGCAAGAAAGTTCTTTCGCCGCCTCTTCTTCCGACGAGAAAAACTCGCTGGCTGAGCGCGCTTTAAAACGGATGAGCTACGGGTTTCCCAGGGAGCCATCACGCGCTCGCTGGATGATGAGCAGATCGCTCAACGCTCCATAGGCTGTCTGGATCACCCCTGTGGCGTGCTGGATGAGCGTAATTGTTCCCATAGCCTCCGTTTCCAGTGAGATAATTCCGCTTTCTCTGCTGATAAAGAGAGGATCGCCGGGTTGCAGGCGCTGCGGGCGAACGGTTGCGCTGGGAACGCCATCGATGATGCTGGCAGAACTGACCAGGCGGATGGGCGTACCGGCCTGAGCGGCGGCCTGAATCTCCTGCTGGGAAAGGTCGCGTATGCCGGTACGTTGGACCTGTGCGGGCGTCAGATGAGCGTGGAGCAAGGCATTGGCGAGGATTGTGGTCTTCATCGCCGCGTCCCAACCGTCCAGGTCGTGCCAGGGATTGGCCTCGGCCACGCCAATCTGCTGAGCCTCTCGAATCGCTTCCTCTAAGGATCGGCCCTGCTCCATTGCTTGCAGGACAATGCTGGATGTCCTGTTAAGCAATCCGCGAAAGCCGCGTATGCCCACGGCCGGGAGAGTGAACTCGGCCAGATTGAGCAGCGGCAGACCATCCATGACGGTAGACTCGTAGCGAAGATAGAGACCATGCTGCCGGGCCAGCGTTTGCAGCAGCGTTCCTGCGTGCGCAATGGGACCTTTGTTGGCGGTAATCACATCCATGCTGCTCTCCAGCGCGCGGCGTATGTAGCTAAGGGCGGGCTCCCCGTTCTCTGGATTCAGCGTTGTCAGTTCAATGAGCGTGTTCGCCCCGGCGACAGAGCCGGCCTGGATAAAGGACAGAGCGTCGTTGCAAGCTTTGCTCTCAGGCGCGAGAAGCTGGAGGGGCTCGGCGGAGCTAAACTTTTCTGCTGCGATGCCGGTGGGATGGACCAGAAAGCCGGAGCGGCGCGAACCAAGTCCACAAATGAGCGGATGGATACCCGCTTCCCGCACCATCCAGGCGCTGCGCGCGGCCAGCAGGGGGAGGAGGGCCCGTGCAACGTTTCCATAGCCCAGCAGGAGGAGGCGCGGCTCGCGCTTCATGACCACTTCGCCTGCTCGATCACGCTCTGGGCATGGAGAAGAGATGAGCGCGTTGGACCCTGGAAGAGCAAATGATGGTGGCCTTGCAGGAAGACCAGCAGAATAAGCATCACAAGAATCAGGGCGACGATCACAATTGCCAGGGTGACAAAGAGCTTTTTCGGCGGTCCACTGCTAGCGGGAGGATTTGAGCCACCAGCCATATGCACCTGCGCCTGGCTGTTTGGCGAATTGAGAGAAGCAGAGGTAAAGAAAGGTTTCACGTTATTATTCGTTCCTCCCTGGGCGGGCCTGGCCAGAGGTTTAGGGGCGGGCGTTGGCGATTGTACGGATGGGATTGGCTGCGAAGGCGTTTTGACCATCTGCTGACGCGCCGAGGCTGGGGGCAGCGTAAGGAATGATCCAACCTGTTGCATGGCCTGTGCGGAGGATGAACCAGGCAGCCTGGCCCGATCTGCCGGTTCCTGTGAAGGGGAAATAAGCATGGTGGCTTCGTCCGCGATATCCTGGGCAGGAGAGCTTTGCGGGCTGGACTGGTTGGGAGTCTGATTCTTCGCCGCGCTGGCCGAGGAAGAGAGCGGGCTTCCGCAGCGCGGACAGTAGGGCGCTGGCCGATTCAGTTCCGCGCCACAGCGGGGGCAGCGTGCTACGACCGGGGCGGGTTGTTGCGATGGAGCCGGTTGGGAGGGCTGTCCCGCGGCCTGGGCGTTTTGCATTGCCTCGTAGAGCATCGGCAGATCAGGCTGAGTGCTATGCGGATCGACCGGTCGCCCGCTTGTCACGGGAGGAATAGTTGAGGCTGGCAGCGCCTTCAGGACCATACGCAGGTCGCGACTAAAATCTGCAACAGACTGATAGCGATCCTTCGGTTTCATCGCCATTGCGCGCTGGATGATCGCATCCAACTTGCGCAGAACGTCAGGAGGGAGCATGCCGAGTTGTGCCAGGTGGCGCGAGTGGCGTGGCGCGGGTTTGGCCGGCTTTGAAACGCCCAGGCGAAACTGCCGGGGTTCCTGAGGGATATCGGGTGGATTCTGCGCCAGGCGATCCTGCAGGCTGGGCAGATCGGGTTGTTTCTGCTGCAACGCCTGGTTGCGCGCGGAAACGCTCGGTGGTTCGTGGGCCGTCAGGGCAAAATACAGCGTGCCGCCCAGAGCGTAAATATCGGAGCGTTCGTCGGTGCCGGTGCCACCGGGATACTGTTCGAGGGGCGCATAGCCGGGCGTGCCTTGATGGCGAATGAAGAAGAGCGTTCGCGCGCCGTCCGCCGCCGTCTTGGCGTTGCCCAGGTCCACCAGAATAGCCGTCCCGCTGGGAGTGATGCGGATATTGTCGGGCTTGATATCGCGGTGAATGATCGGGGGGCGCTGGCTATGCAGAAAGGCGACCGCGTCGCAAATAGAGAGAATCCATTCCATCAAACGTGCCAGCGGGATCACCTCATTTTTCTGGCGCACCACCCGTATATAGTCTGTCAAATCATTCCCTTCGATGTAGCCAAGCACCACATAATAGTGGCCGCGTTCATCGAAAGCTGTCAGCAGGGCAGGCAGGTTGGGATGATGCAGATGGCTGAGCACCTGGGCCTCATGCTCCAGTTGAGCCTTGCCGCTCGCGCCAGTGACCAGGTACTCTTTAATTGCATATTGTGCATTGGTTTGCAGATCGACAGACAGATACACGTGTCCGAAGCCGCCGCTGCCCAGGGCGCGCTCAACACGATAGCGTCCGTGCAAGATGGTGCCTGCTGGCAGCGTTTCCATTTGCATAAGAGGGCCTCCCCTTCGGTCTTTCTCCTGAGTATACTATTGGCGACGGGGCGTTTTCGCTATGAACTACGCCACACTTTCCCACCAAATTTGCGCACGCGTTCGCATTATACACCAGCCTGTAGGGGACTGTCATGTGTTTTTGTCATGCACGGTACTATAGATTCTGTCTGCCCTGCCGTTCGCCCTATTCCAGCCTACGATTTTTCTCCTTCTATCGGCCAGGGGCGTGGGCGAAGGCGGCAGGCAAGCCTGGAAGAGAAATACCCAATTTTTTGTATACACACACATCTGTAATTATTTTATACATCTTTCACACAATCAGCAGCCTGAGAGTTTTGCTAGCGATATGCATGCATTTACATTACTCCGATGATCCCATAGTGCTGCTTTGCCATTGCTCGCGGAGGACGGACAGCGCCGAATCGACCTCGCAGGCCAGATCGCGCCAGTGACACTCAATGGAGATACGTCGATCATATCCCGCTCTTTTGAGCACGGCAAACGCGGAACGAAAATCCTCTCCGTCGGCTGTTGGAGCTGCGCGACCTGCCTGCTGTGCGACGTGGACGTGGGAGAGCACCGAGGTCCAGGGAAGCATGCTTCCCGGAGCTTCGCGATTGCAAGCCATATGGTAGAGATCGACTACAAGCCGGGCGCCGCGATCGGAGAGGCCGGAGAGAAAGATACCGCACTCTTCTACAGTATTGAGCATATTTGTCTCTTCATAGCGCAGTGGTTCCAGCGCAATCGTGACTCCGTAGCCGCGCGCCCAATTGCACCAGGTTGCCAGAGCATCGCCGAGCTGGCGTAACGCGGCCTGAGGATCATAGCCTTCAGGACAGGCGCGCGCCAGGCCACTGCCGAAGACAAGTACCTGGATGCCTGCCTGTTCAGCTCGCTGGAGGGTGGTCTTCACATATCGTTCTAGGCGCGGCGCATCAATACGTCTGGTGGCTGTGTCTATTAAGGATAGATCGGAGGGGAAAAAGGCGTTTGCTACTTCGGGAGAGAGGGAAAGCCTGCGAGCTTCTCGCAGCAGATCATCAAAGACTGCCTGAGGTTGTTCTGGGACCAGAAAACGCTGGATATTCTCCTCCAGGAAATCAAATGGGCGTGTGTTGAGAAGCGCGACTTCTCTAAATGATGCGCAGATACCAAATTTCATGCGGGTCTTCCCCTCCAGTTCTCTTGTCTTATCTTATGAGCACGGCATGTGAGTTGTTTCCTGGGACCATGCGTGAGAACCCTGTGAGTTGGAGAGACAAAGAGATCTCTCTCCCCCATGCCCAGGGGGTCATTCGCGTTCATTCCCAAAGGTGCTCTCCATGTTGGTGAGCAAGAAACGACGGCCATACGCGGGAAGAAAGCAGGACAATTGTGGATGGTGCGTCTGGATATAATCGACCAGAACTCCTGGTCGTCCCTGGTTGGCAGCAAACATATCGTAGTGGATAGGAACCAGCAGTGGTATGCCTGCTGCCGCGGCGAGATCGGCGGCCTCGCGTTCATCCATGTTACCGACGATATCCATTTGCTCGCGAAAATAATTCCGCCCGTTGATGGGTAAAAACGCAATGTCGATCGCGAACTCACGCAGGCGCTCTACCAGGCTACCATAGATCACCGTATCGCCCGCGTGATAGAGGCGCATTCCCGCGATTTCGAGGATATAGCCCAGGTAAGGATAGAGGGTCGTGCCCTCATGTTCGATACAATCAAATCCATAGCGCGCGGGCGGCGCATGCAATCCATGACAGGCCGGCACTGAATGAAGAGCAATAGCCCCGAGCATTACCCTTTCACCCGGTTGAGTGCCCACGACACGTTCGGCGGCAATCCCCAGTTCGGTCGCGTGTGCAACAACGGGGCGGGGAATAATCAGGCGCGCGCCTGGTGAAACCTCTAGCAGGCCGGGCAGCGTCTGTGGATCGAAATGATCCACATGGTCGTGGGTGCAAAGGATATAGTCGGCAGGCGGCGCCTCCCGGGGCGAGAAAGGTGGGGGCAGCGCCCGGCCCGGATAATCCGACAAAAACGGATCGATATAGAGCGTGACGCCGGCAGCGCGCAGCACCAGGCTTGCCTGTCCCAGCCACCAGATAGCGAGAGTCTGCGGGCGTACATGCGTCGAACAGATCTCCTGTGCAATGTCGTGTGTGGTCTGTGAGCTCATGATTTGCTTTCTCCAGGCTGATGAAGCAGTAAGACTTTCAAGGTATGTCCCTGACGATCCGCGAGAACACTGAGAGCGGTCTGATAGTCAGACAGGGCGAAGCGATGGGTGATCAATGGGGCCAGGCTCAGGCAACCAGAACGAAAGAGTTGCACCGCATACGTCCAGGCTGCGGTATGTGCCCCAAAGATTCCTTGAACGCTTAAATGTTTGAGCACGAACACATCGCTTTCCAGCTTGAGTTGGGCCGCAGCGCCCGCGATTCCCTCAAGCAGAACCATTCCCCCGCGCCGGGCGAGGTCCAGCGCCAGCTTCACGCCAGAGGAACGCGACCCTCCCTCAAAGACCAGATCCATGCCCCGCCCCCGGCTTAACGCGTGAGCCACCGGCAATGGATCTTCATGCCCGAGATTGACTGTGCGTGTTGCACCCAACTGGCGAGCCAGTTCCAGGCGATTATCGCGCGACCCCAGGACCAGAATCTCTGTCGGACTAAACAGGCGCGCTATCTGGACGGCGAGCTGGCCGATCGTCCCATCGCCAATCACTGCCACGCTGCACCCTGCCTGCGGTGATGCACGCAGAAAGGCATGTGCCACCACCGCCGCCGGCTCCAGCAGCGCGGCCTCTTCGAGCGATGCGTTGTCGGGCAAGACATGGACCTGGCGGGCCGGCACGGCCACATATTCGGCCAGCCCTCCTGGTCGTGTGAAACCAATCTCATCATATCCTGCCTCACAGAGATTGGTCAGGCCCATGCGACAATTCTCACAGGAGCCGCAGGAGAGAATGCCCTCTACCACGACCTTCTGGCCGGGAACCAGGGTACGAACCGCATCGCCAACTTCGACAATTTCGCCCGACCACTCATGACCGGGGATGACAGGGTAGCGATAGAAGCCCTCCGGCCTGGTGCCCCGATAGAGTTCCACATCACTGCCACAGATACCAACTGCGTGTGAGCGTATCAGCACCTCCTGCGAACTGATAACAGGAAGAGCGAGCTCTGTAACGCTGGCTTGACCGGGAGCAGAAATATACAGTGCTTTCATACATCTTCTCTCCGTGGCGTTAAACACCCACAGGATTGACCTGGATGGTCTTTATCTCCGTAAAAAATTCGCGCGCCGCCGGACCCTGTTCGCGCGAATGAGAGCTGGAGCCGCGTAGCCCTCCGAAAGGCGCGTGTGGATCGACGCCGGTGGTGTCCCCGTTGACGCGCACCATGCCGCACTCGACCTCCTGGATATAGCGCAAGGTTGCATTGATGTCGCATGTGAAGAGCGAGACGCTCAAGCCGTAGGCAGTGCTATTAGCCAGTTCCAGTGCTTCGTCGAGGTGGCGCGCCGTTTGAACTGCCAGAAGCGGAGCAAAAATTTCTTCCTGCACCACAGCCGAGTCATTCGTCAGGTCGGTGATCACCGTTGGCTCCAGGAAAAATCCTTGTCTGTATGTTTCCGAGCGTAATACATGGCCGCCAAGCAGAACCGAGCCCTCGCGCGCCCCAATTTCAACGTATTGGCAGGCTTTCTCCAGTGCCTCGCGGGAGATGAGAGGGCCAACTGCGCTGGTCTCCTCAATCGCAGGTCCAACCGGCAACGAGCGAATCTGCGCCAGCAGGCGGGCAAGAAATGCCTCGCGCACTTCCTCGACAACAATTGCGCGACTGGTCGCAGTACATTTCTGTCCAGCAAAGCGCATCGCGCCGGCTGCAATCAGGCGCGCCGCCTGGTCGAGGTCCGCATCGGCCAGTACCAGCGCCGCGTTTTTCCCTCCCATCTCCAACTGGTACTTGATGTTGTGCCTGGCCGCGTCTGCCGCAATTCCCATGCCCACGCTGTCCGAACCGGTAAAGGTCACTGCGCGCATGAGAGGATGATTCACCAGCGCGCTGCCCAGACGCGATCCCTGCCCGAGGACGAGGTTGAGAACGCCCGGAGGTAAGCCGGCCTGTTCAAAGAGTTCGGTGATGCGCGTGGCGGTCAGCGAGGCCGTCTCAGCCGGTTTCCAAACGACCGGATTGCCGTAGGCCAGGGCAGGAGCAATTTTCCAGAGCGGAATGGCCAGGGGAAAGTTCCAGGGCGAAATCACCGCAATGGGACCGAGCGGCTGACGAAGCGTAAACTGGAGGCTGCCGGCTACCTGGGCAGGGATGACCTCGCCCATAGGATGCACGGCCTCTTCGGCGAAATAGCGCAGAATCACGACTCCGCGATCCACTTCCTGAATCGCTTCTGTAAAGGGCTTGCCTACTTCGCAGGCAATCACTCGTCCCAGGTGGTCGCGCACCCCGGCCAGCGTATTCGCTGCGCGATGCAGTATCTCCGCTCGTACCGGACCTGCGGTCGCTCTCCAGGATCGGCTGGCCCGCTGCGCGGCTTCAACTGCCAGGTTGACCACCGTGCTGTCAGCCTGAGGCACCTGGGCAAGCGTCTGCGTAGCATCGGACGGGTTGATATCTGCGGCCCATTCGCTCTCAGGAGGGGTGCTCCATGATCCGGCGATATAATGAGATAACCGCTCGTTGTTCATCGACTGGGGTCCTCCCTCGCATGAAAATACGGCATTTGATCATTTGGAATGAGATACATCGAATGCTTGCATAATATCGGCGGTGGTGAGACGAACAAGATCGCGCATCGCCGCTTCTGCACTCTCACTTTCCCGTTTCTCGATGGCATCGGCTACCGCGTGATGGAACGGCATAGCCCTCTGGTTAGCGCCAGGGAGGCGAGAGGTGATCAAGCGACTGACGCGCAGCGGAGCCTCGAGCGTCATAATAATCCTGCTCAGAAGCTCGTTATGTGCAGCCAGGCAGATAGCAAAGTGAAAGTGCAAATCCGCCGCAGTATAGGATTCCATCGCATCAATCGTATCCTGCATTTTTTGACAATGTTGCCGGATCAATGCAATCTCTTCATCGGTAGCACGTATCGCTGCCAGACCGGCAGTCATTGGCTCAAACATCAGGCGCACTTCGCAAACGGCCAACAGGAACTGGCGATCCGGGCCCACCTCGCTCTGCCAGGCGATCACGTCAGGATCGAGCAAATTCCACTCCGCGCGCGGACGAACGCGCGTCCCGGTTTTGGGACGCGCTTCAATCAAGCCTTTAGCACCCAGGACCTTCAGGGCCTCCCGCAGCGCCGAGCGGCTGATATGTAGTTGCAGGCTGAGGTCTGGCTCATTCGCCAGAATATCCCCAGGCTTAAAGTCGTTTCTCAAAATGCGCAGACCTATTTCACGCGCGGCCTTGTCCGCCAGGGTGGAGCGTGATAAGGACGGAAGAGATAAGGTCATGGCTCACCTTCAATTTATCAGACAATATTACAATATGATGATATTTATGATACAATAGAGCCAGGTCGCTGTCAACATGCAACCCCTAGCGTTGAGGAAGGAGAATGACGCGTCATGAAGATTGTTGATGTAAAAACGTATGTCCTGGGTGCGCCCTGGCGTAACCTCACCTTTGTCGAGGTAATCACCGACGAAGGTCTGACAGGTGTGGGTGAGGTACGCATGGTGAACCATACAGACGCCCTGCTGGGTTATCTGGCGGAAGCTGTTCCCAACCATGTTCTGGGGAGTGATCCCACCAACATTGAGTCCCTGACCCAACGCCTGTATCGCAACGACTATGGGCGCTGCGGCGAGGTCGCGATGTCCGGTATGGCGGCGCTTGAGATAGCGTGCTGGGACATTACGGGCAAGGCATTGAATAAACCGGTCTATCAACTGCTCGGCGGCGCGGTGCGCGATCGCATCAAGGCTTATGCCAACGGTTGGTACACGGTTGAACGCTCACCTGAGGAATTTCATCGGGCTGCTCGACAGGTGATGGCGAGAGGGTATCGCGCTCTGAAACTTGACCCCTTTGGGACCGGCTTTTACGAACTGGAACGCTCAGAGAAGAACAAGGCGATAGCGCTGGTTGAAGCCGTGCGTGCTGCCATTGGTCCCGAAGCTGAACTACTGATCGAGATGCATGGCCGCTTTAATCCGGCCACGGCAATTGAGATGGCGCGTTTGCTCGAACCATTTCAGCCGAGTTGGATTGAAGAACCGGTGCCGCCGGAGAATCTGGCTGCCTTGCAAAAGGTCTCTGAAAAGGTTTCGCTACCGGTTGCCACAGGAGAGCGTATTCATGTGCGCCACGAATATCGCGAACTCTTTGAAAGGCAGGCGGCAGACATTATCCAGCCCGACATTACCCAAATGGGTGGCCTGTTAGAAAGCAAAAAGCTGGCCGCCTGGGCTGAAAGTTACTATGTGCTGGTTGCGCCGCACAATGTTGGCGGTCCCGTCTCAACGGCGGCCTCGCTGCATTTCGCAGCCTCCACGCCTAATTTTAAAATTCAGGAACACTTCAACGATTTTGCTGATTCCTGGGTTAAGGAGGCAGCTCCTGGCAATTCTGAAGTTGTCAATGGTTCCTTTGCTCTGCCGCAGGGGCCGGGGCTGGGGATAACGCTCAATAAAGATTTCCTGCGCGAGCATCCGCAGCAGCGTGTATTTTTCAATCTATACGCGGAGAACTGGCATCTGCGCCAGGTGCAGCAGACTGTTCAAAGGGCTTCTCTCAATGTTGAGCATTCCTAAGTGAAACCGCGGGAGCCGAAAGGTGGGAAGGCTATGCAATCTGCACATACAATCCTAAAGGAGCTGGGTCTGCCGTTAGTAATCTGCAGGTTGTTGATAACAATGCTCCCGATAACATCGGAGGCGGCGGCACGCTGCGCGCTCCTATGGCTCCTCCATTGAACAACAGCACGCCGACCCCAACTCCAACAAATACGCCGACCCCGACCCCCACGCCCGGAGGAGGCAGCCTGAGCGGCTCGGTGTCCTCGGCCAGCAGCAGCACGACCTACAATCTGACCAATCAGGGGACGACGGACTGGGTCCACTGGGGCAACGGAAGCTATCCGGGGCAGGATCGCAAGTCGGGGGGCAGTGCTATCAGCGGCGTCTCGACCTTCGGCAGCGGACTCAACACCGGCACCTGGTATGATAGTTCGCGTAACTTTAGCTGGTCCAACGGCACACCTACCGCCAGCGCCAGCGACAGCCAGACCTACATCTGGGACAATGGGTCCAACGGCTCCGGCTTCAGTTTCACGGTGCCTGCCGATACCACCACGCGCACCCTGACGGTCTATGCCGGCGGTGCCAATGGTGGGGTGAGTGGGACCTTGCAGGCCAGCCTGTCGGATAACTCGGCCACCGCCTACACCAACTCGTTTGGTCCCACCGGTTCGAACATGGTGACTTACGTCTACACGATCACCTATCACGCGGCCTCGGCGGGCCAAACTCTGACGGTGAAGCTGACCAAGACGGGCGGAAGTTCGGGAGGCAGCGCGCCCAGCGTGGACCTGATTGCCGCGACCCTCTCAACCTCCGGTGGGGGCGGTAGCGGCAGCCTGAGCGGCTCGGTGTCCTCGGCCAGCAGCAGCACGACCTACAATCTGACCAATCAGGGGACGACGGACTGGGTCCACTGGGGCAACGGAAGCGGGTGAGGTTCAAAGTTTTGCAAACCCAGCTTGGATACGAGCGCCACGAGGAGAAACGGGTCGCCGTCCCCAGCGATACTGCGCCTCTGTGCGCCCTTTGGGAACAGAGCAAGCAGGGGAATCCATGCCCCTGATGGAGGCGTTGCCCGAAGACGCAGCGGGGTCCGTGCGAAGGGGGGTGCCGCGCACAAGGGGAAGCAAGAGACGTATTAGCCGCAGCGTGGCTTGTTCCCGGCGGGTTTGCCGACGTTGGTCCCGCCTGTCCTGGCAACGCTGGCGCGCTTGCTTCATCCTGCCCTGCCAGGTCTCCTGCCACCGATCATTGCACACCGCATTGCGCAACAGCAGCATGGAATTGACATTCTCCCGTTTCCAATGCATGCCCGCACCTTTCAGCCGAGCCTGCACGACCAGCTTGTTCGCACTTTCCACCATGCCAGAGCCAATCGGCCAGCCTGCTGCCTGATAGCGAGGATAGAGCAATTGCCCGCGACGCGTGCAGAGGTATTGCAGTTTCTTGCACACGTCGGGATCAGCACAGCGCAGCGAGAGACGGCTGAGATGGACGAGCACGCGTTCGGGTCCCTCGTGCTTGAGCCGGTGCAAGACGCCATCTCGCCAGGAGGTTGGCAACCAGTGTCCCGCTGCTCGCACCGCCTCTCCGATCGCCGCGATATACTCAGCCGCGTGGGCGAAATCCAGAATGCGCAGTGCATCAGCTCGGTGGTAGTCGATGAAGCCCTGCAGCCACTCCGCTCCATCCGTGACGGCTGCCACCTGTCCGGCGTGTTCCAGCCCTCGCCGGTGCATTTCCAGCAGCGTGGCCTGTTCAAAGCCTGCGACATCGGCCAGCCGTGAGCAGTACGAGAGATGCTCGACCCGCGCTTCTCCGGCTTCGTTCACCGCCACTTCCCCCACGACCAGCGTCTTGACCTCTGCCCACTCTCCTCCCACCAGGGGTCCCATCGCTCCGT